>Ga0070683_100001115_pt1 | contig 20299 bp, 13 predicted proteins | sample KBSC713LmetaG_FD_64662 | JGI IMG/M metagenome (GOLD analysis project Ga0070683, IMG submission 64662) | Corn rhizosphere microbial communities from Kellogg Biological Station, Michigan, USA - KBS C7.1-3L metaG | ecosystem: Host-associated > Plants > Roots > Rhizosphere ... | reverse complement strand
ACTTTTGACGTGTCGGGTCTGAATCCCGACTCAGTTCACCAACCGGTGATACCTCCCCATCCAGTACGGCAGTAAGAAGTACGCGCCGTCGTCTTCGCTCCGGCCTCCGCTGCCGCCGTCGAGGTTGTAGGGATTCGCATTCCACTTCCACACCGGGATCTCGTCGTAGGGGAGGACGATGAGTGACTGGTTGTGGTTGAAGCGGTCGTTGAGGGGATCGATGGGAACATCCAGGCGGCCGGAGTTCTTCACCGTCCACATGATCGTGTCCAGCGGGATTTCCCGAAGCGTGCGGAGGGACTCGGCCCGATCGAACTCCTGGGCACCGGTGCCAACGGCGTAGATGATGTTCCACAACGGGTTTCGCTCGGGCCGCTCGATCTGCCAGCTTCGCTCCAGGCTTTGCCTGTACACGGCGAGAAGCTCCGCGTTGGTTTCGTACTGAAGGAGCGGATAGTAGGAAAGAAACGCCAGCTCGTCGTCGGAATGATTGATGTGGCCCGGGATTGCGATCTTCTGGTTCCGCGTGAGCAGGTGATACTTGTGTGCCTTGATGAGATCCTCGTACGCCGCGCGGTACTTCGCGGCTGATGGCGTATTGCCTGCGAGGTGCATTGCGACGCGGAGATGCGCGAGCATGTGCAGGGCACGCAAGCCGGTCTCGTCGGGTTCTCTCCAGATCAACTCCGGTGCCCACCAGCCCCAGCGCGTGTGTTGGCCGTCGACGTCGATCAGCTGGTAGTTGTGGTCGAGAATGTGGTTCGTGATGCGGTCGAGCGCCGCCCGCAACACGACCTTCTCGGACTCGTCGGCGACCAGGTCGTAATAGATTGGATAGACGAAGTAATGACCGACGATCTCGTCGGAGCTGGTGTCTCCCTTCCACCGCCATCCCTTGTCAGGCGTGTCGTGCCATTCGCCGTCCGACGGCTGCACGTCGTCGCCAACCTTGATGAACGAGCGGGCGGGGAAGCCGGGAATGCCGGTGATCGACTCGAGCCTGAGGATCGCCTGCATTCCACGACGCGCGTTTTCCCGGGCGTCGGGCTCGCCGGTAACCTTGTAGCGGAAGCATTCCGCGGCCACGTAAATCGCCGTCCACAGGCCGTCGTTGTCACTTGAAACTGTGCGGTTGGTTGACAGGTCGCCGGTCACGCGCAGCTCGGATGTCGCGGTCAGGCCCCAGCGATTGTGGCGTTTCTGAATCTGATCGACAAAGTGCCGAGATTTCTCCTCGAGCGTCATCGGCTTGTACTCGATGCGCGCGAACCCTTTTGGAGTCTCAACCCACGTGGCCGACTCTTCGAAGCCGAAGCCGGTGACATCGTCGTCTGGCAGCCATCGCTGACCGGCGAAGTACTCCACGTGACGATCTGTTGTGTGCACGCGCGCGGCGCCTTGCGCTGAGCCGATCCATGTCACCGACGGCGATTCGACGGCGATGACGGTGAACTGCGAGAAGGGGAGATGGACTGGGAGCCGTCGTATCCGCAACTCGAGCTCGGAGTTGGCGTCTCGGGTGACGCGGACTTTGCTGGCTGTTAGCCGATTGAAGTCCGTGGCGCTATGGAAGGTTCGGGTTTTCTGCAGGTACGTGCCCGCAGGTTGCCCCTGGGCAAAGAGAAGCGCGCCCACTGAGGTGATGCTGACCAGCGCTACCGGGAGCGTGTGACGACGGAGGTGACGGAGGGCACGGGACCAGATCAACACGGAGACACGGAGGCACGGAGTTCAAGAGTTTCTAGTCGCATGGCTGTTTCCATGGACTCTACACCAAACGGCATCGGCGGACGCGAACCCACAGGCTGGCCTCCGTGTCTCCGCGCCTCCGTGTTGAGCTTGTTCCGTGTCCTCCGTCTCCTTCGTGCGCTTCCAGCCCTCAATTCTCCAGACTAAACTGGACCTTCACCGTCATCACGACTTCGACCGGAGTGCCGTTCAGCAGCGTGGGCGTAAACTTCCACTGTCGAACCGCGTCGGCGGCAGCGATGGCGAAGTCGGGATGCACATCGGCGCTCACCACGCGAACAGACGTGACTGACCCATCCGGTCCGATGATGGCTTCAATCGGGACAATGCCTTCGCGTCCGGCCTCTCGCATCGTTTTTGGATAGACGGGTTTCACGTCGAGGGTCTTCGTTGGCACCTTGATATTGCCGCCAACTCTGATTGGCTTTGGCAGTTGCGGCTGCGACGGGCCAACCGGTCCGGTGATCCGGCGCTCGCGAACGCTAATACTCTCTTTCAGTTCACCGACCTGCAGCGTAATCGCGCGATCCCAGTCGCGAGCGGTCTTCAGCTCGAATTCCTGTCGCAACGTGCGGAATCCCGGAAGCGACGCGGAGAGTGTGTACTTTCCAGGGGCGACCTGCGGAAAGTCGAAGCGGCCGTCCGCACGGCTCGTCGCCTGCTGCTTCGCTTCCTGCGCGTTCTCCAGCGTCAGGGCAACGCCCGGCATCACGCCGCCGGTTGGATCGTAGACCGATCCGGTCAGCGCCGCGGGTGCGGTCTGTGCCGCCCGAAAGGCGGCCGTCGGCACGGTGATCGCGAAGAGCAGCAGCGCGATCATGATGATTGATTGCCGCGACGGTGTGGTCCGATTGATGGTGGGGTTGAGCATGGCGGCGATTCTCCTTTCAAGTGTTGACGGGCGAGCCATCGGCACCGCCGATGCCCATGTCGATGTTGGTTTCCGGCATCTCCTCGCGAGGTCCAGCAGGAGACCGGCGTATTCGCGGGCCGGAACGTGTTGTCCCAGCACTGCGTCGTCGCACGCCTGCTCGCTGTCGCGGCGCAGGCGGGTGCACGCCATCCAGATGAGCGGGTTGAACCAGAGTGTGATCCGCACGACCTCGGCCGTGATTTGGACGAACCAATCGTGCCGTCGAATGTGCGCCAGCTCGTGGCACAGCACGATGCGAATGCGATCGTCGGACCACTCTCGCGCATGCGGCGGCAACAGGACGCGGGGCCGGAACAGCCCCCACGTGGCGAGCAGATCCGCCTGGTCGGTCAGCAGCAGCACGATCGGACGTCGCAGGCCGTGCGACTCGGCCACCTCGCGCGCGATCGAGGTCCAGCGAGGATCGCCGAGCACGCTCGCGCGGCGTGCCGTTCGCCACAATCTCCAGATTCCGACGAACAGGAACACTCCGGTCAGCACGCACCCCGCCATCCACGCAATCGCCACCATCGATGCCGTGTCGACGGGAGACGCTGCAGTGCTGACTGACGTCTCCTCGACAGCCGTGACGCTCGCCGGAACCGGTGCTGGAGTGCTGTTTTGACTGGAGGCCCGGGACGTAATCGGAACGGTCCATTCCGGCAGCCAGAGACTGAGTGGAAGAACCGCGGCGGTCGCGACGATGGTGGCGGCGAGCACGAGGTGCCGGAGGGCGGCCGATTGTCGCGTGAGTGCCGCGTTCGCGATCAATCCAATTGCGAGGATCACCGAGGAGCGAAGCGCCAGGTCGGTCAACAGCATCATCGCGATTCACCTCTTGCGTTGTCGACGAGCTCGGCGATCCGCTCGAGCTCCTCGTCGGTGACGCGCGCCGCCTCGCCGCCAAGCAGCGCGGCGACAGCCTTGGCACTCGATCCGTCGAAGAAAGTCTCGACGACGTGTCGGAGCGCCGATTTCCGGGCGGAATGCCGGGGAACGGTGGGCATGTAGAGGTAGCGCAAGCCCACCTCTTCATGCTTCACGTGGCCTTTGCGTTCGAGCACCCGGAGTTGGGTCCGGATCGTGGAATTACCGGGAGCGCCTGGCACGGCTGCCATGATTTCGGCGGCGGTCGCCCGCCCGAGCCGATAGAGCACGTCCATGATCTGGCGTTCCCGTTTGGTCAGCAGCTGGGGGGTGCGTGACGACATGTTATTTTTATAACACCTCTGCGAGTTTAATAACATCGACAGAGGCGGCGTGTCAAGCGGCGGGGTTCGTTATTCGCTTTCTGCGCCCACTCCCGGTATTGTGTTGCCGCAATCGAATCAGTCGGGATCCGTGGTGCGGGATTCGGGATCCGATCGGAACCAGCTTCTACGCGCGCCAGATCCGGATCCCGGATCCCGGACCCCGGATCCCGAATGGGAGGATCATCGTGGATCGTCGCGCCTTCTTCAGCGCTGTGGCGACAGCGCCCGCGCTTGGCCTGCTCAATTCAGGTCCGGCGGCAGCGGAGCTGCCAAAAGCCAAGGTTACCCGGGTCCGGATCTATCGTCCGCCCAACCTGAATCCGCTCTTCAACCAAAGCAACATGGTGGCGATCGTCGAGACCAACGTCGGCATCACCGGCATTGGTGAGGGCGGGACCAAGGACACGCTTGAACAGTGCGCGGGAACGCTGATTGGTCAGAACCCGTTCCGGACGGAGGCGCTCTGGCAGGAAGCCTACATTGCGTGGTTCTACCCGCCGGGGCGCGAGAAGGCGCACGCGCTGGGCGCGCTCGATCTCGCATTGTGGGACATCAAAGGCAAGGCGCTCGGCCTTCCAGTCCACGAACTGCTCGGCGGCTCGGCGCGCGACTACTGCGAGTGCTACGTCACTGGAGGGGTCACGCCTCCGAACACGGCGTCAGGCGCCCGTCCGGGCCTCAAGGAACGAGCGCGCGCGACGATGGAGGCGGGCTATCGGGCGTTTCGCATGGCGCCGGCCGAAGTTCCGGTTGGCGGCGTGTATGACACGCGCTCCCTGGTCAAGCAGGTCGAGCAGGAGTGCCGTGACGTGCGCGAAGGCGTCGGGCCGACCGGCAACTGGTGCATCGACCTGCATCAGCGTTTCGACTTGAACGACGCCATGCGCCTGTGCAAGGTGATGGAGCCGTTCGAGCCGTTCTTCGTCGAAGATCCGGTTCGTGACGAGAACGCGCTTCAGGACATCCCCAAACTTCGTCAGATGACGACCGTGCCGCTGACGCATGGCGAGGAGTGGGGACTCAAGTGGGACTTCAACCGGCTCGTCGAGGCGCATGACGTAGATTTCGTGCGATCGACTCTCCCCAACGTCGGCGGCATCACGGAGCTGATGAAGGTGCTGGCGATCTGCGAGACGCACGCCGTCGGCATCATCCCGCACTTCACAGGGCCGATCGCGACCGCTGCGCTGGTGAACTGTCTTTCGACGTTTTCCGGTCCGGTCCTGATGGAGTACAACTACGGCGGCCGGCCGATCGATTATCTGCCCGAGTGCCTGGATTTCAAGAACGGCAAGGCGTATACGAACCAGCGGCCCGGTCTTGGCGTGACCCCGGAGATGAAACTGCTGACGCAGATTGGCGAGGTGACCGAGCCGGGACGCAAAAACTTCTACCGTCGTCCCGACGGGTCATTGACGCATTGGTGAGGGAGTGCAAAGAAATGCTGAATTCTGAATGCTGAATGCTGAGTGGCCGGGCTTACCGAGCAGCAATCAGATTTCAGCACTCGCTACTCAGCAATCAGAGATTTCAGGATCGCAAACATTCAGCATTCAGCAATCAGCATTTCAGGAGCCACCCATGAAGCGTCGCGATGCATTACGTTCACTCTCGATGGCCGGCGGCGCCTCGCTGCTCTCGACCTCCAAGGATCAGTTGCGCAGCGCGCTGTTGCCCGAGATCCCGTCGGGCTTGCTGCATCCGGGCTTCGCGCAAGCGGTGGCCGGAACCACCCCGATCAAGATCCGCGACATCAAGACGATTCTCACGTCGCCCAACAACATTCGGTTGGTCATCGTCAAGGTGGAAACCACCGAGCCGGGCCTGGTCGGCTGGGGATGTGCGACCTTCACGCAGCGGGCGCTGGTCGTGCAGACGGCCGTCGATCAGTATCTGAGACCGTTTCTCATCGGCCGCAACGTCGACGAGATCGAAGACATCTGGCAGTCGTGCTACGTCAGCTCGTACTGGCGCAACGGCGGCATCCTCTTCAACGCCATGAGCGGTGTGGACATCGCGCTCTGGGACATCAAGGCGAAGCGCGCGAAGATGCCGCTGTATCAACTGCTCGGCGGCAAGGTCCGGCACGGCGCCGACTGCTACTTCCACGCGAGCGGCGCGAGCTTCGAGGAAGTCGAGCAGAGCGCCCGGGGTGCGATGCAGCGTGGATTCCGCCACGTCCGCGTCCAGGTGTCGACGCCTGGCTACGCCGGCTACGGCGCGCGAGCCACCACCGGCAACGCCGCGCAGCCGAACGAAGCGGTCGGCCCGACCAATCCGCGCGCGATCTGGGAACCGGCGCCGTACGTCCGCATGCTGCCCAAGTTCTTCGAATATCTGCGCAGCAAGCTCGGCGACGAAGTCGAGCTGCTGCACGACGTGCACGAGCGCATTACCCTCAACCAGGCGATCAATCTGTGTAAGCAGCTCGAGCCATATCGACTCTTCTTTCTCGAGGACCCATTCCCGCCGGAAGAGAACGATCATTTCCGCCTGCTCCGTCAACAGACCAGCATTCCGATCGCCATGGGCGAGCTGTTCAACACGCAGCACGAGTACGTGCCGCTCATCAAAGATCGGCTGATTGATTTCATCCGGATCCACATCTCGCAAATCGGCGGCCTCAGCGCGGCCCGCAAGGTCAATGCCCTGTGCGAGTTCTTCGGCGTTCGCACCGCGTGGCACGGTCCCGGCGATGCCTCACCGCTTGCCCACGCGGCGCAGCTCGCGCTCGAACTGTGCAGCTACAACTTTGGTGTCCACGAGGGCAGCAGCTTCCCGCAGCAGACGCAGGACGTGTTTGTCGGGTGTCCCGAGGTGAAGAACGGCTACATGCTCGCGCAGGAAAAGCCTGGTCTTGGAATCGAGGTAGACGAGAAGGTCGCGGCGAAGTTCCCGATTCCCGCCGGGCCGCCGAATTTTGATTACTCGTGGGGCACTACGAGGAGGTCGGATGGAACCGTGATTCGACCGTGAGAATGCTGATTGCCGAATGTTGATTGCTGAATGTTGATTGTTGAAGGAGGAGGACACGCCATGAGAGGGATCCGGAGGGGGGTCTTGGGCGCGGCCGTGGTTGCCATCATGCTCGCGATGCCGCGGTGGGCGTCAGCGCAGCTCACTACCGGCTCGTTGGCCGGAACCGTCAAGGACGCGCAGGGGGGAGTCATCCCTGGCGCCACTGTGACGCTCGTCAGCGAAACGCGCGGGACCCGCTCGGTTCCGATCGTGACCAATGCCACGGGGGATTTCGTGTTTCCGAACATCCCCGCCGACACCTACACGATCGAAGTCGAGATGTCGTCGTTCAAGACGCTCAAGCAGAGCGGTATCCAGGTCAATCCCGGCCCGCAGGTCTCGATCGGTGCGCTAACGCTGGAAATCGGTGGCGCGACGGAAACCGTGAGCGTCAAAGGAGAGTCGCCGGTCATTCAGACCGCGAGCGGCGAGCGCTCGTTTGCCATTCCCACGCAAACGGTCGAAAACCTGCCCTTCGCCAGCCGCAGCTTCCTCCAACTCGGTCAGCTTGCCCCCGGCGTCGTCATGAACGGCGCGCAGGTGCAGCGGCTTGGATCGATCGTCCAGTCCACGACCGTCATGATGGACGGCGTCTCGACCATGGATACGGGCAGCAATGGCGCAATCGTGCAGATGAACGTCGAGTCGATCGCGGAAGTGAAAGTGCTGGTGCAGGGCTACCAGGCGGAATACGGACGGTCGAGCGGATTGCAGATCACCGCGGTCAGCAAGAGCGGCACGAATCGGTTTCATGGGTCGCTCTACAACGTGCGCCGCGATTCGGACTGGAATGCCAACAGCAAGACCAACATCCTGAACGGAGCCCCCAAGCCAATCCTGCAGCAGCAGGAAATCGGATACTCAATCGGCGGTCCGATCGGCAAGGCCGGAGGAAACAACAAGATCTTTTTCTTCCACGCGCTCGAGTTTCTTCCGCGAACCGGCGGCAACGACGTCGTCAATTACCGGATGCCGACGGCGCTGGAGCGCGCGGGCGACTTCTCGCAGAGCCGCGACAACCTCGGCAACCTGTACCCGTACATCAAGGATCCAAATATTCAGGGCGCGTGCACGGCCGCGGATCAAACGGCGTGCTTCAAGGATGGCGGTGTGCTCGGCAAGATTCCCGCCGATCGCCTCTATCAGCCCGGTCTGAACATTCTCAAGATGTGGCCGATGCCGAACGACGCCAGCACCGCGACTGGTGCGAATTACGCGCTCACGCGTCCGTCCGAGGACATTCTCGGGTACCAGCCGGCAGTCCGTTTGGATTACCAGCCGCTGTCATCGCTGCGCATCAGCGTCAAGTATCAAGGGGCGATTCAGCGGCAACAGGTGTTCAACGGCACCATCCCGGGATTCAATGACTCGAAGATGGTGCATCCGCGCATCGGCACGGAGGGCGTCACGGTCAACTACAGCCTCAACCCGACGACGTTCGTTGAGGCGACGTACGGGCGCGCGGGGAATGAACTGGCTGCGTGCGGTCCGACGCCGAGCTTCTGCGGGAACACTGCGGTGCCAACCAACGACATCTCGAACTTGAACAACGCCGGGCTTGCGAGTCTGCCACTGCTCTTCCCGGACGCGTCGGTTCTCAACAAGGACTACTACGCGTACGACATCCTGACCGAAGCCAAGGTGCCGTTCTTCGATGGCACCCGCATCCTTCGCGTTCCGAACTTCTCATGGGGGAACCGCGTCATCAGCGGCAACACGACCGCGGGAGCCGCACCACCGAACATCAACTTTCCTGGGTTCCTCAACATCAACACGACGCAGGACGTTGTCGCGAGCCTCACGAAGGTCATGGGCCGGCACACGATCAAGACCGGGTTCTACAACAGCCATAGCCTGAAGCGAGAAAACAACGTGCAGGGCGCGGCCGACAATTTCGGGACGCTGAACTTTCAGCAGGATACGGTGGGCACGAACCCGTACGACACGTCGTTCGGTTTCGCCAACGCCGCGATTGGCAGCTTCAGCTCGTACGCGCAGGCGTCGCGATACGTCGAGGGGACCTTCACCTACAACAACACCGAGGGGTACGTTCAGGACAACTGGAAGGTCAACAACAAGCTGACGCTTGATTACGGGGTGCGCCTCGTTCACGCGCAGCCGCAGCACGACGCGCTGCTGCAAAGCGGAAACTTCCTGCCCGACAAGTGGGTTCAGTCACAGGCGCCGAGGCTCTACGAAGCGGGTTGCGTGAACAACGTCAACCCGTGCACCGGGACCAATCGGCAGGCGAAGGATCCGATCACCGGCCAGTTGCTCGGTCCGAACTCGACGCTGGCCATCGGCACGCTCGTGCCGAACACGGGGAACCTGACCAACGGGCTGTTTCAGTCAGGCCAGGGCATCGAGAAAACGACCTACACGTTCCCGATGCTCAACGTCGGACCTCGCTTCGGCGTCGCCTACGACGTCACCGGTAAACAGCAGCTCGTGTTGCGTGGCGCGTGGGGGTTGTATTTCGATCGCCCTCGCCCTGGCGATGCGCAGGCGCTGGTCGGAAATCCCCCGGGAGGCTCTCGCATCATCACCATCCGATACGGTCAACTGCAGAGCCTCGGCAACGGCGGATTGTCGACGGTGAGCCCGCCGGGAATCACGGTGTTCCAGTACGATGCGAAACTGCCGACCTCGATGCAGTTCAGCGTCGGATCGCAGATGCTGCTCCCCTGGTCGACATCACTTGATGTGTCGTACGTCGGTCTCCACAGCTGGAACGATCAGCAGCCGTGGAACATCAATTCGATCGATCTGGGCACCGCATTCCTCGCCTCGACCCAGGACCCGACCTTGGCAGTCAGCACGACGCCCGGCGCGACGTCGTACGCGTCGACCAACCCGGATCTCGTGCGGGCCTATCGTGGCTACAGCTCAATGGCGAGCACGAGCCGATTCTACGAAGGCTGGAGAACCTACCATTCGGTGCAGTTCTCACTGAACCGTCGTTTCAAGGATGGACTCCAGTTCGGATTCAACGACACCGTCCAGCTGTACGACGAAGCGCGCGTCGCGCCGCGGTTCGATCACCGTGCAGACGGGTCATACGTCAGGCGCGCGGACGAGGCCGACGCTCAGAAGCTGCTCGGCAACCAGTTTCCCGGAAATACCACCGGAGCACAGTCCACACACGTGATGAAGGGCAGCGCGGTGTGGGATCTGCCGGACCTCCATGCGAGCAATACCGGGATGAAGGTGGTCGGACACATCATCAACGACTGGCAGCTGTCGACGATCTGGACGGGACTGACCGGAGCGCCCTATTCGGTCACCTACAGCTACCAGAGCGGTGGTGGCAACGTGAACCTGACCGGTTCCCCCGACTTCGGCGGCCGCATCCGCATCGTCGGCGACACGGGAAAGGGCTGCAGCAGCGATCCCTATCGCCAATTCAACGCCGCCTCGTTCCAGGGACCGCTCGTCGGCAGCGTGGGGCTCGAGTCGAGCAACGACTACCTCAAGGGGTGCTTCTCGAGCACGATCGATCTGTCGATTGCGAGGAACATCCGGCTGGGTGGCACGCGCGTGCTGCAGCTCAGAGCCGATATGTTCAACGCGCCCAACAACGCGCAGATTACCGGCCGACAGACCAGCCTTACGCTCACCAATCCGACCGATCCTGTGACGCCGCAGAATCTGCCGTACGATCCAGCGACCGGCCAGATCCTGCCCAACCGTGTGCGACCGAACCAGGCAGGCTTCGGTGCGGTCAACGCCTATCAGAACCCGAGGAACATCCAGGGATACATTCGGTTTTCGTTCTGAGCTCGCCCAGGCCGGGGCCTCTTAATTGGGGCCCCGGCAACTCGGGAGTTCGTCCAGTGATCCATCGTCCAGTCGCGATGACGTCCGTGACATTCGCGCTCTGCCTTGCTGTCGCCGGAGCGGCGTGTCGCAAGACGTCGCCTCCACCGGCGCAGTCATCGAAGCCCTCGGGTTATGCCGGCACGTGGGTCATGAAAGTCGGCCAGCGCGTGTTTGGGGTGTTGGTCATCGAAGAGAAGGCGGGCACCTACACCGGCAGCTGGACCCTCCCGGAGCATTTCGGGATGGGTATGGGGAAACGTGCGACCTTCGACCACGTGACGAACCAAACGAAGCGAACGTCAGTCGGGTCGCTGGTTGTTCAGGGTGACCACTTGCATCTTGTCGTGCCCGATCCGGACGCGCCGGCTGAACCTGACGAGTTCGACATGACGCTCACGAGCGGCAACGAGGCGAGTGTTCAATACGTCGGCGTCCCGATCGAGCCGTGGCCTTTTGCCAGGCTCCAGGGTGGGACGGTTCCAGCAGTTGCGACTGACTGGGATCCACAACGTTCCTATCCGCTGAAGGAAGAGACCTTCACGTCGAATGCAGAGATGCAGGCGGTCTTCGCGGAGGATCAGAAAGTCAGGCAGGGTTGGATGTCCGGTAACATTTCCGACGCTCAATGGGCCGTCATTAGCAAGGAGGACGCCGTACGGCGGCAGCGCACGCGCCGTCTTCTCGCGCAGGATCAGTTGCACACGGGCGAAGACTTCAGGGCGGCGGCGTTCGTGTTCCAGCATGGCGACACGCCGGACGACTATCTGCTCGCGCACACTCTGGCGATGATCGCAATCGCGAAGGGCGATAACGGGGCGCTGTGGATCGCGAGCGCGACGCTCGACCGCTATCTCCAGTCGATCCATCGGTCGCAGATTTACGGGACGCAGTACCTGGGCAAACAAGGAAGGATGACGCAGGGGGCCTTCAGTTCCGAAGTTATCTCCGACTCGTTGCGGGCAGAGCTCGGTGTGCCCGCGCTTGCCAATCAACAGGAGCAGCTGAAGGAGATGAACGCGCCGTCCAAGCATCCGTAGCGCGGTGTCCTGACGCAAGCTGCGGCTCAGGCCCCGCCGGCAGGGGCACGACGGGGCCGGGTTGTGATTCAATGCCCAGCAAAGGGTGACTCTGGTCGGGCTCAGATTTGGAGGACCGCATGCGCCAGGTAACCGCGTTTCTGTTGGTTGCGCTGACCTTTTCGTGGGCTCAGAGTCTGGCAGCTGGCCAGGCGCCAGCGCCAGCCAGGAGCGAGACGAAGGGCATTCAACCCGATCGCGATCACCCGGTTCTTCCTATCGGAGCGCAAGCGCCGGACTTCTCCCTTCCCGGTGTGGACGGCAAGATTCATAAGCTGAGCGAGTACGCCAAGACTCCGGTTCTGGCCATCGTCTTCGAGTCGAATCACTGTCCGGTGTCGATGCTGTACGAAACACGCATCAAGAAGATCTACGAGGATTACCGGAACAAGGGGGTCACGGTCGTTGCAATCAATCCCAACAGCCCACGCGCCGTCCGGCTGGACGAGATGGGGTACACGGATGTCCCGGATTCACTGGAGGCGATGAAGATCCGGGCAGCCTATCGGCACCGCGAGTGGCCGTATCTCTATGACGGCGAAACGCAGACCACCGCGGCAAAGTTCGGCGCCGTCGCGACGCCGCACATTTTCCTTTTCGACCGGAACCGCACGCTGCAGTATCAGGGTCGCATTGATGACAACGTCAACGAGTCCCTCGTGAAATCTCGAGACGCCCGCGCCGCGATCGACGCGCTGCTCTCCGGCAAGCCCGTGCCGGTTCAGGAAACGAAGGCCTTCGGCTGCACGACGAAATGGCTGACGAAGGCGACCGGCGTCGAGCAGGAGCAGGACAGGATCGCGGCGGAGCCAGTCAAGCTCACGATGGCGACCGCTGCGGATCTGGCGAAGCTGCGCGCCAATGGGACCGGCAAGATCCTGCTCGTGCACTTCTGGACGACGGCGTGCAGCACCTGCGTCGCGCAGTTTACCGATCTCCAGACGACGTTTTGGATGTACCGAAATCGCAGCGCGCGGTACGCCAGCCTTGACTTCGTCACCGTCTCGACGAACGCGCCTGGTGAGGAGTCGGCCGTTCTGGCGTTCCTGCAGAAGCAGCACGCCGGGAACACGAATCTCCAGCTGCCGACCACCGACGTCCAGAGTTTCCAGGCCGCGTTCGGCGCCAAATGGAACCCCGCGACGTCCTTCACGGCGGTGATAGCGGCGGACGGTACGCTGATCTACCAAAAGGAAGGCAAGCTTGACGTGCTCGAGATGCGGCGGGCCATTCTGCGGCACATGCCCGACGTTACGGCGTATCCAGGCCAGCACGACTACTGGAACGAGATATCCCCCAAGACAACGTCACGTTGACGTTGCCGGTATGCCACGTTCACTTGCGGCTGCACTGTTGCCTGGTGCAGTCGGCGCCACGGCCTCTCGTCCCTGCTGTTCACGCTGTCCGCGGTAACTGGCAGCGTGCGCTCCAGGACGAGTGACGGACCGTCAGAATCGCCATCCGAATCCCAGGGACATTTGCAGGCTGTCCACCCACTCCGGTGCGGGCAGCCGCATGGTGATGCCGTTTCTCACGTACGTCGTCGGGCCAAACACGGAGATGGTGTCGCCGCCGTCGAATCTAATCAGCAGACCCCTGGCGAAGTACTGTTCGAATACGCCACCGAGATCGATCGCCAGCGCGTTGGCGCGCGACAACCGTACGTGCCCGGCCTCCATGGCAGAAACCGCGCCGGACTGACTGTTGACTCCAAGTCGTACTTTGCCGAACAGGCCGTAGCCGTCTTTCCTCGCGCCAATCTTCACGCCGCCGAGCGCCTGGGTGAGATGCCCACCGTCCCAGGCCGTGCGAACCCGCACGTCGCGGGTGGAGAAGCTCACCGCCGCGTCGGCATAAGTCGCGGGGAACAGGCGGTACGATAGGAAGCCGCCGAGCGCGGGCAGTGTCCTCAAGGTGGTCGTCAGAGCCCCCGCTGTTGTCACCGCTCCCAGTTGACCACCTATCTCCCACGCACCGACGACCGGTTCCTCGGCCGGTTGGTGACGGATCGGTCCGAGGCTGTAGCTGACACCGGCGCTGACTTGCCACACATTGACGATTCGCGGGGCAAGCGAAAAGCACAAGACCGCACCATTTGGACCCGGTTCGGAACAGTCCTCTGGAGTCTCTCGAATCATGTAGAGCGGGCCAGTGAAGTCGCCGTGAACGGCCCAGCGATCGTTGGCCTTGATCTCCGCGCCGAGGCCCCAATCCAACGCGAAGTGCGTGGTGCCTCCGGCCGTGATGTCGGATCCGCCGAGGTCGACGATCGCATCTGAGAAGTGCAAAAGCTCAGGCAAGAGCAGGCCGTAAAAGGACGCGCGTTCGGTCGCGATAAACCGCCCGCGTATGCCCGCGCCAAACTGACTGGTGCGTCCGCCTTGTGCCTGGAACTCCTGCAGCGATTTCGACGGGAACCACAACGCGCGCCCTTCGACATCGATGCGGCGGGTCAAGCGGTAGTCAACACGGACGCCGAATCCGCTGACCCCGGTGTTTCGGCCGGACTCCGGCACGAGTCCGAGAGCAGAGTACTCGACGCTGACTTGGAGTGGGCGTGTGGTCTCCTGCGCGTAGGCTGTAGCGCTGATGGCGCTGAGTGCGGCCGCAGCAAGGGTGCGATGAAGAACTGAGACGCGTTGCGACGTCGACACGGGCGTCAGTCTACACGTTTCAGGTGCACACGTAGCGCGGCGCTTTAGCGCCGCGTCAAAACGCAACCCTCAGCTTGGCGATCGCGCCTGCGTTCGGACGGTTCTGACGCGCGGCTAAAGCCGCGCGCTACGAGTGTCACTGTCGCTCTCCGCGTCGGTTTTCCAGAACGCGAACGGATACCGCGAACGCTCGGTCGGAAGCCCAGCGGCTGAAAAATTGTTTCGAATGTAATCGATGACGCTCGAGACGTTGTCTCGCGGACGAAGCACGCGTTCGAAGTATCCATCCTGCCACAACCGTTGATGCACGAGCCGGCGGTACGCGATGGCTGTTCGTTGGCGCAATAGGGTCATCATCGAAACGAAATGCGCCTTCGCGGAATAGCCCTCCACAAGCAGATGAAGATGGTCCTCCATGAAGACGTAGACAATAACTGTGAAATCGCGTTCGTAGCACGTACGCAGAATCTGATCGCCAAGAGCAGCGACCACGTCCGAATCGACGAACAACTTCTGACGCGCGTCTGTGGCGCAACTCACGAAATAACAGTACTTGCCGGTGTAACTGAACGTCTTTAGACGGGCAGGACGTCGAGAGGGCATTCAGTCGATGCGAGCAAATCGAATACCGTGGGAACGTGGGCGCCGATACCGTAGCGCGGCGCTTGAGCGCCGCGTCAGCGTTCCGCCAGCAGCCGTACGATCGCGTCTGCGTTGCGACGGCTCTGACGCGCGGCTACAGTCGCGTGCTACGAGTGTCGGCCTCTACTCAGCCCGCAGCGTCGTCGACGGATCCGTCGCCGCCGCGCGGCGTGCCGGGATCACGCATGCCAGTGTGGCGACGATCAGCAAAATCGCCGGCATGATCAAGAACGACGGCAGATCGAGTGGCCTGATGCCGAAGAGGAGCGGCTCCAGCCGGCGCGCGGCCACCGCGGCGATGAACACGCCAGCCGCCAGCCCGAGTGATGTGACCGACAGCCCCTGTCGGAGAACGAGACCGATGAGATCTGCGCGGGTCGCACCGAGCGCAGCCCGGATGCCGATCTCCTTGCGGCGTTGAGAAACGTTGTAGGAGAGAACGCCGTAGAGGCCGGTCACCGCGATCCCGAGCGCGAGTACGGCGAAGGCGGCGAGCACTGCTGTCGAGAACCGCGGCTCGGATACCGAATCGGCGACCTGACTCGAGAGCGTGCCGACGTGGCCGAGCGCGGCCGTTGGCTCGATCTCGCGAACCATCGACCGCAGGGTTGGAGCGAACGCGTTCGGATCGCCGCTCGTCCGGATCACGAGGTTGATCTCGCGCGTAATCGCATGTTCCTTGTCGCCGGCGTTCAACGCCAGGTAGATTTCGGGTTGAGGCCTGGTGTCGAGTCCATCTTTCAGGACGTCGCCGACGACGCCGACGATCTCGGTCGTCATATCTTTTTTACTGAGAAGTCCCTTGAATTGCCGACCGACGGCCGGACGGCCGTCGGTGATGTAGGCACGCGCGAACGCTTCGTTGACCAGCATTGCCTCGATCGGCGACGACTCGTCGTCCGGAGCAATCGTACGTCCCTCTTTCACACGCAGCTTGAGCGCTTCCGCATAGCCGGAGGTGACGACATATTGCAGCGCACGCGCGATGATTTCCTGGCCCGTATCGGTGTGGCCAAAGGTGAATCCTGATACGAACGATGATTCACCAAGCGGCGCCATATTGCCGATCCCCGCCGAGACGATCGCTGGGGTCGAACGGAGCCGGCGCATGAGCGACTCGATGAGTTGTGCACGCCGTTCAGCCGTGGATGCGGTGCCCGTCAGGTAGACGCGCGCCGTGAGTACGTTCCGCGCATCGAACCCCGGGTCGACGTGCGCGAGCGTCACGAAGCTTCTCACCAGCAGCGCCGCCCCGATCAGCAGGACGACGCTGACGGCGGCTTCGACGGCAAGCAGGAGCCCGCGCACGCGCTCGCCGCTGCCGACGCTGCGATTGTCGTCGGCGCGGAGCGTTGGCGAGAGTTCGGCGCGCGATGCCCGCAAGGCAGGCAGAACGCCGGCGACTGCGCCGGCGAGCAGCGACAACAACAGCGCAAATCCGAGCACGCGCACGTCCAAACGGATGTCGTCGAGCCGCGGGAATCCTTCCGGTGCCCAGGCGGGAACCGCTTTCGTCAGCGCCCAGGCCATGAAAACGCCGAGGACGCCGCCGATGAGGCCCAGCACCGCGCTCTCGGTCAGCATCTGCCTCGCGAGTCGGCCGGCTCCGGCGCCAAGCGCGGCCCTCACAGAGAGTTCGCGCGCGCGGGCGGTTCCTCGCGCCAGCAGCAGATTCGCCACGTTCGCGCAGGCAACGAGCAGCACGAGGCCGACTGCTGCCATGAGCACAAGCAGCGCCGGGCGCACACGCTGCGTGACGCTATCGGCGATCCTGTTGACGCGCACTTCGACCGGTCCACCCTTGCCGAACAGCAACTCCGCGGCCATTGGCCGCTTGACGGTCCGCGCCGCGGCCGTACCCTCGGCTGCCGCCTGCTCGACGCTGCTTCCAGCTGTCAGCCGCGCCAGCGCCGGCATGATCCGCATCGATCCATCCGTCGTCGGCGGCAGGACGTACGGCGTCCAGAGCAGCGCGTCGCGATCGGGGAAGTAGAACGTCGCCGGGGCGACCCCAATGATTTCGTGCACCCGGCCGTCAATCTGAAGTGTCCGGCCAACGACATGCGGATCGCCGCCCAGCTTCGATCGCCAGAACCGATCGCTGACGACGACGACGTTGTTGTTGCCAGCGAACGCTTCCTCCGGGCGGAAGAACCGTCCAGCTGCGGGGGCAACGCCGAGGGTTCCGAACGCGGCCGGCGACAGCGACCCGCCATTCACTCGCTCGGTCTCGTTCCCGTTCATGATCGTGAACGCCTGCGTCGAGTAGGCGGACAGCCCGTCGATTGTCCGCGGGTGCTCGCGCCACGCGGCAAACGTCAGGTTGCTCAACCGCGGGTCGCGGATGATCGCGTGTCCTCCTGGGTGTTCCTCCGACAGCATCACGATGCGATCCTGATCCAGGTAGGGCAGTGGCCGGAGCAGCACGGCGTAGACGACCGAGAACACCGCCGTGTTGACGCCAATGGCCAACGCCATCGTCGCCAGGGCGGCAAAGGTGAACCCAGGCGCGCGCAGCATCAGGCGTAAGGCGTGACGGAGATCCTGAATGAAGGTTGTCATGGGTCGTTCCTTGCCCCCTCGCGTAGCCGCGGGTTGCATTCTGACGCGGCGCTGCGGCGCGTCAGGGAAGAGAGCTATCGCTCGGTGGACTTTACGGGAGATCGATCGCACCAGCGAATACGGTCCCGGTTCAGTCCTTGGTACCTCCGACTGGTAACTGGAAACTGGAAACTGGAAACTGGACGCTCTATCTCAGATCCACCGCCGCATACGTTCCGATCTTCGGCAGCGAAAACTCGATCGCGCCGTCGGCGACGACCAGATCCTGCAGCGCCGCCTTGCCCGTGCCGGCGATGTAGGCGTCGCCGCCTTTGTAACCGCCACGCACGCGAACCCGCAGGCCTTCGATGTCGCGGCCCCCGTAATTAATAAGATGCAGCCGGGCGCGTTTGCCGTCGCTCGTCAGGCGCCCGATCACCACCTCGCTGCCGAAAAGCCGCAGGCTCCGCTGCTCGTCGGTCAGCTGCGAACGGACTTTCTGCGCGAACGTGCTCGGATCGGCGGCCTCCGCCTGCGGATACGCAGCAGAGCCCACCACCACGTTGACGCGGAATTGCGCCGCTGGCTCCTTTTCGACATGAAACAAGAGGTTGCGCCGGGCGAGCAGGTTCATCACCTCGCCGACGATCGCTGATCCATCGTCGACGACGCCGAAGTCGGCGACGGGGGGCAGGTCTTCATTCGGTAGCGTCTCCAAGAACGCCATCATCGCGCCAACGCTGGGGAGGTCGGCGGGATCGACCTTGATCATCGCGTCGACGCCGTAGGCGAAGGCTTCGGCTGCCGCGAGCGCGCCCTTTCCGGCCGGAGCCGAATAGGCATACTTCGTTGACGGCGACCGCATGAAGCGCCAGCCGCTCGCCACAATCCATGGTGCGCGGGTCGGTGAGGCGACACCCGGTCGCGGGCTGACACCCGGCGCCGACAGCGCCTCGCGTGCGCCGAGGTCATTCTCGCTGACGGTGGTGACGGTCAAGCCGGCCTTGCGCCAGTCGTCCGCCTGATCGGCCGGCGCGCACAGGTGCTTGATCCCGGCCGCTTCGATTGCTGGACGCGTGTCGATGCCGTGGGGCCAGTAGAGACACGGCACCGCGGCGAGCAGGAACAGAATCGCGGGCGCCATGTCAGACCGTCAGCTCCTGCACCTTGATCTTCGCAAGGTCGGCGACGCCAAGGCCGAGCGAGGCCGCGAACTCCACGTGTCCTGGCTCACGAATGATGATGTTGACGTTGGGGTCGGCATCGCGTGCGCGACCGTCGTCGATTTTCAACGACGCTGGATTGCGATCCCAGATCGAGATTGCGCCGTGCGCCTTCCGTTCGTTGTCGATGATGTCGAGAAGCAGGCGGTCGATGGCCACAGGATCGGTGCCAAACATGATTTGCTTCGGGTAGAACAGGTACTTGGTCGTGCGCGCGAACGGCCCGCCGTGCCAGACGCCGCGGATGCCGTCCATGATCTGCAGCACGGTTCGCGATCGAACCGGCTCCATCGACGCCAGGGTGCCGACGACTGAATAGGTGTGCGATTTGCCGCGCTGGTGCGTGCGCGCCACGTTGGAAAAGCTTCCGTAGGCGATGTTCTTCAGACATCCCGTCGCGCCGGTCGCACCGTGATCCTTCATGTTCGGGATGTTGACGATCTTGGTGAGGCGCTTCGATACCAGCCGCATCATGTTCGAGCGGGTATCCTCTTCACCGAAGAGATTGGCCTCGAGGAACGTCTCCGGATCGTAGCCGCTGTTGTCAGTGTTGCGGTTGGCACGCTCGGCTGCGACCGTCTGCACCCCCTGGGGCAGGTGCGCCGCGTAGTTGCACTCGTCCATCTGGTTTTGAAACCGTTCGTAGACGTAGATCTGCGAGACCGGAACGCCGAGGCCCGTCAGCTGCCGAACGGTTTCGCCGACGATCTCGTACGCGGAGATGCAGTTCGGGAATCCGCCGCAATTCACTTTGATGCCGACGACGTCGGCGGGGGCGAAGAACCGGCGCCAGGCGTCCTCGGTCGAGGCGGCACCGGTCAGGGCCCGCATGCCTTGCGCCATCATCTCGCGGACGACTTGATCGTTGGCGGTGTTGGTTGCCGTGTCGACGCAGTTGTCTGACTTCACCTTGATCACGCGGCCCGGATAGGGCCCGGGCATACCGGGGACGGCTGCCGGGGAGTATCGCGACACGATCTTCAGGGTTGGCAGGTCCGCACGGATTTGTAATCCCGGCTTGGCCGGAGCTGCAGGTTTGCCTTTGGCAATGAGATCGATTCCGGCCGCTTTGACCCAGGCGCCGGCCGTGAGAAGCCGGACGAATGCGCGTCGATGCATGAAACTGCCTTCCTAAGTAAGGAGACCGGGCCGAATTATAGTCAGTTTCCACCTTCCAGCTTCCATCTTGCTTAGCTCAGTTTTCGGTTGCCAGTCGGCAGCTGCCAGCTTTCAGCTTCCAGCTTCCCGCTGGGTCGGCGCGCGAGCCGCGAGCCGCGAGTCAGCCGTCGTCACCTGCCCTGAGCGCTCGATCGCGCGAGTCGAAGGGCTTGCTCCCCTAGTCATTTCATGTTAGTTTGCGCGCGAATTTCCCTGATTTCGGCAAACCGCAAGTCAGAAGGAGCCGGAGATG
>Ga0070683_100001113_pt1 | contig 20303 bp, 16 predicted proteins | sample KBSC713LmetaG_FD_64662 | JGI IMG/M metagenome (GOLD analysis project Ga0070683, IMG submission 64662) | Corn rhizosphere microbial communities from Kellogg Biological Station, Michigan, USA - KBS C7.1-3L metaG | ecosystem: Host-associated > Plants > Roots > Rhizosphere ... | reverse complement strand
CCGATCAAATGCTCGAGCTGCACAAGGATTCACTACCGCCCCGGCTCAACGTCGGTTGAGCCAGGACGGCGATTGCCGGCCGGTCAACGCCGACCGGCAATCTCGTATTTGAGCTCCAACTTGGCGATCTTGCCGGTGCTGGTCTTCGGCAGCTCGTCACGAATCTCCACCGTGCGCGGGTACTTGTACGAGGCCATCCGGTCGCGGCAGTACATCACCAGCTCCTGCGGCTCGGCCGAGGCGCCTGGTTTGAGTGAGACGACCGCGGTGATCTCCTCGCCGAGCCGGGCATCCGGTACCCCAAAGACGGCGGCGTCGGCGACGGCCGGGTGCGAGTAGAGCACCTCTTCCACCTCGCGCGGGTAGACGTTGTAGCCGCCGCGGATGATGAGCTCCTTCTTGCGGTCCACGATGAAGAAGAAACCGTCCTCGTCCATGTATCCGAGATCGCCGGTGTGCAGCCAGCCGCCGGCCAGTGCCTTCGCCGTCGCCTCGGGCTGTTCGAAGTAGCCCTTCATGACGTGGAACCCACGGGTCACGAGCTCGCCGATGTGCTCGTGGCCGGACGGCAGGCAGTGCCCTTCGTCGTCCCAGATCTGAACCTCGACGCCCCAGATCGGCTTGCCCACGCTGTACGCGCGCCGGTTGTCGACGCCGGTGTTGAACGTCGTCGTCGACGCCGTCTCGGTCAGTCCGTAGCCCTCGAGGATGACGACGTCGAAGCGGGCCTCGAAGGCGTCCAGGACGTGTGCGGCGATGGCCGAACCGCCGGAGATCGCGATGCGCAGTGACGACGTGTCGAACCGGTCCAGGTCTGGATAGTCCAGGACGGCGACGAACATGGTCGGCACGCCTTCGAAGATGGTCACCCGGTCGCGTTGAACAGCAGTCAGCACGGCCGCCGGATCGAACCGGGGAACGAGCGACATGGCGCAGCCGAAGCGGATGCAGATGTTCAGGATGCTCGACAACCCGAACACATGAAAGAGCGGAAGCGCGGTCAGTACCACGTCATCCGGGTGCACGTTGAAGAGGCGGCCGGGAATGTCGGCGTTCATGTACAGCTGCATGTGGGTGAGCTCGGCGGCCCGCGGGGTGCCCGTGGTTCCCGAGGTGAACACGATCGCCGCCGTGTCCACGCCTTCGCGCGCGGCCAACGGACGGCGGTGCGGGGCGTGCTTCAGCAATTCTGGGAACGGCTTGAGCGAGTCGCCGGCCGGACCGACGGCATAGACGGCGTCGACGCCCGCGTCGGCAGCCCCTTTGGCGGCCTCGGTCGCGGCTCCCGCCCAGGTGATCAGGGCCCGAGCCGTGGAGTGCCGCAGGCAGTAGGCCACCTCGCGGGCCTTGAACAGGGGGTTCAGCGGCACGACGACGCCGCCGGCCTTGAGGATCCCGAAGTAGGCGACGACGAACTGCGGGATGTTGGGCAGCTGCAGTGCAACCTTCTCACCGGGCCGGATCCCGATGGCGGTGAGACCTTCGGCGACCGCGTCCGAGCCGGCGTCGAGCTCACCGTAGGTCATGCGGCCGCCGTCGAAGTAGATGGCCGAGTGTTCGGGGAACGCGTCGGCCGACTCGCGCAGGATGATGGCGAGATTGAACATGGGGGCATCTCCATTCTGTGCTCAGAGGGATTGCTCGTCGAGCCACGTGAGCAGTGCTCGAGCGGTCGCCTCCGGCGCCTCCAGTTGCGGCACGTGGCCGACGTCCGGCAGGACGACGAGTTGCCAGGTCGGGTGCTGCCGCGCCAGGGCGCGGGACGCGGCGACCGGGATCAAGCGGTCCTGGTCGCCATGGATTACCAGGGCCGGCGCCGTGACGGTTTGGATGATCGCCCGGTATGAGGAGCGCCGCAGCCCGCTCGCGGTCGCGACGACCGACCGGGCCGCTCGCAGGAACTCCTGGTCGGCGTGCGGAAAAGCGCTGCGGACACGGGCCTGCTCGACATGTTCGGCGACCACGTCCGCCGCTACCCGGGACGGGTCGACGCACAACAGTCGTAGGAGCGCCCGGACCGCTGCTTCCGGGCTTACGAGCCGTCGCCGGGCCACCATGATGGCCCGATTGAGGACGGGCGTCGCATAGCCCGCGAAGGCGGCCGCGATCAGTGGATCCGGCACCCCGGGAAGGAACGGCGACGCCGGGTCCAGCAGGGCCAGCCCGGCCACGGTCTCGGGCTGGAGCCCCGCCTCGAGCAGTGCGATCATCCCGCCCATCGAGTTGCCCAACAGGACGACCGGTTGGTCGGTGATGGTCGTGACGAACTGGTGCAGCAGTGCGCGGTTGGCCCGCACCGCGGTCGACCGGCCGCGAGCCCGGGTCAGGCCGTGGCCGGCGAGGTCGGGCGCCACCAGCCGGTACCGCGAAGTCAGGAGCGGCGCGATGGACAGCCAGTTGAGGGCCGAGCCGCCAAGCCCGTGGACCGCGACGAGCACCGTGGCGTCCGCTGGACCGCCGAAGTCCAGGTAGTGCACGGGCAGGTCGAGGTCAATCCACGTGTTCACCTCGCCAGGACCGGCTCCCGTACCGGAACGACGACAACGATCAGCTCGCGGTTGGCCATGACGATGCCTCCATGCTCGAGGAATGCTTTCCTCAAGCATCGGCGGCCGGCGCCTTGGCCAGACAGGGCCGGACCTACTCAGGGATTGAGCCGTTCGGCCCGGCCGAGCGGGTCTGGACGATCGAATCGAACGCCGCGCGCCGAGGGGCCTTGCCGATCGGGGGGACGCCCGGCGCGCGGTACCCGATCCGGATCACGATCATCGGCCAGCCGACGTGCCCGAGCATTTGCCGCAATGTTTCCCGGGCCGTGCCGACCTCGACCAGGTCGCTCATCATCGACGATGCGAGCCCCTCGGATGTCGCGGTCAGCAGCACGGCTGACAGGGCCTCGCCGGCGTGGATCCAGTCGATAGCTTCGTCACCGTCGGTGAACAGCACGAGGTACTCGGCGAAGCGGTCCACCAACTCAGAACGGTCGAAGATGGTCTTGTGCTCCGGCTCGGTCGCGCGGAAGTCGCGGATCGGCACCGGGCGCGCCTGGTCGGGCACGGTGGTGTCGAGCGGCACGCCGTCGCCCGTGGACTCCGGGCGCCCCACCCAGCTGACCAGGTCAGTGCGGTACGCCGGATCGGCGAGCTCGACGGTGGCCGCGCGGCCGGCCGCGGTCGTCACATAGACCATGGTGTCCGGGCGGGCAAAGATGAGGTGACCACGGTAGGTCTCGGCGGCCGCCTGCAGGCGGCCGAGTGCCTCGGCCGGCACCCGCTGGTCGGCGAACGGGCGCCGGTCGCTGCGCCGCTCGGCCATCGCCCGGAAGAGCCGCACGGCCGCTGCCTCCGGCGGCTGCTTGCCGGTCAGCGTGATGCGCGCGAGCAGGTCCGGCTGGCCCGGCTCCGGCTGGTAGGCCACGGCCCACGTCGCCCCCAGGGCGGTCAGCGCGGTGACCGCGTGGTGCAGTGCCACGCCGCAGGCCAGCGTGAGCAGCCGGCCGGCCGGATCGATGGAAGGCACCTGCCGGGCCCGGTCGGCCCACAGTTCGGCGGCCTGGCCGCCGATGCGCCACCGCCACGGCTGAGTGTTCAGCAGCGACGGGGCACCGAGGGCGGACACCGCAGCCTGGGACAGGAGGCGGCTCTCCGGCGCAATGCGCACGCCGGCCTCGACGTCGGTCAACTGAATCACGGCCATGACGGCCTCCCCGGAACTGGAGCAAGAAAGGTTGCTCCAACCTTCACCGACGGTGACCCCGGGCGTCAGGGTCGTAGGTCCCGTCGTCACCGGGACTACGGCGAACCCGGCGATGTCAGGACCAATGGACCTAGTGGGCAGGCCGAGTGGTCCGGTACAACGGAGGTGTGATCAGGGTCTTTCTCCTCGACGACCATGAGGTCGTGCGATACGGGTTGCGTGAGATGCTCGAGCGCGAGGGCGACATCGAAGTCGTCGGCGAGTCCGGCTCGGCGGTTGAGGCGAGCCATCGGATTCCGGCGCTGCGGCCCAATGTCGCCGTGCTCGACGGCCGGCTGCCCGATGGCAGCGGCATCGACGTCTGCCGCGACATCCGTTCCGTCGACCCGACGATCCAGGCGTTGATTCTCACCTCCTACGAGGACGACGAGGCGCTGTTCGCGGCGATCATGGCCGGTGCCTCCGGCTACGTGCTCAAGCAGATCCGGGGCAACGACCTGGTCGACGCGATCCGCCGGGTGGCCGCCGGGCAGTCGCTGCTCGACCCCGCGGTCACCGCCCGGGTGCTCGAGCGGATCCGGCGCGGCCCCGACCAGCCCGACGAGCTACGCAACCTGACCGAGCAGGAACGGAAGATCTTGCTCCTCGTCGCCGAAGGTCTGACAAACCGGGAAATCGCCGGGCGGATGTTCCTGGCTGAGAAGACGGTCAAGAACTACGTCTCGAGCCTGCTGGCCAAGCTCGGCCTCGAGCGGCGCACCCAGGCTGCGGTGTTGGCGTCCAAGCTGCTGGGCGACAAGCACTGACTACGATTCAGCTATGGCTTCGGCGATGAACGAGCCGCTTCTGCCCGCGCTGTCCCGGGCCGGGCTGGATGACCTGCTGCATGAGCTCCTCGACCGGGTCGGCGAGGTCCTGACCAGCCGGGAGCGGCTGCGCGCGCTCCTTGAGGCGGTCGTCGGCATCGGCGCCGACCTGGACCTGCACAGCACTCTCCAGCGCATCGTCGAGGCGGCCTGCCGGCTGACCAGCGCGCGATACGGTGCGTTGGGTGTCATCGGGACCGACCGGATGCTGGTCGAGTTCATCAACCACGGCATCGACGACGCCACCCGGGCGGCGATCGGTCACCTGCCGACCGGCCACGGCGTGCTCGGGTTGCTGATTGAAGAGCCGCGTCCGATCCGGCTCCAGGACATCACCCAGCATCCGCGGGCCTACGGGTTCCCGCCCAACCATCCGCCGATGCACAGCTTCCTGGGTGTGCCGGTGCGCATCCGCGACCAGGTCTTCGGCAACCTGTACCTAGCGGAGAAGCAGGGCGGCGCCCAGTTCGACCAGGACGACGAGGACATCATGGTCGCGCTGTCGGTGGCGGCCGGCGCGGCGATCGAGAACGCGCGACTCTACGACCTCACCCGCCGCCGGCAGGGGTGGCTGGAAGCGGCGGCCGAGATCACCTCGGTCCTGCTCGGCCAGATCCAGCGGACCGAGGCGCTGCAGCTGGTCGCCACGCGGGCGCGTGAGGTGGCCGAGGCGGATGTGGCGATGGTTTTGCTCTACGACCCGGGGGCCGGGACGCTCGTGGTGGAGGTCGCCGACGGCGGCGATCCGGCGCTGGTCGGCTCGGCGGTCCCACTGGCCGGCAGCGAGTTCACCTCCGTCGTGGACGAGCACCACTTCACCGTGGTCGACGACCTCGGCCGGGCGGCGACCTGGTCGCATCCGATGGAGACCGGCACGGCGCTGCTGGTGCCGCTCAGCTTCAGCGGTGAGGTTCTCGGCTCGCTGGTCGTGGCCTACCGGGTCGGCAATACCGGGTTCGTTGACGATCCTGACCTGGCGCTCGTGCAGACCTTCGCCGGCCAGGCGGCCCTCGCCCTGGAGCGGGCCCGCGCGCAGGAAGAACGAGAGCAACTCGCCGTGCTCGGCGACCGCGAGCGGATCGCCCGCGAGCTGCACGACGTGGTGATCCAGCGGCTGTTCGCGGCCGGCATGCAGCTGCAGATGGCCAGCTCGGTCGCGGTGCGGCCGGACGTCCGCAAGCGGATCGAGACGGTCGTGGACGACCTCGACGTCACCATCCGCGACATCCGATCGGCCATTTTTGAGCTGCGCCAGGCCCAGGGCAGCCTGCGCGGCGAGATCCGCACGACGGTCGAGCAGGCCCGGCCGGCCCTCGGCTTCCGGCCGGAGCTGCGGGTCGACGGGCCGGTCGACACCGTCGTACCGGAGCCGGTCCGGCCGGCACTGCTGGCCGTCCTGCGCGAGGCGCTGTCAAACGTGGCTCGGCACGCCGAGGCCACCACGGTATCGGTGCTGGTGTCGGCCGGGGCCCGGGAGTTGACGCTGACCGTGCGCGACGACGGGCACGGCTTCGACCCTGACGCGCCACCGGCAACGAATGGCGGCGGACACGGCCTGCGCAACATGCGGGCGCGCGCCGACGAACTCGGCGGCGTTTGCACGCTGGCCCGCGCCGAGCCAGGAGGCACCGTCCTGAGCTGGCGCGTGCCGCTCTGAGGACTCGGTAGCGTGTACCCGTGATCCTCGTGCTCAACAGTGGCTCGTCATCGGTGAAATACCGGCTGACCGAACCCGACGGCCGGAGCGTTGCGCACGGCAAGGTCGAGCGGATCGGCGAGGCCGGCGGTCCGGCCGATCACGACCGCGCGGTGCGGCGGATCCTCGAGGACCTTGCGACCGACCGGTCCGCGATCATCGGCGTCGGGCACCGCGTCGTGCACGGTGGCAGCCGGTTTACCGCCCCGGTGCTCATCGACGACGACGTGGTCGCCCGTCTCGACGCGCTGGTTCCCCTGGCTCCGCTGCACAATCCGGGCAGCGTGGCCGGGATCCGGGCGGCGCGGGCAGCCCTTCCCGACGTGCCCCAGGTGGCCTCGTTCGACACGGCGTTCCACGCGACGCTCCCCGACGTTGCCGCGACGTACGCGATCGACCAGACGGTCGCCGAGCGCTGGGGAATCCGCCGCTTCGGCTTCCACGGCCTTTCCTACCGGTACGTTTCGGCACGCACCGCCGAACTGCTCGGGGCGCCGTTGGCCACGCTCAACCTGATCGTCCTGCATGTGGGCAACGGAGCGAGCGCCGCCGCGATCGAGGCGGGCCGATGTGTCGACACCTCCATGGGGTTCACCCCGCTCGATGGCCTGGTGATGGGCACCCGAGGAGGCGACCTGGATCCCGGCGTGCCGTTGTTTCTGCAGCGTAGCGCCGGATACGACCCGGACGCGATCGACGACCTGCTCGAGCACCACAGCGGCCTTGCCGGGCTCTGTGGCGACAACGACATCCGCGACGTCCTGCGGCGGCGAGCCGACGGCGACCCGGCGGCTGCGTTGGCTTTTGACGTGTACTGCTACCGCATCCGCAAGTACGTCGGCGCCTACTTCGCGGTGCTCGGCCGGGTGGACGCCATCGTGTTCACCGCCGGGGTCGGCGAACACGCTCCTGAGGTCCGCGCGGCCAGCCTGGATGGCCTTTCCGCGTGGGGCGTGCACATCGACGCGGCCCGCAACGCCGCCGACGCACGGGTCATCTCCCCGGACGGAGTGCCGGTCACCGTGTGCGTGGTGCCGACCGACGAGGAACAGGCCATCGCCGAGGACGTCCAGTCGGTGCTCAGTCGGCGAACTCGATGACCTGTTCGGGCGGCAGCCGCGGGGTATGCGGGGGCCCGGCGTGTTCGGGGTCGGTGAGACCGAGACGCAACACCAGGTAGGGATAGCCGGTGTCGCCGAGCATGCGCCGCAGAGCCTGGCGGGTGAAGTCGAGCTCGATCGGGCTGCTGAGCGGCAGCACGGCGGCGCCGTGCTCGGTAGCCGAGAGCCACAGCTCGCTTAGCGCCTCGCCGCCGGACAGCCAATCCCGCGGCTCGTCACCATCGCCGTACAGCACCGCGTAGGCGGCCGCGCTGTCGTGGCCGGCGCCGGGTTGCAGGGTGCCGGCGACGCCGAAGTCGCGTTCGGCGACGGTGGTCAGCGGCAGCTCGGCCGGGATGACCGCGTCGGGCAGGCCGGTGCCTTCCGGCCGGTCACCGCCGACCCAGGCCCTGGTCTCGTCGCGCAGCGCCTCGTCGCGCTGCTCCGCCTCGCCGGCGTGCTCGATCATCACGGCCACCTGCAGGACCTGGTCCCGGTTGAGGACGTGCAGCCGGGCACCGCCGCGGCGGGCCGCCGCGACGAGCGCCTCGCGGACCTCGGGCGTGAGCGGTTCGTCGCTGACCGTGCGGCGGTCGGTGTGCCGCACCCGCAGCAACTGCAGGCGCCGCATGGCCGCCGGGTCGGCCGGCTCGTGCCGCTCGGCGTGCACGACGGCGAGGGGTTGCTCGGCCGGCCGATCCACGTGGTAGGCCCACCCCTCGGCGGTGAGAGCGACGAGTGCATGGTGCAGCGCCGCGCCGCAGCTCAGCTGCATGAGCCGGCCCTGCGGGTCCTGCTCATGCAGCTGACGGTCCGGCGCTGCGAAGAGCTCCAGCCGATCACCGCGCACGACCCAGCGCCACGGCTGTGTGTTATGGATGGATGGGGCCAGCCGGGCGGCGTCGGCCGCGGCGGCCAGTGCATCCGTCACCGTGCCGGTCATGAGCCCTCCTGGTCGCGATGCGGCGCGCCTTTACCGGCCGTCTTCCGATGAGGCCGCGCAAGCGCGGCCTCGGGCCGCAACCGAGGCAGCCAAAACGCGGCCTCGGGCCGCAACCGAGGCAGCCAAAACGCGGCCCGAGGTCCAGACGCCCGCCAGCGCGCAGCATCGCTCATCCTCGCTCAGCCTCGCTCCGCCCAGTCGCCGACGACCCAGTCTCGCACCTCGGGCATGTCCTCGAGATGCTCGACCACGTAGACCTCATGCTCGGCGAGCTTGCGTTCGCACCAGGCCTTGAGCTCGGTGGCGCCGGGTGGCAGCCGCCGGGCGTTGTTGATGGCATCCATCACCAGGTGGTAGCGCGACACCCGGTTGCGCACGGTCATGTCGAAGGGGGTGGTCGTGGTCCCTTCTTCGATGAACCCGCGCACCCGGAACCGGTCGACGTCGGGCCGGCCGTGCACCAGCTGGTGGATGGCCCCCGGATAGCCGTGGAAGGCGAACACCACGTCGACGGTGTCGGTGAACAGCTCGGTGAACTGGACCTCGCTCATCCCGTGCGGGTGATCCTTCGGCCGGGGCAGCGTCATGAGGTCGACGACATTGACGACCCGGACGCGGAACTTCGGCAGCCGCTCACGCAGTATCTGCGCGGCCGCGACGGTTTCCATGGTCACCACGTCACCGGCGCAGGCGAGCACGATGTCCGGATCGGTCGAGCCGTCGTCGGTGCCGGCCCAGTCCCAGATGCCGGCCCCGCGGGCGCAATGCTCCGCGGCCACCTCCATCGGCAGCCACTGCAGTTGCGGCTGCTTGTCGATCACGATGAGGTTGATGTAGGAGCGGGACCGCAGGCAGTGGTCGGCGACCGACAGCAGGCAGTTGGCGTCCGGCGGGAGATAGACGCGGGCGACGTCGCCGCGCTGGGTGAGCACGACCTGGATGAGGCCCGGCCCCTGGTGCGAGAAGCCGTTGTGGTCGTTGCGCCACGCGGTCGAGGTCAGCAGCACGTTGAGGCTGGGCACCCTGGCCCGCCACGGCAGCCGCTTGGCCTCCTGCAGCCACTTGCCGTGCTGCACCGTCTGTGACGCCGACACCATCGCGAACGCCTCATAGGTGGCGAAGATCCCGTGCCGGCCGGTCAGGTTGTAACCTTCCAGCCAGCCGTGGCAGTTGTGCTCCGACAGCACCTCCATGACGCGGCCGTCCGGGCCGATCGCCACGTCGTCGGCGTTCACCTGCTCCATGAATGCCCGGTCGGAGACCTCGAAGACGGCGCCGAGCCGGTTGCTGTTCGTTTCGTCGGGGCAGAACAGCCGGAACTTGTCGGGATTGGCCACGTACAGGTCGCGGAGCAGCTCGCCGAGGCGCCGCGTCGATTCGGCCCGCTCGGCGCCCGGCTCCTTCACCTGGACCGCGTACCCGCGGAAGTCCGGAATGTCGAGATCCCTGGTGAGCAGCCCACCATTGGCGTGCGGGTTGGCACTCATCCGCAGCTCTCCCGCGGGAGACAGTCCGCGGACGATCTCGACCGGCGCACCGGCGTCGTCGAAGAGCTCTTCCGGCCGGTAGGAACGCAGCCAGCGCTCCAGGATGGCCAGGTGCTCGGGGTTCTCCTTGACACCGGACAACGGCACCTGGTGAGACCGCCACGTGCCGGTCACCCGGATGCCATCGACCTCCTCCGGGCCCGTCCACCCCTTCGGCGACCGAAGGATGATCATGGGCCAAGGCGGACGCGCACCGTCCCCGCTCCCGTCACGGGCCGCCTGCTGGATCGCGCGGATCTTGCCCCATGCCTCGGCGAGCGTCGCCGCGAAGCGGTGGTGCATGCCCGGCAGGTCCGCGCCCTCCACCTCGAGGACCTCGTAGCCATGGCCCTCCAGCAGTGATCGGACTTCAGCCGGCCGCTTGCGGGCCAGCACCGTGGGTCCCGCGATCTTCGCGCCGTTGAGGTGCAGAATCGGCAGGACCGCGCCGTCGCGGGCCGGATTCAGGAACGAGATGCCCTTCCAGGAGCCTTCCAGCGGCGCGGTCTCCGCTTCCCCGTCACCGACCACCGCGACAGTGATCAGATCGGGGTTGTCCAGCACTGACCCGAACGCGTGAACGAGCACGTAGCCGAGCTCGCCACCCTCGTGGATCGAGCCGGGCGTGGTCACCGAGACGTGGCTCGGGATGCCCCCCGGGGTGGAGAATTGCCGGAACAACCGCAGCACGCCGGCCTCGTCCAGGGACACCGCCGGGTAGATCTCGCTGTAGGTCCCCTCCAGATAGCCCGCGGCGACCAAGGCCGGACCGCCGTGCCCAGGGCCGGCCAGGTAGATGGCCGATTGGCCGGTGAGCCTGATGAGGCGGGAGACGTGGGCGTAGATGAACGACAGGCCCGGGCTCGTGCCCCAGTGCCCCAGGAGGCGCGGCTTGATGTCAGCCGGCTCGAGCGGGCGGCGCAACAGCGGGTTGTGCTGCAGGTATATCTGCCCAATCGTCAGATAATTGTTGGCCCGCCACCAGGCGTCCAGCTGCGCGACATCCTCGTCGCTGAGCTGACCGACCTGGCGATCCGTGACGGTAGTCACCACAGGTTTCCCTTCATCCGACTTCGCGTGCGCTTATGCCGAGACTAATCGGCGAGAAGTCGATCTGCGCTGCGTCGCAGGTCATCGGATCATCTCCAGTTCAGCTTCGGTCGCGCGAGTGGCGCCGCCCACGGACCGGACGCCAGCCGGGAGGGGTAGTGCGGCCGGCGTCCGGCCCAGCTTCTGCCGCGGTGCTCAGCTGGGCAACGTCCGGCCGAGCACGGCGCGCTCGCGCAGCCAGGCGTGGCCGCGGAAGCCGCGCCACGCCTGGCTGTGCGATATCGGCTGGGTGAGCGATGCTCACTGTCATGACCCAATCCGATCGGTGAAGCTGTGTTTACTTGAGCCACGGGGCTTTCTGGACGAGTGCCGTGCGGTTCCACCACTGGCCGAGGCCGAGGGTGGTGCCGGCGCCGATGAGCGTCAGGCCGATGATCGTGCCGGCGTAGATCAGGTGGTCGTCCATGAAGACGTGGTTCTCCGGGGGGAGCACCGCGGTGAACATCATGACCAGAAGCACGGTGGCCGAGACCGCCGCGATCCGCATGCCGATGCCCAGGATGAGCGCGATGCCGATGCCCAGCAGGGCGAGCATGAACAGCCAGTCGGCCCACGCGGAGCCGGCGATGGAGTTGTAGAAGCCCTTGAAGGGGCCCGCCGCGGCGAACTTGAGGAAGCCGGTGGTCGGGTGCCCGCCGTTGATCCAGGCAGCCTTCGACGCCGTCTCGTGGCCGAGGCCGAACAGCTTGTCGAGGAACGCCCACAGGAAGACCGTGCCGAGCGCGATGCGCACTGCGGCGAAGACGTAGCGGGCGGCGGTCGTGACGGTGCTCGGGGCCGTGCCGGTGGCGACGGCCGTTGTGGTGGTGGGCTTGTGGACGATGGTGGCCATGATCGTGTCCCCTTCCCGGACGTTGGCTTCGATCAATTCCTTGTGCACTTTCAGCGTCGCGTATCGCAGGGCGGGGGATCAGGGCCGGCTGCACTGGACCGGGCGGGACCAAGGTCCCGACCCTCAGCGCAGGGCCAGTCCGAGGGCGCGGCCGCCCTCGCGCAGCCAGTCCCGGGCGCGTGGGTGGGCGGCGTGGTCGAGGATCTGCTGCGCCTGGGCGAGCGCGTCCTGGCCCCAGATTCGCGCCACGCCCTGCTCGGTGACGATGTAGCTGTGCTGGAACGACGTGACCGGGCCGGAGACCAGTGGCACGACGGCCGACACGTCGGCCTTGGGATGCCACGAGCGCAGCGCGATGACCGCGTGGCCGCCGGGCGAGTGCATCGCCCCGACGATGAAGTCGGTCTGCCCGCCGAAACCGGAGTGCACGCGTGAGCCGACCCGGCTGGCGTTGGCCTGGGCGAAGAGGTCGACCTGCAGGGCGCTGTTGACCGACATGAGGATGGGCTGCCGGGCGATCGCGGCCGGGTCGTTGGTCTTCTCGGTGCGCAGCATCCGGATCCGGGGATTGCGGTCGACCCACTCGTACAGCTCGGGCGAGCCGAAGCAGAACGAGGCGGTGACCGCAACGTCCGGGTCGAGGCGGCCGGCCTTCTCCAGGGCCAGGACGCCGTCGCTGAACATCTCGGACCAGATCCGCAGGCCCGAGCGGTTGGCCAGGGCGAGCAGTGTGGCGTCGGGGATGGCGCCGATGCCGAGCTGGAGGGTGGCGCCGTCGGGCACGAGCTGCGCCACGCGGGCGCCGATCCCCAGCGAGTCGTCGTCGGGCGCGGCCGGGGCGTGGACGGCCAGCGGCTCGTCGAGCTCGAGCTGGTAGTCGATGGCGTCGACGGGGATCATCGCGTCGCCGTAGGTGACCGGCATGTGCGGGTTGGTCTGCGCGATGACCAGGCCACCGCTGGCGCGGGCGGCCTCGATCGCCGCCGGCAGCACGTTGACCTCGACGCCCAGGCTGACCGCGCCATCCAGCGGACTCGAGGTGTGCAGGAGCACGATGTCCGGCCGAAGCGTCTGCCGCAGCAGGGCGGGCAGCAGGGACAACCGGCACGGGAAGTACACGAGGCGGGGATGTCCGCGCATGCCGGGGCCGACGAACGCGGTCTCGTAGCTCACCCCTTCGCGGTCAGGGATGCCGTGCTGGGCGTTGAGCATGTGCAACCGGTACGCGGGAAGCGCGGTGTCGAGGATGCGCAGTGCCCGCCAGGGCGTGGCGTGGTTGCCGCTCGCCACGACGCGTGGCGTGGACGGAAGGGCGGACAGTAACCGTCGCAGGGCGGCCTCGGTGATGGTCTGCATGATCGGCACCTTCGTCGATGTGGTCAGGCGGCTCCATCCAGGGCGAGCAGTCGCAGGCGGGTTGCCTGCATTCGCTTCACGACCACGTCCAGGAACCGCTTGGTGAGCTCGTAGCCGAGCACCGGGTTGGCCTCGCACGACGCCCGGACGCCGGAGCCGTCCAGCGCGACGGTCAGCACCGGCCCCTCGGTGACCGCGCCGAAATGCCAGCGGTATGGCGAGAAGAGCCACGACCAACCGAGCACGCTGCCCGGGCCGAGGGTGTCGATGACCACGTCACCGCGCCCGGGCACGTGGACGTCCAGGTTGACGTACCCGTCACGCAGCAGCCAGAAGCCGCTCGCCTTCCCGCCTTCGGCGAAGATCCGGCTGTCCGGGCGCAGCGCCGTCCGGGTCGCCCAGTGGGCCAGTGTGTCGAGGTGGGGTGGCGCCAGGCCGGCCAGGAACGGGTGGGTGGCGAGCAGATCGTGAGTGGTTTGCATGGCGCACCTCCGGCAAGAGTCCGTTCCTTCATGCCACCCGTCCAACCGGGCTCGGTCAAGGGCCGCCCGACCGCGTCCACGCCCGGCCGGATGCCCTCCATGGACGGGTCCTTCGGCCCGACCGGCCGGCCGGCCGACGGTGATCGCGGAGACGATGGGCTGCCCCTTCTGCCATTCAGTTCACCAGTTCGATGAGCACAAGCTCGTGGTCACGGTCGGCCGGGCGGCGGCCCTGCCGACGGTAGGCACTCATCGCATCCGCGTAGCCGCGGTCGCCCGGACCGAGCGCCAGCGCCTCGCCATCGCGGGTCGTGCCGGCGAGGGTCACCTCGAGTCCGTGGCTGACGTCGCGGAAGTTGCGCCACCACCGCTTCGCGGAGGCCCGGGCCACCAGCACCAGGAGCCGATCCCCGTCGCGCACGAAGCCGACCGGCAACTCCACGGTGGCACCGGTGTGGCGGCCGATGAAACGCAAGCCGCACACATGCCGGTCGAGGAGACCGCGGGCTGGCGAGCGCAGCAGCCAGAGCACCACCCGGTTGACCGGCGGGCGCCAGTACCAGGCGAGCCCGGCGATGGCCAGGCCGCCGATGAGCATCGCCGGCTGCAGCCACATTTGCGGGCCGATCACCAGCACCTGCACCCCGATCCAGCCGACCAGCAGGAGGCCGGCGGCCAGCGAGAGGTCGGCCGCGTGCCGGACGCCCCGGTAGATCGCGATCGCGGCGGCGATCATCGGCACGGTGACGACGGCGAACAGCGCAAGTCCGGGGATGACCCAGCTGTGCAGCGGGAGCGGTCGCAGGTCACTGACTTGCAGATGCCAAGCGTCGGTCACCAGCATGACGGCGCCGTAGATCGCGCCGATCCCGACAAGGAGCTCCAGCCAGATCAGGCTGGAGCGGATGGCGGCTTCACTCCGCCGGGTGTGTGCGGACAAGGTGACCATGGCGATTCACTCCTTCACGAGCGACGTTTACATGCGGCCGGAGCAAGCGCAGCGCGGCGAGGCCGGTCAGCGCCGCGACGGTGAAGGCCATCAGCAGGCCGCAACCGACGCCGATGACGGTGATCAGCCACCATGCCTGGCCGGGCTGCCACAGCGGCATGGCGGTCAGCATGAACACGGCGAGTCCGGCCAGCCAGGCACCGGCCGTCGTGACGATCCACACTGGACGGTCCAAGCCGGCCCGGCGCAGGACGAGCCACTGGGCGGTGCCGATGCTGCCGAGCAGGGCCAGACCGGCGACGACCAGCACAGCCGGCGGTGGCCCGACCGTGCTGGGCAGAAGGCCCAGCGCATACGCGAACACGGCGCCGATCCCGGTCGCCACGGTGTATCGGCCGGCCGGCAGGGCCGGCAGACGGCTCCGCCAGCCGCGCGCCTGCGCGTAGCCGAGTGCGCAGCCCTCCATGAACCCGGCCGCGAGCACGGCGGAAAAGGCCACCGGAGCGGGCCAGCCGCCGGCCGTGGCGAGCGCGCCGACCGTCGCCGGCACGGCGAAGCCGGCCAGCTCGCCGGCGGTGGTGATCGCGGTCCAGCGCCGCCACCATACGAAAGCGTCACTCATACCTTCACCGTCGGCCGGACCGGGCCGTGCAGGTAGGGCCGAACGTCTTGCCGATGGTCCGGTCGGGACGGGTCGAACGCCCCTACGGGGCGGGCCACCCAGTGACGACGCTCAACTCAATACGGTGACGAGGAGAGTGTGATGACCAAGTACGTGTACGACTTCGCCGAGGGCAACAAGGACCTCAAAGACCTGCTCGGTGGCAAAGGCGGCAACCTCGCCGAGATGGCCAACCTCGGCCTGCCCGTGCCGCCCGGCTTCACGGTCACGACCGACGCCTGCCGCGCGTACTTCAGCTTCGGCGAGCTGCCGTTCGGCCTGATCGACGAGATCGAGCTGCACCTGGAGCGGCTGGAGAACAGGGCCGGTCGTCGCCTCGGCAATCCGGCCGACCCGCTGCTGGTGTCCGTGCGATCAGGCGCCAAGTTCTCCATGCCCGGCATGATGGAAACGATCCTCAACGTCGGCCTGACCGACGCCAGCGTGCCCGGCCTCGCCGCCCAGGCGAGCGGCAATGAACGCTTTGCGTGGGACTCCTACCGGCGGCTGATCCAGATGTTCGGCAAGACCGTCAGCGGCGTGCCCGGTGAGCGGTTCGACGCGGCCCACGAAGCGGCCAAACGGGCTCGCGGCACGACCAGCGACCTCGACCTGGATGCCGCCGATCTACGCGCGCTGGTCGACGAGTACAAGCGCATCTTCGAAGAGCACACCGGCGCCGCGTTCCCCCAGGACCCGCGCGAGCAACTGGAGCGGGCGATCCGGGCGGTGTTCGAGTCGTGGAACGCCGAGCGGGCCGTGCTCTACCGCCGCCAGGAACACATTCCCGCCAATCTCGGCACCGCGGTCAACATCGTCGCGATGGTCTTCGGCAACCTCGGCGACGACTCCGGCACCGGTGTCGCCTTCACCCGCGACCCGGGCGACGGCACCCGCGGCGTGTACGGCGACTACCTGGCCAACGCCCAGGGCGAGGACGTGGTGGCCGGCATCCGCAACACCGTGCCGCTGCAGGATCTTGAAAAGCTCGACAAGCGCAGCTACGACGAACTGCTGAGCATCATGGCCACGCTGGAAGGTCACTACCGGGACCTGTGCGACATCGAGTTCACCATCGAGCACGGCGAGCTGTGGATGCTGCAGACCCGCGTCGGCAAGCGCACGGCGGCGGCCGCGTTCGTCATCGCCTGCCAGCTCGTCGACGAGGGCGTCATCACGCTCGACGAGGCACTGGCGCGGGTGAGCGGGGCACAGCTGGCCCAGCTCATGTTCCCGGCGTTCGACCTGTCCAGCGCCCCGGACGAACTCGCGCGTGGCGTCGCCGCCTCGCCGGGCGCGGCCGTCGGCCGGGTGGTGTTCGATGCGGCGGCCGCCGTGGCCGCCGCCGGCCACGGCGAACAGGTCATCCTTGTGCGCCGCGAGACCAACCCCGACGACCTGCCCGGCATGATCGCCGCCCGGGGCATCCTCACCAGCCGCGGCGGCAAGACGTCACACGCGGCGGTGGTAGCTCGCGGCATGGGCAAGACGTGCGTATGTGGGGTCGAGACGATCGATGTGCAAGCGTCCGCCTTCGAGGTCGCCGGCCGCACGGTGCGGGAGGGCGACGTGATCTCCATCGACGGGACCACCGGCCGGGTGTACCTGGGGGAGGTGCCGGTGCGGCCGTCGCCGGTCGTGCGGTACTTCGAGGGCACGCTCGCCCCCGACGCTGACCCGCTTGTGCACGCAGTGCACCGGCTGCTCACGCACGCCGACCAGCGGCGGCGCCTGGACGTGCGGGCCAACGCGGACACCGCGGAAGACGCCGCCCGGGCCCGCCGGTTCGGGGCTCGAGGAATTGGGCTGTGCCGCACCGAGCACATGTTCCTCGGCGAGCGCCGCGCGCTGGTCGAGCGGCTGATCCTGGCCCGCGACGACGTCGAGCGCGAAGCCGCTCTCGCCGATCTGCTGCCGTTGCAGCGCACCGACTTCGTCGAGCTCTTCCGGGAGATGGACGGGCTGCCGGTGACGATCCGCCTGATCGACCCGCCGCTGCATGAGTTCCTGCCGCCGCTGGAGGAGCTCGCGGTCAAGGTCGCGATCGCGACCGAGCGGGGCGAGGACCCCGGTCGGGACAAACAACTGCTGGACGCGGTACGGCGGATGCACGAGGACAACCCGATGCTGGGGCTGCGGGGTGTGCGGCTCGGCCTGGTCATCCCGGGCCTGTTCGGCATGCAGGTCCGCGCGATCGCCCAGGCGGCCGCCGTCTGCTCGGCCCGCGGGCTGCACCCCAAGCCGGAGATCATGGTGCCGCTTGTCGGCTCCGTGCAGGAGCTGGAGGCCGTGCGTACCGAGGCCGAAAAGATCCTCGCGGAACTCGGCGTCGCCGCCCGTATCGGCACGATGATCGAGGTGCCGCGGGCGGCGCTGACCGCCGGCGAGATCGCCCAGTCGGCCGACTTCTTCTCGTTCGGCACCAACGACCTGACCCAGATGGGCTGGGGCTTCTCCCGCGACGACGTGGAAGGTGCGTTCTTCTCCCGCTACCTCGAGCTCGGGATCTTCGGTGTCTCGCCGTTCGAGTCGATCGACCGGGACGGGGTCGGCCGGCTGATCCGTATTGCCGTCGCCGAGGGCCGGACGACCCGGCCGGATCTGCACATCGGCGTCTGCGGCGAGCACGGTGGCGACCCGGCTTCGGTGCATTTCTTCCACGAGGCCGGCCTGGACTACGTGTCCTGCTCGCCGTTCCGCGTGCCGGTCGCCCGGCTCGAGGCGGGCCGCGCGGCGATCGAGACAGCCGGGTCGGACACCCGGTAACTGGGGTCTGATCAGGACCTTCGGCCCTGCCCCTCCGGCCGTACACGTCGAAACACTCACAGGCGGAGGGGCATCCGAAGGAGGTCGTCGTGACCTGCTACCCCGTGCGTGTGACCGCCCGGCGTGACACGCCGAGCCGGTGGCTGTGGCTGGTGAAATGGCTGCTGCTGATCCCGCACTACATCGTGCTGTTCGCCTTGTGGATCGCGTTCGTCGTCGTGACGGTCCTGGCGTACGTCGCCGTCCTGTTCACCGGCCGCTATCCGCGCTCGTTCCACGCCTTCAACGTCGGGGTGCTGCGCTGGTCCTGGCGTGTGGGCTACTACGGCTACTGGGTGCTGGGCACCGACCGGTACCCGCCGTTCACCCTCGCCGACGTGCCGGACTATCCCGCCCGCCTGGAGTCCGACGGCCCACCGACGCCGAAGCGCTGGTTGCCGCTGGTGGCCTGGCTCTTGGCCATCCCGCACATCGTGATCGTGGCCGCCCTGACCAGCGGCCTGGCCTGGGTGAGCGGCAACTACACCGGAGGTCGCGCGGTGGCCAGCGGCATCGGGGTTGCCTCGGTGGCCGTCCTGATCGCCGCGTTCGCGCTGCTGTTCACCGGGCGCTACCCGGCCGGGCTGCACGACCTGCTGGTCGGCGTGTGGCGGTGGTACCTGCGCGTCACCGCGTACGTTGCGCTGCTCACCGACCGGTACCCGCCGTTGCGGCTGGACCTTGGCGACGCCGAGCCGCTGGATGACCCGATGCCGCCGGCCCCCGGCCGGACCCGTATCAGCGCGGCCGGTGCCGTCGCCGCCCTCGTCGCCGGCGTGGTTGTCTTCCTGGCCGGTGGTGGTCTGGCCATCGGTGGCGGCTCGCTCGCCGCGGTCGGCGCCCATCGGGGCAGCGACGGCTTCATCGCCACCCGGACGCTCACGCTGGCCACGGCCACGGCCGCGATCACGGCCGAGGACATCACCATGCACCCGGCCCACATGGGTGGGCGCGAATTCCCCGCGTTGGACGCGGTGAAGGTCACGGCCACCGGCACCGGGTCAACGCAGCTGTTCCTCGGCGTGGCCCGGCAGTCCGATGTGGACGCTTGGCTGAGCGGCACCGCGCATGACCGGCTGACCGGCATGTACGGCATGCGGCGCGCTCAGTACCAGCGCGACGCCGGCGCGCTGCGCGCGGTCGCGCCGCCGGCCGAGCAGACCTTCTGGCTGGACACCGCGTCCGGCACCGGCACGGTGACCCTCAACTGGAATCCCGGCGACGGCCGCTTCGCGCTCGTGCTGGCCAACGCGGACGGCTCGACCGGCATCGCCGCCGATGCGGTGCTGGCCGCCAAGGTTCCAGCGCTGCAGCCGGTCGGATTCGGCCTGCTGGGCGGCGGCCTGCTGGCCCTCGCAGTCGCGGTCGTCCTGATCGCCACGGGGGCGGCCGGTCTCGGCGGACCGCGTGCATCCGGCCCGACGCCGGGCCCGCAGGCCGGCCCGAAGGTGCTGGTCGGCTCGTCCCATGGATAGAAGGTGAGTGGCATGCGAGTCAAGGACATCATGACCCATAAGGTGTACTCGGTGCGCACGGTCGATCCGATCGAGGCGGCGGCCCAGCTGCTGGCCGACCGGCGGATCACCGCGGCACCGGTGTTCGACGAGGCCGGTGAGCTGGTCGGGATGGTCAGCGAGGGCGACCTGTTGTGGCACCGGGTCCCGTCCGATCCGACGGCGCATCTGCGTCCGGCGCCCGGCGTCGACGGCGATCGGCCACGCACGGTGGCCGACGTGATGTCCGGCTCGCCGCTCACCACGTGGCCCGACGCCGACCTCGCGGACGTCGCGCAGACGATGCTCGAGCGCGAGGTGCGCAGCCTGCCGGTGCTCGAGAACGACGTCCTGGTCGGCATCATCAGCCGGCGCGACATCCTGCGAACGGTGATACGCACCGACGAGATCGTCCAACGTGAGGTGCAGCACCGGCTCGACGAGTACGCCGGTGGCGTCCAGCGCTGGACGGCCACCGCGGATGACGGTGTCGTGACCATCGAGGGCGACCTGGACGACGACCTGGAACGCACCGTCGTGGGCATCATGGCCCGCACCGTCCCCGGGGTTGCCGCCGTAACATTCCCGAGCGAAGCCGCTATCTCGGCGAAGTAAGGCATCGACGGACCGGGTCGGCGGCTGCCTGGGGTGACGGTGGCCGCCTTCCCGGTCCGTCGCCTCCCGCTCACGGTCGCCGCTTGACGACTACCCGACTACCTCCGCGAAGTCGCGGTGAGGAACTTGGCTACGGCGAGTGCGGCGCCCGGGATCAGCGCCACCGCGATGCA
>Ga0070683_100001111_pt1 | contig 20308 bp, 20 predicted proteins | sample KBSC713LmetaG_FD_64662 | JGI IMG/M metagenome (GOLD analysis project Ga0070683, IMG submission 64662) | Corn rhizosphere microbial communities from Kellogg Biological Station, Michigan, USA - KBS C7.1-3L metaG | ecosystem: Host-associated > Plants > Roots > Rhizosphere ... | reverse complement strand
GGCGAGCCGACCGCCTCGGTCGCGAACGGCAGCACGACGATCGTCGCGATCAGGGCGAGGTTGGCGACGATCACCGGCGTGTCGATGGCGGTGAACGACGCGATCATCCGGTGGTGCGCGAGCCAGTAGCTGCTGATCACCGCGAAGCTGATCAGGAAGGCGATGAGCTGTGGGTTGATCTCGGCGCCGAGCGCCTGCGTGCTGTCCCACACCCTGCGCACGTCGCCGATGTCGAGCGTGGTCGCGAGCAGGGTCAACGCGAACGCGAAGGTCGCGTCGACGAAGCCGATGGCGCGGTCGAACTCCGACTGGTCGCGGGTCCAGCGTGGGCCCGAGGTCACCGCGGAAACCTATCCGGCCGCGTGGGGCCGGCGCCGGTCAGCCGGCCTGGCAGCAGCCCGAGCGGTTGGGCCGGGTTGACCGTCGCGGCGTGCTAGTTCTCCGTGCATGACCGCCGACGACCCAGCGCTCCCCGACCGGGAGGCGTTGCTCGCGCTCGCCGTGCGCGAGATCACTGCCGCGTGGGCGTCGTTCGACCGGCCTCGCCCCAAGGAGGCGGTGCTCGACGAGGCGCTCCTGCAGCGGCTGCTCGACCCCTTGCCCGAGGCGCCCGGCGACCCTGCCGAGGCCATGCACGACGCCGCGCGGGTGCTGGACGCCAGCATCTCGCCCGCCCGGCCGCTGTACCTCGCCTACATCGGCTCGACCGGCCTGGCCACCGGCGCGATGGCCTCCGCGCTGGCCTCGACCTACGACGTCAACCTCGCCGCCGACGCGGCCGCGGGGGAATTTCTCGACGGGCAGGCGCTGCGCTGGACGGCGGACTTCGTCGGCTACCCGCACGCGGACGGCGCCTTCACCAGCGGCGGGCAGGTCTCGAACCTCACCGCGCTGGTGGCAGCGCGCGAGCAGGCCCTGCCGGGCGCGCGCGAGCGCGGGCTCGAGGGACGGCGCGGCGCCGTCTACTGCTCCCGCGAGGCGCACCACTCGGTCACCCGCGCGGTGGAGATCACCGGGCTCGGCACCGCGTCCGTGCGCGCGCTCGAGATCGACGGCGACCGCCGCGTGCGCCCTGAGCTCGTCGACGCCGCGATCGCCGCCGACCGCGCCGAGGGCATCACGCCGGTCGCGATCGTCGCCACCGCGGGCACGACGCTGACCGGGTCGGTCGACCCGCTCGCCGCCCTGGCCGACGTGGCCGAGCGCCACGGCGTCTGGCTCCACGTCGACGGCGCCTACGGGCTGCCTGCCGCGCGCACCGTCGCCGGGGCGCCGCTGTTCGCCGGGCTCGAGCGCGCCGACTCGGTGACGCTGGACGCGCACAAGTGGCTCGGCGTCCCCAAGTCGTGCAGCGTCTTGCTCGTGCGCGACGACGGCGCCCTGCAGGCGAGCTTCGGCCACCGTGAGACCTACATGCTGCATCGCGGCGACGCCCACAACCCGGTCGACCGCACGCTGGAGTACTCGCGGCCGTTCAACTCGCTGAAGCTGTGGATGGCGCTGCGCGTGCACGGCGGCGCGGCGCTGCGCGCATGGATCGAGCGCAGCATGCGCCACGCCCGCCGGCTCGCCGACGTGCTCGACGCCGACCCCGCCTTCGAAATCCTGCACCGGCCCCAGCTCTCCGCGCTCTGCTTCCGCCACCGTCCCGACGGTGTCCCTGGCCTCGACGAGCACAACCGCCGCCTCGCGCAGGCGATCCAGGCCGACGGCCGCGTCTACCTCGCGCCCGCCGCGGTGGACGGGCGCGTGTGCCTGCGCGTGTGCTTCGTGAACTTCCGGACCACCGACGAGCAGGTCGACGATGTCGTCGCCGTGATCCGCGAGCTGGGCGACCGGCTCACGATGTGACGATGCGCGCCCCGCGCGAGGGCGCGAACGTGATCGCCCGCCGGATGACGCCCTCGCGGCGCCCGGCGGCCGCCCGCACGCCGACCGAGCGCAGCACCGTGCGCAGCACGACCTTCATCTCGAACTGCGCGAAGCTCGCGCCCACGCAGCGCCGGATGCCGCCGCCGAACGGGATCCAGGCGTACGTGCCGGGCGCGTCGTCGCCGAGGAACCGCTCGGGGCGGAACGCGAGCGGGTCGGGGTAGAGGTCGGGCCGGCGGTGCAGCAGGTAGATCGAAGGGGAGATGTGCACGCCCGCGGGCAGGTCCCAGCCGCCGAAGGTCATGGGCGCGCGCAGCCGCCGCACCACCGCGGGCACGACCGGGCGCAGCCGCAGCGTCTCCTTGATCACGGCGTCGAGGTAGGCGTCGTCGCCGGCGCGCTCCTCCTCCAGCAGCCGCTGCAGGACGGCCGGCGTGCGCACGAGCCGCTCGAGCGCCCAGGCCAGAGCCGTCGCCGTGGTCTCGTGGCCGGCGATGAGGAGGGTCATGAGCTCGTCGCGCAGCTCGGCGTCGGTCAGCGGCTCGCCGTCCTCGTCGCGTGCCGCGAGCAGCAGCGAGAAGACGTCGTCGCCCTCGGCCGCGCCCGAGTCGGCGCGCCGGCGCGCGATCTCCTCGTACAGGACCGCGTCGGCCTCGCGCCGCACCCGCGCGAACCGCGCCCACGGGCTAAGTCGGCCCGTCCGCCCGCTGGTCAGCGCCAGCAGCAGCACGCGCCCCCGCGTGCCCACGCTGTCGAGCAGCCGCCGCAGCGGCGCGCCGATCGCCCGCCGCCGGGCGGGGTCGTCGAGCCCGAAGACCGCGCGCATGATCACGTCGAGCGTGATCGCCTGCATCTCGGGCAGCGCCGGGAACGCCCGCCCGCGCGGCCAGCGCGCGATGCGCTCCTCGGCCACCTCGGCGATCGCGTCGCCGTACGCCCGCATGCGCTCCCCGTGGAATGGCGGCAGCATCATGCGCCGGTGGCGCAGGTGCTCGGCGCCGTCGAGCAGGAGCACCGACCCCGACCCCAGCACCGGCGCGAGCACGATGTTGCCCTCGCCCGCGCGCAGCACGTCCGGGTCGCCCGAGAACACGGTCTTGACCGCCTCCGGGTCGACGGTGACGACGAGCGTGCGGCCGGGCTGCGGCTGAAGCGTGAAGTAGTCGCCCATCCGCTCGTGGCACGACTCCAGGAACCGCGTCGGCGTGAGCATGAAGCCGGCGGTCATCTGGAAGCGACTGAGATCGGGTCGCGGCGGCAGCGCCATCGTCGGCGAGGATACGGCCGCCGCGCCTGCGCGGAGCTACGTCTTGACACCCAGCGTGATGGCGCCGACGTAGCCGCTGCCCTTGCGGCGCATGGCCGGCAGCGAGCGCGAGCCGCCGTTGGCGTAGATGCTGTCGCTCGCGTTCGTCGTGTCGGGGCGCCCGTGCGCGGCGTACGCCCCGGCCGCGTACACGGCCGCGTTGAGGCTGTCCTTGAAGAACAGCTGGCCGGTGTGGACCTCCTTGCCGCCGACGTGGACCTTGAGGTGGATGTGCGTGGTGCGGCCCTGGTACCAGCCGGGGTAGATGGTCCTGAACGCGACCAGGCCAGTGCGGCCGGTGCGCTGGGCGCCGCGGAGGTAGGTGGTGGTGCTGGTGGGCGTGGCATGGCCTCCGCCTCCGCCCGGCGGGCCGCCACCACCCGGCGCTGCGCCCGCGGCGGCGTCGTAGCCGGAGTAGTCGCCCTGGGCGTCGCAGTGCCAGACCTCGACGGTGGCGTTGTGGATCGGCTCGCAGGTCGTCGCGTCCTCGACGGTGAGCCGGAGGTCGAGCGGCGTGCCCGGCTTGCCCTCGGTGATGTTGCGGCGGAACAGGTGCTCGTCGATGTAATAGGGGCCCTCGGTCAGCTCCGGCGCCAGCACGCAGCGCGCGGCGGCGGAGCGGGCCGTCGCGCCGGCCTCGGCCGTGTCGCCGCCGCTGCGCAGCAGCGACCACACGCCGCCCGCCGCTCCCAGCAGCCCGGCGGCGACGAGGGCGTCGCGCCGGGTCAGGCGGTCGCTGATGCGGTGGTCGTTCGGCATGCCAGCAGTGTGGCGCCGGAGCGCAAGAGCAACGTAGGAGATGGCCTTGACGCCGCTGGGCCGCGGGCCGAACGCACTGGTCGCGCAGGCAGTCGACGCGGCCCTAGTCGAGCGGGTGGTTGCTGAGGATGAGCCCGTCGGGGTCGAACGCGTCCTTGACCTTGGCCAACCGCTGTACGTCGGCGTCCGCGAACGAGCTGCGGAGGCTCGAGTCCGCCTCGGCGAGGGTCAGCGGGGTCTGGGGCTCGAGCCAGCCGGACAAGCCCTCCTTCAGCCCGCGCAGCGCGCCCGCGAGTGCCTCGGCCACCTCGGGCGAGATCGGCATCCCGATGCCATAGAGCGCAAAGTCGCCGTCGGTGCGGTTGGCGGCGCCGTGGTCGGCCGCGCCCTGGGTGAGCACCCCGCCGAGCTGGCGCAGCTCGAGCGACAGCAGCGGCGTGGCCACGCCGGGTCCGGCGAGCGCGAGCAACGCCTCCGCGCCCTCCGGCGGGAGCTCGGCGAGGACGAGGCCGTCGCCGATCCCCGGCACCGGGTCGGGCGGGTCGCCGGCGATCATCGGCAGCACGCTGGCGGGGATGGTCTGCATGGTGTCCATGTAGGTCGCCGCCACGTCGCGCATGGGCTGGACCAGCTCGGCTGCGGCTTGCTCGTCGGCCAGCACCGCCGCGCCGACGAAGACGAGCTCGCGCCCGCGGAAGGGCTCGGGAATATCGGGGATCGGCGGGAAGCGCATGAGCTTGAGCGAGGCCGAGACCTCGTCGGGCACGCCGGCGGTCCACTCGCGGTACGCGGCCAGGACCTCCGGGGCCTGCTCGAGGGGCCACACGAGCTGGCCGGCGTAGAGCTCGCGCAGCTCGACGAGCCTGAAGTCGACCGCGGTCACCACCGCGTACGCGCCGCCGCCGCCGCGCAGCGCCCAGAACAGCTCGGGCTCGCTGTCGGCGGACACCGTGCGCGCCTGGCCGTCGGCGGTGACGACGTCGAAGCTGATCACGGAGTTGGAGGCGAAGCCGTGCTTCCGCGCCAGCCAGCCGAGTCCGCCGCCGAGCGTGTAGCCGACGACGCCAACGCCCCCGGCGGAGCCGTGCAGCCCGGTCAGCCCCTGCTCGGTCGCGGGCCCGACCACGTCGTTCCACACCGCGCCGGCCTGGGCGCGGGCGGTGCGGGCGTCGGCGTCGATCTCGACGCCGGTCATGCGCGTGGTGCGCAGCAGGACCACGTCGTCGAGCGCGGGCAGCTGGAGGGCGCCGTGGCCCGGGCCCTGCGGGGCAACGCGCAGGCCGTGCTCGCCGGCGAAGGCGAGCGTGGCGGCCACGTCGTCGGCGCCCTCGGCGAGCACGACGGCGGCGGGGTGCTGGTCGGCGGCGAGGTTCCAGGCCATGCGGGCGCTGTCCCAGGCCGAGTCGCCGGGGACGACCGCGTCGCCGGCGAGACGCTGACGGAGGGCGTCGATGTCGAGGGAGGTGGCTTCAGGAGGCATGGCGTGACTGTAGTCCGGCCCTGGCGGTTCTGGGCCGCCGCTTCAGGTCGCGCGTGCGACCAGGTACAGCCGCCAGTCGGCGGGGCGGACTTGGCGTGCGGTCGCTGGGGTGGCGAGATAAACTATGAGACATAGCCTTGTCAAGCACACCTGAACTGACCCTCTTCTCGTACGAGATCCTTGGCCTCGTCGGCCGCGAAGGCGCGGGCGCGCACGACCTGCTGCGCCTCGCCCAGCGCGGTCGCATGCTGGCCTGGGCGGGCGAGAGCCAGTACTACACCGAGCCGAAGCGGCTGGCCCGCCTCGGTTACCTGGACGCGCGCAAGGAGCCGGGCAAGACCCGAGAACGCACCGTCTACACGCTCACCGACCAGGGGCTGGATGCGCTGCGCGCCTACGCGCGCACGCCGGTCACCATCCCGCCGTTCAAGAGCGACGCGCTCCTGCGCCTGCTCGTCGCCGACCTGGTGGGCGAGAAGGTCACGCGCGCCAGCCTGGAGACTCTGCGCGCCGAGATCGCCGACCTGCGCGAGCGGGTGGACGAGAGCGACCGCGGGGCTGCCGACCTGCCCCACCGCGAGAAGTACCTGCACCTCGTCTACGGCTTCCTGCGCGGGCTCCTCGATCTCCACGAGGAGCTCGTCGACGACGTCGAGCGCGAGCTGTAGCTCAGGCCTGCGCCTGTGCCTTGGCCCACTCGGCCTTGTGCTGCCGCTTGGTCGCCTGGTACTCGGCCAGCGCCGCGGCCGAGTCGACGTTGCCCAGCGTCGGGTGCCACGGGACGAGGTCGCGTGCGGCCTCCACGCCGAAGTGGTGGTAGAGCACCGACCCGAGCGACTTGATCTTCATCTCGCCGAAGCCGGGCAGGCCGGCGACGTTGGCGCGCAGCTCGTCGCCGTCGGCGGCGTCGGTCCACACACGGGCGGCGTCGGCGTCGTAGCGGTCGCGCACGTACACGGCGAGGTCGTGCACGCGGCGGGCCATGTTGCCGGGGTAGCGGTGGATGGCAGGGCGCTCGCGGAAGACGGGCTCGAGGTCGGCCGTGGCCAGCGTGGCGGCGTCGATCGCGCCCAAGCGCTCGCGCAGCACGAGCGGGCCCATGAAGGCCTTCTGGACCGTGACCTGCTGGTCGAGGGCGAACCCGATCAGCAGCGCCATCGGGTCGGTGGCGATGAGCGCGTTGGCCTCGTCCGAGTCGGTGAAGTACAGGCGGTCGGGCATGCGAGCGATCGTACTCCGCGACCGACGAGTTCCGGGCCGAGAGGGCGCGGCCGCCGGGTAACCGACGGTCGCGTCCGATTCCCGCCAGACAGCCCGCGGCGCCCGTGCCATCGTGTGCCGCGGATGCTCGACTTCGACCACTGCTACGAGGCGATCGCGCTGAAGGACGGCCGCTTCGACGGCTGGTTCTTCACCGCGGTCACCTCCACGGGCATCTACTGCCGCCCGAGCTGCCCGGCCCGCACGCCGCGGCGCGCGAACGTGCGCTTCTTCCCGACCGCCGCTGCCGCGCAAGAGGCCGGCTTTCGCGCCTGCCGTCGCTGCCGCCCCGAGGCCGTGCCGGGCTCGCCGGCCTGGGACGGGCGCTCGGACGTCGTGGCGCGGGCGATGCGGCTGATCGGTGACGGGCTGGTCGACCGCGAGGGCGTCGGCGGCCTGGCTGCGCAGCTCGGCTACAGCCAGCGCCAGCTGCACCGCATCCTCGTCGAGCGCGTGGGGGCGGGCCCGCAGGCGCTGGCGCGCGCGCGCCGCGCGCACGCCGCGCGCGTGCTGCTCGAGTCCTCGTCGCTGTCGGTGACCGAGGTCGCCTTCGCCGCCGGCTTCACCAGCGTGCGCCAGTTCAACGACACCGCGCGCCGGGTCTTCGCTCGCAGCCCCAGCGAGCTGCGCCGCGGCCTCAAGGCGCCGGCGGGAGAGACCGATGGCGCGCTGACCCTGCGCCTGCCGCTGCGCGCGCCGTTCGACGGCGCGGCGCTGCTGCGGTTCCTCGCCGCGCGGGCCCTGCCCGGCGTGGAGGAGGTCGTGGAAGACACCTTCTGCCGCAGCCTGCGCCTGCCGCGCGGCGCGGGCACCGTCGCGCTGCGCATCGCCGACGACGGCGTGCACGCGAGCTTCTCGCTCGAGGACGCGCGCGACCTCGCCGCGGCGGTGCAGCGCTGCCGCCGCCTGTGCGACCTCGACTCCGACCCGGTCGCCATCGACGACCGCCTGGGCGAGGCCCCGACGATCGGCGCACTCGTGCGCGCGCATCCGGGGCGCCGGGTGCCGGGCACGGTCGACGGCGGCGAGCTGGCGCTGCGCGCGGTGCTCGGCCAGCAGGTCACCGTCGCGTACGCGGGGACGCTGGCGGGGCGGCTGCTGGCCACGTCGGGCGAGCCGCTCGCGCAGCCGCTGGGCGGCGTGACCCACCTGTTCCCGGCCCCCGCGGCGGTGGCCGACGCCGACCCCGCGCCGTGGCGGATGCCGGCGGCGCGGGCGGCCGCGCTGAAGACGCTGGGCGCGGCCCTGGCCGACCACAGCCTCGTGCTCGACGCGGGTGCCGACCCGGTGGAGGCCCAGGCGCGCCTGCGCGCGCTGCCGGGCATCGGCCCCTGGACGGGCGCCTACGTGGCCATGCGCGCGCTGCGCGACCCCGACGCCTTCCCCGCTTCGGACGCGGGAGTGCGCCGCGCGCTCGAGGGCCTCGGACACGACGGCCGCCCGCTCGCGGCCGAGCGGGCGGCGGAGGCGTGGCGCCCGTACCGCGCCTACGCCGTGCAGCACCTGTGGGGCAGCTGGGCGCGGGCGCGCACGGCGCCCGCGCTGGCCGCCTGAGCGCCGGCTAGGTCAGATAGCCGCGCGCGCCCAGGAACTCGTGCAGCCGGAGCACGAAGCGCGCCGCGCTCCCGCCGAAGCCCCCGAGATCGCCGCTCTGCCGAGCGGTGGTCAGGAAGGCCTCGGCGGTCGCGCCGTCGCCGAGCAGGTACTCGTCGGCCACGTAGGCAGCGACGACGCCCTTCAGGTCCTTCGGACCGTGCCGGCGCCGCGCGCTGTCGTAGGCCCGCAGCCACTGCGCGGCGTCGTCGCTGACCTGCGCGGGATACGCGCGCGTCACGTCGGCAAACGCTCCGCCGGAGTAGCTGAGGATCTGGATCGGAAGGCCGGAGGCGGCGTAGTCGGTGAACCGGTACGCGAAGCCGTCGTCGGCGGTGACGAACTCCGGCCGGCCGTCGCCGTCGAGGTCCTCGAGCCGGTAGCCGGGGTCGCCCCACAGGTGCCGAACGTACGTGTACATGCCGGTCCCGGCGTCGTAGCGGTAGACGCGCGAGTACTCGCAGCAGTGCGCGCCGCCGGTGTACAGGTCGACGATGACCTCGGGCTCGCCGTCGCCGTCGAGGTCGGCGACCTTGACATCGAGCGGCTGAACGTAGCGATCGCGGATGCGCACGTGGTCGACGACGGCGGTGCCGCCGCGCACGATGCTCAGCCGGATGGCGCCGTACTGGTAGCGGCCGGTCTTCAGCCACGACAGCGTGGCCGAGGTGCTCCCGGCTTGCGCGGCGTCGTGGTGGGCGGTTGCCGCGTCGGCCGTCAGGGGGAGCGCGAGAAGGGCGGCGACGCACACAGCCGGGGCGAGGAGTCGGGTCATGGCGGTGCTACGCGCGCACCCCCGCGACGTCACTCCATGATTGGAGAGGGAGGAATTCGGTTAGGGAACCCTAAGGCGCAGCGCACGAGGCGCGTTCGATGGCTACCATGCCGCGGCGCGTTCCGGAGGAACGCTCGCCCCCCGATGTGCCATGCAAGTCGCTGCCACTGTTCCATCATCCACGACGGCTGAGCGAAAGCGCCCCTTCTGGCGCGAGACGCTGCAGCCGTATGCGCGCCCGCACCTGGGCCGGAGCATCGCCGACGTCCTGACCTCGGTCGTGCCCTACCTGGCCCTCTCGGTCGGGATGTACTGGCTGCTCGACGTGTCCTACCTGCTCGTCCTGCTCGTGGCGATCCCGGCGGCCGGCTTCCTGCTGCGCACCTACATCCTCTTCCACGACTGCACGCACGGGTCGTTCCTGCCCACCAAGAAGGCGAACATGTGGCTGGGCATCACGCTGGGGCTCGTGGTGTGGACGCCGTTCTACAGCTGGCGCCACGCGCACCAGGTGCACCACGCGACCTCGGGCGACCTCGACCGTCGCGGCGAAGGCGACGTCCCCACGTGGACCGTGGCCGAGTACTACTCCGCCGGCTTCTGGGGCCGGCTGGGCTACCGCCTGTTCCGCAACCCGCTGGTCATGTTCGGCATCGGGCCGCTGTGGGCGCTCGTGATCCAGCCCCGCCTGGTCTCGCTCTCGGCCCGTCCGCGCCTGCGCAACAGCGTGTACATGACCAACCTCGCGCTGGTCGTGCTCGTGGGCCTGCTGATCTTCTGGATCGGGCTCGCCGCGTTCATCCTCATCTGGCTGCCGCCGGTGATGCTGGCCGGCGCCGCCGGGGTGTGGCTCTTCTACGTGCAGCACCAGTTCGAGGACGCCTACTGGGAGAACTCGGACGACTGGACCTACGCCGACGCCGCGCTGCGGGGCAGCTCGCACCTGAAGCTGCCGAAGGTCCTGCAGTTCTTCACCGGCAACATCGGCCTGCACCACGTCCACCACCTCAGCGCGCGCATCCCGAACTACAACCTGCAGCGCGCGCACGACGAGAACCCGATCTTCCACGACGTCCCCACGCTGTCGATCTGGGACGGCCTCAAGGCCGTGCGGCTCAAGCTGTGGGACGAGGACCAGCGCCGGCTCGTCACCTGGGGCCAGGCGCGGCAGTCCCGGTACGCGACCGCTCGCTAGTCGCCGCGGGATCGGACCCGCTGCCCGAAGCCATAGGACCCCAGGTCGAGCAGGAACGCCACGGCGACCAGCAGCCACTCGAACACGGTCAGGTGGTGCGGGTCGGCGTTCCAGGCCAGCGCGTAGACCAGCGTCGTCCAGGGCAGCAGGAAGAACCCGAGCAGCGGGATGATGAAGCTGTCGTAGGCGTGGCTGAGGATGTCGCTGAAGATCGCGGCGATGATGAGCGCGAGCCTCGGCGACAGGATCGCCAGCAGCGCGAGGAAGCACGGCACGCCCTTGAGCCTAACTCGCCAGGCAGCGGAATGCCGTCTCGGCGGGCGCCCCGGCGCCGCTCGCGCCGCCTGCTACATGAGTGTGGGGGCCCGTCCCGCACGAACCCCCACGCCAAGAGGCTAGGACGATTGGGCCTGCGGCGGAAGCGCGGGCCCCTGCGGGGCCTGTCCCTGGGGTGCCTGTCCCTGCTGCGGCAGCTGGCCGCCCGGCGGCGGGCCTGGCGGGCGCACGGACTGCAGCGCGGACTCGACCTTGCTCTGGTCGACGCCCAGCGCCTTGGCCAGCGCGGCGGTCAGGGCGTCCTGGGACGGCGGGCCCTGCGCGCTGCCGAGCCGCTGGTGCACGGACTCCAGCGCGGCCTGCACTTTGGCCTGGGACACGCCGAGCTTGGACGCCAGCGCGGCGGCGAACTGGTCGCGGCCGCCGCCGGGTCCGCCGCCCTGGGCGCCGTTCGGCGGGGCGCCGTTCATGCCCGGCGGGCCAGCCCCGGCGGAGGACGACGACGAGGTGCTGGTGCCGGAGTTGCTCGTGGCCGACACGGCCGCGAACGCGGCCGAGGCGACCAGCGCCACCGCCACGACGGCGGCCAGCAGCGCCAGCTTGGGGGAGCGTTTCATGGGGTCTCCTTCGGTTGCGAGGCCCCGAGGGTGGGGCGCGAATGTAGGAGCAGCCTCTGAATCGGTTCTGTGACCGGCGCCACACAGTGCTGAATTCGGTTCAATAGTCTGAATGGACATGGGAGACGACGAGACACGCATCGTCATCATCGGCACCGGGTTCGCCGGCCTGGGCATGGCCATCCGGCTCAAGCAGGAGGGCATCGACGACTTCGTCGTGCTGGAGAAGGCCGACGACGTCGGCGGCACCTGGCGCGAGAACACCTACCCGGGCGTCCAGTGCGACGTGCCCTCGCACCTGTACTCGTTCTCCTTCGCGCCCAACCCGGACTGGACGCGCACGTTCCCGCTCGGCGACGAGATCCGCGCCTACCTGCGCGACTGCGCGCAGCGCTACGGCGTCCTGCCCCACATCCGCTTCGGCCGCGAGGTGCGCAGCGCCGAATGGGGCGACGACGCGCAGCGCTGGACGCTCGAGACCAGCGACGAGACGCTCACCGCCCAGATCCTGGTCGCCGGCACCGGCCCGCTCAACGAGCCCTCGATCCCGGACCTGCCCGGGCTCGACGGCTTCGAGGGCCGTGCGTACCACTCCGCCCAGTGGGACCACACGCACGACCTGAAAAACGAGCGCGTGGCCGTGGTCGGCACCGGCGCCTCCGCCATCCAGCTCATCCCGCGCATCCAGCCCGACGTGAGCGAGCTCACCGTCTTTCAGCGCACGCCGCCGTGGGTCGTGCCCCACAACGACCGGCCGATCACGCCGCTGGAAAAGCGGGTGTACGAGACGCTTCCCGCCGCCCAGCTGGCCATGCGCGCGGGCATCTACTGGGGCCGGGAGACGTTCGCCCTCGGCTTCATCGACACGCGGTTCGCCAAGCTGCCCGAGGCGATGGCGCGCAGGCACATCAAAAAGCACGTGCCGGACCCCGAGCTGCGCCGCAAGGTCACGCCGAGCTACACGATCGGCTGCAAGCGCGTGCTGATCTCCAACGACTACTACCCGGCGCTCATGCAGCCGAATGTCGAGCTGGTCACCGACGGCATCGCCGAGGTACGCCCGCACGCGATCGTGACCGCCGACGGCACCGAGCACGAGGTCGACACGATCATCTTCGGGACCGGCTTCCACGTCACCGACCCGCCGGCGGCCGAGGTCGTGCGCGGCCGCGACGGGCGCACCCTGGCCGAGACCTGGGACGGCAGCATGCAGGCCCACCGGGGCACGACCATCGCGGGCTTCCCCAACCTGTTCTTCCTCGTCGGCCCCAACACGGGGCTCGGCCACAACTCGATCGTGTTCATGATCGAATCCCAACTGAACTACGTCCTCGACGCGCTGCGCACGATGGACGCGCGCGGGGCCGCGTCGGTGGACGTCCGGCCCGAGGCCCAGGCGGCCTTCAACGAGCGCATCCAGGCGCAGCTGCGCAAGACGGTGTGGAACTCGGGCGGGTGCTCGAGCTGGTACCTGGACCGCAACGGCCGCAACAGCACGCTGTGGCCCGGCTTCACCTGGCCCTTCCGGCGCCTGCTGCGGCACTTCGACCCCGAGCACTACGAGCTCCGCGCGCCCGCGCGCGTGCCCGAGCCGGTCGCGGCGGTCTAGAGAATCGCCCGCGGGTACAGCCGCGTCGCCAGCGCCACCATCAGCGCGGTGAACACGAACACCACGCCGAAGTCGAGCCCGAGCTCGCCCCCGCCGACGCCGACCAGCATCTCGCGCAGACCCTGCACCTCGTAGGTGAGCGGGTTGACGCGCGCGATCACGTGCAGCCAGCCGGGCATGATCGCCAACGGGTACAGCGCGCTGGAGGCGAAGAACAGCGGCATCATGATCAGCTGGCCGATGCCCATGAAGCGCTCGCGCTTCTTCACGCAGGCCGCGATGCAGATCGACAGGGAGGCGAAGCCGGCGGTGGCGAGCATGAGCATGGCCAGCGCGCCGATGACGCCCAGGACGGTCCATTGCAGGCCGATGCCGGCGATCGCGACGACGATGAGCAGCAGCACCGCCTGCACCAGCGAGCGCACGGACGCGCCGGCGGCCTTGCCCAGCACGATCGCGGTCCGTGGGAGCGGGGTGGCGAGGAGGCGCTGGAGCTGGCCCACGTCGCGCTCCCAGATCACCGCGAGGCCGAAGAAGATCGAGATGAACAGCGCCGCCTGCGCCATGATCCCGGGGGTGATGAAGGCGCGGTAGTCGACGCCGGCCGTCTGCAGCGCGTGCGTGGACTGCAGGGCCGTCCCGAACACGAACAGCCACAGCAGCGGCTGCACCGAGCGGGTGAACAGGTCGAGGGGGTCGTGGCGGAGCTTGCGCAGCTCGGCCTGGCCCATGGCGAAGGTGCCGGCGAGCAGGCGCAGCGGCGCCGCGGTCGCGAGCGCCGGGGGCGGGGCCAGGTCAACCGAGGCGGCGGGCGACGCGCCGGGCAGCGCGGACATCCTTCAGCCTCCCCTCGGTCTCGAGCTCGCGGCCGGTGACCGTGGCGAACACGTCCTCGAGGTCCTGCACGGCGTGCTTCTGCAGGAGCTCGGCCGGCTCGCCCTGCTCGACCAGGCGGCCGTGGTCCATGATCGCCAGCCGGTCGCAGTGGCGTTCGGCCTCCTCCATCTGGTGCGTGGTCACGACGATCGTCGTGCCGGCGTCCTCGCGCAGCGCGTGCAGGCGTTCCCACACCAACCGGCGGGCGGTGGGGTCCAACCCGACCGTGGGCTCGTCGAGGAAGAGCACGCGCGGCTCGTTGAGCAGGGCGCTGGCGATCTCGAGCCGCCGGAGCATGCCGCCCGAGAGCTGGCCCGCCATGCGCGGCAGGAGCGGCTCGAGCTCCATGGCCTCGACGGCCGCGGCGATGCGCGCGCGACGATCGCGGCGGGGCACGCCGGTGACCTGGGCGTAGAAGTCGAGGTTCTCGGCCGAGGTCAGGGCGGCGTCCGCCGACAGCGCCTGGGGGACGTAGCCGATGCTGGCGCGCACGGCCAGCGACTGGCGCCGCACGTCGTAGCCGGCCACCACGGCACGGCCCTCGGTCGGGGGCAGCAGCGTGGTGAGCACGCGCAGGGTGGTCGTCTTGCCGGCGCCGTTGGGGCCGAGCAGGCCGAACACCTCGCCCGGGGCGACCGCGAAGGACACGCCGGCCACGGCGTGCAGCTCGCCGAACCTGACCACGAGGCCGTCGACGAGCGCGGCGGTCATGGCGTCGACGGGGCGCCGTCGAGGTCGCGCTGACGGGCGCGGACGCGCCGCCGCCGGGCCACCAGCTCGGCCTCGAGCTTGGCGATCTCGTCGCGGCGGTGGCGGATGAGCCCGAGCTGGCGGTCCAGGTGGCCGAGCGACTCGGCGAGGATCTCGCGCTGGCGCACCGGGTCCTCGCTGGAGCGGAACTCCCGCCGCAGGGCCGCACGGGTCTCCTCGGCCTCGAAGAGCTCCTTGAGCTCGTCGAGCGAGACGCCGAGCAGCTCGCGCAGGCGCAGGAGCTCGCGCAGCCGATCGACGTCCTGGGCGGTATACGTGCGGTGGCGGCCGCTCTCGCGCTCGGGCGCCTCCGTCAGCAGGCCCTTCTCCTCGTAGTAGCGGATGGTGCGCGGCGTGGTGCCGGTCAGCTCGGCGACCTCGCCGATGCGCAGGCGGAGCTGGCCGTCGCTCATGCCGACGGCACCGCCTCGGCGGTGGGGGCGGGCTCATCCGCCTCCTCGCGCTGGTGGCGCGGGCGCAGCAGCGAGACCCCGGCGCCGACCAGCGAGGTGGCGGCGAGCACCCACAGCGCGGTGTGCATGTTGGCGATGAACGGATCGAGCTTGGCCTGGCCGAGGCCCGAGGCCAGCCCGGAGAAGATCTTGAACAACACCGGCTTGGGCACCGCGGCGGTGACGATGGCGAGCACGAAGGCGATGGACAGGACCGCACCCGTGTTCTGCAGCATCGTCCGCGCGCCGGCGGCGATCCCGCGGCGCTTGGCCGGGACCGCGCCCATCATCGCGGCGGTGTTGGGCGAGTTGAACATGCCCGACCCGATGCCGACGATCAGCATCCACAGGCCGGTCTCCCAGTAGGCCGTGTCGACCTGCAGCGTGGTCATGGCGGCCAGGCCCACGGCGCTGACCAGCATGCCCATCGCGGCCAGCGTGCGCGACCCGCGCCTGTCGGCCCAGATGCCGGCCAGCGGCGACGAGATGAGCATCCCCACCGCGAGTGGGGCGAGCTTGATGCCGGCGGTGATCGGGTCGTCGCCCTGGGCGCCCTGGAAGTAGAAGACGAACAGGAACATCAGCGCGAAGCGCGACAGGCCGTTGATGAAGGCGGCGGCGGTCGCGGCCGCGAAGAGCCGGTTCTTGAAGATCGTGAGGTCGAGCATCGGCGCGCGCACGCGCGACTCGATGAGGACGAAGAGCGGGAGCAGGACGGCGGCGATCACCAGGCTCCAGATGACCAGCGGCTCATCCCAACCCGAGATGCCGCCCTTGGAGATGCCGAACACGAGGCCGGTCAGGCCAACCACGAACGCGGCCGTGCCCGGCAGGTCGAGGCCGCGCTGCTCGTCGGGCTTGGCCAGTTCGTGCAGGACGAGCCAGCCCCACAGCGCGCCGACCAGGGCGAAGGGGACGTTGAACCAGAACACCCACTGCCAGGAGATCGAGACCAGGACGCCCCCGAGCACCGGCCCGAGTACGAGCCCGACGGCGGCGACCATCGTGTTGGTGCCCATGGCCACGCCGAGCTGGCGCTTGGGGAAGGCGTCGGTGACCAGCGCGGCGGCGTTGGCGAACAGGAACGCCGCGCCGATGCCCTGGAGGATCCGCCAGAGGATGAGCTGGGTGCCGTCGGCGGCGAAGCCGGCGCCGAGTGAGGCCAGCGCGAAGGCGATGAACCCGCCCACGTAGGCGTTCTTGCGGCCGAAGAGATCGGACAGGCGCCCGGCCGTGAGCACGAGCACCGTCGAGGCGATCATGTAGGCCAGGATCACCCAGACGAGCTGCAGCAGGCTGGTGTGCAGCTCGCGCTCGAGGTCGGGCAGGGCGATGATCAGGGTGCCCGAGTTGATCGTGGCCAGGAGCATCCCGAGGCTGGTGCACGACAGGGCCCACCACTTGTAGTTGTGGTGGCCGGCATCGACGCCGGGGCGGCGCCGGCTGCGCGCCGGCGAGGTCGTGGTGGTGGTCTCTGTGGCTGCTCCCACGCTTATTCAGTGTAGCAATCAATCTGACGTTGACGTAAGGTTCCGGTTCAGCCCCTGAGCGCCGTGCGCACCGCCGCCAGAGCGGGCTTCTGCTGCGCCGCGGCGTCGAAGAGCAGCGGGCGCTTGACCGCGCCCAGCCACGACCAGCGGTCGTCCACCCCCCACACCGTCATGCCGGTGCAGCGCGCCACCGCGGCGCAGGCGCTCGCCTGGGCGCCGTAGACCTGGGCCTGCTGGTCGAGCACGGCCGGCGTGGTGGCGGTCGCGGGCGGGATGGCGACGTCAACCTCGCTGAGCTCGACATCGAGGCCGAGGCCGGCGATGCGATTCATGGTGTCCTCGAGGTCGGCCTGGCTGGGCGCGCCGTCCAGCGTCGTGTGGTCCTGCAGCCCGATGCCGTCCAGCGGCACGCCGCCGCCGCGCAGCTGCGCGGCCAGCCCGAGCAGCGCGGCGCGCTTGGGCCCGGGCCGCTCGGCCGCGAGCTCGTTGATGAACAGCTTGGCGTCGGGGTCGGCAGCGCGGGCGGCCCGCAGGGCGGTCTCGATGTAGGACGGCCCGAGCACGCGCAGGAACAGGTCGGGCTTGAGGTTGCCGTCGTCCGAGAACGGCTCGTTGACCACGTCCCAGCTCGCGACCTTGCCACGGAAGTGCCCGACCACCGTCTTTATGTGCTCGACCAGCGCGGCGCGCAGCGCGTCGGGGGTCCAGGTGCGGTTGGTGACCCACGCCGGGAGCTCCTGGTCCCAGACGAGCGTGTGGCCGCGCACGCGCTTGCCCGTGCGCTGGGCAAGGTCGACGAGGTCGTCGGCCGGGCCGAAGTCGTAGCGGCTGGGCTCGGGGTGCACGATGGCCCACTTGAGCTCGTTCTCGGGCGTCAACGAGGTGGCGGTGGTGACGAAGTCGCGCACGTAGCCTTCGTCCTTCTCGGCCGCCGGCTCCTGCACGGCCATGCCCAGCGGGCGGCTGTAGGTCCCGGGCGGCGGCGGCTGCGCGCCGGACGGCACCGAGATCGTCGGGCCGCCGCAGCCGGCGAGGCCGAGCGCGGCGACGGCGAGGACGGTGAGGCGGGCTTGCACCGCGTAGGTTCTACCGATGCGCCGGCTGCTCGTCCTCACCAGCGCGGTGGTGTTCCTGGACACCGTGTTCTTCAGCGCCATTGCGCCCCTGCTGCCGCACTACGCGGAGGAGTTCGGGCTCACCAAGGGGGCGGCGGGCGTGCTCGCGGGCGCCTATCCGGCCGGCACCCTGATCGCCGCCGTGCCCGCGATCTACGTGGCCCGCCGGATCGGGGTCAAGGGCGCGCTGATCGTCGGGCTGTTCCTGCTCGCGGCCTCGAGCGTGGCCTTCGGGCTCGGCGACAGCATCGCCGTGCTCGACGTCTCGCGCTTCGTCCAGGGCGCCTCGGGTGCGCTGTGCTGGAGCGGGGCGCTGGCCTGGCTCGTCGCGTCGGCCGCGGTCGACCGGCGCGGCGGGGTGATCGGCACGGCCATGGGCATGGCCGTGGCGGGGGCGCTGCTCGGCCCGGTGCTGGGCGCGGCGGCCGAGCGGTTCGGCGACGTGCTCATCTTCTCGCTTGTGGCGGTGGCGGCATTGGGCCTGGCGGCGTGGGCCGCGACCATGCCGGGCCACGCCGGCGCGGCGGTGATCCCCGACCGGCGCACGCTGCTGCGCGGCCTGCGCGACCGCTCGGTGCGGGCCGGCGGCTGGCTGAACACGCTCTACGGCCTGGGCTTCGGCGCGCTGAGCGTGCTCGTGCCCCTGCGCCTGGCCTCGCTGGGCGCGAGCGCCGCCGTCGTCGGCCTCGTGTTCGCGCTCTCGGCGGTGGGCGAGATGGTGGCCAGCCCGCTGGCGGGGCGGCTCGCCGACCGGGGCACGCGACTGTCGCCGGTGCGGGCGGCGCTGCCCGGCGCCGCGCTCGTGTTCGGGCTGCTGCCGATCCCCGACGCGGCCTGGATGGTGGCCGTGCTGCTGATCCTGTCCGGGCCGACGGTGGGCTCGCTGGCCGCGCCCGCCGGCGCCATGCTCTCCGACGCCGCCAGCGCGCTGGGCATCGGCCAGGTCATCGCCGTGGCCTTGGCCAACGTGGCCTGGAGCGCCGGCGAGTTGGCCGGCGCCGCGGGCGGCGGCGCGCTGGCGCAGATCACCGCCGACGCGGTGCCCTACCTACTGCTGTGCGCGGCCTGCGCGGGCACGGCGGTGGTGCTCCGGCGGGGCACGCGCACCTCGCGCGCTGCGGACGCCGCCCACGCGGGCGCGAGCGCGCGCGGGTCATAACCAGGCATCGCTCACCTCGTCACGGCAGGCCGGTGTGCGCCGAGTGGGTGATCGTCGGCTCCGTGCACGTCACGCCGGTTGGCAGTTCCAACGAGGGCTCGATCGTGCCCGTGGCCCGAAGGTGTGTTCCGCCGAGCACGCGGATGACGCCCTTGACCCTGATCCGCACGCGGACGTCGACGATCCCGACGGGCGTCTGTAAATGCCCGAGCCGGGTGGGGGCAAAGTCGTACCGCACGCGGGTTTCGAGGCGACTGCCGCCCCCGGAGGTGACATACGGAACCGCCGCCCCGCGCATTCTCGCGACGTTCTTGTAGGTGGAGCCGTCGCCGCACGAGACCGCGAACGCGAATTGCAACTCAACAAACCGGGGCTTGGGGGGCGTGAGAAGGGACACCAGGATCGATTCGCCCTGCGAGGTCGTTCCGTGGGCCACGCGGCCGTGGAGCGCGGCGGCCGCCGGGGGGCTGTTGCCGCCCTTCGCGCCGGCAGGCGCAGCCGCCGCCGCGCCCACCGCGACCGCCAACATCACCGCGACCAACAGGACCCTCAACCGATCCATCCCTGAACCTCCCCAGGCTCGATCCGTCGACGCCGCCCGCGTCAAGCTAACCCGGCGCGGCCGACACGTTCATTAACGGACGGGAAGGGCGGTTGCGTTTGCGGCGCTCGAGCGACACCCCATGCTCATAACCGGGCATTAGGACCAAAACTCATGATTTGCAGGGAGTTCAGCTCTCGATGCTCACGAGGCGCTCACGGCAGCTCGTCGCTGCGGGTACTCGAGATCGCAATCCAGAACGTGCCGAGCCTTATGCCAGCGCTAGCTCGGCGGGACCCAGCCGCGGGTCCGTACTGCGGTTGGTCCCGACGAGCGTCGGGACCAACCATCAACCCTCTTGACTACGGCTGCTCCGGTGTGTTGCTGCCGCCTCGACACGCATCTCCCGGATTGAACGTGCGGGGGTCGGCCAGACCCAGCTTGACGTCTTGCCCGAACGACTGCGACACGCCACCGGGACCATTGGGCCCGCTGCCGTCCAAAGGCGCGCCCGGGTCATCGTTCTTTCCCGAGAAGACGCAGATCGAGTTCGCATGTTTCGGACCTGCGGTCGGCTTCCCGTTGCCGGTGATCTCACCGGCATACGCGGCGCCCGCAGTCGGGCCGGCTACGGCGGCCGTGCAGAGCAGGGCCGCGAGCGTCCACTTCTTTCGCATCTTGTCTCTCTCCTCGGTCCAGAGGCTATGTAGTTGGCGCGGCAACCTACTGGCGCGTGTGGCCGGTCGTCAACTCAGCTCGTCGCTTAATCCGACGAGGCGGCGGAGTGTGCGCGCTGACGGTCACCGGGCGGGCGTCTCATCACCGACTTCCCGATCGCAGCCGCCACCCGCTCGGCCGCGAGCTCGTCCGACTGCGGCAGCAGGTGCGCGTAGGTCTTGAGGATCTGCTCGGGCCGGTCACCTAGCCTCGCCGCCACGATGTGGACGGGCACGCCCGCCGTCAGCGCCAGCGTCGCCGCGGTGTGCCGGAGCGTGTGCAGCGTGCCGGTCGGGATCTTCGCCGCCTTGCGGTGGCGGTGGAACACCCTCGTCAGCCCTCGCGGCAGGATCGGTCCGCCCAGCGCGTCCGCGAACGCGAGGTCCTGATCGACGTAGGCGGGCCCAGCGAGGTCGCGCTCGAGGACCTGGGCGTCGCGGTGGGCTCGCAGCGCCTCGAGCGTCTC
>Ga0070683_100001108_pt1 | contig 20319 bp, 22 predicted proteins | sample KBSC713LmetaG_FD_64662 | JGI IMG/M metagenome (GOLD analysis project Ga0070683, IMG submission 64662) | Corn rhizosphere microbial communities from Kellogg Biological Station, Michigan, USA - KBS C7.1-3L metaG | ecosystem: Host-associated > Plants > Roots > Rhizosphere ... | reverse complement strand
CCGAGCTTGGTTGAGAGCTCCAGTGCGTAGTAGTTGCCGTGCCACACGGCGATCTGGTCCGCCGCCAGCGCCCGGGCCACGTCCTCGGACGAGCGCCCGCGCAGATTGAAGGCCAACGTGGGCACGCGGTCGCGCGCCGCTCCGTAGACCGTCACTCCGTCGATCGCGCGCAGGCCTTCGAGCATCGGCGCGAACAGCGCCTCCTCATACGCGCGTATCTCGTCGAATCCGGTCTCCTCCATGTAGCGCGCGGCGGCTACCAGTCCCGCCAGGTTCTCGAACGCGGGCGTGCCCGTCTCCCAGCGGTCGGGACCGCTGTCGGGCGCCGGCCGGATCTTGTCCACGGCCAGCTCCTCGAGCAGCTCCGGCCGGGCCCACAGGATCGACCCGTGGGGACCGAACCACTTGTACGCCGAGCACACGAGCGCGTCGCACTCGAGCGCGGTCACGTCGAGCTTGCGGTGCGGCGCGGCGTGCACGGCGTCCACGTAGACCCGCGCGCCGGCGGCACGCGCGGCGGCCACGATGCCGCCGAGCTCGGGCACGCTCCCCACCGAGTTGCTCGCTGCCGTCACGGCCACCCAGCGCGTGCGCTTGGACAGGACGGCCTCGACCGCGGACGCCGGCAGCTCCAGGGTGTCGGGGTCGGTCTCGGCAAATCGCACCGCCGCGCCGGCGCGCTCGGCGGCGATCAGCCAGGGCGACACGTTGCCGTCGTGGTCGAGACGCGTGCACACGATCTCGTCGCCCGGCGCGAGCGAGCGGCCCACCGCCGCGGCGAACGACAGGGTGAGCGCGGTCATGCTCGGCCCGAAAACCACACCCTCGGCCGCGCCGCCCACAAACGAGCCCGCGGCGGTGCGCGCCTCCTGCACCAGGGCGTCGGTGCGGTCCGCCGCCTCGAACGCGCCGTGAGCGTTCGCAACGGCACCGGATGCCATCCAATCCGCCATGGCTGAGATCGCGGCGTCGACGGGCTGCGCGCCCGCGGGGGCATCGAAGCGCGCCCAGCCATCCGAAAGCCCGGGGAAGCGCTCGCGGTTCATCTGCTCGACACCGCCGCTCCCAGCGCAATCCCGCCGAGCACGAGCCGCGCGACGTTCACTCCCGGGTTGACCGGAATGATGCTGAGGATCGATTGCCCGGTGCCGAGCACGAATCCCCACACGCCGAGCGCCACGAGCAACAGCCCGGCGCCCCAGCAGAACGTTCGGGGCGACGCCGCGCTCAAGCCCCAGATCCCCAGCGCCACGTGGAGCGTGTTGCTCCAGCCGTTCACGCTGAACGCGCCGAGCAGGTTGTCGTGGACCCGCTCATCGCTCGTGAACGTGCCGTTGTAGAAGAAGCCGACGGTCCCGGCGACCAGGAGCAGCACGCCGAGGGCAGCGGCGCACGTTTGGGCGGGAGAGCGGCGTTGCACTTGTCGTCTGATCCGGGAGCGTGGATGCTGCGTAGGGAAGTTCGGTGGGCCACTCTATTCGCGCGATCCGTTGAAGCAGACAAAGGACCTCACCCGGCTGGCCGACGAGGAGCTGATGCGCGTCGCCCAGGGCGGCGACCCGCGGGCGTTCGAGCTGCTGTACGACCGCCACGGCGGCGCGGCGTTCTCGCTCGCCTACCGGATGGTGGGGACCCGCGCGGTGGCGGAGGACATCGTGCAGGAGGCGTTCCTCTCGATCTGGCGCAGCAAGGTGCGTTACGAGCGGGAGCGCGGGAGCGTGCGCACCTGGGTGCTCGGGATCGTTCACCACAGGACGATCGACGCGCTCAGGCGCCACCTCGTGCACGAACGGCGCCGGGCGAGTGCGGAGGGGATCGAGGAGCGGCTCGACTCAGGCGAGCTCACCGACGTGGAGGCGGTGAGGCGCGAGGAGGCGAGGGAGGTGAGGGCGGCGCTGTCGGCGCTGCCCGGCGAGCAATCGCGCGTCATCGAGCTGGCCTACTACGGCGGCTTCACTCACACGCAGATAGCCGAACTGCTCGGCGAGCCGGTAGGCACGGTCAAAGGCCGGATGCGGCTTGGGCTGGAGAAGATGCGCAGGGAACTGACTGGAGCAACGGCATGAGCAGGGATCATCAGGAGTACGAGGAGAACGTGGGGGCGTACCTCTTGGGTGCGCTTCCCGAGCTCGAGGCGGAGGTGTTCGAGCGCCATCTCGAGACGTGCTCGGGTTGCCGGCGCGAGCTCGAGCAGCTGCGCGTGGCGTCGGAGGCGCTGCCGCGCGCGGTCGAGCCGGTGCTGCCGCCGCCGGAGCTCAAGGAAGCGCTGATGAAGACCGTCTGGGCAGAGGCAGCGGAACGCGAGGAGGCGCGGCCCAAGCGGCGCTGGGCGCTGCCACGGCTGACGCCGGCCTTCGCGGCGGCGGCTGCGGCGTGTGTGCTCGCGATCGGGATCGGGATCGGGATCGGCGTGTCGCAGATCGGCGGTGGCGGCGGGAAGACGGTGGCCGCTCTCGTCGATCACTCGCGTGCGCCTTCGGGCGCCGCCAGTCTGCACGTCCCTGGCAACAAGCAGAACGCCCTGCTCATGGTCCAGGGCCTGCCCAACCCCGGACCGGGCAAGGTCTACGAGGTGTGGGTGCAGCGCGGCGGTCAGATGCAGCCCGCGGGCGCGCTCTTCTCGGTGGGCAGCGGTGGCAGCGGCTCGGCGGGCATTCCCGGCTCGTTGAAGGGCGCCGAAGCCGTGGCCGTGACGGCCGAACGCGACGGTGGCGCGCTCAAGCCCACGCAGATGCCAGTCCTGACGGTGAAGCTCTCTTAAGCTGGCGGTCAGGCCGCGGCACTACAGTCTTCGCTCGTGGAGACCTGTTACCGGCATCCCAGCCGCGAGACCGGGGTGTCGTGCTCTAACTGCGGCCGTCCGATCTGCCCCGAGTGCATGACGCCCACGTCCGTGGGAATGCGCTGCCCGGAGTGCGCGCGCCAGCGCACGAAGGTGGTGCGCGCGCGGAGCCTCTACAGCGGCGAGCCGAGCGTCACCTATGCGCTGATCGGAATCAACGTCGTGGCGTTCCTGGCCGAGCTCGTGACCGGCGTGAGCCTGCTCGGCAACAGCTTCGGCGGGAGCTCAGTGATCTTGCACGGCGCTCTGGCCGGCCCACCTGTCGCGGATGGCGACTACTGGCGGCTCCTCACCGCCGGCTTCCTGCACTTCAATCTCTGGCACATCGCGTTCAACATGTACGCGCTCTACATCCTGGGCGCGATCCTCGAGCCGGCGATCGGGCACGTGCGCTTCGCGCTGATCTACTTCGTCGCGCTGCTGGCGGGCTCGTTCGGCGCGCTGATCGTCACGCCGGACTCGCTCACCGTGGGGGCTTCCGGAGCGGTGTTCGGCCTCTTCGGCGCGGCCATCCTCGAGATGCGCTCGCGCGGCGTCGATGTGATGGCCACCGGCCTGCCGCTCTGGCTCGGCATCAATCTGGTCTTCACCTTCACGTTCAACGGGATCTCGGTGGGCGGTCACATCGGCGGGCTGATCGGAGGCGCGCTCGCCGGCGTGGCGATCGCCGAGCTCGACAAGCGGCGCAACATGCCCCGCCTGGCAGGGCCTCTGCTGGCGGTGGCGATCGGCGTGATCTCGGTGATCGGCGCGATCGCGGTCGCGCACTCGAATACGTAGCGCTCAGCGCGCTGCCGGCGCGCCCAGGTCCACGTCGATGAGCCGCTCCTTGGGCGGCTCGTCCACGCGGTCCGGGTGGAGCACGTGCGCGAGCATCTCGACGCCGTCGATGAGTCGCGGGCCGGGGCGCGAGAAGTAGGCCGCCGCGTCGACGGCCACCACCTGGCCGGCGCCGAGGCGCGCGATCTCGTCGCGGTGCTGCATGACCTCGTGCGCGGCGCGCTCGGCGTAGTAGCCGCAGGGCATCGAGACGACGACGTCCGGCTGTGAGGCAGCGAGCTCGTCCCACCTGGCCTCGCGCGAGCGCTCGCCCGGGAAGCCGATCGCGTCCTCTCCACCCGCCAGCTCGATCATCTGTGGCACCCAGTGGCCGCCGATGAACGGCGGATCGAGCCACTCGAGCGCGAGCACGCGCGGCCGCCGCTGGACCCCGCGGACGGCGATCTTCACGCGGTCGAGCCTGTCGGCAAGCTCCTTGATGAGGTCGACGCCGGCGTCCTTCATGTCAGTGGCCTGGGCGAGCGTGCGGATGTCGCCCATCACCTCGCCGATCGTCGACGGGTCGAGCGAGACCACCTCGGGCTGCGACGCCAACTGTTCGGCCACCGCGCGCACGTCGTCGAACGAGACCGCGCACACTTCGCACAGCGCCTGGGTGACGATCAGATCGGGCTCGAGCTCGTGGAGCAGCTCCTCGTCGAGCTCGTAGATGGCCTCGCCCTCCTCGGTGCGCTCGCGCACGGCGGCGTCGATCTCGGCCGGGCTCAGCTCCTCGGGGATGACGCTCCTCGTCAGATGGGGAAGGAGCTCGATGCCCTCCGGGTAGTCACACTCGTGGGTGACGGCCACTAGGCTGTCGCGCAGCCCGAGAGCGCACAGCATCTCGGTGGCGGAGGGAACAAGACTTGCGATCCGCATGGGGGGAACCATGGCAGCTCTTAGTGACGACGAGGTAAAGAGCAGGCTCTCGGGTATCGACGGCTGGGAGCTCGCGGGCGACGCGATCGAGAAGCAGTTCGAGCTCGACGACTTCAGCGGCTCCGTGGAGTTCGTGAACCGCATCACGCCCGTCGCGAACGAGATGAACCACCACCCAGATCTCGCGATCTCGTGGAACAAGGTGACGGTCACGCTCTCGACCCACTCGGAGGGCGGGCTCACCGAGAACGACTTCGAGCTGGCGCAGAAGATCGACGGGCTGGCGTAGCCGCACCGGCGCGCCGCTCGGGCCACTCCGCTTGAATTCCATCTTGGATGGGAGGCGTGCAGGGGCGCGGCCCGCTGGCCGCGGAGCTTTCTCGTAGAGACTTCATCGCGCGAGTGACCACGCTCGGCGCGGGCGCGTACGTGCTCGCTGCCCTGCCGGCCGCGCGACTGATCCAGGCCGCCGCCGGATCGAGCCTGACCGGTACCGCCGACGCGACGCTCCAGGCTTTTGCCGACACACTCGTGCCCGGCCGCACGGCCAGCCGCACCGACCTCGGCGACCCGATCGACCCGCGCGCCATCGCGGGGGTCGACACGCTGCCCGGCGCCGTGGAGGCGGACGCCCTGCGTCTCTTCCACGATCCGCTGATCGGTTTCGACGCGCTCGAGGCGCCGTTCCTGGCGGACCTTTCGGCCCGCGCGCTTGCCGTCGCCGGCAATCCCGAGTTCCTGCTCCTCGACTACGAGAAGCGCGTGCAGACAGCGCTGGGCGGCCTCGACTTCTCCAACCCCACCCGGACGTTGTGGGAGGCCGCCGCGGCCGTGCCGTTCACGGCCTTCTGCGGGGCCGCCGAGCATCCGATCGGTACGAGTGAGAACGCGTCCGGCTACCGCGTGATGGGCTATCCCGGCGCCGCGCCGAACGGCTATCAGACCGACTTCAGCTACGGCCGCCCGCTCTCCAACGAGCGAACGCAAAACGGGAACCTGCCGTAGCGATGGCCGAGCGCGTTGACGTGTGCATCGTCGGCTCCGGCTTCGGCGGCTCGATCTCGGCCTGGCGCCTGGCCGAGCTGTACGAGGCGGCGGGAGCCGACCCTTCGAAGATCCTCGTGCTCGAGCGCGGCGCGCGCTTCAAGCACACCGACTTCCGCCAGTCGATGTACGTCGGCAACCTCGCCCGCATCTACGAGCTGATCCAGTCGGCGGACGGCGGTGCTCAGGTGGTGGTGGCGAACGCAGTTGGCGGCGGCTCCAACCTCTACCTGGCGGCATCCCTCCGCGCGCCGAGCGAGACCTTCGAGCGCCGCGACCACCGTCCCGACGACGGGCCCGACCGCCGCATGTGGCCGGCGGAGCTATCCCGCCGCGTGCTCGACCCGTACTACGCGCGCGCAGAGGCGGGCCTGCGAGTGAATCGGCCGAGCTGGGACCAGGTGTCGAAATCCGGTGGCCTGTGGGCGGCCACCCTCGCGGCCGCCGGCCAGACCTGCGATCGCGTGCCGCTCGCCATCGACCGGGGCCGCTGCGTGAACGCCAAGTGGTGCCACACCGGCTGCATCTTCGGCGCGAAGAACACCGTGACCACCAACTATCTGGCGAGCGCAGAGCACGCCGGCGTGGAGGTGCGCCCGAGCCGCCAGGTGGAGCTCGTCCGCCGCTCGCTGCCCAACGCGGAGGGCTACCGCTACGTGGTCACGGCCGCCGAGATCGACAACGACGGCGACAACCCAACGCGCCAGCCCACAGGCAAATTCGAGGAGATCGAGTGCAAGGTGCTGATCCTCGCCGCGGGCGCTATGGGCACGCCGCTGGTGCTGCTGCGCTCGCGCGTCACGCTGCCGTCGCTGTCGGATCGCGTGGGCAAGCACCTCGGCGTGAACGGGGACCACGTGGCCGGCGTCGAGTACGACCCGGCGAAGCTCAAGGCGCAGCTCGGCCTCGACTACGGCGAGTTCTACAAGGGGCGCCCGATAACGACGATGACCTACGACTTCTGGAAGGGCGCCGACGGCACGCGCTTCAACCTGCAGGAGATCTTCCTGTCCACACTCACCAACTTCCTCTACGACGACGGCCGTCCCGGCGACCCGTCGTGGTTCGGGCTCGACAAGAAGCGCTCGATCGCCACCTGGAACAACCACATCGAGCTGCTGGCGATGGTGGAGGACACGAGCGACGGGGAGTTCGTGGTGCCACCGCCCGACGGGGACAACATCAGGCCGAACGCCGGCCCGGTGTCGATCGGCCTCTTCACTTACCAGCTGTCCGACCAGTCGCGGCAGGTCCGCGAGAGCGCCAACGCCACGATGAAGTCCGTGGTCGAGCGCGGCGGGCTCGCGCGCTTCCTCAAGCTGAGCGAGTCGAACGGCGCCTACTGCGCGCACCCGCTCGGTGGCTGCCGCATGGCCGAGTCGAAGGACCTCGGCGTGGTCGACCACTACTGCGAGGCGTTCGACAACGAGGGCCTCTTCTGCATCGACTCGTCCGCGATCCCGACCTCGCTGGGCGTGAACCCAAGCCTGACCATCTCCGCCGTGTCCGAGCGAGCGGCAGAGCAGCTCGTGGGCAGAGCGGAGGACTACGGGCTGCCAAATGCGCCGCCAGGCTTCAGGCCACGGACGCCCGGTGAATACGTGGGCGAGCGGGTGGTTCCGGAAGCTCTGCTACGGTGAACTCGTTCGCCGAATGACTGACGACGAACCCCCTCGAAGTAAGCGGCCGACCGGGCGAGCGCGATGAATCTCGTGCTCCTCTTGGTTGTCGTGCCGCTTCTCATAGCGGTTAACGGCTTCTTCGTCGCCGCGGAATACGCCCTTGTCCGGTCGCGGCTCGACCGCATCGAGCAGCTCGAGAACGAAGGTCGTAAGCGGGCGTCGCTGGCGCGCTGGCAGATCGAGCACATCGATCAGTACATCGCGGCCTGCCAGGTGGGCGTCACGCTCGCCTCGATCGGAATCGGCGCCGTCGGCGAGCCCGTGCTCGCGCACTACCTGGACAAGCTCCTCGGCCAGGCGGTCGGGCACGGCGTGGCACTGGTCATCGCGGCGACCATCGCCTACCTGTTCATCTCCGCCTGCCACATCACCGTGGGGGAGCTGTCGCCGAAGATCTACACGGTCGCCTATCCCGAGACCGTGATGCTGCGCTCGGCGCGGCTGCTCCAGTTCTCGAGCCGAGTCTTCAGACCCGTCTCCATCGCGCTGTCGGCTGCAGCACAGTGGATCCTGCGGCCGTTTGGCATTCGCGCCGAGGGACTCGGGGAGGAGATCACAACCTCCGAGGACCTCAAGTTCCTGATCGCCCGCAGCGCGTCCGGCGGCACGCTCGACCCCGGCGAGGCCGTGATGCTCCGCGGTGTCTTCCACCTGCACGAGCAGGAGGCCCGCAACGTGATGACCCCGATCCCCGCCGTGGTGACGGTGGATATCTCGGAGAACGTGGAGACCGCGCTCAGACGCTGCGTGCAGTCGGGTCACACACGGCTGGTGGTGACCGAGGGAGGCAGCACCGATCGCATCCGCGGCATCGTCCACAACAACTCGCTCGCTCGGCTGCTCATGACGCGCGGCGCGGACGCGTCGATCGAGCCCGTGGTAAAGGACGCGCCGATCGTCCCGGAGACCAAGCCGCTCGACGACCTGCTGGCCGACCTGCAGCGCGAGCGCACCTCGATGGGGGTGGTGGTGGACGAGTACGGCCGCACCGCCGGCATCGTGAGCGTTGAGGACATCCTCGAGGAGATCGTGGGGGAGATCGCCGACGAGACGGACCCCGCCGGTGGCGCGGTTCGCCGCCTGGCAAACGGCGACTGGTACGTGCGCGGGCACGTGCCGATCACGGATCTCGTGGACTACGGGCTCGACCTGCCGATCGACTCGGAGACCTACAACTCTGTGGGCGGCTACGTGTTCGGGGAGCTGGGGCGCCTTCCCAAGCGCGGCGACATGGTCAACGCCAACGGCTATTCCCTGCGAGTGGAGTCGGTCAGGGAGAATCGCATCGAGGCAGTTCGGATCCGCGATCACGAGCCTGACCGGCGCGAAGCGGAGCAGAACGGCGGGTCCGTCCGCGACGAGGATTAGCTTGACCCGGCAAGAGCTCTTCCAGCCAGGAGGTCTTGCCGAATGTGGTCCGTCAAGCTCACCGATTCGCAGCGGGACGCACTGCGCGCTTTGATCAAGGCGCAGGGGGAGGTGGGCCCGTCGCTTAGCGGGGCTATGGAAGCGCTCGAGTTCTCGCGCTGGGACGATCTGCCGGAGGCCGAGCTCCCGTGGGATCGCGTAACCGAGCTCGCGGAGCTCCAGAACATCGGGGAGGCCGACGTCGTGTGGGATCTGGCGGTCGGGCTGCCCACGCCGCGGAAGAACGTGCCGGTGCGCCGGCGCGCGCCGGCGCGCCGCCCGCCGCCACCGCAGGCGCGGCGCAAGGCTGCCTGAGTCCGTCGAGAGCTCATGCCAGGTCGCCTGAGAGGTGAGCACGGCGATCGTGGCACCCGCGTGCTCCGCGCTCACCCCTCACGAAGCGCGCCGAGCTTGGCCAGCACCCGGCCGCTGATCGCCGCGCCGGTGCGGTGGCGCGCACCTGGCTGTCGCTGGCGGCGCGTGGTATCGAGCCTGAACCGGCCTTCGGCTGATCAGACGGAGTCCGGCCTGGGACGCTCCACCAGACGCGCGGTCGGCGGACCGAACCCGAACGGCTCGTAGAAGCCCGGGTCGTCCGTGTGGAGCACCCAGCGGACGTTCGCGTGGGGGCCGTCCTCGACGGCCTCCCGCACGAGCGCCGCGCCCAGGCCGCGACCGCGGAAGTCCGGGTGCACGTACACGTCGGCCAGATACGCGATCGAGTTGCCGTCCGTCACCACCCGGCAGAAGCCCGCCTGGAAGCCGTCCTGCGCGTAGAGCCCGATCACGCGGGTGGATTCGCGCACGAGCCGCTCGACCACGTCGCGCGGGCGCCCGATCGCCCAGTAGGCCTCGCTTGAGAGGAAGCGGTGAAGCTCGTCGATGTCGACGCGGGAGCGGTCGTCATCGAGCTCGAAGCCACCTTCGAGCTCGCGCCGCATTTCTACTTCGAGTAGTCGTAGAAGCCCGCGCCGCTCTTGCGGCCGAGCTTGCCCTCGTCCATCAGCGTGCGGACGGTCTGCGGGATCTCGACCCCGAGCGTCTCGCCGATCGCAGTGGACACGTCGAGGCCCACGAAGTCGAGCAGCGCCAGCGGGCCCATCGGATGACCGGCGCCCATCTTCATGCAGGCATCGATCGCCTCCGGCTCGAGCCCGTCGCCCTCCTCGAGCAGGCGGACAGCGCTGAACAGGTAAGGAAAGAGCAGCCGGTTGACCACGAACCCGGGCAGGTCCGGCACCTCCACCGGCTCCTTGCCGAGCGACTCGCACAGCGAGCGGGCGCGGCTCCTCGTGTCCTCGCTGGCGTCGTCCGGGAAGGCGAGCTCCACGAGCTTCATCTTCGGCACCGGGTTGAACACGTGGATGCCGGCGAAGCGGTCGGGACGGCCGCTGGCCGCCGCAAGCTGGTTCACCGACAGCGAGGAGGTGGTGGAGGCGATAACGGCGTCTGGCCCGAGCAGCTCGCCCAGCTCCCGGAGGATCTGGCACTTGGTGTCCATGTCCTCGACGATCGCCTCGATCACCATGGTCGACTCGGCAAGCTCGCCGATGTCCGTGACCACGTCCACGTGCGCGCCCAGGCGCTCGCGCGCGCGGTCGGCGGAATGCTCGCTACGCGCCCATAGGACGAGCCCGGGATGCTGATCGGCCGTATGCGCCAAACCGCGCGCGATGGCCCCGCTCCCGACGATCCCCAGCCGCTCCGTGAGAGTTGATTGACTCACCAGTCAACTGAGTACCCTACATATTGATAGACGGATTTGATGCACCGTCCAGAGTGATCCCAGGAGGTGGGCTCAGATGCCGATGGAGAACGGACGCGAGGTAGTCATTGTCGAGGCCGTGAGGACGCCGGTCGGGCGCGGCCATCCGGAAAAGGGCTACTACAAGGACACGCATCCGAACGAGCTTCTCGGCAAGTGCTACACCGAGGTGATCGAGCGGGCGGGCATCCCGGCGGAGGACGTTGAGGACGTCATCACCGGCTGCGTGCAGCAGTACGGCGAGCAGATGTTCAACGTCGGCCGCAACGCCTGGCTCCAGGCGGGGCTGCCGGTCGAGACGCCGGCCACGACTGTCGATCGCCAGTGCGGATCGGCCCAGCAGGCGGTGAACTTCGCCGCCGCGCTGATCGCATCGGGCGTTCACGACGTTGTGATCGGCTCGGGCGTGGAGCACATGGGTCACATCCCGATGGGCGTGGGCTTCAAGTGGGTCGACGAAGTCGGCTCGCCGTGGCCTGAGGAGCTGATGGCCAAGTACGACCTGGTGCCGCAGGGCATCAGCGCGGAGATGATCGCCGACCAGTGGGAGATCCCCCGCTCGGAGCTCGACGAGATCGGGCTGCGCTCCCACCAGCTCGCCACCAAGGCCACCGAGGAGGGCCGCTTCGAGCGCGAGATGATCCCGTTCCAGGTGAACGGCGACACCTACGTCACCGACCAGGGCATCCGTCCCGACACGAGCCTCGAGGCGCTCTCGAAGCTCAAGCCCGCGTTCAAGCCGGACGGCAAGGTCACGGCCGGCAACTCGTCGCAGATCTCTGACGGCGCGGCCGCGATCCTGTTGATGGAGCGCGGCAAGGCCGAGTCGCTCGGCCTCAAGCCACGCGCCCGGATCCTCGACCAGACCACCGTAGGCGTGGACCCGGTGATCATGCTCACCGGTCCGATCCCGGCCACCAAGAAGCTGCTCCAGCGCAACAAGATGACCATGAACGACATCGACCTCGTGGAGATCAACGAGGCGTTCGCGTCCGTGGTTGCCGCCTGGCGGCGCGAGCTCGAGCCGGACATGGACCGCGTGAACGTGAACGGCGGCGCGATCGCCCTCGGTCACCCGCTCGGATCCACCGGCGCGCGGCTCCTAACGACGCTGTTGCACGAGCTCGAGCGCTCCGACAAGGAGGTCGGTCTCGTGACGATGTGCTGCGGCGGCGGTCTTGGCACGGGGACGCTCCTGCAGCGCGTCTGACGCCGTTTTCGTTACCGCTTAACGGGTAGGGACGGGAGGTGGCCGTGCAGGCAAAGGGGTCGCTGCTCGCGGACCGCTATCGCGTAGTCCGGCGGCTCGGGAGCGGGGGCGCCGCCACAGTCTTTCTGTGTGAGGACGAGCGCCTCGGCCGCAAGGTCGCGGTCAAGCGCATGCACGCGCACAGCCCCGAGGACATCACCCGGCGGCTGCGGCGCGAGGCGCGGCTGGGCGCGTCGCTCAGCCATCCGGGGCTCGTGTCGGTCTTCGACACGGAGACCTACGAGGAGGGCGTCTTCATCGTCATGGAGTACGTGGAAGGGGAGACCCTCCGCGACGCGCTGGCGCGCGGGCCGCTCGACACGCGCCGCGCGCTCGAGATCCTGGGCGCGCTGGCGTCGGCGCTCGATCACGTGCACGCGCAGGGCATCGTGCACCGCGACGTGAAGCCCGCCAACGTGCTGCTCGGCAAGGACGGCAGCGTGAAGCTCGCCGACCTCGGCGTGGGCATCGCCACCGACAACACGCGCATCACGCAGAGCGGCCAGGTGCTCGGCACGCCCGCGTACATGAGCCCCGAGCAGGTGGACGGCGCGGCGCCCACGCCGGCCGTGGACATCTACGCGCTCGGCGCCGTGGCGTACGAGATGTTCTCGGGCGAGAAGGCGCGCAAGGGATCGACGCCCATGGAGGTCGCGCAGCGCGTGGTCACGGAGCCGCCGCCGGATCTGCGACGCGCCTGGCCGGATGCGCCGCCTGCGGCCGCGGAGGCCGTCAGGTGGGCGATGGCGCGCGACCCTGCCAAGCGGCCGCACTCTGCCGGCGAGTTCGTCTCCCAGCTCTCGAACGCGATCAGTCGCCCGGCCACCGCCGCCACAACTCCGCTGATCGACCGCACGATGGCGATGCGGCCTCGGCGAACCACTCCCAGTTGGCTCCTCCCCGCAGCCCTCATCGCAATCGTCGGGATAGCCGCGCTGGTGATCGTGCTCTCGAGTGGTGGCGGAGGCGGCAGCCCCAAGGCAACCGCCAAGCACTCGACAGCCAAGCACCACAAGACCCACAAGGCGAAGACGAACAGCACGCAGACGACCGGCACGCAAGTGGCCACGACCACGCCACCAGCCACCCAGGCACCTGCCACGACTGACCCAAGCGCCTTGAATAACCAGGGCAAGTCGCTGATCGACTCGGGCCGCCCGGCCGATGCCATCCCGGTCTTGCAGAGGGCGCTCGCCGCGTTCCCGCCCGATCAACGCTCGAGCCTCCCCTACGCGTACACGCTCTTCAACCTCGGCGACGCCTACCTCAAGTCAGGCCAGGCCGCTAAAGCGATCCCCTATCTGCAGCAGCGCCTGAACTGGAACGACCAGCGAGACGTGGTCGAGGCGGAGCTTCAGCAGGCGATGCAGCAGGCCGGGGTCAAGCCGGCGCCGGGCAAGGGCAAGGCCAAGGGGCACGGCAAGGGCCCGGGCAAAGACCACTAGCCGTAGATCGAGCGCCCGGCGCCCGGCCGGGCGTTGGCGGGATATGGCTCGACGTCCTCGATGTAGCCCGGCTGGCTCTCCACTCGCTCGAGCCACTCGCTCACGTGCGCGAACGGCTCGAGGCCGACGCCGGCTTCTTGCGACCGGTGCGTGTAGCCGTACACCGCGATGTCGGCGATCGAATAGCGGTCGCCGGCGAAGTAGTCCCGCGACGACAGGTGCTCCTCGAGCAGGTTCAACACCTCGATGCCGCCTTCGCGCCGCCGGACTGCGCGCGGCTCGGACGCCTCCACCCGACCGGTGAGCAGGCGGAAGCGCAGGCCTGCGATCGTGGGAATGACGTCCGTCTGCTCGTAGATCAGCCAGCGCATGACCTGTGCGCGCTCGAAGCGATCGCCGGGGAGCAGCGGCGTTCCCTCGGCGAGATAGACGAGGATCGCGTTGGACTCCTGGAGGAGGCGGCCGTCGTCTGTCTCGAGCACGGGCGTGGTTCGCGCGGGGTTCATGCGCCCGAAGTCCTCGGTCAGCGTCCCGCCATCGAAGATGTCCACCGGCACGCGCTCGTACTCGATCCCGAGCTGCGAGAGCAGCAGCCGGACCTTGTAGCAGTTGCACGAGGCGCCGTAGTCGTAGAGCTTCATATCCGCCTAACGAACCCTCGCACGTCTTCGTGAGCGCGTCGCGGTTAGGATGCGACACCTCGTGGATCTGACTCTTTCCCCTCAGGAGCAAGCCTTCCGGGACGAGCTGCGCGGCTGGCTCGAGCAGAACAACCCCGGGCAGGAGCCGCCGGGCGAGCAGGAGATGTTCCAGTTCCGCCGCGAGTGGCAGCGCAAGCTGCACGAGTCGGGCTACGCCGGGCTGTCCTGGCCGGAGGAGTACGGCGGGCGCGGCGCGACACTGATCGAGCAGGCGATCTTCAACGAGGAGATGGCGCGCCAGAAGGCTCCCGGCGTGGCCAACGTGCTCGGCCTTGTGATGGGCGGGCCGGTGGTGATCGCTCATGGCACGCCCGAGCAGAAGAAGCGCTTCCTTCAGCCGATCCTCTCCGCCGAGGAGATCTGGTGTCAGGGCTTCTCGGAGCCGGAGTCGGGCTCCGACCTCGCGTCGCTCAAGACCAAGGCCGTTAAGTCAAACGGCGGCTGGAAGATCACGGGCCAGAAGGTGTGGACCACCTACGCGCACGAGGCCAAGTGGTGCATGCTCGTCGCGCGCACCGACGCGGACGCGCCCAAGCACAAGGGGCTCACCTACTTCCTGATGGACATGCACCAGGACGGCGTGCAGGTGCGGCCGCTCCGTCAGATCACGGGCGAGGCCGAGTTCAACGAGATATTCATGGAAGAGGCCTACGTCCCGGACGAGAACGTGGTGGGCGAGCCGGGGCAGGGCTGGAACGTGGCCATCACCACGCTGATGAACGAGCGCGCCGGGCTGGCGTTCGGCTCGGCCGTGGCGGTCAAGCTGGCGATTGGCGACCTGATGGACCTGATCCGCGAGCGCGGCCTGGAGGACGACCCGGTGATCCGCCAGCGCGTGGGCCAGCTCTACATCGAGGCGGAGACGCTGCGCCTCAACGCCTACCGCGGCCTCACGTCGCAGATGAAGCACGGCATCCCGGGCCCGGAGGGGTCGCTGCCCAAGTGGCAGTGGTCGGACATCAACCAGGCGCTGACCGAGCTCGCGATGGACGTGCGCGGTCCGGAGGCGCCGGCTGTCGACGACAAGTGGACCTACCGCTTCCTGCGCGCGCGAGCCAACTCGATCGAGGGCGGCACCACGGAGATCCTCAAGAACATCATCGCCGAGCGCGTGCTCGGCCTGCCGAGGATGAGGTAACCAGCTTGAACTTCGACTTCACCGACGACCAGCAGGCGATCAAGCGCACCGCCCGGGACTTCCTCGCGAGCCGGCTCAAGCCGGAGAAGCGGCGCGAGCTGGCGGAGGCGGGCAGCTACGACGAGGCGTTCTGGGGCGAGGTGTCGGAGCTCGGCTGGCCCGGGATCTTCATCGACGAGGACAACGGCGGCCAGGGCCTCGGCGCCGTCGAGCTGGTGATCCTTCAGGAGGAGCTTGGCTACGCGCTCGCGCCCACGCCGTTCTTCTCGAACGCTGCCGCGGGCTTCCTGATCCAGTACGCGGGCAGTGACGAGCAGAAGCAGCGCTGGCTGCCGGGCATCGCGTCGGGCGAGGCGCGTGGGACCGTCGGCGTGGTGACGAACGGCGAGGCGCCGCTCGTGCCGGACGCCGACAGCGCAGCGGTGATCGTGCTGGTGGACGGCGACGGCGCGACGGTGGTCGAGGCCTCGGCCGCGGAGGTCGACCAGCGCGACACGATCGACTCCACGCGCCGCTTCTCCCGGGTGAGCGCCAACGGCGGCGGTGAGGCTCTCGCCGGCCACGTGCAGGCCGGCATCGACCGCGCGGAGATCGCGCTGGCCGCCGAGCTCGTGGGCGTGGCTCAGTGGGCCATGGAGACCGCGGTGGCGTACGCGAAGGACCGCAAGCAGTTCGACCGCCCGATCGGGGCCTACCAGGCGGTGTCGCACCGCTGCGCGCAGATGATGCTCGAGACCGAGAGTGCTCGCTCCGCCGTGTACTACGCGGGCTGGGTGGCGGACAACGAGCCGGAGTCGCTTTCGCTGGCGGCCTCGATGGCAAAGGCATACGCGGCCGACGCCGGCTGGCGCGTCACGGCCTCCTCGCTCCAGGTGCACGGCGGGATCGGCTTCACCTGGGAGCACGACCTCCATTTCTTCCTCAAGCGCGCCCGCACCGACGGGTCGCTGCTCGGCAGCGCTCGGTTGCATCGCGACCGGGTGGCCGAGCTCGCGGGACTGTCCCGCGCCGCCGCCGGAGTTTGAGTTCCGGGCCGGAACCAGCGCCTCGAGGAAGTTTCGCCATGATGTGAGGTCGATGAAGCGGCACGAGGCGCTCGAACGGCTGTCCCGCGACCACCACCAGGCGCTCTTCCAGGCGATGCGGCTCAAGCGCGCCGGGGATGAGAACGCGAGCGACGTGCTGGGTGACTTCCTCGACTACTGGTTCGCGGTCGGCTACCTGCACTTCCGCGCGGAGGAGGAGGTGCTGCTGCCCGCGTACTCGGCGTACGGGGACGCGTCGCGGGAAGAGGTGGTGCGCGTGCTCGTGGACCACATCGAGATTCGCCGCCAGGCCCACGAGCTGGGAGCGCGCACCGAGGATCCTGACCCCGCCCAGCTGCGGGCGCTGGGCGAGCGGCTCGACGCGCACGTGCGCCACGAGGAGCGCGTGCTGTTCCCGCTGATCGAGGAGGCGCTTCCGGACGACGAGCTGGTGCGCGTGGCGCGAGGCGTGGACGAGGTGGAGGCGGCGGCCTCGTAGTGTCGTGAGTCGGAATTACGACTCACGACACTAGGTTTCGCGGGACCTCTTGCGGACCGTGCCCCGTAGGTAGGACGATGGGGCACGAGCCGTGACTTCAGATACGGGCGAGCTTGCGTTGCGTGTGCCCGCGCCGCGCGGGAACCGGTCCGAGCGCGCTTTGCTGCGGGGCGCGCAGGCCGGACGCCGGGAGGATCTCGAAGAGCTGTTCCGCCGCTACTGGCCGACGTCATACCGCGCGGCGTACTTCGTGGTCTACGACCGCGCCGCGGCGGAGGACATCGCTCAGGAGGCCTTTCTGTCCGCGTTGCGGGCACTCCAGCGCTTCGACCGCCGGCGGCCGTTCGGGCCCTGGCTGCACCGGATCGTGGTCAACCGGGCGATCGACTGGGCACGGGCACGTTCGCTCCGTCGCGAACTGGACGTGGAGCCGCCCGATGCCGGGCTTTCGGATGAGCCCGAGGTGCGCGACGAGCTGGCATCGGCGCTGGCCACCCTCAGCCCGGAGCGCCGCGCCGTCGTTGTGCTGCGCTACGTGCTCGAGTACACGCCTGGCGAGATTGCGCAGCTGCTCGACCTGCCGCGCGGCACGGTGAACTCGCGCCTGCGGCGCGCCCTGGACGATCTCGCCCGGGAGGTGGCCCGTGACTGACCTGCGAGTGCTCGAGCACGAGCTGCGCTCGCTGCGGGCGCCCGACGAGGGCGGGGCGGCGCTGCGGACTTGGGAGCTCGCCGCCGCGGAGTTCGAACGCTTTGAGCCGGCAGCTCCTCCGGCGCCGCGTCGGCGAGCACTGATAGCGGCCCTTGCCGCGGTTGTTGTTGCGGCGGTGGCGATCTCACCGGCGGGCGCGACCGTGGCCCGCTGGGTGGGCGACCGCTTCGCGAGCCCGGGCGTGAAGCACGCTGAGCCGGCCCTGGTCTCCTTGCCCGCTCCAGGGCGCCTGCTCGTCGATTCCCGCGACGGGGCCTGGATCGTGTCGAGCGACGGCTCCAAGCGATTGCTCGGCCCGTACCGCGACGCCACCTGGTCGCCGCGCGGCTTGTTCGTGGCCGCGGTGCGCGGTGACAGCCTCATCGCCATGGACACGCGCGGGCACGTGCGCTGGACCCTGCCACGGGTGCCCGGGCCCGAGCTGCCGAGCTGGTCGCCCGGCGATGGTTTCCGGGTGGCGTACCTGAGCGGCTCGAGCCTGCGAGTGGTGGGCGGCGATGGCACCGGCGATCACCTGCTCGCACGCGGCGCCGCTGCCGTCGCGCCGGCGTGGCGGCCGGGGCGTGCCGGGAGTCACGTACTGAGCTACGCCACGACGGCGGGCGGCGTCGTCACCCGCAACGCCGATTCGGGCCGCGTGCTGTGGCGGGCGAGCGCGCCCGCGAGCTTGCTGCGGTGGTCGGCCGACGGACGGGTGCTGCTTGTATTCAGTCAGCACCGGCTCGAGCTACTCGACGGCCGCAGCGGCGCGATCCTCAAGTACCTCTCGACGGGAACCGGCTTGCGCTTCAGCGACGCTCAGATCTCGCCGGACGGCCGCACCCTCGCGCTCGCTCGCTACGAGACCGCCGCCGACCGCAGCTCGGTCTTCCTGATGGACGTCCGCTCGCGTAGCTGGAACGCCCGTCAGGCGTTCGCCGGCGTCGGGCGCTTCGACGGCGTCCGCTGGTCGCCCAACGGCCGCTGGCTGCTCGTCACCTGGCGCGACGCGGACCAATGGCTCTTCCTCCGCTCGGCACCCGCCAAGCGCCTCACGGCGGTGTCGAGCATCGGCCGCGCCTTCGCACCAGACCGAACCGGCGCGGCGACCTTCCCAGCCGCCGGCGGCTGGTGCTGCGCGCCCCAGTGACCTAGCGCCGCTGGATGCTCGGCATCTCGCGCTCGCCCGGCGCGCCGGGGTGACCCCGGCGCTCGCCGTCGAACGCGATCCGCTCGAGGCGCGCGATCTCGCGCTCGCCCTCGACCCGAGCCGGATCGTCGGCCGGCAGATCGGCGATGAGCCTGCGGATCCGGTTGCGGATCTGCAGGGAGAAGTGAGGCGTGGAGGCGCCCATCAGCTGCCGCACGTCCTCGATCGTGGGCTTGCGGTCCGGCTTCTCGTACTCGCTCACGCCGGGAAAGATACATCCGTGGGGCTTCCCGCCCCGCGTTCTGATTGGAACTCTCGGCCTCCAGCCTCGCGTAACCGCTCGGCTTCGCCTCGCTACGGCTTCTGCGTCTGGACTGGGACGAGCTCGGTGATGGTGTCGAGGCGGCCCTGGGCTGACACGGAAACGGTGTTGTCGTCACCGAGGATCCAGACGTGGTTGAACACGCCCGAGTTGGGATTCGACTGGTAGCCGGGCTGGACATCGAGGAAGAAGTTCTCGAGCGCGGAGGGGAGAGGGTCGGCGCGGTCCGTCAAGAGCAGCGGCGCGAAGACGCCCGCAGTGGCGAGCACGGCCGAGGCGGCGGCATCGGCCGGCCGCGTGATGCTTGCGAGCGTGAAGTTCTGCCCCGGCGTGGTGATCCCCCAGCCGAAGCCGTGCCGCCCGTAGCGCGTGAACGCGATCGCGTTCGCCACTGGCGTGATTCCGTCGATGCGCGTGACCGAGCCGTACCTGCCGAGCGACTTGACCACATTCGAGCTGATCGCCGACGGCGGGCCCACCACGTAGATCTTCGGATGGTCGTGGCGCCGGAGCGCGGAGCGGGTGAACGCTGGCACCACGTTCTGCTTGACGAACAGCACGCTGTCGCCCGAGCGCGCCGCCCAAGCGGCCGCCGGCATCGCGAAGCCCGGCTGCTCGCCGCTGGTCACCACCACGTCGCCGGTGGGCTTGGAGCGCGCGACGGAGAAGAAGCGGTCGATCCCTGCGGCCACCTCGTACGGGTCGGTGCCCGGCACGATTGCCGTCTTGTAGCCGGGGATCTGAGCGGCGGTGTCTCCGATCCGGATGATCTGCGCGTTCTCCGCGAGCGCCGAGCCGGCCGGCTTGAGGCGCTTGAGCGTGTCGTTCGTCACCGCGGGCAGCTTGCCACCGCTGCTCAACAGGATCGGGACACCGAGCGGCTGCGCCATCAGCACCGACGCCGCCACCGCTCCCTGCCAGTCGCCCTTGTCCACGAGCGCGACAGCGTGCGGGCGATTGTCGGACGAGGTGGCCGGGAAGACGGCGCTCACCGCACCGGCCACGTCGGCAACGGTGTCGGCGCCGGCCACGCGCGTGGTGTTGCGCGTCGCCGTCACCGGGAAGCCGAGCTCGGCGGAGGCCGATTTGCTGCCGGACTGGGCGCTGATGTCGGTGGGCGCGGTGCCGGTCCGGGCGCGCCCGCTCTTCTCGTTCAGGCCCGCGCAGCCGCACAGCGCGACCAGCGCGACCACGAGCAGCGCGACGAGCGGACGGAGCACGGAAGCCACGATAACGCCGCGACTGGCGGCAAGTGCAAGCGGGTATCCTTCGGTTGGTTGACTGGTCAGTCAACCACGCACCAGACCTTGAAGGGGAGGCAGCCGAGTGGATTTCCGCCTGAGTGAGGAGCAGCTTGAATGGCAGGCGCACTGCCACAAGTTCGCCGAGGAGGTCATCCGCCCGGTGGCCCCCAAGTACGACCGCGAGCAGAGCGTGCCCTGGGACGTGATCAAGGAGGCGCGCAAGTGGAAGCTCCACGGCATGGAGTACCTGGAGAGCATGGCCAACGACCCGGGCGGGCTCAACGGCGTGATGTACGCGGAGGAGCTGCACTGGGGTTGCGCGGGCATCGCGCTCGCGATCTCGGCCGGGTCGCTGGCCGCCGCGGGCATCGCATCGTCGGGCACGCCTGAGCAGATCGGCAAGTGGCTGCCCGAGTG
>Ga0070683_100001107_pt1 | contig 20326 bp, 23 predicted proteins | sample KBSC713LmetaG_FD_64662 | JGI IMG/M metagenome (GOLD analysis project Ga0070683, IMG submission 64662) | Corn rhizosphere microbial communities from Kellogg Biological Station, Michigan, USA - KBS C7.1-3L metaG | ecosystem: Host-associated > Plants > Roots > Rhizosphere ... | reverse complement strand
GCCCACTTCGGCTGTGCCGGTGGCTCAGCCGTTGCGGTGGCCTGGGCGCGCACGGTCACGGAGTCGAGCCCGAAGAGCTTCGCGAACACTCCCGGCACCGCCCTGCGCGCGGTGACGTGGATCTGGTCGTTGGAGATTTCCTTCGAGCCGAAGGTGATGTCCGAGCCGGTGACACCGCCACCGTTTCGATCGGCGTACGTCATGGCGAGGCTCGACGCCTGGCTCGTGCTCTCAGGCAGCGCGGTCGCGCCCGCGAGAGCCGCCGCGTCGGCGTTGTTCTGCATCTGGCGATGCGTTCGGTACCAGGCACCGACGTCGACAACGGCGGCGGCCATCCCGAGGATGACCGTCATGAATACGAGGGTGAGAATCATTGCTTGGCCGCGTTTGCTCTTGACTCTGAGCCGTTTCATTCGACTCGCTCCTTTGTCGTGCTCGAGAGGCGGCCGGACTTAGAAATGATCCCGAACAGGCTGATCGAATAGGGGTACGTGGCAGTGACCGTCACGTCGTCGCCAGGCTGCCAATTGCCCGGGCTCGTGCTGCAGTTCGCGGTGAGGTCGCTCGCCTTGAGATTCGTCGCGGACGCGCGAACCGCGTTCTCACACGCCAACTTTGGATTGGGCAGGTGGCGCGACACGGCTCCCTTGCGGGCGCCGGCGCGGGTCGCGTCGGTCAGCTGCACCCAGTTGTTGAAGACGATGCCGAACTGGATGACTGCGAACAGCAGGAACGCCAGGATCGGGAGCACGAGCGCGAACTCGGTGACCGACTGGCCGCCCTGCTTCTTGAGTGAAATTCGCTTCATGGAAATTCTTCTCTTTGGGGTCATGCCGCGTTGGATGCCACAGCTTTAAGACGGGTGGGCTCTTCGTGGGAAGAGCCCACCCTCAAAGTCATGCCGTTCAGGTCTTAGGTGATGTAACCGGCGACCCGGGTCACGGCGTTGACGATGTTGCCGGAGAGGAGCGCGAGTGCGCCGAAAACGGCGATCGTGATCACGGCCAAGACGACGCCGTACTCCGCCATCGTCTGACCCTCCTCACGCTTGAACGCGTCAAAAAGCTTCAGCACCTGATTCACCTCCCTTCGTCGGATCAGGCGGGCCTTTCGGCGCGCCAACGCACTACGACTTGTCGAAACGGCGACTGAAACCGTGAGTGAGTGACCGGAGACACCGGCCGAGCCATACGCAATCGGGTTGATCTGTTCTGGCAAGCGGTGGAACCTCCGAGGAAACGCATCGGTGCGCTGCTCGTGCACCGATTGGTTGGCTCAGTCGATCCCGTAATCGCCCGGTTGCGCGTGACCGCTTATCCCTCGCTTTGGGGATCAGCCCGGCCGATCACCCTTTTTGGTGAGTGGCATGGCCTCCAGAGGCCGATAGCTGTCTCGATTCCGTAGCGGCCGCGGATGTCAACTAGAGATCCGCGCCGATGCGGCGGCCCTCGGCGCTCAAATGGAACGGAGCAGGCAAATGCCACAAGCGACAAAGAGAACCGGGAGGAGCCTCGCGCACGTGCTCTTCCTCTCGGCTGCGCTCTCGCTCCTGAGCGCCCTGGTGCGAAGGGAGCGCAGGCAGCTGGTGCTGACAGCCCGCGACCGGCGGAAGAAGGTCCGCGTCGCCCCGAGAAGGATCGCCGCGAGCCTCGCGTTCGCGACGCTGTTCTTCGCGGGCGCCGCGCTGTCCGCGGGCGCGGGGAATGGAGTCGTGGGCCTGATCGACCCGTCGAGCCAGTCGGCCGCGGGCGACACCACGACGACGACCACCACGACCTCGTCCTCGGTGGTCGGCGATCCGCAGGATCCCGCGACCCAGCCGCCGGCCGACCAGGAGCCGAGCTCAGTCGCGCAGGGGCAGCCGACGGCGCAGCCGCCCGCGAACCCCACGCCGCAGTCCTCGCAGGTCGCCTCGAGCGCCTCCTCGCAGTCCTCGAGCTCGACCGCGCAGACGACTCAGCAGTCGAGTGCCGGAACGGGCTCGAACACGAAGGCCCCCGGTGTCCGCTCGGCGATCAGGGCCCGGCTCCACGCCGGTCTCAAGAAGCCGAGTGTCGCCTCGACCGCACACGCGCGGCCGGGTAGCCAGCAGATGGTTCCCGACCGCCTCCTCCGCCCGATGGTTCCGCCGGTGGTGAAGCCGGTCAAGCTGGCGCCGCTCCGCAAGCCGCTCGAGCGCGAGCCCGAGGCGGACGAGCCGAACGTCGCAGCCACCGTGTGGCTCTATCGCGACCTCCCGGATCCGACGCCGCCGTCGCGGCGCCTGAAGCCCGCCTTCGCGCGCCAGCTCAAGCGCGTCGCCAAGCGGAATCACGTCGACTGGGCGCTGACCCTCGCAGTCCTCCGCGCGCGCGGCGACCGTGGTGCCGTCCCGGCCAACGGGCCGCAGCTCCGATCGCTGACGAAGCGCCTCGCGCACCAGGGCGCGAAGCGCGACGCCTGGGGCTCCGTGCTCTCTCTCGAAGGCAAGACCTCGTTCGCCGACCGCACGATCGCGCTGAAGAACCTCTACCGCGCGGTTGGGCTGAAGGCGCTCGTCAAGGGCTTCGACTGGGACAAGACCCGGCTCGAGCAGAAGGTCCTGAACGACAAGCGCGTGACCATCTATCCCGGCGGCCGCGACGACATCGCGAACCACCGCATCAACGTGCGCGTGCTCGCCCTGATCGAGTACCTCGCCGAGGCCCACGGTCAGGTCACGATCTCGTGCCTGTTCAGCGGCCACCGGCTCTACGCGCGCCCGGGCGTCATCTCGGCGCACATCTACGGGCTCGCGGCCGACATCTCCGAGGTCGGCGGGATCCCGATCCTCGGGCACCAGCAGCCGAACGGCTCGATCACCGAGAAGACGGTGCGCGAGATCCTCCTGCTCCCGGTCGAGATGCAGCCGCGGCAGGTCATCTCCCTGCTCGGTCTGGGAGGGCCGTCGTTCCCGCTGGCGAACCACTACAACCACATCCACGTCGGGTACTAGACGAACCAGATGAAAGAAACGACTCTCATGCGGGCTGACGGGACGGTTGTCTGCGAGCGGTGCTCGCTCGCGGACTCCCCGGTGGCCCGCATGAGAGGCCTGCTCGGACGTGACGGGCTGGAGCAGGGCGAAGGTCTCCTGCTCCGGCCCGCCTCGTCGATTCACACGTTCTTCATGCGCTTCCCGATCGATGCCGTCTTCCTCGATCGGGAACTCGCCGTGGTCGGCATCGAAGACAGCATCGCCCCCTGGCGCGCGGCCTCCCAGCGCGGAGCGAAGGCAGTGCTCGAGCTGCCGGCCGGCGAGAGCTCGCGCCGCGGCCTCACCGTCGGGGACAAGCTGACGCTCGCCGCGTAGGCGCTTCGTCTTCTGCACCGGCTTGCGCCGCCCCTGCGATTGCTCTAGCTTCGAGGAGTCCAGCGACGAGGAGGGCTATGGAAGGCCAGCAGGACGGGCTTGCGCATGCACAGGCAGCGGCCGCGAACGGCGCGGTCGTCACGGCAACTGAGATCACGCGGCGCTACGGCGAAGGCGACACGGCAGTCGACGCTCTGCGTGGCGTCTCGCTCGACGTTGCGCCCTCGCAGCTGACCGCGATCATGGGGCCCTCGGGCTCCGGCAAGTCGACGCTGATGCACATCCTCGCCGCGCTCGACCTGCCCACCTCCGGCTACGTGACGCTGGCGGGAACGCGTCTCGGCGCGCTCAGCGATACCGAGATCACGAAGCTGCGGCGCAAGCACATCGGCTTCATCTTCCAGTTCTTCAACCTGCTCCCGATGCTGACCGCGGAGGAGAACATCCTCCTGCCGCTCTCGATCGCGGGCGAGAAGCCCGACCAGGCGGAGTTCGAGGAGCTGCTCAAGCGCGTGGGCCTCACGGACCGGCGCACGCATCGGCCCGCGGAGCTTTCCGGCGGCCAGCAACAGCGCGTCGCCGTGGCGCGCGCGCTCGTCTCGAAGCCGACCGTCGTCTTCGCGGACGAGCCGACCGGGAACCTCGACTCGAAGACGGGCGCCGAGATCCTCCAGCTGCTCAGCGAAGCGGTCCAGAGCTATGACCAGACGATGGTCATGGTCACGCACGACGCGAAGGCCGCCACGATCGCAGACCGGGTCCTCTTCCTGGCCGACGGGCGCATCGTCCGAGATCTCGGGCGCGCCGACGAGGAGCAGATCCTCGAGACGGTCCGGGAAGTCACGCTGACGTGATCCGCGTCGCGCTCCGCGGTCTCGCGGGGCGGAAGCTGCGCGCATTCCTGACGGCGCTCGCAATCGTGCTCGGCGTGGCGATGGTGAGCGGCACGTTCGTGCTCACGGACATGATCGACCGCGCCTTCAACGACATCTTCACGCAGTCGTACGCCAACACGGACGCGTACATCAGCGGGAAGTCGCCCGACTTCAACTTCGAGGGCGACCAGGTGGCGGCACCGTCCTTCCCGGACAGCGTCCTGCCGGCGGTGAAGAACCTTCCGGACGTCGAGGCTGCGGGCGGGACCGTCGCCGACGAGTCCGCGACGAAGATCATCGACCGCAATGGCAAGCCGATCACGACGGGCGGCGCCCCGACCTTCGGCTTCGGGCTCGACTACTCGCTACCGCAGTTCAATCCGCTGAAGCTGACCGCGGGGCGCTGGCCGAGCAAGCCGGACGAGGTCGTGATCGACAGCGGGACGGCCGGCGATCAGAACTACGAGGTCGGAGACAGGGTCAGGGTGGCGACGCTGAAGCCCGTGCGCCCGTTCACGCTCGTCGGCATCGCGCAGTACGGAACGGTCGGCTCGATCGGGAGCGCGACGTTCGCGACCTTCACGCTGCCCGTCGCGCAGGAGCTCCTCGACCGCAAAGGGCAGCTCGACGCGATCTCGGTCTCGGCGAAGGCCGGCGTCTCGCAGGACCAGCTCGTCGCGCAGATCAAGCAGGCCGTTCCGCTGAACAAGGTCGAGGTCCGGACCCGTTCGCAGCAGGTGAAGGAGGCCAAGAAGTCGGCGTCGTTCACGAAGATCATCAAGTACTTCCTGCTCTCGTTCGCGACGATCGCGCTCTTCGTCGGGGCGTTCGTGATCTTCAACACGCTGTCGATCACGGTCTCCCAGCGAATCCGCGAGTTCGCGACGCTGCGGACGATCGGGGCGTCGCGCCGCCAGCTTCTGGCCTCGGTCAGCATCGAGGCGTTCGTGATCGGGCTGCTCGGCGCGATCATCGGGCTCTTCGCGGGCATCGGGCTCGCTGTGGGGCTGAACGCGTTCTTCAAGGCCGTGAACAACGACCTGCCGACGACGGGACTGATCGTCGCGCCGCGGACGGTCATCGTCTCGCTGCTGATCGGCGTCGTCGTCACGCTGGTGGCCGGGCTCGCTCCGGCGGTGAAGGCGACGAAGGTGCCGCCGATCGCCGCGGTGCGCGAGGGCGCGACTCTTCCGCGCGGGCGGCTCGCGCCGTTCCTCCCGTTCATCGCGATCGCGCTCGTCGCGCTCGCGATCGCGCTCCTCGGCTACGGGATGTTCGCGGACGCGATCGCGACCGCGGTCCGGCTCCTCTCGCTTGCGCTCGGCTGTCTCGTGCTCTTCATCGGAGTCGCGCTGCTCTCACCGCGCCTCGTGCCGACGCTGTCGCGCATCGTCCGTCCGATCGCGAAGTGGGTGATGCTCGGGGTCAGCCTGATCATCTATCCGACCCGGCTCGGCGCCTGGCTGTTCAGGCGCGGCCTCTACGCGCGAGGAATCCCCGGGCTGCAGAGGGCCGGGGTGCTCGTCGGCGGGCTGATCATGCTGCTCGTCGTCGGCCCCGGCCTGCTGCTTGCGGCGGCACTGGCGATGCGCTCGCTGAGCAGCGCGATCGGTTACGGCTTCGTCGCGGCAGTGCTGGTCACAGAGGTCGTGCTCGTCATCTGGGTGTTCGTGACCGTCGTCCGTCGGCTCCGTCGGCGGGGATTCGCGAGCGAGCTGCCGAGCGTTCGCTTGGACCCGGCGACCGATCGCCTCTCGGGCGAGAACACCCGACGGAACCCCGGCCGCACCGCCGCCACGGCCGCGGCGCTCATGATCGGGCTCGCGCTCGTGACGTTCATCGCGGTGCTCGCCAACGGCATGAAGGAGTCGAACCGGCGGGCGATCGAGCGTCAGGTGAAGTCGACGTACATGCTCGTGTCGGCGAACGGCTTCGACTCGATCTCCACGAGCGCCGGCGATGCGATCTCCAAGGCGCCGGAGGTCTCGGTCGCGTCGAACGTCCGCTCGGGCGTCGGAAAGGCCTCGGGCTCGGTCCAGCAGATCACCGGCCTCGATCCGAAGACGATCTCCCAGGTCTACAACTTCGAGTGGAAGGATGGATCGAACGCCTCCATCGACAACCTCGGCGCGTACGAGGCGATCGTCGACAAGACGTTCGCGGAGAAGGAGAACCTCTCGGTGGGCTCGCGCTTCAACATGCTCACCGCGAAAGGGGAGACGGTCCCGCTCGAGGTCAAGGGCGTCTACAAGGCGCCGCCCTTCTATCCGCTGCTCGGCGAGGTGAGCATCTCGCTGCCGTTCTTCGACAAGCTCTACGAGCGGCCGCAGAACCTGTACACGTTCCTCAATGTGAAAGGTGGCCCGAGCGCTGCTGCGGAGGCGAGCCTCGAGCAGCAGCTGACGAACTTCCCGGACGCGAAGGTCCAGACCCGCGAGGAATGGATCGACGCGCAGGACAAGGACTTCGACAGCTTCCTGCTCCTGCTCTACGTGCTGCTGGCGCTGGCGGTGATCGTGAGCCTCGTCGGGATGATCAACACGCTCGTGCTCAGCGTCTTCGAGCGAACGCGCGAGCTCGGGATGCTGCGGGCCGTCGGGATGACCCGCGTCCAGGTCTCGCGGATGGTGCGCCAGGAGAGCGTGATCACCGCGCTGATCGGGGCCGCCCTCGGGCTGCCGCTCGGCGTCTTCCTGGCCGTGCTCGTGACGCGGGCGCTGTCCCAGTTCAACGTCGAGTTCCTGCCGCCGTGGAAGAACCTGATCGCGTTCGCGATCGTCGCGATGATCGCCGGCGTGCTGGCCGCGGTTGCTCCGGCGAGACGCGCCAGCAAGCTCAACGTCCTGCGTGCCCTGCAGTACGAGTAAGCAGCGCGCATACTTGAGCCCATGTCGGAGCGAGAGGAGCTCCAGGCGCACGTCGCGGCCCGCCGCGAGCTCGGCCCCGAGTACGAGCCGGAGCTCGTGGACTCCTTCCTCGAGCGGATCGAGGGCAAGCTCGACCGGCGCAGTCCGGGCCAGGCCGCCCGGCGCGACAAGCCGCACACGACGATCACGCCGCTCGTGCTCGGGTCGCTCGCGCTGTCGATCCCGCTGATCTCGGTCGCCGGAGCGCAGGCCGGCGCGTTCGGCGTTGCGATGGTCTGCATCGCGGTCGTGCTCGTGAACCTGTTCGTCGCGCTCACACGCCGCCACTAGTGGAGCTGTCCGGCTACCGCGAGCGGTTCCCGATCCTCGCGGAGACCACGTACTTGATCAGCCATTCCCTCGGGCCCATGCCTGCCGACGCCGCGCGGCGCCTGGCCGCGTACGCCGAGGCGTGGAACACCCGCGGCGTCAGGGCGTGGGGTGAGGGCTGGTGGGAGCTGCCGATCACCGTCGGCGACCAGATCGCGCGCCTAATCGGCGCCCCGCCCGGCTCGACGGTCATGCACCAGAACGTGACCATCGCCGAGGCGGTCGTGCTCTCGTGCTTCGATCTCGGCGGAGAGCGGCGGCGGATCGTCTACGAGGAGGAGAACTTCCCGTCGGTGCGGTACCTCCAGCAGGCGCAGGCGTCGCGGGGCGCGGAGATCGTCGTCTGCCGCGACGAGGAGGAGATCGTGGACGCGATCGACGAGCGCACGCTGCTCGTGCCGATCAGCCACGTCATCTTCAAGACCGGCCGGATCCAGGAGGTCGAGCCGATTATCGAGCGCGCGCACGAGGTCGGAGCGCACGTCGTCCTCGACGCGTACCAGTCCGTCGGCTCCGTCCCGCTCGACGTGACCGCGCTGAATGTCGACTTCGCCGTCGGCGGAAGCGTCAAGTGGCTGTGCGGCGGGCCCGGCGCGGGCTGGCTCTACGTCAGGCCCGACCTGGCCGAGACGCTCGAGCCGACGCTCGTCGGCTGGCAGGGGCACGCGCGGCCGTTCGGCTTCGAGCCGGAGCTCGAGTACGCGGCGGGCGCCTGGCGCTTCCTCACCGGGACGCCGAACGTGCCCGCGCTCTACGCGGCGACCGCGGGCTACGACATCGTCGAAGAGGTCGGGATCGACCGGATCCGCGCCAACTCGGTGCGGCAGACCGAGCTCCTCGCGGGGCTGCTGGACGAGGCCGGCTTCGAGGTGGTCAGCCCGCGAGCCCCGGAGCGCCGCGGCGGATCGATCGTCGTCCGCACGGCCGACTTCGCGGCCGTGCACGCGCAGCTCGAGGCGCGCGGGATCATCTGCGACTTCCGGCCCGACGTCGGCCTCCGCCTCGGCCCGCACTTCTTCAACACGGACGAGGAGATCGAATTCGCCGTGGCCGCGATCCGCGAGATCGTCGGCCGGGGCGCGGCGCTGCCTGCCCCGGCCGAGACCTGATCCTCAGCCCGTCCCGTTCGGATCCTCCTGCATCGCGAGCTTCATCGATCCTGCGAGCGCCTCCTGGAAGTGGCGCTGCTGAATCGGAACGGCCCAGTCGACGAGTGCCTCCACCTCCGACTTGGCCGCCCTCTTGCCGAGCACGCCGAGCACCTCCCAGTGCCCGACCTCGCCCGCCTCGGCCATCGTCAGGAACTCGAAGCCGTCGAGCCCTTCGGCGTCGCTTCCGAGGTAGGTCTTCATCATCTCGGTCGCTTCCTGCTTCGTCTCGCGCGCCTTGTCGAGCACGGCGGTCTTCTTGCCGTCGAGTTCTTCGGCGAGCTGCGTGCAGCGCTCCTCGGTCTCCTTCGCCTCGGCGTTCATCCGTTGCAGCGTCTGCTTCAGCTCGTCGTCCTCGACCAGGCCCGAGACCTTGTCGGTCGCGCCCTGCGCGGCCATCGCGAGGCCCGTCACCTCGGCGAGCTTCTCCTCGAGTGTCGTCAGTTCGGCCATGACCCCTTCCTCGCTCGTTGTCGATTCCGACGGTCCAGATACCGCGCGTGGCCCGCCCGCAAACGTGTCCTTCGTTTCAGTGCTGATCGCTCGGGAACGGGGATTGCGTGACGACGATCGCGGTTCTCGGAACAGGGACGCTCGGCGCTCCGGTCGCGCGGAATCTCGCGCGTGCGGGGTTCGACGTGAGCGCATGGAACCGAACGCGCGCGAAGGCGGAGCCGCTCTCCGCGGACGGCGTGACCGTCGAGCGCACGGTCGCCGACGCGGTGGCGGATGCCGAGGTCGTGATCACGCTCCTCGCGGACGGCGACGCCGTCGTAGAGGTCGTGGAGGACGGCGCCGCTGCAACGAGGAGCGGCGCTCTCTGGATCCAGGCGAGCACCGTTGGCATCGAGGCGACCGAACGGCTGGCCGAGATCGCCTCGGAACACGGGCTCGTCTTCGTCGACGCTCCCGTCCTCGGGACGAAGGAGCCTGCCGAGAGGGGCGAGCTCGTGGTCTTCGCCTCTGGCCCGCAGGACGCGCAAGAGCTCTGTGAACCGATCTTCGGCGCGATCGGCAAAGCCACCCGCTGGGTCGGCGAGGCGGGAGCCGGGCAGCGGTTCAAGCTGGTCGTCAACACGTGGCTGCTCGCTGCGGTCCAGGGAGTCGCGGAGACGATCTCGCTCGCGCGCGGGCTCGATCTCGACCCGGACGACGTCCTGGACGCGCTGTCGGGCGGGCCGCTCGACATGCCGTACCTCCAGCTCAAGGGCAAGGTCATGATCCGGCGCGACTTCGAGCCGAGCTTCAAGGCGTCGCTCGCCGAGAAGGACGCGGGCCTCGTCCTGGAGGCCGCCGAGGGCGCCGGGCTGGAGCTGCCGCTGGTCGAGGCCGTGCGCGACGCCTTCGCGCAGGCCGTCGAGCTCGGGCATGCGGACGAGGACATGGCCGCCGTCGTGGAAGCCGTCGGCCGTCGCGCTGCCGCCCGCTAGAGCAGCTCGAGCAACCGCTCGGCGTAGCGAGGCGCGGTCGGCTCCTGTTCGTGCCGGTAGTAGGCGTAGACCTCGACGCCGTCGGCGAGCAGAGGACCGATCTCACGCGCGTGATCCGTGAGGGCCTGCTCGTCGTACGGCGGGTCGCGAAAGCGCAGATAGCGGAACGGCGCCTCCGCCTCGAGCGCCCCGACCCGGACCGCGTTCTCGGGCAGGTCGATCCCGTCCCAGCTCTCGTGGCGGAAGTCGAACGCGTAGCGCCGCTCGGGCCCGAACGTGCCGAGGATCAGCGTGAGCAGACCCTCGTCGCGCGTCGAGATGACGACGACCCGGATCGGCCCGAGCCGATCGCCCAGTCGCGCGATCCCATCCTCGAAGGCGGATGCCTGCCCTCTGCGATGGGCGTCGAGCTTGACCGCGAACCGGAACCCGTCGGGCGTCTGCTCGGCCCAGCGCCCGAACTGGTCCGAGCTCGGAATGCGGTAGCCGGTGGTGTTCAGCTCGACGGTTCGGAAGCGCGACGCGTAGTGCGCGAGGAACTCTGCGGGCTTCGTCCCGGGCGGGTAGAAGTCGGGCCGCCACGTCGGGTAGGACCAGCCGGAAGTGCCGACATACAGCCCCGCTAGACTCGAATTCGTGGCCGTCACGCCCGAAGTCCTAGCGGAGAACGTCGTTCCGGTCCTCGATCACGGGTTCGTCGCACTCGACGGGGGGCTCGCCTCGGACCTCGCCGTCGTCAACGGCGCGCGGGTCTCGTTCAATCAGGCCTCGGACGAGATGGGCGAGCGCGACGAAGGCCTCATCCGCTTTCTCATGCGCGAACGGCACGGCTCTCCGTTCGAGCACGGCTACTTCCGCTTCGTCGTCAAGGCGCCGCTCTTCGTCGTCCGGGAGCACCATCGGCACAGGGCCGGCCACTCGTACAACGAATGGAGCGGGCGCTACTCGAAGATGGAGCCCGAGTTCTACGTGCCCGAGAACGTCAGGACCCAGGTCGGCAAGCCCGGCGCCTACTCGTTCGAGCCGGTCTCCGACGACGTGCGCGAGAACGCGCAGCGGGAGATCGAGGAGAACGCGATCCGCGCCTTCCAGGCGTACGAGCGGATGCTCGAGCAGGGCGTCGCCAAGGAGGTCGCGCGGTCCGTGCTCCCGCTCTCGACGTACACGAAGTACTACTGGAGCTGCAATCCGCGCAGCCTCATGCACTTCTGCTCGCTGCGGAACCACGAAGCGGCGCAGTTCGAGATCCGCCAGTACGCGGCCGCCGCCGAGTCGTTTCTCGAGCGAGCGATGCCGGTCACGCACGCGGCGTTCGTCGCGAACGACCGCACTGCGCCTTAGAGGTTCGCGCTGACCACGGGTACGGCCTGGTGGTCGGCACCGCTCCAGCGCGCGATCTCGAGGCCGTTGAAGTTCGCCGGGTCGTACGCGACCGGGAACTTGAGCGTCGTCGACTGCGGCCCGCGGACGTTGAAGCTGCCGCAGACGACGACCGGCTTGCCGTCGCGCGTCATGTAGAGCACGTAGTAGTCGGTGGCGGGCAGCTTCTTCAGCCCCTCGACCTTGAGCTGCATCGGCGTGTTGCCGTTCGCGTCCCGCGCGCCGAAGCGGACGGTCGCCTGCGCCTGGCTGTTCGTCAGCGCGACGGTCTTGACCGACTCGAACGTGCCGCTCGTGTGCCTCGAGCCGGCGACGTATCCGCCGACGAGCGCGATCAGAGCGATCGCCGCGGCGAGCGCGAGCGCGGCGCCGATACGCCGCCGAGGGAGGCCCGTCGGCTCGAGCTCACGGACAGTGCCTCGTTCGACGGGCACCTCCTCTAGCTCCGGGGGCAGCTCCGGCGGCGGGCCGGCCGCGATCAGCAGCTCGTGGACGCGCTCGAGGCGCTCCTGCTCAGCGGGCGGCAGGCCCTCTCCGACCAGGTCTCTGAAGTTGGGTGTGTCGCTCACGACAGCTCTCCTTCCAGTACATCTGCGAGCTTGGAGAGCGCACTCCTCGTTCGCGTCTTGACAGTGCCGAGGGGAATCCCGACGAAATCTGCGATCTCGCTCTGCGACAGCCCGCCCCAGTAGGCGAGCTCGACCAGCTTCCGCTCCTGCTCGGGAAGCTCGGCCAGGGCCCGGTGGACACGCCAGGCCGTCCAGCTCGCCTCGGCCCGCTCGTCCGGGCCGGCGTCGCTCGACGGCTCGTCGGGCGGCTCGGCCGGAATGGGGCCGAACTGGCGGCGCCGGTCGACGATCGCGTTCCTCGCGACCGCGTAGAGCCAGGGCGCGCCGGGACCGCGGTCACTGCGGTAGCTCTTCGCAGAGCGCCAGATCGAGGCGAACGTCTCCTGGACCGCGTCCTCGGCCCGGCCGCGATCGCCCAGTCGTCTGAGGGCGAGCGCGAACACGGGCCGCGCGTAGCGCTGGTAGAGCAACTCGAAGGCGCTCGAGTCGCCGTCGCCGATTCGCGCGATCAGTTCGCCGTCGGTGGCTGGTTCCACGGCCCAGATGGTGGCGAGTGGCGGCTGACCGGGCAACCCGGTACCGAGTGCAAGTTCCGCAGACATCGTCTCTGTGTCAACTTCTACGCCCCCTGCACCCGGCTGGATTGCACCATCCGGCCTCCGTCGAGGATGAGACTCGATCCGGTCACGAACGAGGCGCCGGCGAGGTAGAGAACGGCGTCCGCGACGTCGGCCGGCGTGCCGATCCGGCCGAGCACCGTCTCCTCGGCGCGGCGCGCTTCCTGGCCCGGTTCGGCGGCGACGGTGCCGGGCGCGATCCCGCACACGCGCACCTCGGGCGCGAGCGCGCGGGCGAACACGCGGGTCAGCATCGCCTGCGCGGCTTTCGCGGCACAGTGCGGCGCGAACGACGGCCAGGGCTGGTACGCGGCGACGTCTTCGATCATCACGACCACGCCCTCGGACTCGCGGAGATACGGCGCCGCGGCCCGCGTGACGAAGAAGCTGCCCTTGGCCGTCGCTCCGAGCGCGGCGTCCCAGTCGGCCTCGGTCACCTCGTCCACGGGCCTGGGCGTGAACCCCTCGCCGGCGGCGTTGATGAGCAGATCGAGCCCGCCGAGCTCGCCGGCCGCTCGCTCCACGAGCGTCTGGGCCGCTCCGGCATCCGCGAGATCCCCGTCGACGCGCCCTGCGGCGACGACCGACCAACCCTCGGCGCGCAGGCGCTCGGCAATGGCGGAACCAACCCGTCCGGTGCCGCCGGTGACGAGCGCTCGCATTGTTCGGGGAGTGTAAGGATCCGCCGCGTTCATCCGGACTAGGGATAGGAATTGTCGCCCGCGAACCGAAGCCTTTCCGCATGAAACGACTCTCGCTCGCACTCGTCGCCCTCGCGCTCCTGACGATCCCGTCGGCTCTGAGCGCGACCACCAAGAACGTCGACATCACCGCCGCCGGCTTCACGCCGAAGACGGTCACGGTCGACTTCGGTGACACCGTTACCTGGACGAACAAGGACTCGGGCAACCACCAGGTGCTGGCCGACCAGCTCGCGTTCCCTACGTCGCCTGTGCTCACGCAGAACCAGACGTACTCGTACACGTTCACGAAGTCGGGGAACTTCGGCTACCGGGACGCCCTGAACACGAACCGCCGGGGGACCGTTGTCGTCCGCGCGGGCGTCAGCATCAAGACGGCGCCGGCAGTGACGAAGTACGGGGGGACGGCGACGCTGTCCGGAGTCGTGTCGAACCTCGCAGCCGGCGAGACGGTGAACATCGACGCGAAGCAGTGCGGGGCGACGGTCTTCACGCGCTTCGCCTCCGTGAAGAGCGCCGCGAACGGCGCCTGGGCCGCGCCGGCCAAGCCGGTGGTGAACACCATCTTCCGTGCCAGCTGGAAGAACACGAACAGCTCGGACCTGACGCAGTCCGTTGCGCCGCGCCTGGCACTCAAGCGCCTGCGCGCGCACACCTACAAGGCTTCGCTCACCGCGGCACAGGCGCTCACCGGCAAGTACGTCCTCCTGCAGCGCTACGCCAAGGCCAAGCGGGCGTGGAAGACGGTCAAGCGCGTGACCTTGCGTAACGCGAAGCCCGGGATCACACCGACGATCGTCAGCTCGACGACGGTCCGGCTGAGGATCGCCAGAGGCACCCGCCTGCGCGTCGTGCTGACGGCTGATCAGGCAGGGCCCTGCTACGTGACCACGCGCAGCCCGGCGATTCGCGCGTAAGGCGGTTCCCCTAGACCGGGGTTTCGGAAAAGCCCCCGCAAACCGATTCCTTTTCGCATGCGGAAGCTGCCGCTCGGAATCGCCGCCGTCGCTGTCTTCGCGGTCGCGCCGACGTTCGGTGCGACCAAGGGCATCGAGGTCACCCGGGCCGGCTTCACGCCGAACAAGGTGACGGTCGACTACGGCGACACGGTGACGTGGACGAACCGTGACAACGCGAACCATCAGGTCATCTCCGACCGGGGCGAATTTCCCGCCTCGCCGGTGCTGGCACCGAACCAGACGTACTCGTTCACCTTCATGAGGTCGGGCAGCTACGGCTATCGCGACGCGTTCAACACGAAGAAACGGGGCACGGTCGTGGTGCGCACGGGCGTCTCGATCGCCGCCGCGCCGGCGCCGGCCGTCTACGGCGCCTCGCCAACCGTGTCCGGTTTCGTTTCGAGCGGTGCGAGCGGCGAGGCCGTCGCCCTCGACGGCATGCCGTGTGGCACGACGGCGTTCGGGCGCGTGGCCTCCGTCAGCAGCACGACGGGTGGCCGCTGGAGCGCGCCCGTGAAGCCGGTCGTGAACATGGTCTACCAGGCGACGTGGAGGAACGCGAAGAGCGTTCAACTGGCCGAGAGGATCCAGCCGCGGCTGACGTTCCGACGCGTCCGGGCACGCCGCTTCGCGGTGTCGGTTGCCGCCGCACAGGGATTCGTCGGGAAGCACGTCGTCGTACAGCGCTTCCTCGCCGGCAAGCGGAGGTGGAAGACGCTGAAGCGGGTCCGGTTGAGCAAGGCCAAGCCGGCTGTTGCACCGACCCTGGTCACCTCGGCTGCCTTCAGCGCCGCGGTTCCCCGCCGCACCCGACTCCGCGTGCTCCTGCTGCAGGACCAGGTCGGGCCGTGCTACGCGGCGGCGCAGAGCGGCACACTTCGCGCCTAACCCGCTTGTTAAGGCGCTTCGCCCGCCCGGCGAACGCGGCTTTTCCAAAATCCTTACAGCGGGTACGCAACTTCTGAACGTTCACACCGTTCCATACATAGCCGTCAACGACTTAGGGGGAACCGCCAACATGAAGAAGGCTCTAGCAGTAGCCACTGCGGCGTGTGCGCTTGCGGTTGCCGGCTTCGCTTTTGCGGGTCTCGCCGCGAACAAGACCGTCAACATCACCTCCACGGCGTTCAAGCCGAAGACCGTCACCATCAACGGGGGCGAAACGGTCACCTGGAAGAACGTCGACACCGTGAGGCACCAGGTCGTGGCGAACAACGGCGCATTCGCGTCGGGCTCGATCGCTCCGAACCACACCTACGCGAAGCGGATCGACACGGCGGGCACGTACGGATACCACGACGCACTCCACCCGACGCTCAAGGGGACGGTCAAGGTGACCGGCCCGACGCCGTCGATCTCGATCGGAGCTTCGACGCCGATCGCCGTGTACGGAAACTCGATCCACATCACCGGCGCGATCTCGCCGGCAGCGGTCGGAAGCAAAGTCTCCATCTACGCGCAGCCGTCGGGGTCGGCGTCGTTCGTCAACATCGCCGACGTCCAGACGACCACCAACGGCGTCTACGACTACGTCACGCAGCCGCAGGCGCTCACGTCCTACAAGGCGACGTGGGACGCGAAGAACAAGACGAGCGCAATCATCTCGGTCGCGGTGCAGCCGCGGCTCCGCATCTCGCACGTCGGCAACTGGTTCGTCGCACGCGTCCAGCCCAACAAGTACCGCGGGCACTGGGTCTACGTGCAGCGGATCAACGCCTTCGGCGAGTGGATCAGCCTGAAGAAGGTCTCGCTCAACAGCCAGTCCGCGAACCGCTTCAAGCTGAAGAACCTGCCGCACGGGCTCAATCGTGTGCGGCTCTTCATCACCACCAACCAGGCAGGCTCCGGCTTCTTCCACGGGGCCAGCCCCAGCCTCAGCTTCCGGCGCCGCTAGCAGGCGACGGACCACTAGGCCGCCGGCGGTGGGGTCCCGCCGGCGGCTTAGTCTGGTTGCGGCTTCGCTGCGCTCGCCTTCACGGGCGAACCCCTGGTTCCCCCGTGTGCCCCCTCCTTGCCGGCGAACCGGTCGACGGAGGTTGCAGGCTCCGGCGGAGGCTCGCTGGGGTCTCCGAGAGCGTTTAGGTCGTCGCTTTCACCTTTCCGATTGCTTTCGCGTAACGCTCGGCGACTGCCTGCCAGTTGACCACGTTCCACCAGGCCTCGAGGTAGTCGGGCCGGCGGTTCTGGTACTTGAGGTAGTACGCGTGCTCCCAGACGTCGATCCCGAGTAGCGGCTCGTCGGATTGCATGACCGGCGAGTCCTGGTTCGCCGTCGAGTAGACCGCGAGCCCCGTGCCGTCGTGGACGAGCCACGACCACCCTGACCCGAAGCGGTTCACGCCGCCGTCGTTGACCGCCTTCTTCAACTCGTCGAGCGAGCCGAACGTGCCGGTGATCGCATCCGCGAGCTCGCCCTCGGGCTCGCCTCCGCCGTCCGGGCCCATGATCTCCCAGAACAGCGAGTGGTTCGCGTGGCCGCCCGCGTTGTTCCGGAGGACGCCCTGCTTGTCCTCCGGCAGCGTGTCGAGAATCGTCAGCACCTGCTCGACCGGCTCGTTCGCCCACTCGGTGCCCTCGAGCGCCGCGTTCGCCTTGTCCACGTATGCCTGGTGGTGCTTGTCGTGGTGCAGGTGCATCGTCGCCTCGTCGATGTGCGGCTCGAGCGCGGCGTAGTCATAGGGAAGAGGTGGAACCTCGAAAGCCATCTGCGCTCCTTTCTTGTGCTCTGGTGATTATGCTCGCCGTCGCCTATTCCGGAGAGGAGTTCTATGGCCACCCTTGTTCACAACGCCGAAGAGATCGCGCCCCGCGAGCTGAAGCCCTCGCTGTACGAGCTCGAGGGCATCTCACGTGAGGCCGTCGAGGCCCACTACAAGCTCTACGAGGGCTACATCGCGAAGCGGAACGAGATTCTCGCCCGCCTCGCGGACGTCGACCTCGAGTCGGGCAACCAGGTCTACTCGGAGGTGCGCGCGCTGAAGGTCGACCTGACGTTCGCGATCGGCGGCGTCAAGAACCACGAGGTCTACTTCGAGCACCTGGGCGGCGATGGCGGCGACCCGACGGGGGCGATCCGCGACCTGATCGACCGCGACTTCGGCGGCGTCGAGGAGTGGCGCGTCGACCTCAAGGCGACCGGGATGGGCGGCCGGGGGTGGGCGTGGACGGCATACGACTGGGACGAGGGCCGGCTGTTCAACTACATCGGCGACGCGCAGAACTCGTATCCGATCTGGAACGCGACGCCGCTCGTGGCGCTCGACGTCTACGAGCATGCGTACTTCCTCGACTACCGGACCGACCGCGCCGCGTACATCGACGCGTTCTTCCAAAACCTCGACTGGACGACGATCAACAACTGGGTCTCGGGGTACAGCATCCCGTTGCGGTAGTGATCGAGACGCTCGCTTTCATCGGCGCCGGTTACCTGGCCGGCAGCCTCCCGTTCGGGTACTGGGTCGTCCGCTGGACGAAGGGCGTCGACATCCGGACGGTCGGGAGCGGGAACATCGGCGCGACGAACGTCTGGCGGACGTTCGGGCCGCGCTACGGGATCCCGGTGATCGTGCTCGACGTGGCAAAGGGGTTCGTGCCGGTGCTGGTCGCCACGCTGACGGTCGGGCACGTCGCGGGGGCCCTGACCGGCGGCGCGGCCATGCTCGGGCACTGGCGGCCGCTCTTCCTCGGCTTCGCGAAGGGCGGCAAGATGGTCGCGACGTACGGCGGCGCGTTGCTCGGCCTCGCGCCGCTCGTCGGGCTCGTGGGTGCGGCGGTCTGGATCCTGGTCTTCGCTCTGACACGCTACGCGTCGGTCGCGTCGATCTCGGCGGCGCTGTCGCTGCCGATCGCCGCGTTTCTCCTGGGCGAGCCGTGGCCGGTGCTCGTCTTCACGAGCCTGGCCGCACTCGGCGTGCTGATCCTGCACCGAGGCAACCTCGCGCGCCTCCGGGCCGGGACCGAGAACCGCGTTCAGCTCAGGCGGAAGCCGGCGCGCGCCTGAGCCACTCGTCGAGCCCGGTGTGGTGCTCCAGCGGGCCGCCCTGTTCCAGCTCCCGGCGGAGCTCGCCGACGGTGCCGAACCGCTCCGCGAGCACGTCGTGCGTGTGGATCGTCTCCAGGTTCACCTGCCGCGAGAAGACGAAGTCCGCGTCGTCGAGCGCGGGGTACGAGTCGAGGACGCCCTTGAGCGCGATCCGCACCGAGTCCTCCACGAACCGCGGCTGCAGGTGCGCGTGCTCGACGACGAACAGCTCGTCTGGCCGCTTCAGGAGCTCGTAGACCGGCGCGCTCATCGAGCCTTCGACGATCCCGACCAGCTGCTCCGCGTTCACGCTCGCCTGCGTGCCGACGTAGAGCGTCCCGCGGCCGCGCTGGTTGTGGGTGGCGATCGGGACGAGCTCGAGGATCCGCTCGACGTCGGTGCCGTCGAACCCGGCCTCGAGCAGGCGCTCGCTCGCCCGGCCGCGCACGAGCCCCTGCGCGCACGGGCAGGCGTTGATCCCCGCGGCCTCGACGCCGACGAGCCGCCGCACGCCCGCCGCGGACGCCGCCGCGATCCCGATCAGCTCGACCATCTCCTGCGTCGGCAGTCCCGTGACCGGAGTCGTGCGCTCGATCGGATAACGCGCCGAGATGTGCACGTGGGCCCGTAGCGCGCGCTGCCGCTCGACGATGTGAGCCGCGATGTGCTCGGCGAGCACCTCGACGAGGAACGCCTCGCCGATCACGACCTCCTCGATCGCCTCCTCGAACAGCTCCGGGAAGCGCGACATGTGCACGCCCTTCTGCGACGGGTCGAGGTCGACGGTGCATTCGATGTCCGCGGCGATCTGCTTCTGGAAGCCGCCGTAGCTGATCCGGATCGCCTTGCTCGCGCCCATGACGCCGGCGCGCGAGAGGCCGAGCCGCACCTCGGGCTGCGAGGCCTGGAGGTCGTCTTCGAGCAGTCGGGTCAGGTCGTCCATCGGAGGGGGATATTGTGCCTTTCATGGCCTCGTCCGACGATTTTTCGCGCTTCGTCTCGCTCGCCTGTCACGACCTGCGGACGCCGCTCGCGACCGTGGGCGGCTTTGCGCACACGCTCGAACGAGCCGGCGACCTCGGGGATCCGGCGGCCCGATACGTGTCGATGATGCGCGCCGCCGCGGAACAGATGGGCGAGCTGCTCGACGCGCTCGGGGTCGTGGCGCGGATCGAGGCCGGCCGCTACGAGCCTGCGCTCATCGAGTCCGACACGCTCGAGCTCGCCCGGCAGGCCGCCGACCGGCTCGGGGAGAAGGCCGTCGCGGGCGGCTCTGGCGCCACGGTGCATGTGGACCGCGCACCGGTGGAGGTGGGCCTGGCGGCGCTCGCTCTGTGCGCGGTGCGCCACGGAGCGCTCGAGCAGGTGGAGATCACCGCGGCCGGCGAAACTGTCGAGATCGCCCCGGTCCCGGAGTCCGCCGCTCCGATCGTGCTGGCGGAGGACCTGAAAGACCTGGGCGCCGCGACCGCGCGCCGGGTCATCGAGGCGATTGGGGGGAGCCTGACGCTCGAGGGCGAGCGCCTGCTCGTCCGCCTACCCGCCTGAACAGGCTGCGCAAGCGATCGAATCGCGATCGTCGTTCTTCGGGCGGCTGCCGGAGCAGCACGCGCTCATCGCTTAGTGGGTGTGCGGTTCGAGACATCGTGCCCCGACGGTACGCGCGCGCGACCGCGGTCGCGTCGGCCAACAGCGCGATTTCACCTCATTCTCGAGGATGAGATCGATTTCGCCTGCGCGGCCGATGCGCACGCAGAACCGCTGGAGTACCGTCAGAAGCCATGAGCGACCGAGCCTGGCGTTTGATCCGGAACTACTGGTTCACCATCCTGGTTGCCGTCGGCGCCATCGCGGCTGCGACCGAGTTGGTCGTGCGCCGCGACGCGAGCAACGCACCGACGACGTCGCTCTGGATCACGTTGCCGCTCGTCGTGATCATGATCCTGCCCCTCTTCTGGTGGCGACGATTCCCGTTCGGCGCGCCGGCGACGGTCTTCGTGATCGGCGCCCTCGAGTCGTTCGTCGACGGCCGGCTCCCCCAGTTCACTGCGGCGACCTT
>Ga0070683_100001104_pt1 | contig 20349 bp, 17 predicted proteins | sample KBSC713LmetaG_FD_64662 | JGI IMG/M metagenome (GOLD analysis project Ga0070683, IMG submission 64662) | Corn rhizosphere microbial communities from Kellogg Biological Station, Michigan, USA - KBS C7.1-3L metaG | ecosystem: Host-associated > Plants > Roots > Rhizosphere ... | reverse complement strand
CCTGGGGCCCTGGGAAGTACGATCCCCGCTTCAACGTCGACGGCAAGAACATGCCGGTCGTCATTCCTCCAGCGTTCGGTCTTCGAGACGTCAAACGTGAGATCTACACAGGAGACGGACCGGTCTCGTACTGGAACGCGTACGTCGCCATCACACAAATGCACGGACACGGACACTTCTCCGATCCGCGCATCGGCGTCGATGTCGACAACACTCCGCCCGATCTCGTCTCATCGAAGCTCGACGCGCTGCGCGCCTATCAGTTCAGCCTCGCGACGCCGGCTGCGCTCCCGAGCGCATTCGACGCCGCGGCCGCGAGGCGAGGACGAGAGATCTTCAATGACGTCGCGAATTGCGCGAGTTGTCATCGCGGCGACGTGTTCACGGACGTCAATCAGAATCGCCTGCACTCTCCGGCCGAGGTCGGCCAGAGCGCGGCGTATGCGGATCGGAGCGCGACGAAGCTCTATCGGACGACGCCGCTTCGCGGACTCTGGCACCCGCCGCAGCTCCAAGGTCCATACTTCCATGACGGTGGCGCTGCGACGTTGGGGGATGTCGTCGCTCACTACGTCACACTGTTTCACCTCAAGCTTACCGCGCAGCAGCAATCCGATCTCGTCGAATACCTGAAGTCACTCTAGACCGAACCTCGCGCCCGCCACTCGGTCGCGCGCCGCTCGATCTCGCGAACGAAATCCGTTTTGGCGTCGGCATAACGTTCGGTGTCGGCGCCAGACCGGTCGTCAGGAAACGCGCGAAGGTAGTCGCGAAAATCCAAATGCCGCTGGATCTGGTGCGAGCCAGAGCTGAGATGGGCTACTTCCCCACCGGCGTCTGCACGAGCTGTCGCACCCGGCAGCCGTTGAGGACACTCGGAGTAAATCGCCACGTCGCCGCGAACCGTCGCGTCTCTTCGACACTCAACGAGTCGCGCCTCAGCAGGAACTTGAACGTCGTCATGTCCGGGACGCCGGCGGTGTCGACGATGAATTGAACGACGCTCTGCGGAGCTGTCGATTTCGGGACCGGATGGAGCGCTAAGGAGTCAGAAACCCAGCGCGCCGGCCTCGTGACTTGAAATTCGAAGAAGGTCCTTGCAGCGTCCGGACAACTCACCTGCTGGGCACAGACGCCGAATGGCAGCGAAGCCAGCGTCGCTCCCGAGAGTAGCAGAGTGCGGAGTTTCATCCGCGAACACTTACACAAATTCGCTAACGCCAGAACGGTCACATGAAACGCGATTCGCTCACCCGCGTCCGCGCGCTCGCCATGAAGCTTCCTGACGTCGAGGAGGGGTCGAGCTTCGGCTTCCCGGCGTTCAAGGTCGGGGGCAAGACCTTCGCCTGGTTCCCGAAGAAGAAAGAAGTCGAAGACGGCTCACTCGGCGTCCGCATGAGCATTCTCGAACGCGACTACCGAATTCGCGCCGAGCCGGCGATTTACTACGTGACGCCCCACTACGTTGATTATCCGAGCATCCTCGCTCGCGTCGATGAGATGTCGACCGAAGCGTTGAAAGAGCTCCTCGAGTCGGGACACGAGTTCATGGTGAGGAACGCGAAGACCAAGCGCAAACGACCAGCGAAGTAGCCACTTCAACTCGACCTCGACGCCGCTTCGATCCCTGTCCCACAACTGTTGGAGATGCTCACACAGATCTTACATCTCGGATACTCGCGGACGGGTAACCTTTCCGGCCATCGGCGTGCCTAATTGTCGGTGTTGTATTCGGACTTCGCGAGGTTCAAAATGCCGAGAGCTCGATTCCTGACGGTGCTGGTGACAGGCACACTTGGGCTGCTGCCCCTGATGAATCGCACGGCCGCCGCAGAGCGCGTCGTTGACTCGTGCCGACCGACGCGACGTCATCGACACGATCGCCAGTCAAATTCAGCGGATCGTCCGCGACCGGACGTCCCGTCGGCCCACCGCCTTTTCTAAGCAAGGCGCAGCATTACGCGCTCGGCCGAGTGGACGTGCTGCCGGGAAATATCGGCTATTTCGAGATCAATGGATTCTCGCTCGAGCCGGGCGCGCGCGAAGCGCTCGTCGGTGCACTTACGTATCTGCAAACAACTGACGCGCTGATTCTCGATCTCCGCCACAATCGGGGCGGCGACGCGAATCTCGTGAACTTCCTCATCAGCCACTTCACGGGACCCGATACGCTCGCTTCCGTGACAGTGAAGACGCGAACACCGAATCGAAGCTTCACGCGGTACACGCTGGCATCGGTTCCGGGCCCGCGTCGACCTGATGTTCCGCTGTACGTTTTGATTTCTCGATCGACCGGGTCCGCGGGCGAAGATTGTGCGTTCGTGCTCAAAAACCTCAAACGTGCGACGCTGATTGGCGATCGCACCGCCGGCGCGGGACACAACGTGAGGATCGTCTCATCGGGCCACGGTTTTCAGACCGGCATCTCGTTCAGCCGAGTGTCCGATCCCAAGACGGGCAAAGAATGGGAGCAGGTCGGCGTGCAACCCGACGTGAAAATCGACGTCTCTGCGGCACTCGACTCGGCGCAGGCAATGGCGCGCGAGCGTACGACGAGCAAACGATGACAGTGTGTACTACTTCGCCGACGCCGGGAACGCCGGAAGCTTTGCGACGTCGCGCTGGTCGTGCTGGATGATGACCGTCGCCTTGAGGTTCGTCACGCTCTTCTTGAATCGGTCGAGCGACGCGAGCGTCGCCGCGCGATCGGTGTTGAAGGTCGGAACGCCGTTCGCCTCATAGTTCTCGTGGAAGTGCGCGAGGTCGCCCGTGATGAGAACGTTTCCCATCGTCTTGAGGCGCACGAGCAGACTGTGATGGCCCGGCGTGTGGCCCGGCGTGTTGAGTACCATGACCGTGCCGTCGCCGAAGACATCTTTGTCGCCCGGAAGCGCCTCGACCTTGCCGCCGCCCGTCATCCACGGGGTGAAGAACTGTGCACTCGATGCCGCAGGCGACTTCGAGTCGTTGAGCGCATCCCAGTCACCTTTGCCGATGAGGAGCGTCGCCGACGGGAACTGATTCACCTGCCCCGTGTGGTCGCCGTGATAGTGGCTGATCCCGACGAACCGTACCTGGCCGGGCGTGACGTGGACCTCCGAGAGAAGCTGCGTGAGCGTCGACTTCGGCGCCGCGGCGCCAGCAGTCGGCGCGTTGCCCGTGTCCCAGATCATGTAGTCGTCGCCATGCTTGATCAGATAGCAGCTGAACGTGAGCTGGACCATCAAGCCCTTGAACGCGAAGACATCAGAGAAGCGGAGACCAACATCGGTTGGGGCGGCGTTCGTGCCGCACTGGAGACGCGTCAGCGTGACTTCGGGGGCCGGCGCCTGCGCGGCAAGCCGGCTCGACGCCGCGAAGAACAGAATCAATAGAGAGCGCTTCATATCTGGGATCGTGAGGATGTCGTGAGTCGGCTCGCGCCCGTCGTCTGGCGCGGAGCGTTCTTTTCCGCCGTGAAATAGGCCTCGCCAGTCTGCCTTTCGCTACTGGTCGCGCAGGGTGATCCGTCCGCCGTCGTGCCGGCTCACCTTCCTTCTCTCCTTGACTGCCTAGGAGAGTGGATGTATGCTCTCCTGGTCGATCTAGGAGAAGCACATGGCGCCCTTCGAGATTCTTCCCGGCACCCTCGACCTACTCATTCTCAAAGCCGTATCGCTCGGGCCGCAGCACGGCTACGGCGTGCTCGTTCGAATCGAGCAGATCTCGAAGGGAAACCTCCCGATCCAACAGGGCACGCTCTACCCTGCCCTCTATCGACTCGAAGACCGCGGACTGCTCTCGACGGAATGGGGAACGTCCGAGAACAATCGTCGCGCGAAGTTCTATTCACTCACGGCTGCCGGCCGCAAAGAGCTGCGCAACGAGCTGTCCAGCTGGGAACGAATGGTTGCCGGAATGACCGCGGCGATCCAGGCGACGCCGGAGTCGATATGAGATCTCTTATTGCTCGGTTGCGCTCGTTTCGGCGACATCTCGCTGATCGCCGAACGCTCGAGCACGACATGGAAGACGAATTCCGTACGCACATCTCGCTGCGCGCCGAGGATCTCGAACGGCGCGGCATGTCCCGCGAGGTCGCCGAGCGTACGGCACGAATCGAGTTCGGCAATCTCGACTGGCAGAAGGATGTCGCTCGCGCGTCAGCAGGGCTTCGGCCATGGGACGAGTTTCGATCCAGCATGGCGTTCTCGATGCGCGGCATCGTTCACCGGCCGATCCAATCGCTCGTCATTCTGTTGACTCTGGCGATCGGCATCGGTGTCAGCGCGTCGGTCTTCTCTGTGATCAACGCCGTGGCACTGCGCCCGCGCGTCGACAGCGACCCCGCATCGTTCGTTCGATTGCTGTCATCGTATCGCACGGATTCGTCGACTGCGACCTTTCCGAGCGCTACGACGCTCGACGACTACCTCACCTATGCCCGCGAGCTGCACTCGTTGTCTGCCATCACCGGCTGGCAGCGTGTCTCGGTCGCCACCGGAGAAAGTCCAACGCCGACGCCGGCAGTCTTCGTCACGTGCGGATTCTTCGACGTCTATCGGACGGTGGCTCCGCTCGCCGGGCGAATGCTGCAACCCGAGGATTGTGCGTCGCGCGTTCCCGTCGTCGTCATTAGCGATGTCATATGGAGCGATGAATTCGGCGCCTCGCCGGACGTCATCGGCCGAACGATCCGAATCAACGACCGTCCGCTGCGCATCGTCGGCGTCGCTCCGGCTTTCAGCAGCGTTGGAAACGACGACAAGCTGTGGATACCCTACTCTCTCCGAGGGTATCTCCAGCTCGGGACGGACGAGGCATCGTCGCCAGACGCGATGCACGTCTTCGTCGACGGCCGGATCAAACAGGGACGCTCGCGCGCTGATGTCGCGGCCGAAGCGCGGGTCGTCGCGGCGCAACAAGACCAATTGAAGTCCGGACGTCGCACGGCCGTTTTCGTGACCGACGGCTCGCTCCTCGACAAGCCAGGCAATGGTGTCGTCGTTACCGGAATCGTCGCGCTGGTGTTCGCCGGCCTCGCGTGTCTCGCACTCGTCGCTTGCGCGAACGTCGTGTCCATTCTGCTCGCCGTCGCGCACACCCGTCGCTCAGAAATGGCGCTCCGCATGGCGCTCGGCGCCGGCGCACGCCGGCTCGGCGGGATGCTCGCGACAGAGGCGCTCGTGCTGGCGACGCTCGCCGGTATCGTCGCGGCCTGGATCACGTTCAAGGTTCCGAGACTCCTTCTCGAGTGGATTCTCAATCGCGAGACCACGTATTCGCTGGCGCCCGACTGGCACGTATTCGCGTTTCTGTCGGCAACGACACTCTGCGCCGCGTTGATCGCGGCGAACGCGCCGATTCGCGCGATCCTCGCACTCGATCTCAACTCCATCCTTCGTGGCGCGTCATCGGAGAGCGGTGTGTCGCGAGGCGGCAACCGATTGGTCGGTGCACAGATCGGCGGCGCCGCGGCATTGCTCGTCGCGACGATCGCGCTGACTCGTTTGCCGGCACGGATCGCGTCCGCTCCGCCGCATTTCGAGACGAAGCGCGTGAGTGCGATGAACGTCCGCGCGCCAAGGCCAGCAAACGGATGGCAATCGCTGTACGCGGACATCGGCCGGACACTCGCAGCAGTTCCCGGCGTGGCGAGGGTCGCTTTCGCCACGGCGATTCCGGTCGGCGACGAATCGATCGGAAGCATCGCCGTCACAACGGCGAGGAATGCTCGACGCACATTGCCGAGCATCGACGTTTCTCCCGAGTACTTCGATGTGCTGGGAGTTCGCATCGAGCGTGGACGGTCGTTCGCGACGAGTGATGTCGGTTGCACCGCATCGGTTTGCCCAGTCGTCGTTTCGCGCGAAACCGCTCGCGAGCTTTGGGGAAGCGCTGATCCGCTCGGACAACGACTTACGATCGACCGATCACACGCGTTCGAAGTTGTCGGCGTTGCGACAGACGCGGCGAGCGACATCGCGAATCAATCACAATCGCTCATGCTGTATCAGGCGTGGCGGCCCGATGAGCCGTTCAATCAGCCGTTCATTCGTGTCGATCGTGATGCGGACGCCGTTGCACGCGCCGCGGCAACGGCCCTCATTCAGCGATTCCCGGGACTCATCGCCGCACCAAAGACCCTCGACGCTGAGCTTTCACTCGTGACCGACGCGTTTCAACGTGTCGGCGGCATCGTTGGAGGTGTCGCGATGATCACAGCGCTCCTCGCAATCGTCGGCGTCTATGGCGTCATCGCGCTCGCCGCGAAACGTCGACTGAAGGAGATGGGAATTCGCATCGCGCTCGGCGCCAAACGAGCGGATATCTATCGCGCGATGATCGCTCCGAATGCGCGCCCCGTCGCGATCGGCCTCGTCGTCGGCGCAACACTGTCGACCCTTCTCGCCGTCGGCTCCGATCGCCTTCTCGCGTCGATCTTCCCGGTGCGGATCTTCGATCCACTCGCGTTTGTTGTCGCGGCGATCGCGCTCGCGGCCGCCGCGACACTCGCGATGTTCGTTCCGGCACGGCGAGCGACCGGTGTCGATCCCTCGCGAATACTCCACCAGGACTAGCGAAAAAAGCCGCTACCGAACAAACACCGATAGCTCTACTATATATAGGTGCCGGACCCGATCCGAATCCTATTTCTGGCCGATTCCCACCTCGGCCTCGACCTCCCGCTCCGGCCTCGGGTCGGACGGCGCCGGCGCGGATTCGATTTTCTCGCGAACTACAGAACGGCGCTCGCGCCCGCGATGATCGGCGATGTTGACCTTGTCGTCCACGGCGGCGACGTCTTCAATCGCTCGGCTCCTCACGCGAGCGTCGCGCACCAGGCATACGAGCCGCTCGTCCGCGTCGCGAATCAAGGGATCCCGGTGTTCATCGTCCCGGGTAATCACGAGCGTTCGCGTCTTCCTCACGCTCGACTGCTCGCGCACCGGAACATTCACGTCTTCGATGTTCCGCGCACGGTCGTCGTCGAGATTCGAGGAGTACGCGTCGCACTGTCGGGCTTCCCGTATGAGCGCGACGACGTCCGCACCAAGTTCGCGGATCTGGTCGAGCAAACGCGATGGCACGACTGCCGCGACGCGCGGCGACTGCTCTGCATTCATCACTGTGTCGAGGGTGCGACCGTCGGACCCGGAGACTACACCTTCACGACGGCGTCCGACGTCATCCGCGCCAGCGACATCTCACAGAACTTCTCGGCGGTTCTATCCGGGCACATCCACCGACATCAGGTGCTCGCGCTCGACGCTCCAATCCTATATCCCGGTTCGATCGAACGGACATCGTTCGCCGAAATCGATGAGCCGAAAGGGTTCATGATGTTAGAGCTCGACGCGGACGCCGGCGCCCTCCAATGGGATTTTCAACGACTTCCCGCGCGGCCAATGCAGCGGCACGAGCTCGACGCGAGTCGGCTCGACGCTGCGGCTCTCGAACGGTCGATTCTCGGGATCATTGCCGACGCTCCTGCCGACGCGGTGATCTCGGTGCGCGTTTCGGGCGATCTCACCGACGCGCACTGGCGGGTCATTTCGCCGGCATATCTCCGGCCGCGCGTTCCGGCGACGATGAACTTCGACGTCACGCCGGCCAGCGGGTTCGTCCGACGAACGCCGGTCGACCGGAAACGGCCCGAGCCGAGCATTCAGCACGCACTTTTCGGCGATTGATGTCGATTCCGCGAACCCTCGTTCGACGTTCTCGTGACAGCGCGAGGGGACAGCGATCCCTCGCTTAGCTCCGGGATGACCTTTGAGAGGCCAATTATGAGAAAGCTGATCGTTTCCGAATTCATCACGCTCGATGGCGTCATCCAGGCGCCAGGCGGAAAAGACGAAGACCGCGACGGCGGATTCGAGCACGGTGGTTGGACTTGGCCGTTCTGGCACGACGACATCGGGGCCAATTTCGGCGCGATGATGCAAGACACCGACGCATTTCTGCTCGGGCGTAAAACCTACGAGACGCACGCCGCCGCGTTCGAGCCGATGCCAGCCGGCGATCCATTCGGCGACATGATGAACGCACCGAAGAAATACGTCGTTTCGAAAACCATCAAGAATCCGCAGTGGCGCGACACGACTGTCATCAGCGGCGACGTCGTCGGTGCAGTGCGAGAGCTGAAGGCGCAGCCCGGAAAGAACATCATGACGGACGGCAGCAGTCGGCTCGTGCACATGCTCATCGACAACGATCTCGTCGACGAGCTGCACCTTCTGCTCTACCCGATCACGCTCGGTGGCGGAAAGAAATTGTTGCCCGAGGGCAAGCACGCGACCTTCGTGCTGAAGTCAGCGAAGGCGTATCCGAGCGGTGTCGTTGGACTGCACTACGAGCGAAAAGCCGACTGACCGGACACGACTCGCCTCTGGCGCTTCACCAGAAGGCCCGAGCGGCCGGATGAATGTCTCGCACGAGCACGGCGGTTCCGGCGTGCTCGGCGAGCAGCTCGAAGTCGTCAAACTCGAACCCCGGACCGACTGTGCAGCCGACGAGGGTATACGGGCCAAGCGACCGCGCCGCCTGCCACCGCCCGGCGGGGACGACATGGACAGGCGCAACATCGAATGTCGAGAGGTCGCGGCATTCCGCGTCGAGCTCCATCACCTCGAGTGGGCCGCCTTCGTAAAGATGCCACACCTCGTCGGACCGGACGCGGTGCCAGCGGCTGTACGTGTCATCGGTCAGGAGGAAGTAGATCGTCGTCAGCGCTGATCGCTCGCCGCGCTGATCCGCCGGCACAACGACCTCTGGCGATCGAAACACCTCGCGATAGTACCCGCCTTCGGGATGCGGCTTCAGCTGGAGCGTCTCGATCAGTTCAGCGGCGCGGGGATGCATGAGTAAACACTAAAGGTTTTGTCGCGAGATGCGCGGCGGTCGATGTCGCTGCCAAATTTGGCGACCGCACGGACCCGAACGGCAATGATCGCCTCCGCTCGGCATCGCCGGACGGCATCCCTGGGGGCGTCAGAAACCCCTGCAGGCCCTTCGCGTAGATTGACTGTCCTTTTTCGCCCGCCGAGATTCGAGTCATGGTCCTTCAGACGCCTACCCCTCCCGCTATCCCGGTTGCCCCGACCGCTCCGGTCGAGGCGCCCGTCGCCCAGGGGCCCACGACCCTCTCCGGGCTCGAGGCGCAGGCTGCTCAGCTCCGGGTTCAGCTCGCGGGGCTCGACGCGCAGTGGGGCGGTCTCAAAAGTCAGCTCGACCAGATGCTCAGAAACAACCCGGCCCGGCCGGGAGTGCAGCAAACGTGGGCCGACGTCGCTGTGCAAAGAGCTCAGGTTCAGGGTGACCTCGCCCGCGTCGAGGCTCAGATCGCCCAAATGGGTGGTCTCCCGGGAGTTCCGACCGTACCGCCGCGGAATCCCCGCGTGCCGCGATTCGGAAACAGCGGATTCCCGATCGGTGCCGTCGTTTTCATGGCCATGCTCGTCCCGATTTCCATGGCGTGGGCGCGGCGAATCGGCCGGAGCAATCCGAGACCGGTGGGACTCAGCCGGGAGGCGACCGAGCGGCTCGAACGGATGGAGCAAGCGATCGACGCGGTCGCGATCGAAGTCGAGCGAATATCAGAGGGGCAACGCTTCGTCACGAAGATTCTCGCCGAGCGACCGCGCAAATCGGACCCTCAAAAACCGGCCGAGCAGAGTTCGTCGCCGGCACCGCAGGTTCGTGCGCTAGGAGCAGGCCCCGCCGAGATGCTCGAGATCCCGGAACGGGAAGCGACGCCCGAACAAGTTCGACACCGAAGTCAGTAGATGTGAAGCTTCTCCAAGAGCGCAAAGGGATCGTCGATGCACTCGAACAGATCCTTGTTGTGCTTGATCATCTTGCTCCGCATGTAGACGCGCAGCCACTGTTTGTAGGTATATAGCTCGTAGTGGTTGAGCATGTCGGGCAGCGGAATGTCGTGCCGCGCGAGCAACCCCGCGAGGAACATCGCGCACTCGAAGCCGAGTGAGATCGACTGAAAGTACGGGGAGCCGATCGCTGAATCGCCGACGAGAAACACCGGCGAACGCGAGAACGGGTGCTCCGTCGCCCCGCTCACAAGCCAGTGGCGATTCGTCGCATTGCGAGCACGATAGAGGTTGAGCGGAATCCGCACGACTTCGAGATCGCCGATGATCTCTCCGTGGGTCTCCTGCTTGATCTTGTCGATGAAATGATCCATCGACTGCGCGACGTCGGGAAAGTTCGCCCGAAGCCACTGGCCGTCGAACGTCGGCGGCATCGCTTCGTACTCTTCCGCCGTGATGTTGACGATGCCGGTGACGTGGCTGACCTGGCCGTCGTAGCACGTGCGTCCGACGGCGGGAATGAACTTGTACGACGGGTTTTCAGCGTTCTTGTGATACTTGCAGAATTCGTTGCAGTCGTAGGCCTGACTATAGAGAAACGTGATGACGATCGCGTACTCGAGACGAATGCTGACCGTGTTGGCTCTCGATTCGATCGCCTCGTCGCCCGGCATGAGGTAATCGCGCAAGAGAGACTTCGATCCGGAGCAGTCGATCATCGTGTCGCCCGGCTCGAGCATCGCGATCGCATCCTCGGCCGAGACGAGCGCGTTGACGCGTTCGACGTTCTTCGATTCGCGCGCGTCGATCAAATCACTCAGTGAACGCTCGATCTCGTTCAACGGAACGAAACCGCGCGCCCACTCGTGCAGAAGGCTCGAGAGGTCGTCGGGAATCGACTGGCGGAATGCGAGGCCGACTTCGAGCTCGGGAGGATCGAACACCGCTTCGATGTTCTCGCCATCGATGTAGTCGACGCAGTAGCTGCTGATGGAATCGGCGACGAGATAGTGCGCCAACTGCACCATTCGCGTGCGCGTGTATTCGCGCCGCTTCTCATAGAGTCGGACTGGCCGGCCCGTCGATTGAAGCAACGCGGTCAACAGCAGGCCAACCGGCCCCGCACCGACAACGTGAACCCGGCCCGAAGACCGCGAAATCTCGAGTGACATGATGCTGCTCGGCGAAACAGTTCTGAGAGTCGTCGATGAATAGTCACCAGGGCGTCAATCCGGTCAATACCGAGCCGCGCAAAACAGCAAAGGAAATGAGCTGCGACGTCTCATGAGAGCACTGCAGTAGACCGACGCAGCTTCGGTGAATCTCCGGCTCCATCCTTTCCAAAACGCTAACCACGCGTGCGAAGCGTCACCGGCTCGACGTGTCGTCGATCGTATGGCGCCGCGTCGCAAAGTGCGATCGTATTGTCGAATCGAACCCGAGAGAGAATTCTTATGCAGCCCCGTTTCTCGTCAGTCGCTGTTCTCGCCGCCGGTGTCCTCATCGTCGGCTGCACGTCACCCAAGGAGCGCGCCCGCGCTGACAGCGCGCAGGCCCTCGCGACGCAAGAAGGACTTCTCGTTCAGCAACTGACCGCGCAACGCGACTCGGTATCGCGCGTGCTCGGCGACGCCGATGATTTCATCGGTAAGATCGACAACTCGGTTTCGCGCGTGAAAGGTCTCGGGGCGAAGAGCAGCCCAAAAGACGGCGAAGGCGGCCTCCAGGACCAGGTGAAGCGTCGCAAGGAGATGCTCAGCCGAGTCGAAGCGCTCGTCGCTCGAGCGCAGGAAACCGCGAAGCAGGTGGCAGCGCTCAAGGATCGCGAGCGACTTCTCCTCGCCGAGAACGGCGTGCTCAAAGACTCGTTGTCCGCGGACGCGAAGCGACTGGAGGCCGACGCGAAACAGATCGCGGAGCTGCAGGGGACGATCGACCAGCAAGCACACTCGATCGCCGAGCTACAGGCAAAGCTCGACGACTTCGACAAACAGCTCGCCGCCGAGCGAACCTCGGCGGCAAAGGCGTATTACGTCGTCGGTACGGAGGATGAGCTGATTCGCAAAGGCGTCATCGCGAAGGAGGGCGGCACGAATCTCATCTTCAAGCGAGTCGGCAGGACGCTCGTTCCCGCGCGTGAGTTGAACACCGAAGCATTCACATCGATCGACACGCGAGTCGTCCACGAGATCGGTCTGCCGGACACGACGAAAAAATATCAGATCGTGTCGCGGCAGAGCCTCGATGACGTCAAAGTCGGCGAGCGCGATGGAGCGAAGTTCCGCGGACCGTTAGAGATTCCTGATTCCGACAAGTTCTGGGCGGCGTCGCGCTACCTGATCATCGTCCAGCGCTAGCCGTGAGGCGGCTCAGTAATACGAATAGAGGGAAAGGACCTGGAAGGTCTTTCCAGCGTCGTCACCTGACGTAAACGTCGCCGCTCCGTTCTTCGAGAGCGGGCGGCGCCCGTCGTCATAGGTATAGCTGTACGTCGCGGTGTAACTCAGAAAGTCGCTCGTGAATGTCTCCTTCGCCGGATTGCCCTTTTGCAGGACGACGTTCGGTAGCAGCACGAGGTGGTCGAAGAAGTCGTTGTGGATCAGACCGAAGCCGTCGACGTTGATTCCGGCGTCGTACTGCTCGAAGCGATCGATGCTCGTCGATTCAGGCTGGCGATCTTCGACCGCCGGACGATGATCGGTGATCTGCTCGAGATTCCCGTCGGCGTAATACGAGAACGACATCTCCTTCTCGAGCGCGAACGCTGCGCCGAGCTTACGGCGCCGCTGCAATCCGACGAGCTGATTCCCTTTGTACGAGAGCGTCACGAACTCGAACAATGCGCCCGTGCCGTCGAGATACTTCACGCTGTCGACCCGACCCGCCGTGTCGTACAGGTACTCGAGCTTGTCGGGGCTGAGTCCCGTGTCGACGAGCTCCGTGATTCGATCGCCGGCGTAGTGGACGTCGTAGCGCGCCATGCCCGCCGCGAACGACGCAACGCTGATCCGTCCTTGCGTGTCATACTCGAAGTGGTAGTACGGCGAGGGAAGGCTCGGGATCTGGATCTCGCGTAAGAAGACGGCGGGCCCCTGCGGCGCCGGAGGATCCGGGATTACTGGAGCGGTCGTTCCGCCGTCCGTGCTGCATGCGACGATGCCGGCGGCGAGAATAGAGCCAAACAAGTGGTGCGAACGCATTGCAGTCTTGCTCAGAGTGTGAAAACCCCTCAGTCGAGGGCGTGAGCCGGATAAAGGACCGAAGCGGTTCAGTGGTTCCCGTTGGGAAACGCGGAATCGGTGAAACGCGGGACATCGGCTCCGAGTAGTGTCCCGTCCATTCGGCCCCCTGATCCCCTGCTTTCAGAGGAATCCCACGGATGCGTGACCTCAAGCTGGCCGTTCGAACGCTCGCGCGGACCCCGTTCGTCACAGCGATTGCCGTGTTATCCCTCGGACTCGGCATCGGCGCGAACTCGGCGATCTATTCGATGTTCTATCGAATTGTCCGTCAGGAATTGTCGGTGGCCGGGGCGGACCGGTTGGTGAACTTCAGCGCGCCCGGTCCGAAGGACGGAAGCACGTGGTGTGGCCAGGCCGGCCCCTGCGAGGATGTCTTCAGCTACCCGATGCTTCGCGATCTGCAGAAGGCGAAGATGCCGGCGTTCGCGGCAATCGTTGGACATCACGAGTTCGGTGCGAACGTCAGCTACGAGCGGGCGGCGTTTTCGCGCGACGGGCTGATGGTTTCCGGCAACTACTTCCCGACGCTGTTGGTCCGTCCCGCGATGGGTCGATTGCTCTCGCCAGCCGACGACGATCCGTCGGCCGCACCAACCGTCGTGCTCTCGCACTGGTTCTGGGAAGCGAGCCTCGGCGCCGATCCATCGGTGATCGGCAAGACGTTCACGGTGAACGGAAAGTCGACGACGATCGTCGGGATCGCGCCGGACGACTTCAACGGCACGACCTACGGTTCACGCCCGGCGTTCTACACGGCGCTGGCGATGGGACCGCTGCTCGGCACGCAGAGCGACCGTCGCATCGACGATCGCCGCTCGTATTGGATTTATCTGTTCGGCCGTCTCGCGTCCGGCGCGACGATCGAGCAAGCGCGCGCACAGGTCAACGGCGTCTACTCGCCGATTCTCCGCGAGGTCGAAGCGCCATTGCAGCGAAACATGCGCGACTCGGTGCTAGCACGATTCAAGGCGAAGCAAGTCGTGATCACGGAGGGGGCACGCGGTCAGAGCGACATGGCGAGCGACGTCCGCGGCCCGCTCTTCCTGCTGTTCGCGATCACAGGGCTCGTCCTGCTCATCGCCTGCGCGAACATTGCGAATTTGCTCATGGCGCGCGCGACGAATCGTGAGATGGAAATGGCGGTGCGTCTCTCGCTCGGAGCGACGCGACGACAGCTCATGACACAGCTGCTTACCGAAACGCTCTTGCTGGCGTTTCTCGGCGGCGTCGCGAGCCTCGCGTTTGCATCGTGGACGCTGCAGGGCGTTTCGGCTCTCCTTCCTTCGCGCATGCAGGGAGAGCTCATGCTCGGCATGAACTGGGCTGCCGTGATTTTCGCCGCTGTTCTGTCGATGACGACCGGCATCGCGTTTGGACTCTTCCCTGCGCTCCACAGCACGCGCCCGGATCTCGTCACCGCGCTGCGAAACAACTCGGGCAAACTCGCGGGCGGCCGCACGGCGCGACGGTTCCGTACGTCACTCGCGACAGGGCAGATCGCGCTTGCGATGGCGCTGCTGATGAGCGCGGGACTCTTCGTGAAGAGTCTTTGGCAACTGAAGCGAGCCGACCTCGGGGTTCGCGTCGAGAATCTCGTGACGTTCTCGGTGACGCCTGAGCGAAGCGGCTACGATTCCGCCAGAACCCGCGCGCTCTACAACCGAATGGAAGAAGAGCTGAGAAAGCTGCCCGGAGCTTCCGCGGTCACATCGGCGATGGTGCCGCTGATCGCGCGGAATAACTGGACGCAGACGGTGAAGGTCGAGGGATTCAAGGTGGACGAGAGCAGCCCGAGATCCGGCGCGAGCTTCAATGGCGTCGGCTCCGGACACTTCCATGCGATCGGTGTTCCGCTGCTCGCGGGACGCGATTTCACGGATGCCGACGACGGGTTGGGTCCGAAAGTCGCGATCGTCAACGAAACGTTCGCTCGCCGCTTTGGACTCGGAACGAATCCCGTTGGAAAGCGAATGGCGATCGGCTCGTCCGACACGTCGGCACTCGACATCGAGATCGTCGGGCTCGTGCGCGACATGAAGTACTCGACGGTAAAGAAAGACGTCCCGCCGGTGTTCTTCCTGCCTCATCGCCAGCAACGGCGCGCCGGCTCGATGTCGTTCTATGTGCGAACTGCCTCTGAGCCGACTGCAATGCTGCGATCGATGGCCTCTGTCGTTCAGCAACTCGATCCGATGCTTCCGGTCGAAGAGTTGCGAACGATGCCCGAACAGATCCGGATGAACACGTCGGAGGATCAGATGATCACGACGCTCGCCGCGGCGTTCGCGCTGCTCGCCACGCTGCTCGCGTCGATCGGTCTCTACGGGGTGCTCGCGTACTCCGTCGCGCAGCGGACGCGCGAGATCGGCGTCCGAATGGCGCTCGGTGCGAACGCGGGCGACGTGCGTCTCCTCGTGCTCGGACAGGTTGGGCGAATGGTACTGATCGGCGGCGTGATCGGCCTCGCCGGCGCGGTCACGCTCGGGAAGGTCGCTCAGTCAATGTTGTATCAAATGAGCGGCTCGGATCCGATCGTGATGACGTCATCGGTGTTGTTCCTCACGCTCGTCGCGCTGGCCGCGGGCTACGTGCCGGCGCTCAGAGCGTCACGCGTCGATCCGATGCAGGCGTTGCGATACGAGTAGTCTCAGAACGGCTGCGCATTCGCGGGCCAGACAATCCCTTCCGTCGATACGTCACCTGCAAGCGCACGGCGGTAGACCGAAATTCCGCCGTTTTCTCGTTTATGAGAGACGCCCGCTCTCCTCCGATTTTCGGCCATCCCACCCAGCAGGATCGTGCCGCAATCTCTTGTTTATCGTGGAATTCGACGCGCAGGAATCGCCTGCGCATTTGGTCTGTCAGCCGTCGCATGCAACCAGGACGCTGGACAGGAGCCCCATCTCCGCCGCGAATTGTCGTGGTGTCAGGGAACAACCAGGAAGTGCGTGACGGAGCTCGACTCGTCGAGCCGATGGCAGTTCGCGTCGCGAGCATCTACTTCGTTCCGTCGATCATCGGCGGCGTCATGATCACGGCGACCGCGGAGGAAGCGACTTCCAAGTCCGTAGACCTGTTCGCTCGCAATCGTCCGCGGTTCGAGCTCGTGTTCGGACCGGTCTTCGACTGTACGCCGTTCAACGATCCGAGCCAATTCTCACTCAATCATTCGGCGCAAATGATCTCCGAGGTGAATGCTCCGGTGACGATGTCGTATTTGCCCGACTTGGACCCATCGTGCACGGCTCGCGTGAAGTCCACCGTCGTTCCCGACGGAGGCCAACCGTTCGACAGCGGAATCGTGCGTCCGGGCGATCCGTTCGTTTTCACGCCGCGAGTCGCCGGGACATGGGAGCTCACCGACGTGATCAATGGGGGAACGGGGAAACTGATTGTGCGTTGAGCGCGATCAGTCAGTAGCTACGCCGGTCATTCGGCTGGAGGGTACCGATCGCTATCCTTATCGGACCCACTCCACCCACCCGACCGATGCACTGGCTTTCAGATCCGAATGCCTGGATAGGATTGCTGACGCTCAGTGGTCTCGAGATCGTCCTCGGGATCGACAACGTCATCTTCATCTCCATCCTCAGCGGCAAGCTTCCCGGCGACGATCAAGCAAAAGCGCGTCGCCTCGGACTCGCCGGTGCGTTCGTCACGCGCGTGCTGCTGCTGCTCAGCATCGCGTGGATCGTCAAGCTCACGAAACCCCTCTTTAGTCTTTTCTCACACGGCGTTTCGGGACGCGATCTGATTCTCATCGTCGGCGGCCTGTTTCTCATCGGGAAGGCGACGTTCGAGATTCACGGAAAGCTCGAGGGCGAAGAACACGGCGCCGGATCGGCCGGTAAAGTGGCGAGGTCGCTCGCCAGCGTCGTCGCGCAGATCATGGTCGTCGATATCGTATTCTCGCTCGACTCGGTGATCACCGCCGTCGGCATGGTCGACGATGTTTCGCTGATGATCACCGCGAATGTCGTCGCACTGTGCGTCATGCTGCCGGCGTCGGGAAAGATCAGCGCGTTCGTCGACAAGCATCCAACCGTGAAGATGCTCGCGCTGTCATTCCTCGTGCTCATCGGCACGAACCTCCTGGCCGAGGGCTTTGGCGTCCACGTCTCGAAGGGCTACACGTATTTCGCGATGGGCTTCTCAGTCGCGGTCGAGATGCTCAACCTTCGTCTGCGAAAGAACGCTCAGAAAGCCGTCCACCTTCGAGAACGAGACTATCAACAGATCGCCGATGGCTGATCGCCGGCACCGGATAGATGTCGATATCTGCGAGGAGCCTCTCGCGGAGCTCGGCGGCTATGCGACCATCACGATCGCGTTCGAGGTCACACGCGTTTTCGACGTGAGCGGTGAGGCCGGAAGCTGGACGCTCACGGAACGTGAGGTCGAGCAACCTTATATCAAGGACTACGACGCGGTCGAGGCGGAGCGGCCGACGTCGTGGGCTCGAAGGTTCGACATCTCGCACTGGGTAATGCTCGTCGCGCGACACGAGGACCAGCCGATCGGCGTCGCCGTGATCGCGATGCAGACGCCGGGCGTCGACATGCTCGATGGACGAGAGGACGTCGCCGCGTTGTGGGACATTCGCGTCGCGCCGGCGCATCGAGGCCGACATGTCGGCACGGCATTGTTCGATGCGGTGGAGCAGTCGGCGATCTCGCGAGGAATTCGATTCCTCAGAGTGGAGACGCAGAACAACAACGTCGCGGCGTGCCGATTGTACCAGCGCTGTGGCTGCACGCTCGAGACGGTCGAGCGCAATGCTTATTCGGAGTTTCCCGACGAGGTCAAGCTCGTCTGGGCGAAAACTCTGGGCGACGCGTGACGCGCAACCGCTAGCCGAACTAGCCCTTCCCTCCCGCCTGCAGTTTCGTCAGCCGGCGTTTTGCATCTGCAACCGCGGGCTGCAGCTCCGGATCGGCGTTCTTCCAGAGCTCGACGAATTTAGAAAGGTGTGAAATCGCCTTTTCGCGATCACCCTTGGCGTCATACAGCTCGCCGAGGCGCTTCTCGACACCGGCGAGCGCGTCGACGTCGGTGTCCATTCTTTCGAAGACCGGCGTCTGCGTGTAAGCCTCGAAGTGCGCGATGGCCGAATCGGGCTGATTGGCGAGATCGAACGCGCGGCCGAGGTTGAAATGAATTCGGAGCGGCTCGCCGGAACTCGGGCGACCGTCGGCTTCGATATCGCCACGGCGGAATTCAGCGATGGCATCGGTGTAACGCCGCTCGGCCAGCGCGATCTCGCCCAGAGCCTGGTGCATCATCGGCTGGCGACGTTGCACGTACGACGTGTCCTTCAATGCAGTGAAGTCGGCGAGGATGGCGCGGGCTCGATCCGGCCGGCCGGCCACGGAGTAAACGCGAGCGAGCAGTCCGTACGGTCGGTCCGCTTGCGCCAAACTGGCCAGAGGATGCGCCGCCAACGCGGCATCGAGACGCGAGACTGCCCGCGCGCCCTGGTTTCGAAACCAGGCGTCGAGCACAGCGAGGTTCGCCGAATCAGTGACCGCGGGATTCGAGTTGCCTAGCTCGGCCGACTCCGACATCATCTGCTGATACCGGCGTTCCGAATCGCGAAGCCGGCCGCGGATGGCGAGCAGCTCCGCCATCCCGAACGACGCCGAGGCGCGCGTCTCGAGGTTCTTCGTCGTTCGGTGAATGCTGTCGAGAATTTGGTCGGTCCGATCGTACTCGGCATTCACGTACGGAATAGCTATCACGTGGTACGCGTGGGCAGCGCTGGTCGGAAGGCGTTTTGCTTCCAGCTGCATCATCGAGTCGGTCGCCGCTCGCTTGCCCTCGTTGATCAGGACGTTGATCAGATTGGGAAGCGGAATGTTGTTCTCCGGATTCACCCGCATCGACAGGCGATAGAGCGACTCGGCCTTCGCGTATTCACGCATCGAGGTGTACGCGACGCCCATGTTGTTCGCGGCGTACGCGGTGTCGCCGCGATCGATCAGCGCTTGATATGCGGCGATGGCGCGAGGGCGGTCGCGGCCGGCGCCCCGCTGGAAGTAGTAGCCTTCCGCGAGATAGCGCTCGTTCTCCGAGAGCCGGGCGCGAAGCTGGTATGCCTTCGTCGTCGCGGATTCGGCCGCGGACGCTGGATAGAACGAATTGTTCAGCGCCGTGCCGAGCTTGCGCCACGCGGTCGCGAACCCGGTGTCGATGGTGACGGCGCGGCGAAGCAGCGGGATCGCCTTCGGCATGTCGTGCTCGATGTCGAATGCGCGCGCGCCTTCGCTGTACGCCTTGAGCGCCTCGTAGGACGATGTCGTGACCTGCTCGAGCGGTGGACTCGCCTGAACGCTTTTCAGCGACTCACCAATCTTTCCGCGAAGCTTTCGCGTGAGCTCATCCACGGCGCTGACGAGCGTGCTCGGTCCATCGACGGTCGTTTGAAACGCGGCAAGCACGGCGCCCGAATCGGCCGAGACGAGTTTCAGCGCGATGACGAAGCCGTTGCCGAGCCCCGTCACGTCACCGGTGACGATCGCTTTCGCGCCTTCGCGCAGCGCAACCTGTCGCGCGAGCGGGAGATCCAAACGAGACGTTGGCGAAACCTGCATTCGTTGCAACGCCTGCGCGACGCTGGCTTGGCTGAACAGCTTCAGCGACTTCGACTCGGCGAGATTCGCGCGGACGCCCTCGGCGACGACGCTTCCGACGCTCGAGTCGGTACGGCTGACACCGAAGTCGGAGACGAGAACGAGGTCGCGTTGGTTCAGCTTTCCCGCGGCGAACAGCGAACCGACTGGCCCGATGCCGAACGCGCGCATCATCATGAACCCGACGATCAATGCCGCGAACGCACCGAGTGCCCCGAGGCCGCCGCGAGTCGTTCGCTTCCATGAGAGATGCGGGCTCGCCTTGAGCGCGATGGTCGCCATCGTTCCCTGCGGAGCTTTGCCGCCGCCGGGTGTCAGCGCGGGCGTCGAGAGCAGTGCACGGCGGGTCACTGATTGCACGTAGCCGGTGAACAGAATCACCGGCAGCCCCAGCGCCATCACGATGAGCGAGCCCGGAAGCACCCACGTCGGAAGACCGATCGTGACCGTCGCGGCCTTCGCGATTGCCGCTACGGCAATGACGGACACCGCATACAGAACGAGCGCTCGGCGAAACGCGGCTGGACCGTGCAACAACACTGGCGGCAGCGACTGCATTCCGCTTCCACTCGTGACGCTATTCAACTCCGCGACGATCTCCGAGGCACTCTGCGGTCGTGCATTCGGGTCCTTCGCGAGACATCGCATGACGAGATCGCTCAGCGCGGC
>Ga0070683_100001103_pt1 | contig 20351 bp, 13 predicted proteins | sample KBSC713LmetaG_FD_64662 | JGI IMG/M metagenome (GOLD analysis project Ga0070683, IMG submission 64662) | Corn rhizosphere microbial communities from Kellogg Biological Station, Michigan, USA - KBS C7.1-3L metaG | ecosystem: Host-associated > Plants > Roots > Rhizosphere ... | reverse complement strand
TGGACCTGGCATCTACCCGGACCGTACCAGGCGACCATCAACAGCGAGCTGATGCACAGTCTGCAGCATCTGAGCTTCGTCTCGACGGCCCTCCTTTTCTGGTGGACAGTTTTCGGAGCGCGATACTCGATGCTCGGCTACGGTGGTGCGGTGTTCTACCTTTTCGCGACCGCGCTGCAGACGGGAGCGCTCGGCGCGCTGCTGACCTTTGCGCCGAGCCTGTGGTACCCCGCGTATGCGACGACCGCCCCTGCGTGGGGATTGAGCCCGCTCGAAGACCAGCAGCTCGGTGGAATCATCATGTGGATTCCCGGCAGCATTCCATACCTGATCGCCGGATTGGTGCTGTTCGCCCGCTGGCTCAAGGAGTCCGAGACTCGCTCCGTACGGCACTACGCATCGGTGCTGAGCGCGCGCACTTTGATTCTTCTCGTCGCAGTGGTCGCGCTAACGTCGTGCGACCGCGCGTCGGGTGACGACCGCTTTCAGATCACCAACGCCGACCCCGGGCGTGGCCGCACCGCGATGCGCCGGTACGGCTGCGGATCCTGTCATACGATTCCCGGTGTCGCAGGCGCCCGCGGACTCGTCGGCCCGCCGCTCGGCGGAGTATCTCAGCGGGTATTCATTGCCGGTGTGCTGCCGAATCAGCCTGACAACATGATTCGCTGGATCGAGAATCCGCCCGGAATCGATTCGAAGACGGCAATGCCCAACATGGGAGTGACGGTGCGCGACGCGCGGGACATCGCGGCATATCTCTACACCCTGCGATAGCCCTACTCGGTAGTGGCGTGCTCCTCGGCAACCTGAGCGTAGTTGAACAGCGCAACGAGAAGTACCCCGCCCACCGCGTTCCCGATTAGCGCCGGGACGATAAATCCGCCCAGCATCTCGCCCCACCCGGCGGAGCCGGTGACGGCGCGATAGAAGGCTTCGACGCTGCCGGCGATGGAATGTCGGAAATGGAACGCGGAGATTGGCGCCGTAGCCACCCATATCATGAAGATCTGGGCCGTGGTCTCGATCGTCGACGCGAGCAACCAGGCAAGAAGAGCGATGAGCCAGCCACCGAAAATCGCCTTGTAGAAAACAATCCCGAAGCCGCCTTCAGTGCTCTGCCTCGCAACATCCTGCATGGCGGGATGCAGAGTGGCGTCGACGACGTTCGTCGCGCCGAGGATCCAGCCAAATACCAGAGCACCGACGAGATTGCCGAGGATCAGCAATCCCCACATCCGGAGCATCTTCTTCAGTGTCGTCGAATCGCGCTTGTGGAGAAGCGGAATCACCGGCTCGAGAGTGTTCTCGGTGAAGAGCTCGCTGCGGCCCATGATCACGAACATGAATCCAATCGGATAGGCGAGGGAAGCGAGCGGATGCTTGTACGGCTCGGGCGCGTAGTGGCTTACGAAGGCGGACGCGAGAAAGCTGAAACCAATCAGCATGCCGGCGGCGAGCGACGAGAAGAGCAGGGAGCTCGCGGGCCGCTCGAGCTCCTCGACCGCCGGTCCGCGGATGTTCTCGTGAATCTCCAGCGCACTGAGCCGGGTGCCGCTCTCAGGCCGCGGAACCGTCTTGCGTCCGAACGGATTGGTGGGCTTGGCCTCTTCGGGCTCTTCCCAATCTGATTTCTTCGATTCCGGCGAGTCGTGTTCCACGATGGCGGCAATCGGAAGTTCCGTGCCGATTGCCTACCCTGGCGCAGCGCGCTAGCGGGGCGGCGCCATGCCGGTCAACGTGAGGCCCAGATACAATGCTCGCTGCTGGCCGGGCTCGTAAAATTTTCCGCCCGCGGCGTTTACGCTCACCGAAGACACGTACTTCGTATCGAACAGATTCTGCACGCCAAGGGTGATCTCCGCGGCAGAGCGCCGCAGCGAGGCGCGGCTTACGAGGCGGGTGTTGAAGATCGCGTAGCCGGGCGCGCTCTCCGAGTTCGCGTCGTTCACGAACATGCGGTCAGCGACGCTTGCCTCGCTGACCAGCGTCACGAACGGCAGTCGCAGCGATGCGCTTCCCTGGAGTATCTGTCGCGGAATCCCGGGAATTCGATTTCCGGCGTAGTGTGCGGTGTCGACCGTGAAGTCGACGAAGCGATAGTTCGCGTAAGTGTAGGCCGCGCCCAGCTCGAGCGCACGGATGTTGAGGCCAAGCCCGAGCTCGGCGCCCCGCCGCGACGTGCGTCCAGCATTTCGGAAATACCGGCGCCCGTTGCTGGCGGGAATGTCGAACGGAATGAGCTCGTCGTGCACTGACGTCGAAAAAAGCGCGGCGTTGTATTGAAGTCCACTGACCGAAATTCCCTTGGCTCCGATCTCATAGGTGATCGAACGCTGGGGCTGAAGATCCTGATTGATGCCGCCGGTCCCGGTCGGCCGGTTGCCAAGCTCGGTTGCCGTCGGGGTCTCGAATGCCGACGACACGTTCGCGTAGGCGCTGTGCGATCCGCCCAGCCGCCCCACGACGCCGAACATCGGACTGATCGCGTCGAGCAGTCGACGACCCGAATCGTCGGGATTGCCGGCGCTGATCAGGTGATCCTCGACACGAAAGCGAACGCCATCGGCGCGAACTCCCGCTGTGACGAGGTACCGCGGAGACAACTCCAGCTCATCGCGCAGGTAAGAGCCGATCGACGACACGAGCTCGCGCTGGTCGAGTGTGATGCTTCCTCGTTCGACGCCGAGGACGGGGCAGGTTGCCGTCGGCACCGTAGGTGGCGGGACGTCATTGCAGTTGGTGAAATTGCGGCGCTGGTCGTTCTGGAACTGCAGCTCGGCGCCGGCGGTGATGCGATTTTCGGCTCCGAAAAGCGAGTATGGGACTGTCGCGCGCAGGTTCCCGCCCGAGATGGTGCGGCCGACGTCGACGACGCCGAAGGTCAGTGGATTGTCGAGACCGCGGGTTCCGGCGTAGGCGGACATCTCGATCTCAGCACGGGCTCCGTAACGGCGCGCCGTGGCGCCCAGCTGCGACTGCGTCACGGCCTTACGCGCGCCCTTGCGGACGGAGAACGGATCCGCCATGCCGGGATCGGACTCGAATTGCGCTCGCGTCAGGGCCCCGGGATTCTGGGCCAGCGGAGTGTTGACGCCGAGCCACTCGAGCGCGTAGGAGCTGCCCGGGCTGTCGTATGAAAACCGGCCGAAGCCATTCGACATCCGCTGCCTGGAATAGCTGCGATACCCTTCGTTTTCGGTGCGCGCCGCATTGGCCTGATATCCAAAGCGGCCCGACATGCCCTCGACCTTGGCAACATATCGCCGTGAGCCGTAGCTGCCATCCCATCCACGAACCGCAGCAGCGATCGGCACCGGCACGGGCTGGCTGCTTCTGATGTCGACGACTCCGCCACCGGCGTTTCCGTACAGCGACGATGCGCTGCCGCGCATCACTTCCACGCGACCGACCGACTCCAGATCCAGAAAGTCTACCGGTGTCTGTCCGTCGGGGAGCGTAAGAGGAATTCCGTCACGCAGCACCTTGATGCCGCGCACGCCGAACGCCGAGCGGGCGCCGAAGCCGCGAATGGAGATGCGTGGGTCCTGGGACGGATTGTCGCGGTTCGAAACGGTGAGACCCGGAATGAGCCAGAGACTCTCGTCGAGCGAGAGGTGACGCTGGCCGGGACGCGCGGAATCCGGAGTCTGTACCGTGATTGCGTACGGAAGATCGAGCAGCGATTTCCCTGCGCCGCGTGAGACTTCGACCACCACCGGTTCGAGCCGGGTGACCGCGGTGTCCTGGGCATTCGCCATCCCTGGAGAGATCGCGCCCGCGATCACCGCGGCGGCGATCGCCGCGAAACGTTTCATTTTCTAAATAAAGCGGTGGTCACTGCCTCCCGACAGGAGCGCTGGTCAGCGCTTGCCGGCCGACTTCGCAAAGCGATAGCCGCGGATGCTGGTCTGTTTCCACTGCTCCATGATTTTGCGCACGATGTCGACGGTGAAATCCGCCGCCTGCGGGTCGGCGTCGATGCTGCCGATGGTATCCACCATCTGCTGGGAGAGCAGATCGACGTCGCGGGCGATCTCGCTCTCGGTCCACCCAAGCCTGTATCTCTGCGCGCCGTGGAGCTCGGCCAGCAAACGCTGAATCTCGGCGCCGTCGCGGAGCAGATCGCTGGCGCGTCCCTTCGTTTCGGCGAGGAGCTGCGCGGCACGCACGATCTCGGTGACGACGGTGTCGGCGTGATCGCGGATGTGCGCTTCATTCACTGCTGACAAGTCGGGAACGCCGTCATCCGCCCGGACCCGCTGAACGTAGCTGCCCGCGATATCGTCGATGCGATTCAGAAGCGTCTGGGCCACACTCCGCATCGCTGCAACGTCGACCGGCGCAACATCGTCAGCTGCAGTGGCGTGCTCCGGTTGTTGCGCCGGTCGCTCTTCTGACGAGCCGCCACGCAACCAAAGGGTGAAGGTCGAGCCCTCGCCGACCGTGCTCTGCACGGTGATGTCGCCGCCCATCAACCGCGCGAGCTGGCGACTGATGGCGAGGCCCAAGCCGGTGCCCCCTTCGGCCCGTGTATATCCCGATTCTCCCTGCACGAACGGCTCGAAGATCCTCGTCAACTGCTCCGGGGGAATCCCGATGCCGGTGTCGGCGACCCGGATGAAGGTCCACGGTCCGTCCCCGACCAGGCGTGCCCCTGGATCGGGATGGTCCGCAGAGCCGCAAAGGAGCGTGACCTCGCCGCCGGGGTTGGTGAATTTGACGGCATTCGACAGCAGGTTCACGAGAATCTGACGCACCCGGTCGGGGTCACCCATGTACGACGTGCCATCGGCGCCCTCGCATTCCTCCGGATAGTCGATCCCGCGCGCCACTGCCTGTGGTCCGACCAGCGCGATCGTGGCGTGAATCACGTCGCTCACGTACGCCGTCTCTCGCGACACGCTCACGCGGCCCGCCTCGATCTTCGACAGGTCGAGAATGTCATTGACCAGCCCCAGCAGGTGCACCGCGCTCGAGCGCAGTCGCTGCAGATGATCGTGTTGCGGCGGGCTTACCGCGCCGAGTACGCCCATGTCGATCAGCTGGGTGTAGCCGAGTATGGCATTCAGCGGAGTACGGAACTCGTGACTCATGGTGGCGAGGAATTCGCTCTTGCCACGGTTTGCCATCTCCGCTTCTGCCTGCGCGCGCTCGGCCGCCTCTCGGGCGTCCACCGCTCCCTCGAGCGCCAGGTCGCGCTGCCGCTCGGCGTGCTTCCGCGCCGTAATGTCGGAATGAGTTCCGACCCACTCCTCGATGTTGCCAGTGGCGTCGAAGACGGGGACTGCCCGCGCCAACATTTCCACGTAGTCACCGGCGCGATTTCTCACCCGATGCTCTACTTCGTAGATGGCGCCGGCAGACAGGGCTTTCCGCCACGCGGTCACCGTCTTGTCGCGATCCTCGGGATGGATGGCATCGAGCCAGCCGGTGCCCCGCATTTCGTCGAACGACTGGCCGGTGAGGTGGTGCCAGTCATCTTCCTCGACGATCATCGCCCCGTTGCGGTCCATCTTCCAGACTGCCGCCGTCGTCGATTCGATCAACGAGCGAAAACGCTTTTCACTCTCCTGGAGCATTCGCTGCGCGCGCTGCTTGTCGGAGATGTCGGCGAAGTAAACGGACAACCCTTCGCGCGACGGGTAGGCGTGAACCTCGAACCACGAGTCGAGCGGTGGGTAGTACTCGGCGAATGCGACCACCGATTGTGACTCGACGGCGTGCCGGTATTGGTCCGCAAAAGTCGAAGTGTCGCTCTCTGGAAATTCTTCCCAGATCACTTTCCCGACGAGATCCTCGCGGCGGCGCTGCAGGATCAGCGCTGCCTTTTCGTTCAAGTAGGTGAACCGCCACTTCTCGTCGAGCGCGAAGAACGCGTCGCTGATACGCTCGAGAACATCGGAGAGACGTTTCTGTCCGTCGCGAGCCTCGGCGGCTGCCGCCTGTGCCCGGGCGAGCTCGGCTGCCGCGACGCGCGTTCTCTCTTTGCTGCGGTAGAGGTCACAGAACACGCTGACCTTGGATCTAACCACGTCGGGGTTGAGCGGCTTGAAGAGGTAGTCGACGGCTCCGCTCTCGTAACCGCGAAGGATCAGCCGCTCGTCCGGATTGCTCGCGGTGAGGAAGATGATCGGAATTCCAGCGGTTTTCCGTCGCTGCTTGATCCGTTTGGCGGTCTCGAGGCCGTCCATGCCGGGCATCGCGACGTCCAGCAGAACCAGAGCGAAATCCGCGTCGAGCAGATGGCCGAGTGCCTCCTCACCCGAGCTCGCCCGTACAAGGTTTTCACCGAGGGGCTCGAGGATCGCCTCAATGGCGAGAAGGTTTTCCGGCCGGTCGTCCACTATCAGGACATTGACGGGCGCGGAATCGCCCGCGAGCTCAGTATCGCGGACGAGGGGCGAGGTGGACTGCATGGAAACGTCGTTCCCATGCAAGTAACGGACAACGAGCCTTGGCGGCTCAGCCTTCGTCGAGGACCTTTCTTACGGTTTGGAGCAGGGATTCTGATGTGAAGGGCTTTTGCAGGAAGCTCTTCGACGGCTCGATGAATCCGCGACGGATGATGTCGTCGTCGGTGTAACCCGACATGTAGAGAGATTTGATGCGCGGACGAATGCCGGCGAGCCGCTCGACGAGGCCTCGTCCGTTCATCCCCGGCATCACAATGTCGGTGAGAACGAGGTCGATGCGGCCCTCTTCCCTTGCCGCGATGTCCATCGCCTGTCGTCCGTGCTCCGCGACGATGACGCGATAACCCTGCTTCTCGAGAATTCGCGAGGTGAGGCCCCGCACGGCTTCCTCGTCCTCGACGAGGAGAATCGTCTCCGATCCACGCGCGCCGAGCTTCGCGGTCGGTTTGTACTCCGCGTTGGTGAATGCCGCCGCGGCGCTCACTTCGGGGAAATACAGCTTGAGCGTAGTGCCGAGTCCCGGCTCGCTGTAGATCCAGATATAGCCGCCCGATTGCTTGACGATTCCGTAGACAGTGGCGAGTCCGAGGCCGGTTCCCTTGCCCGCTTCCTTGGTAGTAAAGAACGGATCGAAGGCGTGCTCTTTGGTGTCGCGGTTCATGCCGACGCCGTTGTCTCCGACCGCGAGCATGACGTAGCGCCCGGGGACTACCGGGGCGTGTTCGCTGGTGTAGGTCTCATCGAGCATCGCGTTCTGGGTCTCGATGCTGATCGTCCCGCCCTGCGGCATAGCATCGCGGGCGTTGACCACCAGGTTGACGAGGATCTGCTCGATCTGGCCAGGATCAGCGACAACGTAGCCTCGCGCGTTGCAGCTCGAGGCGATGGTGATGTCTTCGCCGATCAGGCGCTGGAGCATCGGCTCTACCGTCGAGACGACGCTGTTCATGTCGAGCACGCGCGGCTGCAGAATCTGCTTGCGACTGAAAGCGAGCAGCTGCCTGGTCAGCGACGAAGCGCGCTCCGCGGCGCTCCGGATCTGCTTCACGTCTTCGCTGCGCGGATCCGTCGGATCGAAGCCATCCATGATGATCTCGGTATTGAGCCGGATCACGGTCAGCAGGTTGTTGAAATCGTGTGCGATGCCACCGGCGAGGCGTCCGACGGCGTCCATCTTTTGCGACTGGCGGAATTGCTCCTCGAGCGCGCGACGCTCGCTGAGATCGATTGACACCAGCACGAAGCCGAGCACGGTGCCGCGCTCGTCGCGGATCGGAGATGTAGTTAGCAGAGCGGGGAACGCCTTTCCGCTCTTGCCCTGGACCAGGAATTCTCCCGTCCAGCTATCGCCGCCCGCGCCGCGCTCGAAGATGTCGGCGCTGTGCTCGCGCAGGAACGGCGATGGCGTCAGCTCCTGAATGGGCTTTCCAACGGCCTCCTCCGCGGGCCAGCCGTAAAGCCTCTCCGCGAAATCGTTCCAGAAGATCACGAGGCCTTCGGGATCCGTCGCGACCACCGCCTGTTGCACCGCGTTCAGGAGCTGCGCCTGGAATCGAATGGCTGCTTCCGAGCGGGACTTCTCGGTCACGTCGGTCATCGCCCCGATCATGCGCTGTGGCTCGCCGGTGCTGTCGCGCGCGATGTAGCCGCGGTCCATCACATTCGCGTAATTGCCGTCCGCGCGGCGGTACCGGTATTGATCGCTCCAGCTCGTCCCGCCGTGGTCGAGAACCCCGTGGATGCCGGCGATCACGCGCTCGCGATCTTCGGGATGGATGTGATCGTACCACCACTGGATTTCGGGGAAGATCCGGTTCTGCTTGTGTCCGAAGACCGTTTCTACCGAATCGTTCCACACCAGCGCGTTGGTCTTGATGTCCCAGTCCCAGATGACGTCGTTGGTGGCTTTGGCGACGAAGCGGAAACGCTCGTCGGTGGTGCGCAGCGCCCGCTCGGCACTACGCTGTTCGCTGAGATCCACGACGATTGCGACGGCCGCGACGATGTTCCCTTCAGCATCCTGAACTGGCGCCGAGCTCATACGGATGTGTCCGTCGGTCCCATCGCCACGGCGGATTTTGATCTCCTCGCCGCGTACCCGCTCTTTCGTCATCACGGTGCGGGCAAGTGGCCACTCGAATGGCGTGTACGATGTGCCATTGTCGTGGAATCCAATCAGCTCGCGGTAATCGGTGAGATCCGATGCCGGCATGAAGGACGTGCGGAAGATCTCGGTCATCTGCGCGTTTACCGAAACCAGCCGGCCGCCCGGAATCTCGGCGACGATCACGCCGACCGGCATCTGCTGCTGCACTGCGTGAGCGAGGGTTCGCTCCGCCATCAGCCGGAGCTGGGTGTCGTGCGCGGCGCGCTGTGCAATCCGGCGCTGGATCTCGGAGCGGGTCGCGGTGGTAAGCGCCGTCAGGACATCGATGTCGCGACGAGTCCAGTCGCGGGGGCGCTCGTCGAGAGCGCAAAACGTGCCGAGCACGTGGCCGTCTTCGGTGGTGAGGGGAAATCCGGCGTACGCGCGCGCCTTGGTCCCCCGGCCGGCGAGTGCCGTCTCGTTCCAGGCATCCGCAACGACAATCGGGGCGGCGCCACCGACGACGTCCTGGCAGTAGGTGGTGTCGAGTGGGTGCCAACCGCGGGTTGGCTCCTCAGCGCCGGCGGTGCTCTTGAAATACTGGCGCCCGGATTCTACGAGTGAGATCAGAACTGTAGGCACGCCCACCAGCTGGGCTGCGAGACGCGTGAAAGCGTCGAAGCAGTCCTCGCAGGGGCCATCGAGAAGTCCTGTCTTTTGGAGCGCGGCGAGCCTGGCCGGGCTCGTCAATGCCTGTTCGTTGGGCAAAACCGGTCGCGAAGAGGAGAATCCGTCGCAATAAAGACGACTGAATCGCTCTCTCCGGCACCTACCAATCGATGCCGAACGGATCTCCTGGCGGCGTTTTCAGGGCAGGTGTCGGCTCAGGCAATTCCCGACGCTCCATCCAGCGGGTAAGATCGCCGGCGATCGCCGACCAGTGCGCGCGACGCTGCTCGTCGCCCGCCGACGCGAGCTCACGGCTACGGTTGCGCAGCTCGGCGATCTTGAGGTCGACCAGCGCCCTCACTTCAGGCGCCGCCTCTTTGTCCGCCGCCAGGACCAGCAGCCGGTCCACCACCGCTCGCTGAGCAACTCGTCGCAGCGCGTCCATTTTCGCGCTGCCAGGACTCGGCGAGCGCCAGTCAGCCGTGAGTGCATCGACGACTTCGCCGAGAGTGAGGGGGTTCGGCATCCTCGTCTGAAACGCGACGACGCGAGCTGCGCGTTCCCGCTGCAGGATTCCATCGACGATCATCTGCGCCAGACTCCGCGCGGCGCCAAGCTCGTCGAACGCGGGTCTGGTGCGGCTGCCAAACAGCTCGACGTATGGCTGGTAGGAAAACGGGCGCGGCCCGAGCAGCGTCAGAACCGTGTCCGGGATCGCCAGCTCCTTTGGCTGGAGTGCGCTGATCAACAGGGCAAGTGCGCGTCGCTGGGCGGCGCCGTCGATCGGACGGGTCGCCTGCATGTGATCACCACGAACCGCATTGGCGTACTCCATCCCGCCGATCGTTCGCGTGAGCGAGCTGAGCGCGAAGCGGTGCATTAGGTACACGGGCACGAACCGCTCCTGCAGCAATGCGAGCGGCTCGCCGACCCGGATGTTGTGCTCTCCGAATCTCGACATCGCGACGCTCCGGACTTTCATCTCGTCGCGGAGAAAATCTGCCGCGCTCGATTCGTCGTCCCAGAGGTTGGTGCGCGGGTCGGACGCGTAGTCAGGACGCGCGTCGGCATCGGAGAGAAAGAGCAGCCCTCGCTTGAGACCGTCCTCGACGATGGCGTGCAGCGAATCCTGCTCGGTGCCGGGCGGGAAGATGCCGTACCCCCAGTGAATGGCGAGGATATCGAATGCGCCAGGTCCACTGGCGTAAGCGCTTGAGACGTCGATGTTCCCGTTGGCGTCGAGCCGGACCCGCGGCGGGGGATAGTCCATCACCGAGCCGCGCTCGTAGGTCGACGCGATGAAATTGTGGGCGAGCCCGAGGGTATGACCGACTTCATGCGCGCTGACCTGGCGAACCCGCGCCAGCACGAAAGCTGTGTCCGCCGCGGCGGCGTCAGCGCCGAAGAGTCCCGCGTAGATGTTGTAATCGGTGCGCGCGCGGTGCGAATCGAGCCGTGCCATCGCCTTGATGATCTCGCCGGTGCGCGGATCGCCCAGTGAGCCGCCGATGGACCAACCGCGCTCGTTCCGGTTCTCCCACTGCACGACATTGTACCGCGCGTCCATCGGATCCACGCCTTCCGGGAGATCCTCGACGCGGAACGCGCCCTTTAGACCCGCGCGATCGAACGCCTCACTCCACCAGCTGACGCCCTCTTTGGTCGCGGTCCGAATGGGCTCGGGAATTCCGCGATCGATGTAGTAAACCAGCGGATTCCGGATCGGACTGTTCGGATCTGCCGGGTTCACGCGCTCGAGCCGGTGCCGCGCGATCCAGCGCTGCTCGAGCGGCGCCTGAATGGGCTGCGCGTAGTCCTTGAAGGTGATTCCGAAGAAACCGACGCGTGGATCGAGCACCCGCGGCTGATACGACGAGTCGGGCAGGGGAAGCAGCGAGATGTGCTGTCTGAGCGTGAACGATCGGCCGTCCGGCACGATGCGCGCGACGGTCTGGCCAGGCCGGCCCTGGGTCGCAAACGTGAGCGCCACGTCGATCTCGGTGTTCTCGGGAAAGGTCTTGGTGTACGGCGCGTAAATGCTGGAGCGATCACGCGCGATCGCGTAGCTGCCCTCATTGCCCGACGTGAGGGTTCCGGCGACGTCGTTCCAGTCGCGCATCACGAAATCGGTGGCGTCGACCACTACCCGCTCGCCGTTCTGTGAGACGATCGGGAGCGCCGCGACCGTACTCGGCGGAAACGCTTCAAGCACGGTGCGCAGGTGCGCCGGATTGTCGCTCGCCGAGCTCCGGTAGTTCCAGTTCTCGAACACCACCAGCACGTGATCGCCGCTGCGGTCGAATCGCGTCACGTAGGAATCGCCGCCGGCGCCGCGATCGAGTCCGATCGGGTTGGAGCCGAGGCCGGTCGCGAGGCTCACGAACATCAGCGCTCGCATCGAGTCACGTGGAATCTCGAGATAGATCCTTCCCTGCCTGGAGTCGAGAAAGAACGGGATGAATCCGTCTCGGCGCTGGAGGCCGGCGAGCTTCGCAGACGACGGCGGAGTCGACGGAGCGGCGGAGGTCGGCGCGCTCGCGGGCGGCGGAGCCTGGCTGGATGCGCAGGCACCCACTGCGAGGGCCGCCGTGATGCGCAGGATGGTTTTCTTGCTGGACATGGAGCCCGGTTCGGGGACAGCGAAAATCCTATTCAACGTGTCCGCGCGCAAGACGGGCTTGTTCTACTCCTCGTATTCGTCGGATCCCTGGACCCAGAGGAAAGACTGGATGTCGATCATGTCCCGCGGCTCGAGATCGCTGAGGTCGTCCGACACGACCTGAGCGAACTCCAGCAGATTGGCGTAAGTCTCCCAGTTGGGCCGCGAGTGGTAGCGGAAGTCGAATCCGTACTGCCCAGCTGCCGTCCTCGTCACCATCGGCTTGAGGAAGAAATGGGTTTCGGGCTGGGCGAGAAATCCGAACACGGTGACCAAAGGCCAGGTCAGCACTCTCGTCTGCCGGCGCGGAAGTCCGGCGACAGCCGAGCACCAGGCGTCGAACCTGTCCTCGAGGGAGCCGCGGCCGTAAAGGAAATCGTAGAGTCCCTCGGCGAACGACTTCGCGCCGGCGGTTGATTTGACGGCGTCGCGAAGCGCCATCTTCTCGAAGGAGAACAGCAGATTCGTCCGCGATTCTATCGTGACCGCGCGGCGCGCGACTTCAGCGTAGCTGCCTTCCGCAATCAGGTCGTGGTGGGTTTTCCGATCCAGAATTTCTTCCCAGCGCTCATGGGCTTCCCACTTGTAGCCCCGCTCCCAGTCGACGTACTTCGGATCGTAAAACCCCTTGGGGAAAAACCGCAGGAACTTGCGGCGACATTTCAACGCACCCTTGGAGCTCACACCTGCCACTGCCACAGCCATTGCAACGCCCTCGAATGGTTTCCAGGGCTAGCAATGCGAAGTTCAGACCATTCGACGGAAATGCATTATCTCACCGGCCGCGGAAGCGCGGCGTCTCCATCGGCGTCGGGCGTCGCGCGGCACGTGGGAGCGCGAGTGTGAAGGTCGAGCCGACACCCTCTTCGCTCGCGAGGGTGATGTCGCCGCCCATGCCCCGCGCCAGGCCTCGGCTGATCGGAAGCCCGAGGCCGGTGCCGTCGGTGGTGCGGGTGAGACCGCTGTCGAGCTGCACGAACGGCTCGAATACCGACTCCTGCTTGTCGGCGGGGATGCCGACGCCGGTGTCGGCGACGTGAATGGAGACGGTCTTTTCGCCGACGGTGCACGCGACCCGGATTCTGCCGCCCGCCGGAGTGAACTTCACGGCGTTGGACACGAGGTTGATCATTATCTGTCGCAGCTTGTCGGGATCGGTACACACGTAGACGTTTGCCGATGGCATATCGCAGCGGTACTCGAGCGCTTTCGCGCGCGCGAGGGGACTCACGACCGCATCCAGATCGACGACGAGCGCGCGCACCGAGACCTCGATGATGTCGAACTTGACTTCGGTGGCCTCGAGGCGCGTGAAGTTGAGGATGTCGTTGATGATGCCGAGGAGATGCTCCTGGCTGCGCTTGATGCGGCCGAGATCCGCGCGCTGGGCTTCGGTGAGCGGCCCGCGCAGCTCCATCTCGAGCAGGTCGACGTAGCCGCCGATGGAATTGAGTGGAGTGCGCAGCTCGTGGCTCATCACCGCCAGAAATTCCGCCTTGGAGCGATTGGCGGCGTCGGCTGCGGCCCACGCTTTCCGCGCCTCGCTGATCGCGGCCCTCAGCTCTTCGTTGGTGAGGGCGAGCTCGTGCGCCAGCTCCCGGGCTTCGTTGGTCTGATGCTCGAGCTGCCGCGCCTGGACCTGGAGGACGCTGTTGCTTTCCTCGAGGGCTGCCATGCGCGCAGCCGCAACCTCGCGGTGTCTGGACATCCGGACAGCACGAATGACGGCGTTGACCTTGGGGAAGGTGAATGGCATTTTCGCGCCCGCATCACGGGTTACTCTAGTGACGTTTCGAGACTGCCGACGGACACTCATGGACCGCCTGAAGGCGTGGGAGCAGCCTGAAATCCGGACCCAACGCAGATTTGTGACGTCTCCGGCGGGCGCGCGGCGCCTAAAAACAGACGGTGTCTAAGCCCAACCATCGCGTTTATCTTCAGTTCGCACGATCGACCCGGTAGCTCAGTTGGTAGAGCAACGGACTTTTAATCCGTAGGTCGTGGGTTCGAGACCCACCCGGGTCATTAATGGCGCGCAAAACTTCCAAACCGCCCGACGTCTCGCGGGCGCTAAACGCAATCCGCCGCATGGTGCGCGGACTTCGCTCGGCCGCCGAAACAGTCGAGCGGGAATTCCGCGTCAGCGCAGCGCAGCTGTTTGTGCTCAGCGAGCTCGCCCAGGTCCCCGACCAATCGGTCAAGGATCTGGCGGCGGTGACGATGACGACCCACAGCACGGTTTCACAGGTCGTCGGTCAGCTGATAGCGAAGGGCCTGATCACCCGGACTCCCGACGCTCGCGATGCTCGACGATCGTCGCTGAGGCTCACCCGCCAGGGCTCGAACCTGCTGCGCAAATCGCCACGCGCGATCCAGGAAGACCTGATCGAGGGCTTCGGCAGATTGCGCGCATCCGAGCGACGCAGCCTTGCCAACGGACTCGAGAAATGGCTCGCCGCCTCCGGCCTCGGCGACGTCCCGTCGACAATGCTGTTCGAGCAGCCTGCAACGCGACGAAAATGAAAAAGGGGCGCCTCGCGGCGTCCCTCTTTCAACCCAACGTTCATCCCCTGATCAGGTGCAGGTGATGACGCCGTTCGTCATGTCGCAGGTCTTTGCAGTCTGCGTGTGAGTCGCGGTAGCGCTCCACGAAGGCGGCGGGCCAGGATCGTCGGTGACGACGACCGTGACGTTCTGCGAGGGCGTGAAGCCCTGGAGCGGAGCCGCTGAAGTCGCGGTGCCGCCGAAATACGCGCCACCGTTGTCGGCAGCATACTGCTCTTCGTAGGTCGCCATGTTGCGCAGGTCGGACTTCATCGCGGCGAGGTACGCCTTCTCTTTCGTATTGGCGAACTTCGGAATCGCGATCGCGGCAAGAATGCCGATGATGACCACGACGATCAGAAGCTCGATAAGGGTGAAACCCTTTCTGTTGCGGGACATTGTGCTTCCTCCACGGGGAAAAATTGCTCGTCAACTGCTATTGTTTTGACGAGCGCGCGGGAGGGGCGGCAACCGGAATCAGTCGGTACCGACCCAATTGCGTCGGTACCGGCGTAATCTCCGTGTAAGGTTGGGTGCTACGGAGATCCTTCGGTCGGACCTTTTTTTGTGATCGTTGCGGCAGAAGCCGCGGGCGCGGCGCCGTTTTGCGCGGCGACAGCGGGCTGGGCGCCGTTCGCCGCGGGTGGAAGGGGAGAACGCTGGATCCCGCCTTCGACCTTCCGCATCATCGCAATGAACGCGGTCGCGATGTCGGGCTCGAATTCGGTTCCGGCGCGCTCCTCGATGTAGGTGAGCACGCGCTCCGATTCCCACGCATCACGATACGGCCGGCGGGTGCGCAATGCGTCGTACACATCACACACGTGCACGAGGTTGCTCGCCTTGTGACAGCTCCGGCCGTAGTGGCGCGCCGGATAGCCCTGACCGTTGATCATGATGTGATGCTCGTGAGCGACGGCGGCGGCGAGATCCAGCTTGCGGCCGCTCTCGATGATCAGCCGCGCCCCCGACACCGGATGGGACTGCATCACCTGACGCTCCTGGTCGGTCAGCTTGCCAGGCTTGTTCAGGATCTCCTCCGGAACGTTGATCTTGCCGAGATCGTGCAGCAGGCCCGCGATGCCGAAGGTCCGCACATCCTGCGGCGCCAGCTCCAGGTGTTCGGCGAGAGCCATCGTCAACACCGATACGTTCAGCGAGTGGGTGGTGGTGTACTCGTCGAACTCGCGCAGCTGCAGCAGCGGAAGGATCATCTGCTGGTCGCCGTGCATCGCCATCGACAGGGATCGGACGACCGCCTCGGCCTCGGCCAGCGGCAGCTTGCCGCGCGACTGCACCTCCCGGTGCATCGACTGAATCGATTCGGCTTCTTCGCCGAGCGAGTAGGAGATCGTCGCGACCGGAACCGGGGTGTCGAAGCTCTTGTCGATCTCCTTCTTTTCGCCGCGGATGCCGAGCGCTCCCATCTTGATGCCCGTCGGACGGTTGTGGCGTGCCTCTGAGGTGTCGATCACCGAAAGGGTGATGCGCGCCATGATCTCCTCGAGGAACTCCTCGTACTGCTCGCGGGTTACTTCGGTGTCGAGCTCGATGCGCTGGACCCCGGCCTGCGCAAGGCGCTGAGCCCACTCCCAGTCGCCGAGCTCGCGCAGCGGTGTGTCCTGATAAACCGTCTCCTCGCCAAGGAAGGAGAACCGCGGATGCCGGTCGTGCTCCTGGAGATCGCGCAGACACCGGTACGACCGGTCGACGGCGCGCTCTCGCGCCGGATGTCCGTCGTTGTACAGCGCCATGGTCGACACGGCCTGCCCGAACGAGACGAGAAAGCGGATCGGATCACTCATTGCGAGATGGTGTCTTCGGGTTGGCGGAAGGCTTCGTTCTCGCGATCTTGCCGCGTACTTCGGGATCGCGGCTTTGCTCGGCGAGCTTGAGCGCGGTCTCGGCGGCGGGGTCGTACCGCCAGTGGGTGGCGATCATGCTCAGCGCGGCGAGCATTTCGGGCGTCGACGGACGCAGCTTGGGCTTGCGCGGCCAGTGTGCTTCGGCAATTACGAAACCGAGGAACCACGCCAGGCTCTCGGCGGTGCGCTTTTGCGCGACGATCCGGATGCCCATGGTTCGGAGCTGCGAGTCCAGCTCGCCACGATCGACGCGCTGTCTGATCAGATCGACGCCGGCGGCGGGGCAGCGATCCTGCGCGACAGTCAGGCCGGCGAAGACGACGCGGTCGTCGGGGTCGGACAGCGCCGTCATGATCGTCTCGTCCCGGTCAGCCGGATTCCGCAGCAGCAAACGAACCGCTTCGCGTCGCACAAACGGGTCGGCAGAGCCGAGGTAAGGGCGCGGCGCGAACCCGTCGGGAAGCGCGCTCATCCGTCCAAGCAGGGCCAGAAGCTCGCGCTGCACAGCCTGGTTTGCCTCGGGAATGCGCGCCGCGACGGCGTCGCCGACAACATCGCCTAGCGACTGCAGAATGTCGTAAAGCTGGGACCTGGTTTTCGCATCCTCGAAGGACAGCGCCGCCGCCAGCAACGTCGGAACGGCCTCGCTGCCCATCCGCTGCACGAAGCGTCCAACCAGCGGCATGTCGATTCGCTGCTGCTCGAGCAGCGATTCAAAGACCTGCTTGTTGCGCAGGAATTCCGACACTGGCGCGGCGGACTCCGCGCTCGGTGCGCGCTCGACCATGTCGAGCAGAAGGTCGACCCGGCCGGTCTGGACGAGCTCCGCCATCGCCGCTTCGATCTGTGGTCCCGTCGTGCCGACCTCGATGGCGATCTGAATCATTCGCTCCGGCTCGCACTCGGTGGCCACCGCGCCGTTGCCCTTGACTGGCGCAGGCTTGCGTACCGACGACATCGCCTGAAGCGCCTGACGATAGGCCTCCGGGTTGGGATCATCGAGGCTCCAGTCGTCGACCAGTCGTTTCATCACGTCGCGGAGAGTTGGATCGGTATACCCGCGAGCGCCGGTGACAGTCGGATGGTGGCCGAGCTTGGAGAGCATCCGCAGCATCGAGTGCGAGATCGTCTGGCCTTCGGCGGCCGACGCGGCTTTCACGAGATCGATCACGGCTTCGACGGTGACTCCCTGTGAGGCGTCGAGGATGAACTTTCGGCGCTGCGCCTTGTCGCCCCCCATCTCCAGGAGCTTCTCGAGGGTCGATTGCTTGAGCGATCCTACCAGCCGCGACACTCTGCGCTGCAGGCCGATCGCCTCGGGCCCTTCAGCGGTTTTGAGCTCCTCGCCAATCTGGAGCAGATAGCCGACGATAACCTGGTCGTAGGCTTCCTCGCGCTGGTGCTCGTCGATGGCGCGGGCGACAGCCGCCGGCTCGAGAGCGGCATTGTCCGCATCGTCATCCTGTGGCGCGTTGAGGCCAGAGGTGTCGGAGACGAGGGCGGCGCGGGCGAGGCCGATCCAGAGCTGAGTGGCGCGCCCCGCTGCCATCTGTCCCGGAGCCGGAGCCTCATTGCGATCTTCCTCGATCAGCTGCAGCCGGTCGTACGTGAGAGGGAAGAAGCGCACATGCTGCCAGACGGTGCCCAGTCTTTCGGTGTCGTGGCCGATCGGTTTTTCGGAGCGCGTGGGATCGACGGCCAGTGCGGCGAGCGCCGAACCCAGCTCCTCACGAGTGATGCCCCGCACGAATTTCACCGCGCCGACGTGGTGATCGTGAAGCCGTTGCGCGAGCTCCTTGAGCACCGGATTGAGCGGATCGGTAGCCACTCCCTCGATGATCAACTGCCGGCGGGCAACGCCGATGGAGAGCGATTCGCGGTGTCCGACGAAGAGCGCGGCAAGGCGTCCCGCCACCCCGTCAACCGCCACGTCGAGCAGCGGATGGCTCTGGGGGTAGATAGCGTGCTTGTTGAGCGTGATCGAGAGCTCCACCAGGAAGTCCGCGAGCTCGCGCGAAAGCGTCGCCACCGCCGGCTTCGCCGAGCTCGGGGGCGCTGCGGGCGTCGTTGGGGGGGCGACGGGCGGCGGATTGGTCATGATTGGGGCGTCAGCTACGCCTTCCGGCAGAGCGGAAATCGAGAATCGCTGCGCATTTCAGGTTTTGGTTCGATTCCGTACAACGCAGTGTCGAAGTTGCTGGTGGAGGAGGCTAATTTTTGACGATGTCGCCCGACACATACTCGACGCGTTGGCGGGTGCTTGCGTTACTCGGTTTTGCCGAGTTGTTGGGGATGTCGCTGTGGTTTTCGGCCAGCGCCGTGACCCCCCAGCTTCGGTCCCTCTGGGGTCTGACCACCGCCGAGGCTGGCTGGCTTACCACAGTCGTCCAGCTCGGGTTCGTCGTCGGGACGGCCGTTGCCGCCATACTGAACCTGGCGGACGTGATCCCTGCCGGTCGGCTTTTCAGCGCCAGTGCCGTTCTGGGCGGGGTGGCCAACGCCCTGGTTCTTGCCGCCCCCGGCTACTCCTCCGCGCTTTTGATGCGGTTTCTGACTGGCTTCTTCCTCGCGGGCGTCTACCCGCCGGCAATGAAGATGATCGCCACCTGGTTTCGCGCCGAGCGCGGGCTGGCTATCGGCGTCATCGTCGGAGCCCTCACGGTCGGCAAAGCGACGCCCTACTTCGTACGCGCCTTGCCCCACGTTGGGTTGCGGCCAGTCGTTCTGACGTCCACCGTCGGCGCGCTCGTCGCAGCCGCCATCGTCGGGTTCGGCTACCGTGACGGCCCGTTTTCCTTTGCCGCACGGCGATTCTCCTGGAGCCACGTCATCGATGTGATCAAGGTGCGCGAGTGGCGACTCGCCACCGGCAGCTACCTCGGACACATGTTCGAGCTGTACGCTTTCTGGACGTGGATCCCGTACTTCCTGGGCGCCAGCGTCGCCGTCCACGCCGGAGGCCGCCTGCGCGCGCCACGCCTGATCTCGCTGCTTGCCTTTCTGACCATCGCAATCGGCGGCATCGGCTCGGTCTGGGGTGGACTGTTCGCTGACCGGCGCGGCCGGCCGCGCCTCGTGACGATCTCGCTCGTGATGAGCGGCTGCTGCTGCATCCTGAGCGGCATTCTCTTCGGCGGGCCGCTCTGGGTCCTCGGCGCGCTGGCAATGACCTGGGGATTCTTTGTGATCGCCGACAGCGCGCAGTTCAGCACTCTGGTGACGGAGTCGGTTCCGGCGCACACCGTCGGCACCGCGCTGACCATTCAGACATCTCTGGGATTCCTGCTCACCATGCTTCCGATGCAGCTGGTACCGATGATTGCCCAGCGCACGGGTTGGCGGTGGAGCTTTGCGATCCTCGCGCTGGGTCCAATCGCGGGCATCGCCGCGATCCGGCGGTTTGCAGCGCTACGTGCGCGGCAAGTGGAAAGTGCTAATTTGTCGCTCTCAACCTGACCGAGGGACGGTGCCAATGCGCATGCTGAGCGAATTTCAGGAATTTCTTCTCAAGCAGAACGTGGTTGCCCTTGCGATCGCTGTCGTAGTCGGCACGGCCCTCAACGCATTGATTAAGGCCTTGGTCGACGATTTCATCATGCCGATCATCGTGGCGATCGGGCCTGGCGGCGAATGGCAGAAAGCGACCTGGAGCGTCGGATCCGTGAAATTCGGTGTCGGCGATTTTCTTGCTGCCGTCATCAACTTCATCATCATCGGCTTCGTGGCGTGGCGGATTTCCAAGATCTTCATCAAACCCGCCGCCGCGGCCCCGAAGTGTCCGTACTGCAAACAGGAAATCGATCCGGCGGCGAGTCGCTGCCCGCACTGCACCAGCCAGCTCGCGGCGGCCTAGCGCGCCAGCGCTGCGCTCCTACTCGGCGTAGCCGAGCGCGGATCGCACCTGTGAGTAGAGTGACTCGCCGGTGAAGGGCTTTTGCAGGTACGGCGTGACGCTGCCGCTCGACTTGTCTGGAAAGACTTCTTCTTTTGCGTAGCCGGACATGAAGAGCACCCGCAGGCCCGGACTCAGCTCTCTTAGCTCTTCGACCATGCCGCGACCGCCGAGATTTGGCATCGCGACGTCGGTGAGAACGAGATCGATCTCACCGACG
>Ga0070683_100001102_pt1 | contig 20356 bp, 14 predicted proteins | sample KBSC713LmetaG_FD_64662 | JGI IMG/M metagenome (GOLD analysis project Ga0070683, IMG submission 64662) | Corn rhizosphere microbial communities from Kellogg Biological Station, Michigan, USA - KBS C7.1-3L metaG | ecosystem: Host-associated > Plants > Roots > Rhizosphere ... | reverse complement strand
GGTCAGCCCGAAGATCGAGACCCGGCCGTCGAAGAGCAGCGACACCCGCGTCACCTTGCCACCGGCCTCGACGGTGTTGAAGCCGACCCGTTCCAGGTATAGCGGGCCGAGCTGGCGCTGGATGACGATCCACCACGGGCCGGGTGGCGGCCCGGCGCGCAGCGAGATCCCGAGGGCGTGGCCAGGGTGCTTCTGGACGGCGAGGGACGGCGAGAACGCCGGCCGGCTCGCGGCGCCGGACTTCCCGGCGTCGTTCATGATGCCGTTGGCCACGCCGTTGCCGCCGGCCCCGCCGCCCGGGGCGAAGGCCAGGCCGGCCAGTTCCAGGTTGACGCCGCCGCCGAACCCGGCCGACGACGCCTCGCCGTAGAGCTGCAGGGCGACGCCGTCGAGCGATACCGGGCCGAGCTTGAGCAGCGGCCCGCTGGTCTTGGTGAAGCGCAGGCCGAGGCCGGCGACCGTGACCCCGGGCACGATCTCGACAGATGCGGCCGACGGGCCCTGCAGGACGTACACCGAAAGGCCGCCCGGCACGGCGGGATTGACCCAGCTGGCGTCGACCTCCAGCTCGACCCGGGTGTCCCCGTCGGCGATCTTGAACCGCTGCCCGGCGACAAGCGAGACGTTGAGCCCGAGCTGCCGGTCGGCGCCGGCGGTGTTGCTGACCAGTCCGATCGTGACCTTGTGGTCCAGAGTGATCGACAGCCCCGGCGCCGCCGCGGCGTTCCACAGCAGGCGCTTGAGCCGGACCAGCAGAGCATCCGGATTGAGCAGGTCCAGGGCCAGCGTCGGGTCGATCTGGACGCTGCCGGCGACGTCGGCGAAGACCACCCCGCGCAGCGTGTCCTTGGCCTTGTTGGTGAGGATCGGACCGAGGGCGTCAACCACGACCCCGCCGGCCAGGGACAGCGCCAGGGACAGCAGCCACTGCCCGGCCTGCTCGGCGGCGCCCAGGGTCTCGGCGCCGGTGTTGGCGCGGGTGACCGCGGCCAGCGTCGGCGGGTTGGCGTCCAGCCCCCAGCGGAACTCCACGGACCGGTTGGCGGCGTCGTCCAGCGCCAGCCCGAGCCCGACCAGCCGGTTGGTGGTGCGTGCGGTGCCGACCCGGAACACCAGCACCGGCCGCAGTGCGAACGACCCCAGGTCGAGCAGCACCGGGCCGAGACGGGCGGCGATGTCCACCCCGGCCGTGGACAGCCGGAGTCGTTCCAGCATGATCCGGCCGATGCCGGCGATCGTGACGTCGGCCTGCAGTTCGACGGCCGGGACGGCCCCGGTCGAATCGAGCACGACCTTGATCGACTTAGTCGCGCCGAAGGCGAGCGTGGTCTTGCCGGTGGCCGGGATCGCCACGACCACGGCTCCGGTCGGGTCGAGCGCACCGGCGACGGTGGCCGCGGCGGTGCCGACGATTTGTGGCAACCGGTCCAGCAGCCGGCCACCCGGGTTCTGCGCAAACATCGCCAGCTTGGGTGCCGTGAACTGGGAGCCGTCGCGCAGGTCGAGCGCGTCGCCGAGGTCGAACACCGCCTGGGCGACGCGTTTGAGCAGCCCGGTGCCGGCGTCGGTGCGGTGGTCGGCAACCGCGTTGAGCACGACCGGCACCACGGTCTCGCCGGCCGCGGCGAGTGCCTGGCCGAGCCCGGGACCGTCCGGATAGAGCGGCAACGGCGGCGACGGCGCGGCGCGCAGCAGGAGGAGCCGGACCGGCGGGCCGGCGGCTCCCGCGGTGACGTCGATGATCAGCCGCAGCCCGCTGCCGTCGACGTCGGCGGAGATCTCCAGGGTGGGTTGGGGCAGCGCCTCGGGGCCGATGAGCAGCCCGCCGGCCACGCGCGTGGTGACCATGCGCCCGCCGAGGTCGGCGTCCAGTTCGGCGCCGAGCACGAGGCGCAGCCGGTTGCCGGACTCGATGCTGTAGCCGATGGTCACGCCGGCCGCGAGGACCCACCCGGGGCCGGGTCCGGGCGCGACGACCGGCCGCAGGGCGTCAAGAAGTGCAACCGCACTGGCGGCGGCATTGGTGCGCCAGGAGTCCGTCGCGTGCCGCAGCCAGCCACCGGGATCGTGCACCAGGCCGACCGGAAGCACCACGGTGCGGCCGCCGAGGGAGTCCGGGGTGCCCAGCAGGCCGACCGCGTCGAGCGCGGCGTCGAGCGCGGGCTGCCCGGCCGGCGGCACGAGGTCGCGGACCACGCCGAGCAGGCTCTGCACGGCGACCGCGGGCAGCAGCACGGTGGCCAGCTCCCGCAGCCCGGCGGCGTCGGGGGTGGGCAGCAGCGCGATGCTGCGGACGCTGGGCGGGCCGGCGGACGGGCCGGCCCACTCGACGGCGACCGAGGCACTCGGCGCGGTCCCGGCGACGAGCCGCAGGCCGCCCGCATGGGCGTCGATGGTGCCGACGGCGGCGGTGGCGGACACGCCCGACGGGCCGGCTGTGACATCGACCTCGATCACCGGCATTCCCGGCTCGTCGACACGCAGCGCCGCGGTCAGCCCGCCGGCGGTCAGGTCGACGCCGACGGTGGCCGGCCCGACCGTCCACATGAGAGCGTCGCCGGTGCCGGCGGCGGCCGGCACGAGGGCGCGGAGGCGAGTGGCGATCGACGTGGGTGCGGCATTGAAGAGTCCGCGCATCGTCGTGGCGGTGTCGTGCAGCAGCCGGTCCAGGCCGTCGGGGTCGAGGCCGCCGTTGCGGGTCAGCCCGAGCAGGTCGAGCAGCGCGCTGAGGTCCGGCGAGGCGGCACGCAGCCGGGCCACCACGTCGGAGAGCAGCAAGCGGACCTCGGGAAGGGCGGCCGTGATGTCGGAGGCCGGCACGTCTGGAGCGGCCCGGGTCGGATCGGCCCGGACGACCCAGCGCTCGCGGTCCACCCCGAAGCCGGTTGCCTCGTGCAGCACCAGCTCGGCGTCGCCCGGCGAGCCGTCCAGCGGTACCTCGATGCGCGCCGACATCCAGCGCAGCTCGCCGACCGTGCTCGCCGAGCCGGGGCCGCCGACCAGCCAGCCGTCGTGCACGCCGAGGTGCAGGTCGACAATCACCGCGCGGGCCAGCGCGGCGTCGAGCTGCGCACCGGAACGCGCGATGCGGACCAGTTCCAGCGTGGCTCCCGCGCCGACGAGCAGGCCGCCGAGGTTGAGGTCGAGCACGGGGACGTCGACGCCGGCGTGCAGGGCCGTCCGCTCGGTCGAACCGGGGACCGCGGCGTCCTCGGCGGCGGCGATCCGGGCCTGCAGGCCGGCCGCGACGTAGGCGGCGACGCCCCGGTCGAGCGTGCCCTGGTCCAGCGCGCCGAACACGGCGTGCACGGTGAGCCCGGCCCGGCGCGTCTCGTCGGCCGCCGAGGGGAACGCAACCGCCGCCCGGCTGCGCCGGATCAGCAGATGGATCTGCTGCAGCGGGGTGGCCTCCTGGGCGAGGACCACGTCGGGCCAGTCCGTCAGCACCGGGCGGCGCAGCCGGTCGAGCAGCCGCACGGCGTCGCCACCGAGGCCGGTGCGCAGCGCGTCGAAGGCGACCGCCCCCCAGGGGCTGCCCACCGTGACGACGTCAGTGACGGCCGCTGCGGTCGCGGCGGCTCGGATGGCGGCGGCCCCGCAAGCGCCATAGGCGACCACGACGACCGGGTCGGTGCGGCCGGCGAGCACGCTCGAGAGCCGGGCGGCCAGATCTCCGGTGGTGGGCAAGCGCGCACACCAGGTGCCGTCGCCGGTCGCCGGGATCGGAGACACGGCGGGCCCGTCAGTCAGATCGAACGAGGTGCCCGGGGGGCGGTCTGTCGCCCAGGTCGGCTCGACGCCGGCGTGCAGCACGGCGGTCGGCATCGCCGCCAGCACGCCGCCGAGCAGCAGGCCGGCACTGCCGAAGGCGACCAGCTCGTCGTAGGTGAGCCCGGGCAGCTCGTGACCGGTCACCCCGGTCGGCAGCGCGGTCGGCTGCCCGACCAGCCCGTCGGTGCCCAGCCAGCGGGCCTTCAACAGATCGAGGCCGTCGGCCAGCGAGTCCCGCCCGACGAGCAGGTCGGCCAGGTCGGGCAGCGTGGTCGCGGTAGCGCGCAGCATCCCGACGACCTCGGCCGTGGCCGGTGGCGAGTTCGTGGTCAGCGTGGCCACCAGTGGCCGTCGCTGGTCGAAGACGGGCGCGCAGCCCGGGTCCAGCCACACCGCCAGCCCGGGTGCGCGCGGCTCGCCGGCGACCGGGCAGCGGAACGGGCTGCGCGCGCTGCCGGTGCCGAGCGGGACGCCCAGGGAGAAACCACTCACCAGGGCGGCCAGCGGTTCCAGCGCGAAGCGCACCCGGTCGCAGTCCAGGATGAGGTCGGCCAGCCACTCCTGCGCCGCTGCCGCCGGGTCGGGGCCGACCAGCCCGCCGAGCGAGAGGTGCGCCACGCCGCCGATCCCGGGAGGCTGGCCCCAGCCGACGAGGCCGACGAGGGCGTCGACGATCGGCACGCGCAGCTCGCTGAGCAGCGCACCGAGGACGTGCTCGATGCCGTCCCAATCCGGCGCCGGCAGGGTGAGGCGGCCGTCGGCGTCGAAGGTGGGCAGCGCCAGCGCAATCCGATCGCCGCCGAGCGCCGGCACGGCGACGGCCAGCCCGGCGGCCTCGACTCCGACCCGGAAGCCGTGGGCCGAGGTCCACCGGGCCGCCACGGCGAGCTCGTCGATCTCCAGCTCCACCGGCCCCAACTCCAGCTGCGCGGTCTGGCCGTCGGCCCGGGCCAGCGCGAGCGAGCCGTGCACCTCGGGCACGAAGGCCGCGTGCCCGTTGTCGATGTCGACGCGCGCGAGCAGCACCCCCAGCTCGGCCCGGACCTCGTACTCGTCGAGGACGGACGTGCTCACCCCGCCGACGAGGTCGGCGAACAGCTCGGTGCCCGCCTTCCAGACGCGCAGCTCGACGCCGGTGACGAGCGCCAGCATCCACGGGTCGGCGGCGGTCCCGGTGCCCGGGGCGGGGGCGACGGCGGCACCGGTGATGAGCGCCTGCAGCCGGCCGAGCACGTCCGCGCTCGCGGTCGCCGAGTCGAGCAGGCTGGACCAGTACGCGCGGATCGCCTCGAGCGGATCGGCGAGCAATGCGGGGACGTCGAGCGGGGGTATGCCGGCCGGCGGTTGCAGGCCGAGCAGCGCGTTGATCAGCACGCCGGGCGGGCCGAGGTCGTCGATGGCGTCGGCGAGCGCGCCTTCGATCGCGGTGGACGCCGCGTCCAGGGCCGCCGACGGGGTGGAGAGGTCCAGCACGTCGTGGTGCGGGCCGCCGGCGGTGATGTCGACGTCGTGAAGCGTCAGGACGAACGCGGGCCCGCCGGTCGGCGACAGCGCGACCCCGGTGTGCAGGCTCCCGACCCGCGGTGCCGCGCCGGGAAGAAGGTCGCCGCCGCCGGCGTCGCGGCCGAACACGGCCTCCAGTCCGATGTCGGGCAGCGCGGTGCACTTCCCGGTGGCCATGTCGACGCGCAGCAGGTCGGCGCCGAGTCGCGCCCGCGTGCCGGTGACCGGTGACAGGGTGACCTCGGCCCACGGCACCACCACGGGGTGTCCGGCCGTACCGGGCTGCACCCGCACGCCGATCTTGAACGCGGCCGGGCCGAGCGTCACCTGGACGGCGTCTTCGGCGGCCAGCAGCGTGCCGCCGACGAGCGTTTTGAGCTCGCCGAGCCAGGCGTCGCGGGCCTCGTTCGTGGACAGCACCGCCTCGACCCAGCCGACGAGCGCGGACACCCCGGCCGTCGGCAGGTCGGCGAGCGGGAGCGGCGGCAGGTGCTCGACGTTGCGCAGGCCGAGCAGCCCGGCGACGGCGCGGAACGGGGCGAGCGCCGGGTCGACCCCGCTCAATGCGTCGGCCTGCGCCCGGACCAGCCCGAGGACCAGCTCGAACACGTCGGTGCCGAGCTCCTGCAGGCTGTCGGCGTCGAAGCCGAACGTCCGCGGCGCCTGAGCGCCGGGCAGTTGCAGGTCGCGCAGTTCGAACGTGACGCCGAGCTGGTCGGCCAGTGTCGTGGGTACGGCGAGGCCGAGCGCGACGCCGCCGAGGGAGGCGTCGCCGGGGGCCGGCGTCGCCTCCGTAAACGTCACGTCGACGCCGAGCTCGACGCGGCCGCCGGGGCTGCCCGGGATCAGCCAGTCGGGCAGGCCGCCGGTCGCGGCGGGCAGCGAGCCGCCGCGCGTGGCGAATTGAAACAGGGGCACGTGTACCTGTGTGGATACCCGCGGCAGGCCGCCGGCCGTCGTGTGTTCGAGCCCGACGCCGAGCCGTACGGCCGGGCCAACGGTTTCCACGACCGCGGAGACGGTGACGTCCGGGTTGCTCTCGACGAACAGCGGTACCCAGGTGCGGCCCGATCGCGTCGCGGCGTCCGGCGGTCCGAGCACCTCGTCGACGAAGCCGAGCAGCGCCTCCCGCTGGCCGTTGTCGGACAGCACGTGACGCAGGCCGTGTTGGTTGCCGCTGCCCGCCGTCGGAGCGCCGACCGGGTCGCCGAACCACGACGGGTTGGGCTGCCCGGCCTCGTCCAGCAGCCCGATCGCCCGGGCCAGGTCGCCGAACGAACCGAGTTGGTCAACGTCGAGGCTCATGAGCTCCCCGTCTTCCCGCCGCGCCGCGCGTCAACGTCGTTGGCGCACCGCAGGCGCTGCGTCGGTGCAGCCGCCGGACGGCGCTCCGCCGCGCTCATGGTGAGCCGGCCGTCGCGTGCCGCGTGATCGGTTGGATGAACAGCACGCCGCGGCCCGCGCCGACGTAACCCGGCACCAGCGGGCGGCCGGCCTCGTCCTGGCCCGCGGAGGCGCACAGCTGCGACGCCAGGTGCAGCAGCGTCTCCCAGGCGAACGCGATGAGCGAACCGGCCCACGCCTCGACGATCAGCGCCGGGCCGGCCGGGCGATCCAGTGTGGACATCACCAGCCCACTGGGCGCTTCGTCGGTGCCGACCGCGAACGGAATCTGGACCGATGCGCCGTCGCGCAGTTGGTCACAGGCGACCGGGAGTGTGATCGTGACCTGACCGGGTTGGCAGGACAGCCCGATGCCGGCGGTGTGCAGGAGGAGTTCGTTGGCGCCGAGCACCCACACGACGTCGGGCGAGGAGCCGCGGGGCAGGTCGGCCACCCGGCGCGCGGCCGCGCGCAGGATGCGCTGCGCCTCGTCGTCCGGCAGCTTGAGCAGGTCCGGCAGGGCTTTCGGCAGGGTCATCGCACCAGGCCTCCCTACCTCAACGTGACAGGAAGGCTCTCCCGTCTGTGCAAGGCTGTCAATGACCCGATCGGGTTGAAGACATCTGTGTATCACGCCCACCGTCCACTGTGCACAGTGCAATGGTCGGCCTGTGCATCGGCCGGGGAGTGGGTCCGTAGACTGGCGGGTATGACGGTGGTGTCGGTGTTGACCGCGGCCCGGATCGGCCATCGCAAGGTCGAGCGGCAGCTGGGGCGCGCCGGCTATGCCCTGGTCGGCGACGAAGGGGCGGTGCGGGTGTCGCGCTCGGGCGCAGACGCCGTCGAGATGTCACCAGCGCGGCTGGACGAGCTGACGCCGGTGAGCATGGACGCCGCCCGACAGATGCTCGGCCTCCAGCCGTGGACCGGCGTGCGCTGCCAGTTCGACGGTGCCGTCGGCGCCGGTGACGCCTGGGGGACGGTGGTCGACATCGCGCGCGCGGTCGCGGCCGTGGTGCCCCTCGCCGTCCTCGACGACCACGCCGGCACCACATATCTGATCTCCGCGAAGCGCGGATTGATCCCGCCGGACGAATACAACCAGAAGCAGGGCGCGTCCGCGTCGGCCGACTTCCTACGCCGGCTCCTCGGCAACTGACCGGCACCGCCTTTGCGCATTTCCCGGCGGCGTGATCGCCGGGCCCGCGAGGATGAACGCTATGGCCCGGTGGCTGGCGAGCGATGTGCCGGAGTGGCTCAGCGGTCTGCTGTTTCTGGCTGGGTTGCCGGCACTCATGTTGCTGGTTCAGGCCCTGGTGCGCCGGGTCCTCCCGCAGTGGGAGCGCGGCCGGCACAACGACGCGGCCGGCGTGATGCTCTCGGCCGCGGTCGTAGTGTATTCGGTGGCGATCGGCCTGTGCGTGGTGACGCTGTGGGGCAAGCTCGACGAGGCGCACCACGCGACCGAGGCGGAGGCGACCAACCTCGCCGCCTTGGTCGAGGGCAGCCGCGTCTTCGACGGCGGGGTGCAGGACCGGATCCGGGCCGGCGTTGTCGCGTACAACCAGGATGTCATCGACGGATGGTCACTGCGGATTCAGGGTGAGCCAGTTCCCAAGGTGAGCGCGGATCTCGACGGGTTGGTCGCCACCGTGGCGGGGCTGCAGCCGGACACGCCGGCGCAGCGCGCCTATGTCGAGGACGCCATGGCCCGGCTGAACCGGCAGACCGAGCTTCGCACGGTCGCCGTGCGGCTGGCCACCGATCAGCAGTTGCCGGACATCCTGTGGGTGGCGGTGCTCGGTGGTTCGGTCGTGGTTCTGGCGTTGTGTCTGACCTGCGGGGTCCGCGACGGCGTCCTGCGCCGCATCCTGCTGGTCGGGGTGACGGCGGCGGTCGGTATCAACCTCTTCCTGGTCGTCGAGCTCAACTATCCGTTCTACGGCAGCATCCGCATCCACCCCGACAGCTACCAGAGCGCCGTGGCCTCGCTCGAGCGTTGACGTCTGCCGATCAAGGCCCGGCTGAGGAATCGCTGGCCTACGCTGAGCAACGGATTCGGAAGTCCCGTCCAGCCCCAGGATGTGCCCATGAGCGCTCATGCGTTGCACCGGCCGGCCGTTGAACACTCGAACACCTACGCCGCCGAACGCGGCCGCAGCCATCCGCTCGGCGCCCACCCCGACGAACTCGGCGTCAACTTCGCCGTCTTCTCGGAGCACGCGACCGGAGTGGAGTTGCTGCTGTTCGACACGCACGACGCGATCGAGCCGTTCCAGCGGCTCACCCTCGATCCCGAGGCCAACCGCAGCTTCGCCATCTGGCACGTGTACCTGCGAGGCCTGCAGGCGCCGGTCTTCTACGCGCTGCGGGTCTTCGGCCCCGAAGGTGACGAGGCTCGCCGCCAGGGGCACCGGTTCAACCACGAGAAGATCCTCGTCGACCCCTACGCGCGCGGCGTGGATCACACCTTGTGGCAGCGCGGCTCGGCGTGCGTTCCCGGCGACAACCTGGCCACGTCGCTGCGCTCGGTGGTGGTCGACCTCGAAGACTACGACTGGGAAGGCGACGACCCGCTGAACCGGCCGATGGAGGATCTCGTCATCTACGAGACGCACGTCGGCGGCTTCACCCGCTCGCCCAGCGCTCAGGTCGCGCGGCCGGGCACGTTCGGCGGCCTCGTCGAGAAGATCCCATACCTCGCCTCGCTCGGCGTCACCGCCGTGGAACTGTTGCCGGTTTTCGACTTCGACAGCAGCGCCGCCAACTACTGGGGCTACAGCACCTCGGCGTTCTTCGCCCCGCACGCCGGCTACTGCGCCTCGCCGGAGCTCGGCCGGCACGTGCGCGAGTTCCGGGACATGGTCAAGGCGCTGCACCGGGCCGGCATCGAGGTGATCCTCGACGTGGTGTTCAACCACACCGACGAGGGCAACCAGCTCGGCCCGCTCTACTCCTTCGCCGGGCTGGACAACGCGAACTACTACTACCTCAACCCGGCCGACCCGCGGTTCTACTACGACTACTCGGGCTGCGGCAACACGCTCATGGGCAACCATCCGATCGTCACCAAGCTGATCGTGGAGTGCCTCGAATACTGGGTACGGGAGATGCACGTCGACGGGTTCCGCTTCGACGAGGCGGCGATCCTGACCCGCGGCGCCGGTGGCCAGATCCTCGACGAGCCGCCGGTCATCTGGCAGATCGAGCTGTCCGACACCCTCGCCGACACGAAGATCATCGCCGAGGCGTGGGATGCGGCCGGCGCCTACGAGGTCGGCCGGTACCCGGGATACCGCTGGGCCGAGTGGAACGGCAGGTACCGCGACACGATGCGCCGCTTCGTGAAGGGCGACCCCGGGCTGATCGGTGACGTGGCCGCGCGGCTGGCCGGCAGCGCCGACTTGTACCAGGCGCGCGGGCACCGGCCCATCAACAGCGTCAACTTCATCACCTGCCACGACGGGTTCACCCTCGCCGACCTCGTGTCGTACGACAGCAAACACAACTGGACCAACGGCGAGGACAACCGCGACGGTAACGACGAAAACCTGAGCTGGAACTGCGGCGCTGAAGGCCCGACCGGCGACCCGGCCGTCCTGGCGTTACGGCGACAGCAGATCCGCAACTTCGCCACGCTGCTCATGCTTTCGCGCGGTGTGCCGATGCTGGTCGCCGGCGACGAGATCGGCCGCACGCAGCAGGGCAACAACAACGCATACTGCCAGGACAACGAGATCGGCTGGGTCGACTGGGAACTGGCCGAGGCCAACCGGGACCTGCTGCGCTTCTGGACCCGGCTGCTGGAGTTCCGCCGCGACCACGGCGTCTTGCGGCGCCGCGAGTTCTACACCGGGCTCCCCGACGACCGGGGGATTCCCGACCTCGCCTGGCACGGCACCGATCTCGCGCCGCCCGACTGGAACGACCCCGAGGCGCGGGCGCTCGCCGGCACGCTCGGCGGCGAGGTGCAGGTGCTGATGAACATGTACTGGGAGCCGCTGGCGTTCCAGCTCCCGTCCATTCCCGATCGGCGCTGGGCCCGGTCGATCGACACCGCTCTCGCATCGCCCGACGACATCGCCGAACCGGGCGCCGAACAACCCATCGACGAAGCCACCTACCTGGTGTCCGGGCGCAGCATCGTGGTGCTCGTGTCCCGGCCCGTCTGACCACGCCATTTCCCTTGGGGGCGCAGTGAGCAACGCTCTGGACTTCACGTTCTCCGATCTCGTCGCCGGCTACATCACCGGTTACGACCCGAGCACCGACCTCGTCGACCTGCACACGTCCGACGGCCGGCCGTACACCGTCAAGCTCACCCAGAACACCGTCGCCGAGATGCTGCGCAACCTGGGGGAGGCGTACGTCGACGCGACGGCGCAACTCCGCGGGCTCATGGAGCTGGGGCGATTTGTCCATGTTTATGGGGTGTTCTACCCGGGCGAGGCGGGTGGCACCGCGTTCGAGGCCAAGCACGTGACGCTGTTCGGCAAGGCCGCCGACGAATACCGCTTCGAGTCGCCGGACTGGTGGACGCGCCAGGTCGGCAAGATCGCCGACTTCTACCTGGACTCGGAGTTCGGCCCGGGCGCGACGACGTACGACTACCAGGGCTACCGCACCGAGCTCACCGAGCAGGGCACCCGGACGCAGTCCGCCCGCCAGGAGACCGACACGATCTCCCGCCTGGTGTACGGCCTCGCCACCGCGTACCTGCTGTCCGGCAAGCAGTCCTATCTGGACGCCGCGACGTCCGGCGCGCACTACATGATCGAGCACCTGTGCTGCGTCGACCGGAGCCAGCAGATCGCCTACTGGTACCACGCCATCACGCTGCAGCCCGACGGCACCCAGCGCAAGATCCTCGCCTCCGAGTTCGGCGACGACTACAACGCGATCCCGTGCTACGAGCAGATCTACGCGCTCGCCGGCCTGACCCAGGTCTACCGGATCACCGGCGACCCGAAGATCCGCGAGATCATCGACCTGACGGTGAACCTGTTCGACGCGTACTTCAAGGACACCAGCACGTTCTCCGACGGCACGCCGCGACGCGGGTACTACTCGCACATCGATCCGGTGACGTTCGACCCGTTGAGCCCCGCGCTGGACGACGGCGCCCGGACCAACCGCGACCGGAAGAACTGGAACTCGGTCGGCGACCACATCCCCGCCTACCTCATCAACCTGTTCCTCGCCACCGGCGACGAGCGCTACGCGGACATGCTCGAGGACCAGTGCGACACCATCACGCGGTACTTCCAGGACTACGACAACAGCCCGTTCGTCCAGGAGAAGTTCTTCGGCGACTGGAGCAAGGACCAGAAGTACGGCCAGCAGCTCAACCGCGCGATCGTCGGGCACAACCTGAAGATCGCCTGGAACCTGATGCGGGTCAACAGCGCCCGGCCCAAGGCGGAATACGTCGCGTTCGCCGAGAAGATCGCCGCGCTGATGCCGGGCGTCGGCTCCGACCGGCAGCGCGGCGGCTGGTATGACATGGTCGAGCGGGTCACCGCGCCCGGCGAGAAGTTCCACCGCCTGGTGTGGCACGATCGCAAGGCCTGGTGGCAGCAGGAGCAGGGCATTTTGGCGTACCTGATCCTGAACGGCATCGCCGGCAAGCCCGAATACGCCAAGCAGGCCCGTGAGAGCGCCGCGTTCTACAACGCGTGGATGCTCGACACCGGTGTCGGCGGGGTCTACTTCAACGTCCTCGCCGACGGCATGCCATACGCGCTGGGCGGCGAGCGCAGCAAGGGCTCCCACTCGATGGCCATGTACCACAGTGCCGAACTGGCGTTCCTCGCCGCGGTGTACGGCAACCTGCTCACGCTCAACCAGCCGATGGACTTCTACTTCCGCCCGCAGGCGGGCGCCTTCGGCGGGCAGCTGCGCATCGCGCCCGACCTGCTGCCTCCGCGCAGCACCAAGATCGTGCAGGTGTGGGTCAACGGCCACGAGCACCGCGACTTCGACCCGATCGGCCTCACCGTGCGGCTGCCGCGGAGCCCCGATCCCCAGCTCGTCCGGGTCCGGCTCGCCCCGGTCGCGGTGTCCTTCAGCGCCGACACGCTCAACACCGCCGACGGGCACGCCGAGATCGCGCTGTTCGGCACGCTCGACGCGGGCGACCTCACGGTCCTGCGCGCGCAGATCGAGGCCGCCCTCACCGAGGGCTGCACGTCGATCAGCATCGACGTGTCCGACCTGGTGTATCTCGACCCGCAGGCGGTTCGCTACCTCGCGGTCACCAAGCAGCACCAGAACTTCGACCTGCAGATCACGGGGGCGAAGGGCCAGGTGGCCCAGCAACTTCAGGACAGTGAGCTCAACCAGGAACTGGTGAAGGGTGGTCGGTCATGACCAAGGTGATATTCGCGGTCTCCGAGTGGGGCTACTGGGGTGAGGAGCTCATCGGGCCGCTGGACGCGTGCGACAAGGCGGGGTACGAGGTCGAGTTCGTGACCCCGACCGGGTCCCGGCCCACTCCGCTCGCGGTGAGCATGCGCACCGACTACGTCGACCCGCCTCAGGGCAAGTCGGTGACGGACGCGGGCATGGCCGCCCGCACGCGCGAACTCGACGCGTCCCACCGGCTCGACAAGCCGCACAACCTGGCGGACTGGGTACCGGAGCGCCCGTACCCGAGCTCGCCGACGTACCTGCGGGACATGGAGGCCTACTACCGGGCCGTGGAGCGGATCGTCACGCACGACCTGCCGGCCTACGACGCGCTGGTGATCGTCGGCGGCAGCGGCGCGATGATCGACCTGGCCAACAACCAGCGCCTGCACGAGCTCGTGCTCGGCTTCGCCCGGCTGGACAAGCCGGTCGCCGCGGTCTGCTACGGCGTCGCCACGCTCGCCTTCGCCCGCGACCCGCTGCGCAAGCAGAGCCTCATCCGCGGCAAGCGGGTCACCGGGCATCCGATCGACTACGACTACCACGACGGCACCGGGTTCGAGGGGCCGCACGCGGTCAACGGCGGGGCCTCGGGCTTCGGCGACGGCTACATCAACTTCGGTCCGCCGTTCTACCCGCTGGAGTTCATCCTGCGCGACGCGGTCGGCCCGGACGGCGAGTTCATCGGCAACGTCGGGCACGCCGAGTCGGTCGTCGTCGACTACCCGTTCATCACCGCCCGGTCGACCGAGTCGTCGCTCGGCTGCGGGCGGGCGCTGGTCGACGTCCTCGACAACGGCGTCCGTCGATACGGCTGGTGATCGGCGATGCGACTGGCCGGCCACAAGATCGGGATTCTGATCGAGAGCGACTTCTACGAGCACGAGATCTGGTACTACACGTACCGGTTCCCCGAGGAGGGTGCGGACGTCCACTTCCTGTCCCGCCTGTGGGGCCAGCCGTCGCTGACGTTCACCGGTCACGAGTACAAGGCGCCGTTCGTGTGCACCGAGAGCTTCGAGCACATGGACGACGAGACGCTGCGCAGCTACTCGGCCATCATCGTCCCGTCGGCGATGGTGTCCGACCGGCTGCGCTACAGCGAGAACCTCGCCGAGCTCCCACCGGCCACCGACCTGCTGCGACGGGCGTTCGCCGAGCCGGGGATCGTCAAGGGCATCATCTGCCACGGGCTGTGGCTCATGTCGCGGGTCCCGGAGCTGGTTCGCGGCCGGCGCCTGGTCTGCCACCCGAACCTGTACGGCGACGCACTGAACATGGGCGTCCACTATGTCGACGCCGACGTCGTGGTTGACGGTGATCTGGTGACCGCGCGGGCCGGCGCCCAGGCGGGCCTGTTCGCCCAGGCGATCATCGAGCAGCTGGCGGCGCGGGACCGCACCCCGGTCGGCGTGGGGAGTGGATCGTGACCGTCGCAACTCCTGCGGTGACCGGGCACCGGCGGCTGCTGGAGCAGTTGCGGGCCGACGGCGTGCGGTATCTGTTCGGCAATCCGGGCTCGAGCGAGGAGGGGCTGCTCGACGAGATCAGCCGCTTCCCCGACCTCGAATACGTCATGGGCCTGCAGGAAGCGGCGCTGGTGTGCATCGCCGACGGGTACGCGCAGGCAACCGGGGCGCCCAGTTTCGTGTTGCTCCACAGTGGAGTCGGGCTCGGCAACGCCGTCGGCAGCCTGTATCACGCGCTGCACCGGCAGACCCCGATGGTGGTCATGGCCGGCGAAGCCGGGGTCGCCTACGACGCTCTCGAGGCGCACATGTCGGTGAACCTCGTCGACGTGGCCCGCCCGGTGACCAAATACGCGACCCGGGCGATCCATCCGGACAGCCTCGTACGGCTGCTGCGCCGGTGCATCAAGGTGGCCTCGACGCCACCCCGCGGACCGGTCTTCCTGGCGGTGCCGCAGGACGTGCTCGACCAGTTCAACGACGAGCCGGTGCGGCCGACGGCGGTGCCGGACACCCGCGTGGTCCCCGACGCCGGCGCGGTGGCGGCGGCCGCCCGCCTGCTCGCTGGCGCGAAGGCGCCGGTGATTCTCGCCGGTGACGGCGTCGCCGCCAGCGGCGCGGTGGACGAGCTGGTCCGCCTGGCCGAGACGTGGGGAGCCGGGGTGTGGGGCGCGATGGCCTCCGAGCTCGTCATGCCGTGGACGCATCCTCTGTGGGCCGGCCTCACCGGCCACATGTTCGGCACCGACAGCGCGGCGATCGTGGCCGACGCCGACGCCGTCCTGGTGTGCGGCACCTACCTGTTCCCGGACGTGTTCCCGGCCACCCGGAGCCCCTTCCGGCCGGACGCGGCCGTGGTGCACATCGACCTCGACCCGGCGGCGATCGCCAAGAACCACCCGGTGACCGTCGGGATGGTCGGCGACCCTCGCCTGACCCTGCGGGCACTGACCGACGCGCTCGGCCGGGAGCTGACCGATGCGCAGCGCAGCGCGGCGGCCGACCGGGCGCGGCGGCGCGGTGCCGACAGCGCGCGGGCGCTGGCCGAGGCCCGCCGGTCCGACGAGGCCCGGCGGGAGGAGACGCCGCTGCGGATGGCGGTGGTCGCGGCCCGGCTGGCCGAGCTGCTCCCGCCGGACGCGATCGTGTTCGACGAGGCGCTGACCAACTCGCCGGCGCTGACCCGCTGGGTCACCCCGGAACGGCCCGGCCACTTCTTCCAGACCCCGGGCGGCACGCTCGGCGTGGGCCTGCCCGGGGCGGTCGGCGCGAAGCTCGCCCACCCGGAACGCACGGTGATCGGGTTCACCGGCGACGGCGGCGCGATGTACACGTACCAGGCGCTGTGGACCGCCGCCCACCACCGCATCGGCGCGAAGTTCGTGGTGTGCCACAACTCCAGCTACCGGCTGCTCAAGGAGAACCTGATCCGGTACTGGCAGGACGCCGGTACCGCGGACGGGCAGTTCCCGGGGTTCTTCGACGTCCACGAGCCGTCCATCGACTTCGTGGCGCTGGCCGGCGCGCTTGGTGTGCCGGCGTTGCAAGTGAGCAAGCCCGGCGAGGTCGAACAGGCGCTGCGCACCATGCTCGAGCACGACGGCCCGTACCTGCTTGAGGTCATGCTCGACCGGGAGGTGCCCGGATGATCCACCAGTTCATCCTCGCCGCCCCGAAGCCCGGCATGACGACCGCCGAGTTTCAGGACTACTGGGTCCACGTGCACGCGGTGAAGTTCGCCAGCCGCATCCCGCAGATCCGGCGGTACCTCATCGACACGCGGATCGACTTCGACGGGGACGTCGGCTCGCCGCCCCTGCCGCACCGGGGCATCGCCGAGATCTGGCTGGACAACGAGCAGGAGCAGCTCGCCTCGCTGCAGACCGAGGAGTTCCTACACGGCGCTCGCGCCGACGAGCCGAACTGGGCCGCGTTCTGGCTGTCGATCGTCATCGACACCACCGCGCACGAGGTCTTGTCCGGCGACGTACGGCCGGACGGGGTCAAGCTCACCACGCTCCTCAAGCGGCGGCCCGGCCTGCCCCTGGCCGACTACCGCGACGCGTCGCTGACCGCGTATGCCCCGGTCGCGAACGGACTGCCCGGGCTGCGCCGGCACCTGCACTGCCACACGCGGGACGGGGCGTACGTGTTCGGCGAGTCCAGCTTCGACAGCGTCGAGCAGTGGTGGTTCGACGACCTCGCCGCACTCCGCGATGCGCTGGGGTCGCCGTACTACGCCGAGCGGATAACGCCGGCCCGGGCCGCGATCGTCGACCCGCGCTACGTCTTCTCACTGACCGCCCAGGAGCACTGGATCATCTGAAAGAGGAATCTCATGAGCCGGACAGCGGAACTGACGCGATCGACGCGAGCCGTCGCCGAGAGCTGGGTCACCGCGCTGATCGAGCACGACCTCGACACGGCGCTCGGCCTGCTCGCCCCCGACGTGGAGTTCATCAACTACACCCCGATCCCGGGCTACAACGACGACATGAAGTGGATCGGCACCTATCACGGGCGCGAGGCGGTACTGGCCAGCCTCAAGGTCTTCGCGGGGCAGTGCGAGGTCCACGACGAGAAGCTGGTCAAGCTCGTGGTCGAGGGCAACGAGGCGATGGCGGTGGTCCACGAGGTCTCGGTTGCCAAGGCGACCGGGTGCGAGTTCGAGGTCGAGTTCATCCAGTGGCTCACCGTTCGCGACGGGCAGATCGTGCGCTGGAAGTCGTTCACCGACCCGTCGTCGATCGTGCGGGCGATTCGGGGTGACCTGCCGTGAGCGCTGAGCTCGTCGCCGCTGTCCGCGCGCGCGACCCGGCCGCGGTTCGCACTCTGCTCAAGAGCGGGGCCGACCCGCAGACCCGGGCGCCCGACACCGGGCTGACCGTCCTGATGATGGCCGCCGGGCAGGCCGACCTGGACTCGGTGAAGGCCCTCCTCGCCGCCGGCGCGGACGTGTTCACCGCCGACCCCGGGGCCGGGGCCACCGCCCTGCACAAGGCCTGCCAGGGCGGCCGCGTGGAGGTCGCGCGGGCACTGGTCGAGGCGGGCGCGTTCGTCGACGCGGTCGCGGCCACGACCGGGCACACGCCGTTGATGGACGCGCTGTGGTTCAAGTTTCCCGAGGTCGCCCGCTACCTGCTCGACCAGAACGCCGGGCTCAACCTCTCGACGCACTACGGGTTCACGCTCCAGGAGCACTTCGCGTTCGAGCTGAAGGTCAACACCGTCGGGCAGGACCGGCTCCTTCTGGCCGAGCGGTACCTGAACGAGCGCCTCCACGCCGACGAGCGCGGTTGCGAGCAGCACCGGCTGATGGCGGCCGTCAGCGGGGGCGACACCGCGCAAGTGCGCCGGCTGCTCGCGGACGGGGCCGACGTCGACGAGCGTTTCCCGGTCGTCAACGGCTTCAACGACGCGCACACGCCACTGCTGGTCGCGGCCCGCGACGGCCACACCGAGATCGCGGCGATCCTGCTCAACGCCGGCGCCGACGTCAACGCCACCGAGCCGACCTTCGGAGCGGTGCCACTGCACAAGGCCGTCTACAACGGACATGTCGAGCTGACCCGCCTGATCGCCGGCTGGCCCGGAGTCGACCTGAACTTCCAGGGGTCGACCAACGGCTACAGCCCGCTGCACGACGCGATCTGGCACGGGTATGAGGAATGCGCCCGGATCCTCGTCGACGCCGGGGCAGATGACCGGCTGGTGGGCCACGACGGCAAGACCCCGCACGCGCTGGCGACGGAGGTCTTCGGGGCCGAGCATCCACTGACGCACGCGCTAGCGCTTTGAGGTAGTCGACATGCTCTTCTATGTCCAGATGAAATGGGTCCACGAGGGCCGGCTCACGCTCGACCAGCTGTGGGACGTCGAGGCGGAAGAGGCCGAGCACGCCCAGGAGACCCTGGATTCCGGCTTCTGCGTCGGGATCTGGAAGGTCGCCGCGCAGAAGCGGATCATCGCGATCATCGACTCCCCGGACGCCGAGGAGCTCGACCGCACGGCGCTCGGCCGGCTGCCGATGCGGGAGTACCTGGAGTTCGAGCACGTGTGGCCGCTGCGCGACTACCTCGGCTTCGCGGACGACGTCCGCAAGCACTACAACGTCTGAGCGCTCGCCGTATCGGCGTCGCGTGCGAGAATGTCCGAGCTGAGCTGGTATACACAGTGGACAGCCCGGAGTTTCGGCGAGGCGGTGCGGCATGAACGACGGCGGGGAACGGCCCTCGGAATCGTCGGATGGATCGGGCAACGCGCCGGAATTCATAGCCGAGAAGCTTGAATTCGGCGGGATGGCCGTCGAATTGACACCGGACGGCGGCATCAAGTTCGAGTCTGTCACGGGCGACTTTGTCGAGTTTGAACCGGTTGAAGGCGGCGGCGACCGTTTTTCGCCTATCCAGGGCGAGGCGGCGGTATTCGAGCCGGCCCCCGGCGGTGGTGTGTTCTTCGAGCCCGGCGGTCGCGCACCGGTCGATTTCACGTCGGTTGCCTTCGGCGCGTTTGAGATCAAGAAATTGTCGTCCGGCGAGATTTCGTTCCGATCGGTCGCCGGCGGCGACATCCAACTCGAGCCGACGCAGCGCAGCGGGTTCTGGGAGGCGTCGGCGTCAGGTGACCTGCAATCCGGCATGCGCCTCAACGAGAAAACCGAGAGCCCGCCACCAATTTATGGACCAGAATGATCCCCGACACGATTGGCGCGTTGCTGGGCTTCCTCGGTCTGGTCGCGCCGGGGCTGACCTATCGTGCAGTGGTCGAGCGGCGGACCGCCCGTCAAAGTGAGTCAGCGTTCACCGAGATCAGCCGGGTCGCCTTGACCAGCCTGGTATTCACGCTGGCCGCCACGTCGCTCCTGTGGCTGCTTCACCTTTCCTTCAGGATCGCGGTTCCTGAAGTCGACACGTGGCTGCTGAACGGAGCGGCATATGCGGCCGCGCACCTCGACACGATTTTCTTCGGCCTCGTTGCGGAAGTTGGGATAGCTTGCGCCCTCGCCATGGCGGTAGCCTGGATCTTGACCCGCCGATCACAATCCCGATTTCGGGAGGAAAGCGTTTTTGGGGCGGTGTTTCGAAGGTACGCCCCGAAGGACTATTTCCCGTGGGTCCACGTGAGACTCGACAACGACGTGGAGTTCTGGGGCTACGAACGCGCACATGACGACCGCGACGACGCCGTCGCGCCGCGGCTGGTGCTCGGTGGAAGCACACTGATGCGCAGGCTGCCGGGTGAGACCGACCGCAAGGCCATTGGCAACGATTGGGATCTCGTGGTTATCGACGCCACCCGGATCCGGTTCTTGCAAGTGACCTATATGAACCACGAGGGGCAAACCGCGCGCGCCGTGACCAAGGTCCGCGTGTCAAAGGCTGCCCGGCCGGTCTCTCGAAGATCAGGTGCCGCGGGCTGAGCGAGTCCAGGAGGTCGTGCGCGGCGAAGCGGGCGCCCACCGAGACGACGCCGGGAGCGTTGCCGGCTCCCGGCGCGGAGCCTACCGGGCACAATGGCGAGGTGAAACTGCCGGTCATGCCGCCCGTCGCGCCGATGCTCGCCAAGTCGGTGCCGACCGTTCCCGAATCCGGCCTTTACGAGCCGAAGTGGGACGGCTTCCGGTCGATCGTCTTCCGCGACGGTGACGAGGTCGAGATCGGCAGCCGCAACGAGCGGCCGATGACCCGCTACTTCCCGGAGCTGGTCGCCGCCTTCCACGCGGAACTCCCCGAGCGCTGTGTCGTCGACGGGGAGATCGTCGTGGCCACCGATGCCGGGCTCGACTTCGAGGCGTTGCAGCAGCGCATCCACCCGGCCGCGTC
>Ga0070683_100001101_pt1 | contig 20360 bp, 20 predicted proteins | sample KBSC713LmetaG_FD_64662 | JGI IMG/M metagenome (GOLD analysis project Ga0070683, IMG submission 64662) | Corn rhizosphere microbial communities from Kellogg Biological Station, Michigan, USA - KBS C7.1-3L metaG | ecosystem: Host-associated > Plants > Roots > Rhizosphere ... | reverse complement strand
TGAGCAGGGTGGTCTTGCCGGCGCCGTTCGGCCCGACGATCCCGACCGCGTCACCGGGGTTGACCGTGAAGTCGACCTGGTCGAGGACGAGCAGGTCGCCGTATCGCTTGGACAGCCCGGCGCCGGCCAGGCTCATGCGCCGTATGCCTTCAGCTTCGCGGCGATCGGCACGTTGGTGTCCGAGGAGTTCTCACACAGCACAAAATCCAGCTTGTCCTTGCTCCCGGCCGGTGCCGCAACCCACTGGCCGCCGATGATCGGGGTGGCCACCACGTTGGCGTTGGGACCCTTGCCCCACTGCAGCCGGCCGATGGGGGTCTGCACGTCGGCCTTGCCGATGGCGGCGGCGACCGCGGCCTTGTCCTTCGGGTTCGACACGGCCTTGAGCACGGAGGCTGCCACGTCGAAGAGGGCGAGGCTCGGCCCGAGCTGCTGGTTCCACTGCTTGCCGGATTCGTTCTGGTAGCCCTCGGCCAGCTGCTTGGACGAGACGTTGGTCAATGAGGACGTGTACGGGTAGGTCGGCGTCCAGTACGCGGCGCTGGCCAGGTTGAGGCCGATGTCGCCGAGCGCCTCGACCTGCGACGGGAACAGGCCGGTCTTGGCGATTTGGGCGATCTTGGGCTTGTATCCCTGCTGCGCCGCCTGCCGCCAGAACGTCGCGAAGTCCGGCGGAATCGGGAACGTGTTGAAGATTTCGCAGTTCTCGGCCTTGAACTTGGCGATCTGCGCCGAGTAGTCGTTTGTCCCGTCCGGATACGCGCCGGGATCGACGATCGTGTAGCCCTCCTTCTGCATCAACGGGCCGAGCGCCGCGCGGATGGCGTTGCCGTCGGAGTCGTTGGGCCACATGACGCCGACCTTCTTGTTGGTCGGGATCTGGGGCCACAGATGGGCATAGGCGAGGTGGAACTGCTCCACGCCGAAGCAGAAGTGGAAGGTGTACTTGAAAGCCTGCTGATCGGTGGGCTTCGCGCCACGGCCGAAGTACCACGCCTCCCACGGCACGACGGTCGAGATGCACGGCACGCCGGCCGCCTCGCAGGCGTCCGACACCGGGTTCGTCGTCTCCGGGGTGGACGTGGTCAGCATCAGGTCGACGCTGCTGCCGTTGATCAGGTCGTTGGCGACCTGGGCGGCGCGCTGCGGGTTGGACTGCCCGTCGCGGTCGAGGATCTGCACCTCATATTTGGTGCCGCCGATCGTCAGCCCGCCTTGGAACGCCTTGCGGGCGAGGGAGAGGACATAACCGTCGGGCTCGCCGAAGCCGGCCGCCGGGCCGGTTCGCGGGCTGACAAAGCCGATCTTGAGGGTGGAGCCCGTGGTGGAGCTGTCGCCCGACAGCTTGTTGCAGGCGGCGAGGAATGGGGCGGCCGCGAGGCCGGTGCTGCCGAGGGCGGCGGCGCGCAGGACGGACCGGCGGGACATGGAGGGCTGCTTGCTCATATGTTCCTCCAGGGGGCGGGGTGTGGGGTGGCGCTCGTGGGTGGCCAGGAATCTAGAAGCGCGCGTCCCGCAGGGTCAATCTTCTGTTTCGACTGCTGAAACACTCTTGTTAATCTGGGGCATGACCTCTGCTTCGGCCTCTGAGGCGGCGCTGTCCCAGTCGCTGGAGCGGGGCCTGATGATCCTTTCCGCGTTCACCGGCACGGGTCCGCTGCTCGGCGTCGCCGATCTGGCCCGCGCGGTCGGCCTCAACCGCTCGACCACCTACCGCTACGTGGCGACCCTGGCCGCGCTCGGCTACGTCCAGCAGGACACCGAGACGCGCAAGTACTATCTCGGCCCGCGCGTCATCGACCTCGGCTTCGCCGCGCTGTCGTCGATGGAGGTGACCCGGGTGGCCGGCCGGCACCTGCAGGCGCTGTCCGACGAGACCGGCTACGCGGCGAGCATGGCCGTGCTCGACGGGCCGGACATCGTCTACGTCGAGCGCTGCCGCAGCCGGCGGACCGCCGGGGTGGCCGTCGACCTCAATCTGCACGTCGGCTCGCGGCTGCCCGCGTACTGCACGTCGATGGGCAAGGTGCTGCTCGCCTACCGGGAGTCGGCCACCCTGCGCGCGCTCCTGGACCGCACCGACCTGGCGCGCCGCGGACCAAAGACGATCACGGTCAGGGAGCAGTTGATGACCGCGCTCGCCCGCGTGCGCCAGAGCGGCATCGCGGTCAGCGACGAGGAGCTCGCTCCCGGTCTGCGGTCGATCGCCGCCCCGGTGCGTGACCGGACCGGCCACGTGGTGGCGGCGATCAACGTCGCCGTGCACCTGACCACGTGGACCACGTCGCTGGAGTCAATCGTCGGCCGGCTCGAGGGACCGCTACGCCGCACAGCCGGGGAGATCTCGACGAGGATGGGCTATCGGGCGTTCGAATAGTTGAAACACAGTGTTGATTGGACGGAGACTCGGGCCTAAGTTCGGGTCCAATCACCCTCGTTGGAAGGACACCGCCGTGTTCCTGGACCCCTCGCAGTGGCAGAAGAACCTCTACATCGGCGGGTCGTGGGCCCCCGGATCCGGCGGCGTCCGGCAGGTGGTCGAGCCGGCCACCGGCGAGACGCTCGGCGAGGCCGGGATGGCCGACGCCGCCGACGTCGCCCGCGCCGCCGAATCCGCGGCCGAGGCCCAGCGCGCGTGGGCGGCGACCCCGCACTCCGAGCGGGCGGCCGTGCTGCGCCGGGCGGCAGCGCTGTGGACCGAGCACGCCGAGGAGATCTCGTGGTGGAACATCCGCGAGGTCGGCGCGATCCCCGGCCTGGCCGGCTTCGCGCTGCACGTCGCCGAGCAGGAGTGCTACGAGGCGGCGTCGCTGCCCAGCCGGCCCTACGGTGAGCTGCTCCCGAGCGAGCAGCCGCGCCTGTCGCTGGCCCGCCGCGTGCCCGCCGGGGTCGTCGGCGTCATCTCGCCGTTCAACGTGCCGATCATTCTCGGCATCCGCTCGGTCGCCCCGGCACTCGCCCTCGGCAACGCGGTCATCCTCAAGCCCGACCCGCGAACGGCGGTGACCGGCGGCGTGACGATCGCGCGCATCTTCGAGGAGGCCGGCCTGCCGGCCGGGCTGCTGCACGTGCTGCCCGGCGCCGCCGACGTCGGCGAGGCGATGATCACCCACCCGCTCGTGCGGGTCATCTCGTTCACCGGCTCGAGCAACGCCGGCCGCCGCGTCGGCGAGCTCGCCGGGCGCAATCTCAAGCGCGTCCACCTCGAGCTCGGCGGCAACTCGGCCATGATCGTGCTCGACGACGCCGACGTCGACGAGGCCGTCAACCTCGCCGCCTGGGGCAGCTTCTTCCACCAGGGCCAGATCTGCATGACGACCGGCCGGCACCTCGTGCATGAGTCGCTCTACGACGACTTTGTCGAGCGGCTGTCGGCCAAGGCCGGGCAGCTGCCGGTCGGTGACCCGGCCCGCCAGGAGGTCGCTCTCGGCCCGGTCATCGACGCCAACCAGCGTGACAAGATCCACAGCCTGGTCACGGCGAGCACCGGCACCGGGGCGCGGATCGCGGCCGGCGGCTCGTACGACAACCTGTTCTACTCGCCGACCGTCGTCGCCGACGCCAGCCTGGACACGCCGGCGTTCGCCGAGGAGATCTTCGGCCCGGTCGCTCCGGTCGCCCGCTTCTCCAGCGGGGACGACGCGGCCCGGCTGGCCGCGGTGACCGACTACGGGCTGTCGCTCGGCATCGTGACCCGCGACGTCATGAAGGGTCTGGCCCTGGCCGAGCAGCTGCCGAGCGGCATCGTGCACATCAACGACCAGACCGTCAACGACGAGGCCAACGCGCCGTTCGGCGGGGTCGGCGCGTCCGGCACGGGCTCGCGCTTCGGCGGCGCGGCGGCCAACGTGGACGCGTTCACCGAGACGCAGTGGGTGACGGTTCGCGGCCAGGCCGCGGCCTACCCCTTCTAAGGTGCGCATAACCGCCGCGGTCGTCGAGGAGCTCGACGGACCGTTCACCTTGCAGACCCTCGAGCTGGACGAGCCCGGCCCGGGTGAGGTGCTCGTCCGGCTGGCCGCGACCGGCATCTGCCACACCGACGGCCTGGCCCGCCACGGCGACCTGCCGTTCCCGCTGCCCGGCGTCCTCGGTCACGAGGGCGCCGGCACGGTGGTGGCGGTTGGCGACGGCGTTCACGAGTACGCGGAAAACGACCCCGTCGTCATCGGCTGGCCGTCGTGCGGCGCCTGCCGCAACTGCCGCGCCGGCGAGCCGCGCTACTGCCTGCGGCTGGGCGAAGCGGTGGCTGGCGGCGGCCGGCTGGACGGCGGCTCGGCGCTGCGGCGGCCGGACGGCTCCCCGGTCGCCAGCCACTTCTTCGGCCAGTCGTCGTTCGCGACGTATTCGCTGACGACCGCGGACGCGCTCGTGAAGGTGCCGGCCGAGCTGCCGCTCGCCCTGATGGGCCCGCTGGCCTGCGGCATCTCGACGGGCGCCGGGGCGATCTTCAATACGGTCCGGCCGTCGGCCGGTGCCCAGCTCGCGGTCTTCGGCGTCGGCACGGTCGGCCTGGCCGCGATCATGGCCGCGCGCAACTCGCCGGCGACCCGCATCATCGCGATCGACCGGCACGAGTCGCGTCTCGCGCTGGCCGCCTCGCTTGGTGCCACCGACACCGTCAACGCGACGGTGGTCGATCCCGTCGCGGCCGTCCTTGAGCTGTGCGGCGGCCCGGCCGACTCGGCGCTCGAGTGCACGGGCGTGATTTCGGTGGTGCGCCAAGCGGTCGACAGCGTCGGCATGCTGGGCACGTGTGTGCTGATCGGCGGCGCCCCGGCCGGTGCCGAGTTCACCGTGGACCACATCTCGACGCTGTGGGGCAAGCGAATCGTCGGCGTACTGGGCGGCAGCGGCCGCAGCCGTGAACTGATGACGACGATCATGCAGCTGTATGCGCAGGGCCGGTTCCCGTTCGATCGGCTCGTGCAGTACTTCGAGCTGGCCGACGTCGAGGAAGCGCTGGAGAAGTCCTACGCCGGCGAAGTGATCAAACCCATCCTGCGCATGCCCTCGTAGTGCGTGCGGTTGATCGTGGGGGTGATTTGCTGCCAGGGCAGCTGCCCAGGGCAGCAAATCACCCCCACGATCAACATCGCGTGATGCGTGCCAGACGTCCGGGATAGCCTTCCGGCGTGGAGGAGGCACGCGTCGCGCTCGTCACCGGGGCCAGCCGCGGGATCGGGCGCGGGGTCGCCATCGCGCTCGGGGCCGAAGGGTGGACGGTCTGGGTCACCGGGCGGTCGACCCGCGCGCACAGCACGTCGCACCTGCCCGGCACGGTCGAGGACACCGCCGACGCGGTCACCGGCGCCGGCGGGCGGGGCATCGCCGCCGTCTGCGATCACCGCGACGACGACCAGGTCCGCGACGTGCTCAGCCGGATACCCGAGTTGCACCTGCTGGTCAACAACGCCTGGGCCGGGTACGAGCGGCTGAACGCCGGGGCGTGGCAGGAGTGGAACGCGCCGTTCTGGGAGCAGCCGCTCGAGTTGTGGGATGCCATGTTCGCGAGTGGGGTCCGGGCCCACTACGTGACGACCGCGCTCGCGGCACCGCAGCTCATCAAGGCGAAGGGAACCGTCGTCACGGTCTCGATGGAGGCCGGCGCCGAGCACAAGAAGCACTTCGGCGTCGCCTACTCCGTGGCCAAGGCCGCCCAGGACCGTTTTGCGCTGGCGACCTCGACGGCGCTGGCCGAGCACGGGGTCGCCTCGGTCGCCCTGCACCCCGGGCTGGTCCGCACCGAAGGCGTCATGCAGTTCGCAGAGCACCTGGACCTCACCGGCTCACAGTCGCCCGAGGGCGTCGGCCGAGTGATCGCCGCGCTCGCGGTCGATCACGAAAGAACGTCCCTGACGGGCAAGGCAATCAGCGTCGACGAACTGGCCGAGCGCTACGGCGTCGAGGTGAACGTCTGACGCAGTTCGCCGACCCCGTCGAGCCGGCTGACCAGGGTCTCCCCCGGCTGCAGGAACCGCGGCGGAGTGCGCCGGTTGCCGACCCCCGCCGGCGTGCCGGTGAAGATCAGGTCGCCGGGCAGCAGCGGGCACACCGAGGAGAGCCGCGCGACCAGGTCGTCGATCGGGAAGATCAGGTCGGCCGTCGAGCCCTCCTGCAAGACCTCGCCCGAAGGCTCAAGCACCGACGAAAACTGCAAATCGCCCGGCAGTTCATCCAACGTCACCAGCACCGGGCCGATAGGGCCGAAGCCCGGGTACGACTTGGCCAGCGAGAACTGCGGCGGAGTCCCCTGCAACTGGCCAATCCGCTCGGACAGGTCCTGGCCGAGCGTGACGCCCGCAACCGCCGACCACGCCTCGGCGCGCGGGATCCGGTGGCCGCCGCGACCGATGACCGCGACGACCTCGATCTCCCAGTCCACGTTGCCCGGCGGAAGCTCCACAGTGGACACCGGCCCGGTGATGGCGGCATCGGCCGCGCCACCGCGCTGGTGTGCGCCCGGGAAGGCGCACGTCATCGGCGTCGATCTCAGACGGTCGAGCTGGCCCGAGCACAAGGCGGCCGGATGGACACGGTCGCCCGGTCGACCTCGCGACCGAGGAAGGCGCGAAGCGATACATCGCAAGAGCCGTCGAATTCACGGACAAGGTCGACGTTTGAACCTTCGGCAAGGTTGGCCCAACGACGACCGGCGGCGTTGCCGGACCCGCCGGTTGGCCTCCGCCTCGGCTCGGCCTCCTTCGGAAACAGGCGCTAGAAGTCGATGGCCGTGGAGACCGACGCCAGGATCTCCAGCAGCGCGGTCGTGGCCGGTGGGTCGGGCGGGTCGCCGTATACGGCGGCATAGATCTGGCGTGTGCTGTCGGCGAGTTGGGTGGTGTGGATGCCCGGCACTTGGTGGGCGTGCAGCGCGAGCCCGTTGAGGATGGCGACACCCATGCCGGCGGCCACCAGCGACTGGGTGACGACCGTGTCGTCGCAGGAGTAGGCGATGCGCGGTGCGAAACCGGCGCGCTCGCAGGCCGTGATCGTGGCGGCTCGGCAGCGTTCGCAGCCGCCGACCCACGCGGAGTCCCGGTGGTCCTCGATTCGCTGATCGGGTTGGTCGCTGATGAGGTAGACGGGGTCGTCCAGCAGGTGGGTGAGCCGGAATCCCTCGTCCTCATCCGGAGGAGTGTCGGCGTGCCGGAAGATCAAGGCGATGTCGACGTGTCCTGACCGCAGCATCTGCAGGCCCTCGACCGGGTGGGCGTCGACGATGTTCAACTCGATTCCCGGGTGCGTGCGGGACAGCTCGGCGGCCGCCCTCGGCACGAGGGTGCTGAGAATCGTTTGGAAGCCGGCGACTCGGACCCGTCCGGCCCGAAGGCCGACGCGGGCGGCCAGCTCGACCGACGCGGCGTTCACCCGCCCCAGGATCTCCGTCGCCCGCCCGGCCAGCAGCTGCCCTTCGGGGGTGAGCCGGATCCCCCGGCCGACTCGCTGGATGAGCCGGGCGCCGGTGGTGGCTTCCAGCCGGGCCAGGTGGTGACTGACGGACGGCTGAGAGTAGTGCAGCTCCTTCGCGGCCTCGGTCACCGATCCATGGCGGGCGACCGCGTCCAGCACCTTGAGGTGGGTCAGGCTCAGCATGGATCAATGGTATGAACGTCAGGCGACGGTCTCGAACGAACGCTTGGAGAAGCCGAGCAGGTGGTCCTCGATCGCGGTGCGCACCGGGCGGCCCAGGTCGGTCGGCGCGCCGGCGGCAGCCGGATGAGCGCGCCGACCAGCCCGGTTACTTGCACCATCAAGTAATCATCACTACGGTTTCACTTAACGGTTGAAGTGAAATGGAGACCTGTCGATGCGCGCATTCCACATGCCGGCCGCCGGTGCGGCGCCGATCCTCGGCGACTTACCCATCCCGGCCGTCGCCCCCGGCCAGGTGCTGGTCAAGGTCAAGGCGGCCGGGCTCAATCCGGTCGACAACTTCGTCGCGGCCGGGATGATGGCCGACTACTTCCCGCACGAATACCCGCTGGTGCTCGGCCGCGACGCGGCCGGCGTGGTCGAGGCGGTCGGCGAAGGTGTCGACCACGTGAGCGTCGGCGACGCGGTGTTCGGGCACATCCTGTTCACCCCGCCGGTGCAGGCCGGAACGCTCGCCGAGTACGCGCTGATGCCGGCCACCGGCCTCAACGTCAAGCCGGCCGGCCTGGACTTCGTGGCGGCCGCCGCCCTGCCGCTCTCCTCGGCCGCCGCGATCGCGGTCATCGACGTCGTCGACCCCCAGCCCGGCCAGGTCGTGCTGATCAACGGCGCGACCGGCGGCGTCGGGTCATACGCGATCCAGCTGCTCGCCGCGCGCGGCGTGACCGTGGTGGCCACCGGCACGGACGCCGACCGCGAACGGCTGACCAAGCTCGGCGCGACCACCGTGGTGGACTACACCGCCGGCTCGGTGGCCGACCAGGTGCGGGCCGCCTACCCGGACGGCGTCGACGGGCTGGTCAACCTGACCGGCTACAGCGCGGACGACGTGCCGCTGGCCGCCGTGCGCGCGGGTGGCAAGGTCGGCACCTCGACGATGGCGCCCGACCAGGACACGCTCGCCGCGGCCGGGCTGACCGGAGCCAGCATCGCCGCCCAGCCGGTCCGGGAGACGACCGGGCCGCTGGCCGAGCAGGCGGCCGCCGGAACGCTGACCATCGACGTCGACACCGTGCTGCCGCTCGAGGAGGCGGCCGCCGGCCTGGCAACCCTGGCAGCCGGCACGGCACGCGGCAAGATCGTGGTGAAGGTCTGCGACTAGCACCGCCTTGATCATCGATCTCGGTACCTGGACCGCTAGCGGGTGAGGTAGGCCAGCACCGCCAACACTCGGCGGTGCGTGTCGTCGGAGTCGAACAGGTCGAGCTTCTGGAAGATCGCGCGCATGTGCGTCTCGACCGTCCGTTCGGCGACCACCAGCCGCGTCGAGATCGCCGCGTTGGACCAGCCCTCGGCGACCAGCGCCAGCACCTCCCGCTCCCGGCTCGTCAGCGGCTTCAGCGGGTCGTCGTCGCGGGCCGGGCTGACCAGCGCGCCGACGATCGCCGGGTCGAGGGCCGAGCCACCGGCCCCGACCCGGCGGACGGCGTCGAGGAAGTCGTCGACCCGCAGCACGCGGTCCTTGAGCAGGTAGCCGAATGCGCCGGTGGACACCAGCTCGACCGCGTGCTGAGTGACGATGTGCTGGGACAAAAGCAGGATCGGCAGCGTCGGGTGCTCGGCCCGCAACTGCCGGGCGACCCGCGCGCCGTCGTCGGTCATCTGCGGTGGCATCCGGACGTCGACGATGATCAGGTCCGGCCGGCCGGCGCGGACGGCCGCGATGAGTGCCTCCGCGTCGCCGACCGCGGCGATGATCTCGTGCCCCTCCTCCGACAGCAGCCGGGTCAGGCCTTCCCGGAACAGGACCGAGTCCTCGGCGACGACGACGCGCACCTCAGACCTCGGCTCGCACCGTCGTGCCGGCCCCAAGCGGGCTCACGATGTCGAGCCGGCCGCCGAGCGCGGTGACCCGGTCGCGCAGTGCGGTCAGGCCGAAGCCCTCCCGGGCGCCGCCCCGCCCGTCGTCGGCGACCAGCACGCTCAGGCCCGCGCCGGCCCGCGCCACGGTCACCCCGACCCGGTTTGCGCCGGCGTGCTTGAGCGCGTTGGCGAGGCACTCGGCGACCACGAAGTAGGCCGTCGTCGCGGCGACCTCGCTCACCTCAGCCCGCTCGACCCGCAGGTCGACCGGGATCGGGCAGTCGCGCACAAGGTCGTGGATCGCCGCGTCCAGGCCCTCGTCGAGCCGGCTCGGCCGGATGCCGTGCGCGAGCCGGCGCAACTCGGCGACGGTCGCCTCGAGCGCGTTGACCGCCGCATCGAGCTCGGCGTGGGTCGCTCCGCCGGCCGGCAGCGTCCGCTGGACCGAGCGCAGCCGCATGCCGACGGCCAGGATGCGCTGCTGGGCCCCGTCGTGCAGGTCCCGCTCGAGCCGGCGCCGCTCGTCGGCGACCGCCTCGACCAGCCGGGAGCGGCTGGACTGCGCCTCGCCCAACGCCCGGCGCAGCTCGACCCGCAGCCGGCTCACCTCGATCGGCAGCCGCGCCTCGACGGCGACCTCCCGAGCGCGCCGGCGCCGGCGGGCGGTTGACTTCCCGAGCACCAGCGCGCCGACCTCCGAGTCGCGGGCGACGAGCGGGATCAGCTCGCCCGGTGGCGCGTCGACCACCGACCCGGACAGGTCGACGTAGCCGTCCGCGCCCGGCCGGCGCAGCAGCACGAGCAGCGCCGGGTCGCCGAGGCTCAGCCGCAGCGCATCCTGCACCTCTTCTGGTTGAGCTTGCCCGTCGCGGACCTTCCGGACAAACTCCTGCATGGTCGCGATCATGACCGTGCGCTCGCGGTCGAGGACCCGGCCGACGAGTCGATGCACGCGCCGGTGGACCGGCAACAACGCGAGCGCGGTGACGAAGGCGGCCGCGGTGATCCCGATCCGCTCGTTTGCCGTGGTACTGAGCTGAGCCACGCCCAGCACGACGAGCGCGAACACGGCGGCCGACACGAGCGACGTGATCAGCCAGGACACCGACTCGTTGAGCAGCCGGTCGACGTCGAGCAGGTCGTGGCGCAGGATCGCGATGGCCACGGTGGCCGGCACGACGAACACCATCGCGCCGAGGAACCCGACGTAGGCGACGTCAACCGGGGCCCCGGCGAACTCGGCCAGCCAGCCAGCGAGCAGGAGGACCGGCACCGAGCCGGCCCCGAGCATCAGCCAGCGCAGCTGGACGCGGGTCAGGTCGTCGCCCCGCCGGTAGCGGACGACGAGGGCCGCCACCGAGCTCCCGAGCGCCGCGAGGAAGACGACTCCGGCGGCAACATCAAGGGCGAGGTTCATCGGGTCCAGACCGATGATGACGATCACAAGCGCAGCGGCGCCGAGAAAGGCCAGCGGCACGGCGCGCCAGAAGCGACCGGGCGGAAAGCCGGTCGGAAAGACCAGGCAGAGCAGGACGAACCCGGCCAGGTTGAACACCCATACCCCGCCGGCGAGGAACGCGCCGAGGTGCGCAGCCGGCAGCGGGTGCGGGGTGCCATACGTCGCGCCCCACTGCTCCAGGCCCGAAGTCAGCGCGGGTGCGGCGGTGAGCGCGACGAGCGCGGGCCCGACTGGGCTGCCCGGCCGCCGCCAGGCGACGAGCAGGCCGAGCAGGATCGCCGGCGGCATGCCGACGAACGCCAGCAGCAACGCCGCGCCGGTGCCGGGCACCGCCCCTTGCGCGGCGATGACGAGCAGCAGGGCGACGCCGGCGCCGTAGGCGAGCACGGCGAGGCCGAGCAGGACTCGCAGGCGGCGTCTCGGACTCACCTGACCATGCTCGCCCATGCCCGGCCGGCCGCGCATCAGTGCCAGCACTCAGGCCGAAGACAAGCGCTCGTACGGATGCCGGCCGGCCCGCGCCCAAGCATGCTCGACGCCATGGAACTCATTCTCATGGTGCTGGCCCCGTTCCCGATCGGATTCTTCATCCGCAACCGGCCGGCCGCATTCGTCACGTACATCGCAGTGCACGGGTTCGTGTTCACGTTCCAGACGTTGAACCTGATCCTGGAATGGGCCGGCGGGTCGCAGGAGGCGTTCGGCCCATACCCCAAGGCGTCGAGCGGCAATGTCTACAGCTACGGCGCGGTGAACCTGGTCATCTTCGGAGTCGGTCTTGGCCTCGTCTACCTGGGCAGCCGGCTGGGCGCCCGCCGCCGGTCACGGACCGCGAGCGCCGTAACCCTGGAGCGCGTGTAGAGCGGTGTCCACCAACGTTTGCCGGCTTCGCCGGCCCGGGTGACCAGCGGCCGAAGGCCGCCGATCACCCGGTGAACGTTGGTGGACACCGCAGTGGCTAGGCCGGGGCGAGCGCGACCGGCGCGCGGCCGGCGACCGAAGCGGCGGCCAGGGCACCGAGCAGGGACAGGATCGCGGCCACGGCGAGGGCCGGACGCAGGCCGTCGGTGAACGTGGCCGGGGTCGCGATCCGGCCCGACGTGGTGAACACGGTCGTCACCACGGCCACCCCGAACACCGCACCGAAGCGCTGTAGGGTGCTGTTGACGCCGGACGCCCGCCCGATCTGGTCCGGCGGGACCGCGCCGAGCGCCGCCGCGGCGGCCGTCGGGATGGCCATCGAGATGCCGATGCCGGCCAGGCCCAGTGGGACGGCCATCGCCGCATACGACGTCGCCGGGCTCGCGACCGCCGCGAACCAGCTCAGCCCGATCGCCTGCAGCACCAGCCCGGTCGTGAGCACGGCACGCCGGCCGACCCGGTCGGACAGCCGCCCGGCCATCGGCGCGATGAGCAGCGGGGTCGCCGTCCACGGCAGCAGCCGCAGCCCAGTCGCCAGCGGCGACTCGCCGAGGACCAGCTGGCAGTACTGGGCGATCAGGAACACCGCCCCGGTCAGCGCCGCGATCATGCACAGCCCGGCCACGTTGGCCGCGGCGAAGGACCGGCGCCGGAACATCCGGATCGGCAGCATCGGGGCCGGAGCGCGCCGCTCCCACCGGACAAACGCCACGAGCGCGACGGCTCCGCCGACGAATGCGGCCACCGTCACAATGTCCCGCCAGCCGGTCGTGCTGACCCGGACCAGTCCCCACACCAGCCCGAACGTCGCCCCGATCAACAGGACGAGCGCCGGCCCGTCGAGTGTGGTCCGCGGACCGTGGGTCTCGGGCAGGCGGGAGCGCGACAGCAGCAGCGCGACCAGCCCGATCGGTACGTTCAGCCAGAAGATCCAGTGCCAGCTCAGCCCCTCGGTGACCGCCCCGCCGATGAGCGGTCCACCGGCCACGGCCAGGCCGCCGAGCCCACCCCAGATGCCGACGATCGCGCCGCGCCGCTCGGCCGGATACGCAGCGGTCAGGATGGTGAGGCTGAGCGGCATGACGGCCGCGGCCCCGATGCCCTGGACCGTGCGGGCGCCGAGCAGCCAGCCGATCGACGGCGCCAGCGCACAGCCGGCCGAGGCCAGCGTGAACACGGCCAGCCCCACGGTGAACACCCGCCGGCGCCCGTAGCGGTCGCCGAGCGCGGCCGCGGTGATGATGCCCGCCGCGTACGACAGGCCATAGGCGTTCACCGTCCACTGCAGGCTGGACAGCCCGGCGTGCAGGTCGTGGCCGATCGCCGGGAGCGCGGTCGTGACGACCAGCGCGTCCAGCGCCACCATGAAGAACGCCACCGATGTGAGCGCGAGGGCCCATCTCTTGTTCACTGTTCGTCTCCTCCGTGAGTGCTTCTGCCGGTATCGACACCGCCGGACCGGCAATCGGAACGGTGGCGGCGAAGAAATGAGGCGTGGCATGCTTCGGGCATGCAGCCGTCGACGCTCGAGCGGGCCCAGTCCGGCGACGATGAGGCGTTTCGCCAGCTCACCGAGCCGCACCGGCGGGAGTTGCTGGTCCACTGCTACCGGCTGCTCGGGTCATTGACCGACGCCGAGGACCTGCTGCAGGAGACGATGCTGGCGGCCTGGCGCGGGCTCGCCGGATACCAGGAGCGTGCCTCGCTGCGCACCTGGCTCTACCGGATCGCGACCAACCAGTGCCTCAACGCGATGCGCGCGGCCAACCGGCGTATTCCGACCGAGCCGACCCCGCCGTTCCTCCCACCCGAGCCGTCCCGGCGGGGCGAGGTCACCTGGCTCCAGCCCTACCCGGACAGCCTTCTCGAAGGCATCGCCGACCAGTCGCCCGGGCCGGAGGCCCGCTACCAGGCCACCGAGGCCGTGGAGCTGGCGTTCGTCGCCGGGCTGCAGCGGATGCCGCCGCGGCAGGCGGCCGCGCTCGTCCTCTGCGACGTCCTCGGCTTCGCCACCGACGAGGCGGCCGACATGCTGAGCACCAGCCCGACCGCGGTCAAGGGCACGCTGCAGCGGGCCCGCGCCGCGATGGCCGACCAACGCAGCCGGGAGCGACACGGCGACCCGCAACAGGAGCGGGAGGTCAGCCGGCGCTTCGCCGACGCGTTCGTGGCCGCCGACATCGATGGGCTCATCGCGCTGCTCACCGACGACGCCTGGCTGTCCATGCCGCCGGCGCCGCACGAGTACCACGGCCTGGACGCGATCCGCGAGTTCCTGCGCGTCTCGTTCACCTATCGCGGGATCCGCTCCGTCACCCTGCTGCCCACGCGGGCCAACGGCCAGCCCGCGTTCGGTGCCTACGCCGACGGAAACCCGGCCGGCCTGTTCGTGCTGACGCTCGACGGCGGGAAGATCAGCGCCTTGACCCGCTTCCACGTCGACGAGCTATACCCCCGGTTCGGGCTGCCGGTCCACGGGTAGGGTCGGGCGGGTGGACGACCTGCGACCGATCGACCCGGACGGCGACGACGCTGCATGGCGCCTCGGCGCGGTGACGTTTGGCTACGCCGACGAGGACCGGCCCGCGGACTTTCACTTCACCGCCCCCGGCCGCAACACCTGGGGCCTGTACGACGACACCGGGCGGCTCATCGCCAGGGCGACCGATCGCGAGCAGAGCCAGTGGTTCGGCGGGCGGCTCGTGCCGGCCAGCGGCGTCGCCGGGGTCACGGTCGCCCCCGAGTGGCGCAACCGGGGCGTGGCCCGGCGGATGCTGACCCATCTGCTGCACCGGGCACACGAGCGCGGCGCCGCGATCAGCACGCTGTACCCGACGACGCTCACCCCGTATCGGCGGCTGGGCTGGGAAGAGGTCGGCGCGCTGACGTCGACCGCGTGGCCGACAAGCGCGGTCGCCGGGGCCGTGCGCAGCCCGGAGCTCTCCTTCCGGGCGGCCACCGACGAGGACCTGCCGCGTTTGGCTTCCTTGTACCGGGAAGCCGCCGAGCAGAGCGCCGGCATGATGGACCGTTCGGCTCCTGCGCGACCGCTGGCCGACTACCACGGGGTCACCGTCGCCGTCGACCCGGCGGCCAGGGTCGTCGGCTATGGCGCCTGGAAGCGCGACTCCGGCTACGACGCGAGTGGCACGGTCACCGTCGACGAACTGGTCGGCGCCGACGCGGCGGCCGTCTCAAGTCTCTTGTGGACGATCGGCGGCTGGGCCAGCGTCGCCCCGACGGCGATCCTGCGGCTGCCGCCCGACCACCCGGCTCCCCTGCTGTTCCCGTCGACCGGCGGCACCGTCCACGCGCGACACCCGTGGATGCTGCGGGTCGTCGACGCGCCGGCCGCGTTCGCCGCGCGCGGCTATCCAGCCTGCGTCGAAGGCGTCATCGACCTGTCCCTTGTGGACCCCGAGTGCCCGTGGAACGCCGGCGAGCACCGCCTCGTCCTGGCCGGCGGCGCCGGCCGGCTGGAGCCGGGCGGCTCCGGCCGGGTCCGGATGACCGCCCGCGGGCTGGGCGCCTGGTACGCCGGTGTCGCCCCGGCAACGCTGCGCCGGGCCGGGCTCCTCGAGGGCGACGACCCGCTGCTGGCGGCGGCCACGGCCGGACCGCCGCCAGCACTGCTCGACTACTTCTGAGCGCTCACTCCCCGATGCGAGGGCGAACTGGTCTGGACCATCCGGACGAAGGTGAAACAGCCCAGCAGCAGCACCGCCGGCAGGATGACCGCCGCGAACACCCGAAACGTGCGGGGCTGGTCGGCGACGAACCCCAGCGCGATGAGCGCGCTGGACAATGCGCCGAGGTAGATCGAGGCCCGGCCGTTGGCCTCGCCGATCGTCGAGCCGCGGGCGGTTTGCCGGATGAAGTGCTCGGTAGTGAGCAATTGTGCATCAACCCACTGGTCCTCACTCATGTCGTTGGAGGGTAGTCACCCTCGCGGTGTCAGGAATCCAGCAGACAGCCGATCTTCGCGTATCAGGCGGCCCGGCCGTCGTTCACATCAGCGTGTCCGAAACCGAAGTGATCGAACGGGCCCGGCCCCGCGTCTGGGAGTGGCTCAACCGGTATGTGCCCGCCGAGACCGCGGCCATCGCGGGCGCCGTCTCGGCGGCCTGGCTCGTCGACCACGCGCACATCGCGGCCGCCACGGCGTTCGCCGGTGCGATCGGTGAAACGCTCGCGTTCTACGCGGTCATCATCGCCCGCGACGCCGCCAAGCGCACGCGCGCGATGCTGCGCGGGCTGCTCATCGAGTTCGGCGCCGCCGAGGCGGCCGACACGCTCCTGGTGCGCCCGTTGGCGATGTATGTCGCTTCCGCGCTGATCGGTCAGACGATGCTCGGCGTGGTGCTCGGCAAGCTCGCCGCCGACGTTGTCTTCTATGGACTGGCCATCACCGGGTACGAGATAAACCGCGCGATGAACAAGCCGACCGTCGATCCACTGACCGCCCCGGCGATCGACCGGTTGTCGTGGCGGACGCCGTTTCTCCTGATGGACCTGGAGCGGGTCGAGCAGGCCTACCGCACGCTGCGCGACGCGCTCGGGGTCGATGCGCTGCACTACGCGGTCAAGTGCAACCCGGACAAGCGGGTCCTGACCCGGCTGCACCGCGCCGGCTGCCGGTTCGAGATCGCGTCGTACACCGAACTTGCGCAGCTGCGCGCGATCGGCGTGCGACCGGCCGACGTGCTCTACAGCAACCCGGTCAAGCCGGTCGACCACATCCGCCGCGCGCACCAGGCGGGCTGCTGGCGCTTCGCCGTCGACGGGCGGGCCGAACTGCGCAAGCTCGCCGAGCACGCACCCGGTTCGGCCGTGTACGTGCGGCTACGAACGACCGGTGCGAGCGGTGTGCCGAGCGAAGGCAAGTTCGGCGTCGATCCCTCGCAGGGGCAGCGACTTCTCACCGAGGCGTCGGCGATGGGCTTGCGCCCGTACGGCCTGACGTTTCACGTCGGGTCCCAGATGACCCGGCCGACCGCGTGGGCCGAGGCCATCCTCGAGGCCGGCGACCTGCTCACCCGCCTGGCCGAGGACGGCATCCGGCTGTCCATGCTGGACATCGGCGGCGGCTTCCCGGCCCGGTACGGCGACACCGAGCCGGACCCGTACGAGTACGGCGCGTTCGTCCGCCAGGCGCTGGATCTGTTGCCGTATCGGCTGCACGTCGTCGCCGAACCCGGTCGCGGCCTCGTCGCCGATGCCGGTGTCCTGGTGAGCACGGTCATCGGGACAGCGACGCGGGCCGGACGGGACTGGGTGCACGTGGACGTCGGCGCGTTCAACGGGCTGATGGAGGCGCTGGAGACCGGCAACACCCTCGCCTTTCCGCTCAGCGATTCCCGGTGTACCGGCGAGCTGCGGTCGTACCACCTCACCGGGCCGACGTGTGACAGCCAGGACACGATCCTGTTCGACGCCCAGCTCTCGACCGGCATCGGCGCCGGTGACCGGGTCCACATCCGCACGGCCGGGGCCTACACGACGGCGTACGCGGCCCGGTTCAACGGCTTCGAAATCCCGGATGTCCGCGTGGCGAGCTACCATGCACGGTCATGAGGATCACCGCGTCGGCCGTCTCGCTCAACGTCGATGATGTCCCCGGCTCGACCGACTTCCTGGTCGAGCACTTCGGGTTCCGGCCGGTGATGATCGCCGACGGATTCGCGTCGCTGACCCGCGACGACGCCGGGATGAACGTGATCTTCCTGAAGCGCGGCCTGCCGACGCTGCCGGACGACCAGCGCGACGTCCACGCGCAGGGACTGATCCTCGCCTTCGAGGTCGACGACCTCGACGCCGAGCTGTCCCGGCTCGGGGCCGAGGGCGTCCCGATCACGATGCCGCTCACCGTCGAGGACTGGGGCGAGCGGGCCTTCCAGGTCCGCGACCCGAACGGGGTCATCGTGCAGCTGGTGGACTGGAACGGCCCGAAAACCGCCGGATGATCCGCGATCCAGACCGAGGCCGTCAGGCGACGTGGAAGGCCGGGTTCATGCTCAGCGCCGCCAGTTCGTCCACTGTGTACGGAAGGTCGGTCAGCGACTTCGGCGGCGTCCCAAGAGCGCTCATCAATGTCTTCCCCTGGGCCACGAAGACGACCGTGCCGTCGGAATAGCGGTAGGCGGCCCACTGGTCGAAGCGGTCGTCAGTGGTAGGTCGGTCCACCACGCCGATCTGGACGCCGTTGACGGTCACCGGCCGGCAGTGCCCGTCCATCCCCCAGAACTGCGTCGTCAGCGCGCACCCGGTCGGGACCCCGAACGTATTGCCGGCCGCGTGCACCTCGACCGCCACGTGGCCGGTCCCGCCGTCCTTCGTGACCTGCGCGGTTGCCATGAAGGACCAGATGTCCTTGCCGTGGATTGTGTCCTCGAACTGGGCCTGGTGGTAGCGGGCATCTGGGCCGTCGGGCACGCCGAAACCGGCGGGCACCGCACCGACCAGATCTTCCAGAAGCTTTTTTCCTTTGTCGTACTGGGCACCAGCCCGCGCCGTGCGATCCTCCTGGGGGCTGCCATCCGGCCCGGTCGGCCACACAGTCTTCGTGCCGGTTGCCGTCGGGGCCGGTATGCCGGTCACCGTCGGCATGGGTGACGCGGGCGGGCCGCCGGCCACCAGAGCGGGTCCCCGGCCGGCCGTGGCCGTGATCGCCACGGCGAAGATGGCCAGTGCCGTGGCGCCGCCGGAGCCGATCCATGCGGCTCGTTGGCGCACCTGGGCTCGCCGGCCACGGCTGAGCGCGGCGGCGGCATTCATCGACGGTGGTGCAGCGGTGACGGTCATCGTCGTCCGCAGGGCAGCGCGGAGCTCATCCTCGTTCATGCGTCCTCAATCCCAATGAGTGTCAGGCGTCCGCGCAGCGCGGCCAGTCCCCGGGCCGCCTGGCTCTTGACCGTGCCGACCGAGCAGCCCAGCATCGCGGCCGTCTGCTCGACGGAGAGGTCTTCCCAGTACCGCAGAATCAAGACGGCCCGCTGCCGGCGCGGCACGGTGGCCAGCGCGGCGAGCAGGTCGAGGCGATCCTCGGGCGGGTAGCTGATCGGATCCGGCTCGGGCAGCGTGCCGGTCACGCGGACGCGGCGCCACCAGCCCAGCCGACGTTCGTCGAGGAAGCTGCGGATGAGCGTCTGGCGCACGTATCCGTCGAGCGAATCGTGCCGCGTGACCCGGTCCCAGGCCAGGTACAGCTTCGTGAACGCCACCTGTACCAAGTCTTCGGCCCGATGCCAGTCACCACACAACAGGTACGCGGTCGCGCGCATGGTGTCTGACCGGGCGATGAAGTACTCGGCGAACGCCTCGTCCTTGTTTCCCCGCACGGGTTACTCACGAGGTCGGGCGCGGCCGGGGTTGCATGGCCCTAGCGGGATTTTCCGGCGAACTCGAGCGCCTCGCGGGCCAGGTCCGGCCAGGACCGGTCGCATCCCGGGTCGAGGACGAACCACTCCTTCATCGGGGTGCCCTTGTTGGCGTCGAAGCGCTCGCCGTCACCGCCGCTGACCAGCTCGTCGACCCGCGCCTTGGGCAACTTGACGACGAGCCGGCCACGCACGTACATGGCGAAGATCTTCTTGTTGAAGCGCAAGGCCGACGAGCCAAAGCCGCGCCCGGGGCTCGGGGGCGTGACCCCGTCGTAGGCGACGAACTCGTCGACCAAGCGCTCGAACTGCTCTTCCGGCGTCATTCTCAGCCGGTGAGCAGGTGTGCGATGGTCCGGATGATGTCCATGTAGAAGGTTCCTTCGATCTTCCGGAACAGCGCGAACGGCCGGCCCGGGTCACCGAAGAACGGCCGCAGCGTCCACGCCAGCTGGGTGCCGACGAAGCCGAAGAGCAGGATCCAGATGTACAGCAGGCCCATGCTCGCCTGCTTCTCCTGCGGCGGGCCGGGAACCGGCCGCGGCGGCGGGCCGAGGCGGGGCGGGCCGACCGGCATCTGCTGCAGCCGCGACGGCGCGACCAGCAACGGGTCGAAATCCGGTATGACCGGTGCCGGCGGGATGGCCCCGTTGCCGGTCGCCGCGACGGGCACCGGCTCCTCGACAACGGCGGGCGCCGGGGCCGGGGACACCGGGACCGGCACCATTTCTTTCTGCAGGGCCTGCTGCGTCTGGTATTCGTTCAGGGCGCGCATCCCATTGGTGAGGAAGCGCAGCCCGACGATTGCCGTGAGCACCAGGATCGTCACGTTGAGCAGTTTGAAGAAGCTGTAGTTGTGCGCCGAGATCAGGAAGAACAGGCTGATCGGCGCGAACGCCAGCGTGAGCACGGCGGTCACGGTGATGCACACCATGATGAGGGTGAGCGCCTGCATCACCGACAGGCGAGCCCCGAAGACGAGGTTGAACAGGTAGAGCGTGGGCAGGCAGATGGCCAGCGTGGCCAGGAAGAGGACGGGCAGCTTGACGAACGACGATGCCGCCTGGGCCCAGCTGTTCGAGGCGCCGAGCACGGCGCCGTAGATCGCGAGACTGATCACGGAGCTGGTCAACAGTTGCCGGGTG
>Ga0070683_100001100_pt1 | contig 20362 bp, 22 predicted proteins | sample KBSC713LmetaG_FD_64662 | JGI IMG/M metagenome (GOLD analysis project Ga0070683, IMG submission 64662) | Corn rhizosphere microbial communities from Kellogg Biological Station, Michigan, USA - KBS C7.1-3L metaG | ecosystem: Host-associated > Plants > Roots > Rhizosphere ... | reverse complement strand
CCCTGGACTTTGGACATTTTGATTAGGCAGCCGCGGTGAGAACGAGGGTTTCCAGATTGGGATATAAGGCGAGATCCTCCAATGCAGACCGCTTTTCAAGCATTTCTTTGCGGAGAACGGTAATCAGGTCCAGACAGGACGGACGCTTGGCGTTTCGTCGCCATTTGGGTAGTTGAGGGTAGGCTTCGCCCCGATCGGGGCCGAATGCCAAGATGCCCGCCAGTAACAGAGCGCTGTAGGCCGCGACCACGAGTGCGGGTTGGCGCGGCACGGATTGGGTTGAGCGGAGTTGGGCTTGGCCTACCCCCAGCGTGTCCTTCTCTTCCCGATGGTTCACCTCGATTTGCCAGCGATCGAGGTAAGGCTGCAAGATCTCGCGCGCGGTTCCGTTGAGATCGGTCGTCAGCAGAAAGGCCGGCTCGCGATAATAATTGCGAGGGCGTCCCGGGACGTGATACGGCAAAGGGGCAACGATCAACAGGCGCAACTTCCTTGGGCCGGCGCCGCTCTGCCAGTAGATGCCGGCCAGCTCTTTATAACGGATCTTGCGCCACTGTCCGCCGTAGAAGACGCGGACTTTCTGCCACGCGATGGCCTCGTCTTGACGAACCTGCTCCGGGGTGAACTTGAGCACATCATAGATTCGCCTGCCGCCGGCGGCGGCTGGACGGCAAAGTTTGAGGTCGCGGCGGGCGCGCGTGACGATTTCGACCCGATCCCAGGTGAAGCGGAACAAGGTGCGATTACAGAAACTGGCGTCGCCCACCGCCAGAATGGTTTTCCGCTGGCCGCCGGCTTCGTCACAGGCTTCGCGCAGACCGCGTAGAATCTCGACGGTTCGACTCGACAGGTTGGAGCGTTTTGCGCATTCTCGCCACGCATCCCAAACTTCCGGAGAGGCTTTCTTGGACGGCTTTTTCACGACCGGACACTCGACGAAACGCACGGGGAGAGAGCGTGCGGACTGTTTGCTGGTGCGATACAGCGGCGCCAATATGGCGACCTGCAGAAAGCGCAAGCCCCACATGAGGTTGAAGCGGAACTTGGGAGAGAGCGGGTCGCGTTGAAAGAAGGCGGAGAGGATCTTGCGGCCGGTTTTGCGGATACGGGTGTCGTCCATGGCCAAGGGCAGGTAGCGACCGCGGCAGAGCGGCAGAGCCTTTTCGAGAATGGGCTGGAAGAGCCGGTGGGCCTGCCATGGCGCACGAGCATGCAAGCGATAGTCGGCGCTCCAATCTTGCTGCTGGCGTCCCTGGGAAGCGATGAGACGGGAAAGGGTCCGCCGCCCCAAAGTCGTCAGACACGCAAGCGCCTGGCGGATGGCGCGGTCGAGTGAGCGTTGCTGGTGGAAGGCTGGGCGCCATCCGTTGAGGATGTTCAGCCAAGTGCGGAGCAGCACAGAGGCCTCCTATATTTCATGCATAATGATGAAACACAGAGGCGACAAAAAAGAAGCCCTATTCCTCGGGGCGCAAAAACGCGTGGTTGGTTTCGCAGATGGCTTCCAGACGAGCTTTCAAATCGCGATAGTTCTGGATCCATTGCTGAATCTGCGGCACCGTCTCCGGCCGGATACTGAACTGCTTGGTGATGCCGTCGGGGTATCCGACGGTGAGCACCCAAACGGGGTGCCCCTCACCGCGGTCACATTTGGGACAACCTTTTTTATGCCGAATGGTGCGCCGAAACAAAGAGCCCCGCAGGATCTCCGCGACGGGAGGGAGGTCCGCAGTCAGGCGCAGGCGACGCTTGAGGGCCTCCTTCTGTTTCATCAATTCAAATGAAACACATCTTGATCTAAAAGTCCAGAACATTCTCAAGGAAAAATGTCCAAACTCCAGTGGCAGGCGAAACCGCCTGCCCCACCCAACACTACACTAAAGCGTGCGCACAATTCTTCTGCTGGCGCTGCTGGCCGCGTCGGCCGAGCATCCCGGATGGCGGGTGCTGGGGCCGGGCGGCGGCGGCGCGCAATTCAATCCGACGGTGAGCCCGCACGATCCGAACCGCGTGCTGGTGAGTTGCGATATGACGGGCGCGTACCTGACGGAGGACGGGGGCGCGTCGTGGCGCATGATCAACTTCGGGAGCACGGTCCGGTTCTTCGCGTTCGACGAACGCAAGGCGGGGGTGGCTTACGCGCAGACGACGCGGCTGTGGCGGAGCGAGGACGGCGGCCGCTCGTGGAAGCCGATCTATCCGGCGGAGGCGCGAATGGTCATCGATGGCGACCACGCGGAGGAGCGCGCGGAATCGGCGCTGCCGGCGGTGGACGCGCTGTCGGCAAGCGGGGATGAACTCTGGGCGGCGATGGGGAATTCGCTCGAGCGGTCGATGGACGGCGGGCGGACGTGGGCGCGGGTCGATGGGCTGCCGGGGCGCGCGCGGCGGGTATTTCGCAATGGCGGGCGGGTGTACGTGCTCGGCGCGGAGTTCGTCGCGATCCGGGAAGCCGACACGACGCGCGTGTATCCGCACGAGCGATCGACTGATATTTCGATGGGGTTCGAGGACGGCGCGCCGCTTTTCTATGCGGCTGCGGATGGCGTTTCCGTGTCGACGGATGGGGAGCACTGGACGAAGCGGGAACTGGGCGGCGCGGTGCGGGCGGTGGCGGCGTCGGCGCACCACGGGAAGACGGCGTACGCGGCCTATCGCGCCGGTGTGGCGCGGACGTCGGATGGCGGCCGCACCTGGGAGAAGGTCTGGGACGAGTCGGGCGGGCGGGCGTCGACGGTCGATGTGGGCGGCTGGGTGAGCGACCGATTCGGACCGGGATGGGGCGAGGCGCCGCTGGCGCTGGCGGTCGCGCCGGCGGATCCCGAACGCGCGTGGGGCACAGACATGGGCCGGACGCTGTCGACGCGCGATGGCGGGAAGACCTGGGCCGCGGCGTACACGCGCCGGGTCGACGATGGCGGATATACGAGCACGGGGCTGGACGTGACGACGAGCTACGGCGTCCACTTCGACCCGTTCGACGCGGCGCATCTCTTCATCAGCTATACGGATATCGGGTTGTTTGCGAGCGGCAACGGCGGGCGGAGCTGGCGGAGCGCGACGACCGGCGGGGTCCCGCGCGAGTGGGTGAATACGACGTACTGGGTGGAGTTCGATCCGAAGGTGAAGGGGCGCATGTGGGCGGCGGTGAGCGGGACGCACGACCTGCCGCGGCCCAAGATGTGGCGGCTGACTTCGCCGGAGCGGTTCCGCGGCGGGGTGGTGCGCAGCGACGATGGCGGGAAGACGTGGCGCGCGATGACGAACGGGATGCCGCAGACGGCGGCGACCCACATCCTGCTGCACGATGGGTCGCTCTACGTGACGGGGTTTGGGCGCGGCGTATTCCGGTCGGACGACGGCGGGGAGAGCTGGTCGCTGAAGAACCGCGGGTTGCCGGAGCACGAGCCGTTCGCGTGGAGGCTGGCGGCGGCGGACGACGCGCTGTACCTGGTGATCGCGCGGCGAAGCGAGCGGGGCGAGATCGGGGATGAGCGGGACGGGTCGCTCTACCGGTCGGTGGATCGCGGCGAGAGCTGGGAGCGCGTGCCGCTGCCGGCGGGGGTCAACGGGCCGAACGGGATCGCGGCCGATGCGGGGCGCCTGTATCTGGCGGCGTGGGCGCGGCAGGGCGCGCGGAATGGCGGGATCTATGTGTCGACGGACCGGGGCGCGACGTGGCGGCAGACGTTTGACGGCGACCAGCACGTGTACGACGTGACGGTGGATGCGCGCGATCCGAAGACGCTATGGGCATGCGGGTTCGAATCGGCGGCGTGGCGGTCGGACGATCGCGGAATGACGTGGTCGCGCGTGCCGGGGTACGACTTCAAGTGGGGGCATCGCGTGATTCCGGACCCGGCGGATCGGCGGATGATCTACATCACGACGTTCGGGGGGAGCGTGTGGCACGGGCCGGGGCGATAGCGATTCTGACGCTCGTAATTCTCCGCACAGTGAAGTAGTACCGAAACTGCAACCACCCGGCGGCGCCATCTTATGATGAGGGACGGGGCCGGAGGAGAAGATTTATGGCAGTCGTGGTTTACTATTGGCCGGGGTTCCCCGGCCACGTCTCCATAGCGGTGGATGGAGGCTCTCCTCCTGGCATGATGTATTTGAGCCGTTGGCCGAAAGCATGGGATACGGCCGTAATGCTCGCGTGCGAGGGCGTCGGCCAAACGATGGATGAGGATATCAAGGCGGAGGGCGCCTACCCGCTCTGGATTAGGTTTACATCCCTCAATGAGACAAAGGTCAAAACCGCCATTCATATGGCCAACAAAGCCATGTTTTACCAAGACATCGTCGGCAACTGTGCGACCCACGTAAAAGCCTGTCTCGGGGCCGGACTCCCGACCGCCGAAATGTTTGCATCGGCATTCGTGCCGGCCGTGATGAACGACACACCATGGGGCGTTTACAGGTACGCGCTCAATCTGCAGAAGAGCCACGCTTAGTAGCGAAGCGACGTCCTGGAACGGACTACCCGTGCAACTTTCTATACGTCGCCAGACACTTCTCCGCGGTCTCGAACGGGCTGAAGCGGCTGCCTTCCTGCTCGATCAGGTAGTATTCGACTCCGCCGACCTTTTCGGCGGCGTCGAAGATTTTCATCCAGGGGGCTTCGCCTTCTCCGAATAGCACCTTGTAACCCTTGTCCTCTCCGGGGGCCCAATCCTTCAGATGGAGACTTTGAATGCGGCTGGGGTTGGCGTGGATCCAGGCGATGGGATCCTGGCCCGCTTCGAGGCAGGTGCCGACGTCGAACTGGAGCATCACGTCCTTCGGCGTTCCCGCAGCGAGCGTGTCCATGGGACGCTTGCCGTCGACGGCGACGAACTCGGGCTTGTGGTTGTGATAGCCGGCGTGGAGGTCGGCCGCGCGAAATTTTTCATTGGCGGCGGTCAGGGTGTCGGCGACCTTCTTCCAACCGTCGGGACCGTCGACGCGTCCGGCGCTCGCCATCACGATGTATTTCGTGCCCAACATCTTGTTGAGGTCCATCGCCTTGACGATGCCATCGCCGGTGAAAGCGGTCGGGCCGTTGTGGGTGGAGAGGCAGCGAATGCCAAGATCGTCGAGGAGCTTGCGGACGTCCTTTGCCTGATCGAGGGTCCAGCTGAAGTAGGGGGCGTAGAACTCGACGACCTGGTAGCCCATCTTCGCGACCGCGGTGACGGTGCCGGTGAGGTCCTTGGCGAGCTGGTCGCGCACGGAGAAGAGCTCCAGGCCGACGGGGAGGTTCTTGGCGGCCAGCGCCGGGATGGCCGTGGCTGCGGCGCTCAGGGCCAGGAACGAACGGCGGGAGACGTTGGTGGGCATGCGGAGTCCATGTTACCGCAATGCTATCCTGGGCTTAAGCTAAGGTGTTTCGAGCCGCAATCATTCTCGCGGGCGCGCTTCTTCTCATCACCGCCCTTTGGGCCCAACGCCCTTTCCGCCAAGCCACACCGGTGGAGTATACCGACTATCCTCTGCCCAAGGACTACCAGGTTCCCGGCGAATGGGCGTTCGCCCGCCTGCAGTACCCGCCGGTGGGCCGGTATTACGGCGGCTTTCAGTTCCTGGGCAGTTGGAAGGAAGGCGCTTCGAACTGGGCAATGGACTATCCGCGGTCGGACCGGCACTTCTCGGCGGCCGTGCGCCGGCTGACGAACCTTAGCGCCCGGTCGGCGGAACAGCTTGTGGATCTCGACGAGAAGGACGTGTACGACTGGCCGTGGCTGTACGGGGTCGAGGTCGGACACTGGGAGCTGACGGACGAGCAGGCGAAGACGATGCGCGAATATCTGCTGCGCGGCGGTTTCTTCATGTGCGACGACTTCCACGGGCAGATCGAGTGGGACGTGTTCGCGGCGAGCATGAAGAAGGTGTTCCCGGACCGCCCAATCGTCGATATCGAAGGCAAAGATCCGATCTTCCACGTCCTCTACGATCTCGACGACCGGTATCAGGTGCCGGGCGCGCTGTTCCTCGAAACGGGGCTGACGTACGAGAAGGGCGAGAGCGGGAAGTCGCCGCACTGGCGCGGGATCTACGACGATCGCGGCCGCCTGATGGTGGCAATCTGCCACAACATGGACCTTGGCGACTCGTGGGAACACGCTGACAATCCCGAGTACCCAGAGAAGTATTCGGCGCTCGGCATCCGGATCGGGCTCAACTATCTCGTATACTCGATGACGCACTGATATGACCTGGAGCGTAGTAGGCGCGATTCTGATGGCGTTGGGGGTGGCGCTGGGCGCGTTCGGCGCCCACGGGCTGAAGGCGCGGCTCGACGAGTACCAGATGAGCGTGTACGAGAAGGCGGTGTTCTACCACTTCGTCCATGCGCTGGGACTGCTGATCGTGTCGTTCCTGCCGAAGACGGGGACGTTCTCGGAGTTCGCGACGTCGTGGGTGTGTGGGCTGCTGCTGGCCGGGATCGTGCTGTTCTCGGGGAGCCTCTACCTGCTGGCGGTGACGGGCAATCGCGGGCTGGGAGCGATCACGCCGATCGGCGGAGTCTGCTTCATCGCGGCGTGGGTGATGCTGGCGTACTTCCTGTGGGTGCGGAGCACGCTTTGACGCAGAGACGCTGAGCCGCAGAGGAAAGCACAGAGAACCACATCGGCGTTCATCTGCGTTCATCGGCGGCTGAATGAATTGCAGCGTCTTCCTCGTCGTACGCGAAGGGGTACGGGAGCGGGATCGCGGACGGATTCGCGCGGTCCCATTCGATTGTGCGGCGGATCGCTTCTTCGACCGGGACGATTTCCTGCCAGCCCAGTTCCTTGCGGATTCGCGTGGAGTCGGCCTCCCAGTGTTGGCCGGTGTTGCCGGGGAAGCGTAGGGCTTCGGGCATCCTTTCCGTTGGCAGCACGTGGAACTCTCCGTCCCAGCCCGCGGTTGCCGCGATCTTCTTCGCCCATTCCAATTCCGTGAAGGCGGGCGTCTCCGCGACATTGTAGATGCGTCCTGCGGCGCGGTCGTCGGTGGCGGCTAATGCCAGGGCCGCCGCGACGTTGTCGACGTAGCCTCGCGGGCTGCGCCACTGGGCCGCACCGGTCTCGAAGAGAATCGCGCGCCGGCCGTGGTCGATTCTCCGGAGGACTGGATGGAAGCGGCGCAGGTGATCTCCGGGACCGTAGATCATCGGGAGCCGGAGGACCGGGCCCGGGAGGCCGCGGTCGCCGATGATCGCGCGTTCGACCGGGATCTTGTCGTACTCGGCGTCGAGCCAGCCGAAGATTTTACGGAGCTCGGCGATATGCTCCGGCGGATAGGTCTGGAGCTTGGTGCGGAGCGGCGAGTCTTCGGTGAGCGGAACCGGATCGGGCGGACCGGGCTCGCTGCCGTGCAGGATGCCGCAGGCGCGGTAGACGTCGATGCTGCTCGCGATCACAACGCGTTCGGCCACGCCGCGAAAGGCCTCCATGAGACGCTCCGCCTGGGCCCCGGAGCTGAGGATGAGGTCGACGACGACGTCGGCTTTCGGGCGCAGATGGGGGAGGTCGCGACGGTCGCCGTGGATGTGCTCGGCGGGGAGATCGACTTGGGCGTGGCCGCGATGAAAGACCGCGACATCGTGACCGGCGGCGGCGAGTTGGCGGACCAGAGGGGGTCCGATGAAGCCCGTGCCGCCGATAACGAGGATGCGCACTAGCTCGTCAGTTGCGCGACCGTCGCGCCGAGACCGACGAAGACCACCCACGGGGTGAGCGTGGCGAACAGGGCGCTGCCGAAGGAGAGCTTCTTACGGCCGGCGGCGGCGGAGAGTCCGATGGCGGTGAGGACGATGGTCCAGATCGCGAAGACGTCGAACGCGAGCGCGAAGGTGTAGAGGAACTTCGAGCTGTTCAGCGGGTCCATGAACGCCGCGACGTTGAACGCGAGCGGATTCATGAGATTGAAATCGTCGGGGTTCTTGAGGAAGACGACGATGATCGACAGCAGAAACTTGAGGACCGTGGGAAGGCCGGCAAAGCAGACGATCGCGAAGACCTGCTTGTAGCGCAGCCCGGCCGACATCATCGCGGTTATGCCGAGCAGGAGCGCGGCCGAGATGAGCGTGATGATCGGCATCATGATCGCCGGCGCGAACTGATAGCCGATCCCCATGAACTTCGCGCGCATGGCGAGCTGCGCGTCGCGCTGATCGGCGGGGATCTGCTCGATCTGCTGCGCCATTTTCGGGTTGGTGGCGAGTTGCTGTTGCAGCGCGCGCTGCCAGCCGATCTTCTGTCCATATGCGGAGTAGAAAGCGATCGAGCCCAGGACGGAAAGGAGCAGCGGGAGGAACCAGGTGGGCCGCCTGCCGATGTCCGCGAACGTTTTGCCAGGTTCGAAGAAGACGCCGGCGATGCGCGAGAACGCGCTCATACCTGCGGGCGCAGGCTCAGGGGCACGGATGGCTTCAGGAGTCATATCCGGCGATTGTACTCCCGCGTGGGGGCAGTAGCTAGCGGCCAATCACGACGCCGACCGCACCAGGCTGGACTTCCAGGCGGTCGATGCGATGGCCGAGTTGGAAGGGGCGGCCGACGGCGGCGTCCGGGTACATCGGCAGAAGGACGTTCTGGATCAGGAAGTCGAGCGTGCCACCGTCGATCGCGATGCCGGAGATCTCGACACGCTCGACATCGACCGTGGCTTGGCCGTTGCCGGAACGGATGCGGGCCTGGACGGTGACGGGGCGCTCGCCGTCGAGGAGTTTGGCCATCAGCCATCCGGGCTGGTGTCCTTGCGCGCGGCGGACCTTGCCGAAGTCGATCAGGGCGGAGCCTTTGGCGATTCCGGACTGAAGCTCGAGGCGCGGATTGCGAACACCGGCGGGGGCTTCGTGAGCGACCCAGGCGTCGATCTCGCGGGGGAGGAGGGTGACGCGGGCGCCGGGGCGCAGACGGTCGGTCTCGATCTGGCCGAACTTCTGGCGGGCGGCGAGATAGTCGTCGAAAGCGGAGGCGGCTCCCGCCAGCAGGAGGACGGAGAGGACGGCGGTGGCTCGCGTGATCACACCCAGTTAGACGGCTCGAGCGGGCCGGGAGGTTGCCTTTTCCGGGGCATAGCACCCATCCTGCGCGGCGAGGGCACCCAATTGACCCGGCCGGCGCTCGGCGCCGCCAGGCCGGCCGTTGCAAATCAAGGGATTAGCCGGAGGGCTGGAGTGGCACGGCTGGTGCTATTCAGACACGCGAGTCTTATATGAAACTGGAATGGGTCGCGATTGCCGCCGGGATCGCCCTGGTTGTCGCGGCCTGGCGATTGATCCGCGCCTGCCTGCTGTACCGCGGACGGCGCGTCATCCAGTGCCCGGAGAACCTCCGTCCGGCGGGGGTGCGGGTGGATGCGCGCCATGCCGGACTGACGGCGATGGGGGTGGCCGCGGACCTTCGCTTATCGACGTGTTCGCGATGGCCGGAGCGGGCGGGTTGCGGGCAGGAGTGTCTGTCGCAGATCGCAGCGGCTCCCAAGGACTGCCTGGTCGACCACATTTTGACGGCGTGGTACGCCGGGAAGTCGTGCGCGTCCTGCGGGCGGCCGTTCGGAAAAATCGACTGGTCGGCGCAAAAGCCGGCGCTGGTTTCCGCCGATAAGATCTCTGTGGAATGGAGCCAGGTTCCCGCGGAGGACTTGGCACAGACGCTCGAGACCGCGTTGCCGGTCTGTTTCTCCTGCCATCTGGCGGGCATCCTGGTCCGGGAGCATCCCGACCTCGTTACGGACCGGTCGCGGCCCTTGAGTTCGTAACTTTTAGGGAAAGTGTTGGGCCTCATGAAGATCCTGTTCTCATGCCTGCTGCTGGCAGCTTTGCCGGGGCTGGCCGAAGAACGGCAGGAACTGCCGGCGATTCTGTATACGACGTTTGAAGTATCGGCTCCACCGGCGGTGCAGAGCGCACTCGAAGACGAAGTCGACGAAATCATGGGCCAGCTCGGCCGGCACTACGAGTGGCGGTCGCTGAAGACGACACACGGGAACGAGGTGTCGTCGGAGTTGGCGGTGCTCACCTTTAAGGGCCGGTGCAGCGTCGATTTTCTGCAGCCGAAGGACATCCAGCCTGGCGCGCTCGGGTGGACGCATGTCAGCGACGGCATCATCCTGCCGTTCAGCGATATCGATTGCGACCGCATCCGCGGGTTCGTGCAGAAGCAGTTATTGAGGATTCCGGGAACGGACCGTGAGGCGTCGTTCGGCCGCGCGTTGGGCCGGGTGGTGGCGCACGAGTTGTATCACATCTTCGCGAATACGGCGCATCACGGCGCGGACGGGGTTGGCAAGTCTGCGTACACGGTCCAGGACCTGATGACGGACGAATTCCGCTTCGAGGAGCGGGAAGGCAACGCGTTGAAGGCGAAGGACACGAGGAAACCAGCGGCCGCGCCGCATTCCGCCAACGGGGCGCTATAATCCCCCTTGTGACCGCCCCGGAACTCGATCAGTTTCACCAACAGTTTGAAAAGGTTAAAGACGACGCCCAAGAATTGACCAGGGGCCTGGACGAAGCCCAATTCAATTGGAAGCCCGCCGCCGACCAGTGGTCGATCGAGGAATGCCTGGCGCACCTCATCATCGTCGGAAATCGGGAAATCCTGGCGATCGAGAGCGCGATCGAGGATGGCCGGGCCCGCGGCGTGAAGGGCGAAGGTCCGTTCGAGCCGGGTCCGATCGAGCGGCTGATCATCGACCTGAGCCGGCCGCCGGCGCGGCTGAAGTTCGATGCGCCGCGTTATTTTCAACCCCTGCACGGGCAGCCGCTTACGGCGGTCATGCCGAGTTTTCTCCATCTCCAGAGGCAATTTCAGATCCAACTCGAGCGGGCGGACGGACTCGACCTCTCGCGGGTCCAGGTGGCCACTCCCATCTCGCGTTTTCTGAAGATGAGCCTGTGCGGCATGTTCGCGCAGATCGCGGCGCACGAGCGCCGGCACGTGGAGCAGGCGCGTCGGGTCCGGGCGCTGCTCGGATAGTTCGCTACGCTGGTAGTACATGATCACGGACCTGATTCAGATCCGCACCCTCGGAGAGAAAAAGCGCGGCGAAAACGAACGGTTTCGCCGGCACATGAAGTCGCGCGACCACTCGGACCGGATTCTACGGCGGATTGCGGAAGAGATCGAAGGTCAGATCGACTGCACGGTGTGCGCGAACTGCTGCAAGGTGGCGAGCGTGCAGCTTTCGGAGCGGGATGTGGAGCGGCTGGCGAAGTCGGTCGGGACGACGCGGGCGCGGTTCCTGGCGGACTACACGATGCAGAGTGAATCCGAGGGCTTGGTGCTGAAACGGTCGAAGGAAACGGGCTGCGTGTTTCTGAACGGGACGGAATGCACGGTGTACGACGCGCGTCCCGAGATTTGCCAGAAGTTCCCACACCTGGTGCGCGGGCAGGGGTCGATCGCGAGCCGGATGTGGCAGTTCGTCGACCGCGCCTGCTACTGCCCGATCGTGTACAACGCGCTCGAGGCGTTCAAGGAAGAGCTGCGTTTCCAGAAGTGAAAAACCCTTAGGCCACGGCTGATTCATGCTCTCTTGGCGGTGACGGTGACGGTCGTGCCTTTGCCGGGGGCGGTATCGACCTGGAACTCGGCGCCGGCCTGACGGGCTCGGACGGCCATGCTGTCGATGCCGAAGTGTCCGGCCTTCTTTTTGGCCTCGGCGGGGTCGAAGCCGGAGCCGTCGTCGGCGATGGTCATGCGGAACTCGGGGTCGCGGTAGTGGAGGTGGACGGTGATGCGGCCGGCTCCGGAGTGCTTGGCCGCGTTGTGAATCGCCTCGCGTCCGATCAGAAACATGGCGGCCTGCGCCGCATAGGGGAGCGAAACGACAGTTCCCTTGACGCGGAGCACGAAAACGGCGCCGCTCTCGACCGCGCTGGCGCCGACGTCCTGGAGCGCTTCGGGGAGGGTGCTGTCCTCGAGGACGGGCAGGCGCATATCCTGCAAGGTGCGGCGCGCTTCGGTGAGGGCGTTGTCGGCTTGGCCGATCGCTTTGTCGAGGCGCTCCTTGCTGGCGGCGGGATGGGTCTCGAACTGGCGGGAGGCTGCATCCAACTGGTAGACGACCCCGGCGAAGCCCTGCAGCAGGGTGTCGTGAATCTCACGCGTGACGCGGGCGCGCTCCTGGGCGGCGAGGCGGAAGCGCGACTTGATCCGCTGCACGTTGAGCCAGTGGAGGACGTACCCGATGCCCGCGGCGAAGGCGAGCCACATCAACTTGTACCAGATGGTCTGGCTGAAGTACGGAATGACCTGGAACTCGATGTCACCACCCTGCTCATTGCAGACCTCGTCGAGATTGCAGGCCATCAGACGGAACGTGTGGCTCCCGGGCTCGGGGCTGATGAGCGAGACGGAGCGCTGATTCTGGACATCAGTCCAAGCCTGCGAGCCGGGGTCGAGGCGGTACTTGAAGTGGAGCCGCTCGGGCGCGCGCAGGCTGATGCCGTTGTACTCGATACGAGCTTCGTGGCCTCGAAAGGCGCTGACACCCCACGGCAAGGGCGTTCCGTCGACGATGATTTGGTCGATGTGGATGGCGGGCGGCACGGTGTCGGGACGGAGGAGCGCGGGATCGAGAATGGCCACTCCGTCCTGTTCGGTGACCCAAATGCGGCCGTCAGGGGCCACGGCAATGCGGGAGCCGTACATGCCCACTGAGGAGCGCCGGCGGAGTCCGTCCTGGTGGAAGTAGCGGGTGACGCGGAGCATGGACTGGCCGCCGGCGGGATCGGGGCGCGCGATGCGCAGGACGGCTTCGGGTGTGGCGACCCAGAGAACGCCGGCGGAGTCCTCGGCGATGCTTTGGATGTCCTCCGGCGGCATGCCTTGTCGTGGCCCCCAAGCGGTGAGTCTGCCACCGAGAATGCGGCAGAGGACGCGGCCGGCGCCAATCCAAACTGCGCCGTCGCGGCCGGCAAGCAAGGCGCGAGGGGCAGAGACAGCGCCGGTGGCATTCAGGTCGACGGGTTCGACGGCGCCGTTGCGCCAGCGGAACACGCCGTTCTCGTAGTAACCCAGCCACATGGAGCCGTCCGGCGTACCGGCGAGTCGAAAGAGGCTCGTCTGCGGTAGTCCGGGGATCAGGGACACACGACGGTCAAAGAGGCGCCAAGCTCCCTTCATCTGGTCCGCGAACCAGGCGCCGCCGGACGTGTCGAAGTCGATGCTGAACACCGCCTTAGAGCCAGGACCGTCGGGGAGGGCCGGAACGAGACGATCGCGCTCGAAACGCGCGAGACCGCGGTCGGTCGCGAGCCAGAGAACGCCTTGGCGGTCGACGGCGAGAGCCTGGACGAAATTGCCGGGCAGCCCATTTGCTACGGAAAACCACGAGAGGCTTCCACTCTTCCAGCGGGCGAGGCCGGCGCCGATGGTGCCGATCCAGACCGTGCCATCGGGCGCCGCGGCGACGGCGGTCGAGAAGTTGCCATCCATCGCGTCGAGGTGGAGGACGCGCGGATCGCGGAAGCGGTCGATGCCGGAATTGGTGCCGACCCAGAGATCCCCCTCCGTATCTTCGATGATGGTTTGCACCCGATCGCCGGAGAGGCCGTCACGGCGGGTAAAGCGCTCGACGACGCCTTTCCGGATGCGCAATAACCCGCTGGCGGTGCCGACCCAGACACTGCCGCTGCGATCGACGATGAGCGACCGCGCCGAGACGGCAAGCTCCGATACTTCGCGGGTGAGAATCTCAACGGCTCCATGGGCGATATGGGCCAGACAGGCTGTACTGGCGCCGTAAACATCGTCGGGTCCGATTGGAAAGAGGGAAAGAAAGATGCCAGGGAGCGGGTGACAATTCGCGCGGGAGCCGGGCGTCCAGCGGCAGACTGCGCCGGGGATGCCTAGCCACAGGGCTCCGGGTCCGGCAAGAGCGATGGCTTCGACACGGACCGGGGGGAGACCGTCATCGGCGGTGAAGAAACGACGGGGACGGCCGGGCTCCAGGCGAGACAGGGTGCCGCCCAGCAGCCAGACCGTGCCGCCGCCGGCATCGAGCATCGTGCGCACGCCCGTGTGTCGATCGGTGTCCTCGCGAAAGTCCAGCCTGCCATCCCGGAGCCGAATCAGAGATAGGCCGAAGGAGACCCACAGGGAGCCATCCGCTCGGCTCAGCGTATCGATTGCGCGTCCGGAGGGCATTTCCTGACCGGCGCGCAATGGCGGATCGGAGAAGCGCAGGCCGTCGAAGCGATGCAGACCGGTGTCGGAGCTGATCCACAGATAGCCGTCGGTCCCCTGGCGGATGGCGTTGACGGAGCCGAGATCCACGCTATTGGCGCCGGTCCAGGAGTCGTGCAGCAGCCGGCCCAGTTCCACGGATGGACTGATGGCTGCTGCGCCGATGGGAAGCAGGAGGGCGAGGATGACGGCGGCCGACGGCGCCCGAGACGTGGGGCGCGTCCCTAATCCCATTCGGATGGGTCCTGGATCGCCATAAAACGCTACGACCCAATCATAAGAATTGGTCTGAGAGAAAACAAGCCGCGGACGTACCTTGGATCTTCACCGAGAGCCAAATTCTTATGCTGAAGATCCTGGAGCGGCTGCGCCGCCGCGGCCGCAGCGTGGAAGCGGAGGGCCTCGCCGTCGCGACGGGCGTCACGACATCGGAGCACGCGGATGGCGTCATCTTCTTGCATGCGGGGACAGGGTCAGTGTACACCGCCAACGGGACGGGCGCGCGGATGTTCGAGGCGCTGCGCCGGGGCGGCACTCCGCAGGCGATCGGAACGGCTCTGGGCGCGGAGTTCGGCGCGCCGGCAGAGGTCGTGGCTGCCGACGTGGCGCGTTTTGCGGCGGAGTTGGAGGCGCAAGGAATCCTGGTGAGAGCGCGGGCCGCATGACCGGATGGGAGCGCGCGCGACTGCGGGGACGGGCGTTCCGGGAACTCCTGCGCTACGACGCGCTCTCGCGCTACTGCGGCTTCCCGGGGATCCGGCGCCGAATGGGCGGGATGCGCGATGGCGCAACGACAGCGACGGTCGAGGCGTCCGTGGACGCAGTCGCGTGGATGACTTCGTTTTATTGGAAGCCGCTGTTGTGTTTACAACGGTCGGTGGTGACGGCGCGGCTGCTGCGCGCCGAAGGATTCCAGGCGGAGGTGGTGATCGGCTGTCGTGCGAGGCCGTTCTTCAGCCATGCCTGGGTGGAGGTGGACGGCCGGGTCGTCAACGACTCGCCCGCCTACCGGACGAAACTACAGCCGCTCGACCGCTTCTAGGCGACTCGGGCAAAAGAGGAGAAAAGCCATGTATGTACCACCTGTGTTGACTCGTGTCGGCGATGCTCGTGAAGTCGTGCTCGGATCCATTGACTTCGGCGTGGATATGGATCTAACCCACGTGATCGGAGATCTGGAAGGCGCGCCGGAGTATCCGTTTCCGGTCGGCGGCCAAGATTAATCGGGACGGCGCGGCTAGAGATGAATGATGCCGCGACGGAGCGCCGTGGTGACCGCGTGGGTCCGGTCCGTGACGCCGAGCCTTTCGAAAATGCGCTTGACGTGCGCATTGACCGTGTTTTCGGAGAGCTCGAGCTTGTAGGCGATCTCCTTGTTCCGGAGCCCGGCGGCGAGGAACTGGAGCACCATGAGTTCGCGTTCCGATAGGGCGTTGCGCGGGAAATTCTCGGCCAGCTTGGAGCCGACCTGCACGGGGAGATAGCGCTCGCCCGCGCGGACGTGGCGGATCGATTGGATCAATTCCTTGCGCGCCATGTCCTTGAACAGGTAGCCGCGCGCGCCCGCGTCGAGGGCGCGAAAAATGTCTTCATCGCCGGCGACGGAGGTGAGGACGATGAAGTCGATATCCTTCATCCTGCCGCAGATCGTGCGGATCACGTCGGAGCCGCTCATGTCCGGGAGCATCAGGTCCATGAGGACAATATTGGGCCGCAGTTGGGGGATGACACGGAGCGCCTCCTCGCCGGACCCGGCCTCACCTGAGACTTTCAGATCCGGTTCGGTGGAGAGGATGGCATTAAGCCCATCCCGAACCACCGGATGATCGTCGACGATCACCACGGTGATTTGTTCCGTCGTGGTCATTTCGAGGGCAGTATAACACCCATACCGGGAATTACCCGCCCCCAAGGGTAAAATGCGGCTGTGGACTCTGTCTTGACAAAATCCCCGGCGCTGCGCCCGGCTCGCGTCTTAATGCAAGGCCGGTATGTGACGTTAGAGCCGCTGAATGCCGCCGCTCATGGCGAGTCTTTGTGGGATGCGGTGCGCGGTCCGGAACACGACGCGCTCTGGCAATACCTGTTCGACGGTCCGTATCGCGACCGGGACGCGTTTGTCGCCGCGCTGGAGAGGAAGGCGTCGAGCGAGGATCCACTCTTTTCGGCAATTCTCGATCGCGAAACCGGACGCGCGGTGGGGTACGCATCGTATCTGCGGATCGAGCCGGCGCATCGGGCAATCGAGGTCGGAAGCATCCTGTTCACTCCGCTGCTGCAGCGGACCCGCGGCGCGACGGAGGCGATGTACCTGATGGCGCGGTATGTCTTCGACGAGCTCGGATACCGGCGCTATGAGTGGAAATGCGATGCCCGGAATGCGCCGTCGCGTAAGGCGGCGGAGCGGCTGGGGTTCACGTTCGAAGGCATCTTCCGGCAGCACATGATCGTGAAGGGCGGAAATCGGGATACGGCCTGGTATTCGATGCTGGACTCGGAGTGGCCGCAACGAAGGGCCGAGTTCGAGAGATGGCTGGCCGAGGAGAACTTCGACCGCGAAGGACGGCAGAGGTCGAGGCTCGCCGGCCTTTCCGGTATACTGCCGGGGTGCGATTCGTTGCGTTCCTGATTGCCGTCGGCGCGTTCGGCGCGGATGTTCAGTGGCCGGTGAATGGCGGGCCAGATAACATTCGGTACTCGCCGCTGAAACAGATTACGCCTCAGAATGTCGGGCACCTGCGCGAGGCGTGGCGCTTCGATTCGCACGACGAGTTTCAGGGCTCGGAGATGCAGGCGAATCCGATCGTCGTCGATAACGTCGCTTACCTCACGACTCCCAAGATGCGGGTGGTCGCGCTCCGTGCGGCGTCGGGGCGCAAGGTGTGGTCGTACGATCCCAATCCGGCGTCGGCCCGGCCGCGGCGGGTTCGCAATCGCGGGGTCACGGTCTATCAGGACCGGGTGTTCTTCACCAATGCTCACGAGTTGATCGCGCTCGACCGGAAGACGGGGAAGCCGATCGCGTCGTTCGGGGATAACGGGCGCGTCGACCTGCGGCAAGGGTTGGGGAGGCCTGCGGAGTCGCTGAGCGTGAGCGCGTCGAGTCCCGGTGTGATTTTCGAGGACATGATCGTTCTCGGCAGCACGGTGCCGGAAACGCTGCCGGGGTCGCCGGGCCATATTCGCGCGTACGACGTGAAGACCGGGAAGCTGCGCTGGATCTTCCATACGATTCCCCAACCGGGCGAGTACGGCTACGATACCTGGCCGAAGGACGCGTGGCAGGTGTCGGGCGGCGCGAATGCCTGGGCGGGCCTTGTCGTGGACGCGCAGCTCGGGATGGTGTTCGCCGCCACGGGGTCGGCGTCCTTCGATTTTTACGGGGCGAACCGGCTCGGCGACAATCTGTTCGCGAATTGCGTGCTGGCTCTCGACGCGCGGACGGGGAAGCGCGTGTGGCACTTCCAATCGATCCGGCATGACGTGTGGGACTACGATTTTCCGGCGGCGCCGAGTCTGGTGACGGTTAATCGGAACGGGCGAAAGGTAGCGGCGGTCGCGCAGATCACGAAGACGGGATACGTCTACGTGTTCGATCGGAAGACGGGCGAACCGTTGTTTCCGATCGAGTACCGCAAAGTCCCGGCGTCGACCGTAGATGGCGAGAAGTTGTCGGAGGTGCAGCCGTATCCGGTGAAGCCGCCGCCATACGCGCGCCAGATCCTGACGGAGGACATGCTGACGGATCGGACGCCCGAGATGCATGCGGCCGTGCTGGAGCGCTTCCGGAAGATCAACTCGAAGGGGATTTTCTATCCGCCGACGACCGAAGGAACGGTCATCTTTCCTGGGTTCGACGGCGGCGGCGAGTGGGGCGGCGCGGCGTTCGATCCGGAGACGTCGCTGTTGTACGTGAACTCGAACGAGCTGCCGTGGGTGCTGCGGCTGGTGCCGCGCGACCAGAAGTCGGCGTACCTGGCGAATTGCGCGAGCTGCCATCGGGACGATCGCGCGGGGACGCCGCCGTCCTTCCCTTCCCTGGTCGATATCGGAGCGCGGAGATCGAAAGAAGAGATCGTGAAGGTCGTGCGGGAAGGCGCGGGCCGGATGCCGGGGTTCGCGTCGCTGGGGAACGAGGCGGTGAACGCGATCGTGGACTTTCTGCTGACGGGCAAGGAGACGCCGGCGGGCGCGGATCCGAACTGGCTGAAGTACCGGAGCGACGGATACAACATGTTCCTCGCGCCGGACGGGCTGCCCGCGATCACGCCGCCATGGGGAACGCTGAACGCGATCGATCTCGACAAGGGCGAGATTCGCTGGAAGATTCCGCTGGGAGAGATTCCGAAGAGCGGTTTGAAGAACACCGGCAGCGACAACTATGGCGGGCCGGTGGTGACGGCGAGCGGGCTGCTGTTCATCGCGGCCACGAACTTCGACAAGAAGATGCGCGCGTTCGATAAAGCGACCGGGAAGCTGCTGTGGGAGGCGGAGTTGCCGGCCGCCGGGAATGCGACCCCGTCGGTCTATTCGGTGAAGGGAAAAGAGTACGTGGTGATCGTTTGCGGTGGCGGGAAAAACGGGGCGCCGAGCGGCGGGTCGGTGGTCGCGTTCGCGCTACCTTAAAATCGAGGCATGCGTTCCGTTCTGTCTCTCTTACTGCTGGCCTCCTGCGGGTTTTCCGAAATTCGATCGATGACGTTCAAGCAGGCGATCGAGACGGCGGTGGCCCAGAATCCCGACGTCGCTCTGGCGCGACTGGACGAGGAGAAGGCCAGGCAGGGGATTCGGGTGGCGAAAGACCCGTTTACGCCTCGTATCTCGGCGGGGAGCGGCCTCGCGTACAGCAACGGGTTTCCGATGAGCATCGAAGGGTCGGCGCCGAGCGTGGTGCAGGCGCGGGCGAGCGAGTTCATCTTCAACCGGTCGCAGAGCCTCTCGGTGGCGCAGGCAAAGGAAGACGCGCGCGGGGCGGCGATCGGGGTGACGGCAAAGCGGGACGAGATCGCGTACCGGGTGGCTTCGTTGTACCTGGATGCGGAGCGCGCGGTGCGGGTCGGGGAACTGGCGCGAAAGGACGCGGACAGTCAGGCGCAGGTGCTGGCGGCAGTGCAGGCGCAGGTCCAGGAAGGGCGCGCGCTGCCACTCGCCGAGAAGACGGCGGCGTACCAACTGGCGGCGGCGCGGCAGATGGCCGAGAATCTGACCGACGATCAGGCGGCGGCGGAGAATGCGCTGGCGGTAGCGCTGGGGTTCCCGGCGGAGGATCGGGTGCGGCCGGTGGAGGGCGCCCGTCCCGCGCCGGCGCTGCCCGCGTCGGAAGAGCAAGCGCTGCAGTCGGCGGTCGAATCCAGCGCGGAGTTGCGGCGGCTGCAGTCGGCGATCGCATCGAAGCAGCTCGAGGCGCGCAGCCAGAAAGCGCAGCGGTGGCCGCGCGTCGACCTGGTCGCGCAGTACGGGCTGCTGGCGAAGTTCAATCATTACGAGGATTACTTCCGAACGTTCCAACGGAACAACGGGCAGATCGGGATGTCGGTCCAGATTCCGATTCTGGCGGGGTCGGCGGTGAGCGCGCAGGCGGCACAGGCGGAGACGGACCTGGCGCATTTACGGCTGGAGATGTCGGCGGCGCGCAATCGGATCGCGTCGGACTTGCAGCAATCGATGCGGCAGGCGCGGCGGACGAAGTCGGGAGCGGAGCTGGCGCGGCTGGATCTCGACGTGGCGCGCGAGCAACTGTCGGTGGATCTCGCACAAATGCAGGAGGGCCGGCTCACCTTGCGCGAGGTGGAGCAGGCGCGAATCGTCGAAAACCAGAAGTGGATCGCGTTCTACGACGCGCAGTATGCAGCGGAGAAAGCGCAGTGGAACGTCGCGCGGTTGACCGGGGCGCTGTTAGGGGCGGTGCGGGGGATGCCGTAAGCGACGAAAACGGCATATCTCTCGCAAAGACGCAAAGGCGCAGAGAATACAGAAAACTGATTTGGAGTTCTTTGTCGTTCGTGGCGCTTCGCTGAGAGGATGCACCGGTATGGTGGGCGGGCTGATTGCTCTCGCAAAGGCGCAAAGCCGCAAAGAACACAAACGCCTTTTTGCAGCTCTTGGCGAGCTTGGCGTCTTTGCGAGAGATTGTTTTTGGACCTCGTTCGAGGCGCTTCGCTGAGAGGATGCGCCGGTATAGTGGGCGGGCAGAT
>Ga0070683_100001098_pt1 | contig 20381 bp, 14 predicted proteins | sample KBSC713LmetaG_FD_64662 | JGI IMG/M metagenome (GOLD analysis project Ga0070683, IMG submission 64662) | Corn rhizosphere microbial communities from Kellogg Biological Station, Michigan, USA - KBS C7.1-3L metaG | ecosystem: Host-associated > Plants > Roots > Rhizosphere ... | reverse complement strand
GGTTGATCCTGGTGGTGCGGGTGGCCGACAGGTGTCGGGCGGTTGGTTGTCGCGCGAGTTGAGACGGGGCGGTTATAGTGTTGGTGCTCGGAAACAGTTCCCTTCCCTTGCGTGCTTTTCTCATCATGGATGAGGCGGAGACTGTTACCGGCGCACGAACCCTTACCTATTGGAGACACGATGCTTGAGATCAGCCCGCGAAAAAAGGTGTATGACGTCTGCGTTATTGGCTCGGGGGCTGGCGGGGGAACGGCGGCGAAGATCCTGACCGAGGGCGGTCTGAGCGTGGTGATGCTCGAGGCGGGGCCGCGGCTGAATCCCGACAAGGATTTCAAAGAGCACATGTGGCCGTACCAACTGGCGCATCGCGGTGTGGGCGTGGGCGGCAGGCAGGCCGGAATCGGCGACGAGTTCATGGCGCCAAACGGCTTCTGGGAAATCGAAGGCGAGCCGTATACGGCCGCGCCGGGATCGTCGTTCCGCTGGTTTCGCTCGCGCATTGAAGGCGGGCGGACGAACCACTGGGGGCGGATTGCGCTGCGCTTTGGGCCGGCGGATTTCAAGCCGCATTCGACGGATGGGATGGGCGACGACTGGCCGATCACGTACGAGGAAGTGGCGCCTTACTACGACAAGGTGGAGTCGTACATCGGCGTGTTCGGGTCGAAGGAGAACGTGCCGAATGCACCGGATGGAATCTTTATGCCGCCGCCGAAGCCGCGCTGCACGGAGACGCTGATCAAGAAGGCCTGCGACCGTCTGCACATCACGTGCATTCCGTCGCGGATGGCGATTCTGACCAAGCCGCTCAATGATCGCGATGCCTGCCATTATTGCGCACAATGCGGGCGCGGCTGCAGGACGGCGTCGAACTTCAGCTCAAGCCAGGTGATGATTCCGCCGGCGGCAGCGACGGGACGTCTCACCATGATTCCCAACGCAATGGCGAGGGAGATCGTGCTCGGCAGCGATGGCAAGGCCGAGGCGGTATCGTACGTCGACAAGAGCACGAAGACGGAGCAGCGCGTCTATGCGCGATCCGTGGTGCTGGCGGCGAGCGCATGCGAGAGCGCGCGATTGCTGCTGAATTCGCGCTCAGCCAGCTTTCCCAATGGGCTGGCTAATTCGTCGGGTGTGGTGGGACGGTATCTCACGGACTCGGTGGGCAGCGATCTTGCGGGCGTCTTTCCTCAACTTGAGGGGATGCCGGTGCATAACCACGATGGCGTGGGCGGCATGCACATGTATATGCCGTGGTGGCTGTTCGGCAAGAAGAACGATTTTTTGCGTGGGTATCACATCGAGTTTGGCGGCGGCCGCGATATGCCGGGCGTGGGCGGGTTCCAGTACGCGTGCGACACGCACGAGGGCTACGGCGTGAGCTTGAAGCAGGCGGTCCGGAAATCGTATGGAACGATCATTGGATTCAGCGGACGCGGGGAGATGATCCCGAACGAGAATTCGTACTGCGAAATCGATCCAGAGACGAAGGACAAGTGGGGCATTCCCGTGCTGCGCTTTCATTGGAAGTGGGGCGAGAACGAGCAGAAGATGGCCAACCATATGCAGGCGACGTTCCGGTCGATCATCGAAGCGGCGGGAGGAAAGGTGCTGGGAGAGGAACAATCCACGCCGCCGGCAGCGAGTGCGGGAGAGAGCCATCAAATTCAGCAACAGCCTGCGGCGCGGATTTCAGAGGGCGGCGAGATTATTCACGAGCTGGGGACTGTACGCATGGGCGACGATCGAAAGAAATCGGCGCTGAACCGGTATTGCCAGGCGCACGATGTGAAGAACGTGTTCGTCGCCGACGCGGCGCCGTTTGTGTCGAATGCAGACAAGAATCCGACGCTGACGATCATGGCGCTGTCATGGAGGACCTCAGAGCACATGCTCGACCTGGCGAAGAAAGGAGAGCTCTGATGATGGACCGGGTATCACGTCGGGCGCTGCTGAAATCCCTGAGCATGAGCGTGGCTGCGGGGTCGGTGCTGCGGGTCATCCCGCTGCATGCGGCGGAGCACGCGCACCACGCGATTGAGGAAGAGCAGGCCGCTGGTGCGTACACGCCGAAGTTTTTCGATGCGCATGGATACAAGACGCTGCGCTCCTTGTGCGACACGATTCTTCCGGCAGACGCGGATGCGGGCGGCGCGCTTGAGGGCGGCGCACCGGAGTTTATCGACATGCTGACGAGCGAGAACACGGAGTACCAGGAGAAGCTCGGAGGGCTGCTGAAGTGGCTGGATGCGACGTGCACGACGCGGTACAACAAGACGTGGGTCGACAGCGCACCGCAACAGCAGACGGAAATCCTGGACCAGATTGCGTATCGCAAGAACGCTGATTCGGATCAGAGCCTGGGGAAACCAATAGAGTACTTTTCGTTCCTGCGCAACTTCACGGCCGACGGCTATTTCACGAGCAAGGTCGGAATTCACTACCTGGGATACAAGGGAAACACGTACCTCACGGAGTTTCCAGGCTGTCCGCCAGTGCCGGGCGTGTAATTTACCGCAGCTGCGCCCGTTGCTGCGAGCCGGAAAGCGATAGGCCGCGATTAGAATCGGGGCCATGCGGCTTGTTCGAAAGATATTCCATCGTAAATACCCAATGATCGGCGCACATCGCAAAATCCGTCTGGGATGTGCGGTGCTGACCCTTGCGGCGACGTGCTGCGCTGCTGGAGGTCAACAGCCCGCAAAGTCCGGTGCCAATGGCTGGGCCATCGAGATCCATGGTGGCGCGGGCGAGGCCGAGTGGCTGAGCATGGACCAAGCAACGGCGAATGCGTATCGCGCGTCGCTGGAGCAGGCGCTGGCCGCCGGCGCGGCGGTGCTGGAAAAACATGGCACGGCGATGGACGCGGTGCAGGCGGCCGTGGAGGTGCTTGAAGACGATCCGCTGTTCAATGCGGGACGCGGAGCGGCGTTCGCGGCGGACGGCAGCAACGAGATGGATGCGTCGCTCATGAGTGGCGTAGATCGCGCCGGGGCAGGAGTGGCCGGCGTGCACTTCACGCGCCACCCTATCCTGCTGGCGCGAGCGGTCATGGAGCACACACCCTATGTGCTGATGGCAGGACCGGGAGCGGATGCGTTCTCAAAGCAACAGGGCTTGCAGCAGGAGCTGCCGAGTTACTTCTTCACCGAGATGCGGTGGAAGGAGTTTGAGGATGTGATGCGCAAGAGCGGCAGGGCCGTTCCACCGCGGCCGGACGGGGCGTCGGCGGAGCCTGGCGCGAAGCCGGCGGGTAGTGCGCGCCTCGATGGTGGGATCCGATTTTCGCATGCGTTCGGGACGGTGGGCGCAGTGGCGCGCGACAGCATGGGCCACCTTGCCGCAGCGACATCCACAGGAGGCATGCAGGGCAAGTTGCCAGGACGCATTGGCGACTCGCCGATTCTGGGTGCGGGCACTTATGCCGATGATCGCGGGTGCGCGGTTTCCGGCACCGGCGTGGGCGAATATTTCATCCGGTTGTCACTGGCGCATACGGTGGGCGAGTTGTGCCGTGAGGGCAAGACGCCGCAAGCCGCGGCCGATCAACTGATCCATCGCGACCTTCCAGCATTGCCCGGAGGCGAAGGCGGCGTGATCGTGATGAGCCGGACGGGCCTTCCAATCTGGAGCAACAATACTGCTGGGATGTTTCATGCGCGGCAGGTGGAAGGCGGAAAAGCCGAGGTGTGGGTGAAGTGAGAGCGCCTAGGCAACGACGGGAAGCGTCCGCTAAGATATTCGGCATTGAGCAATGCAGGGAGCGCGGCGAATGAGAAGCGCGGGTATCGAGAGTGCGGAAGAACGCGTGAGACGGGAGCACAAAACCTCAGGGGCTAACGCCCCAGCCTTTTGTTTGGGCCTCTGGCGGCGGGACTGACAGTCCCATCCTTGCGCGATTTGGGTCGGAGGTTGGAGATTTCCGTAGCCTGTTGAAGGGGACGCATGAAGAGAGCAGGGCGCTTCAGGAAGGACAAGACATTCACGCAACCCATTGTGTGGGTGACGACATTGTTTATGGTAGCGTTTCACATTGGCGCCATCGCGGCGCTGTTCTTCTTCAGTTGGAAAGCGTTACTGCTCGCCATCGTGCTGTGGTGGGTGACGGGAAGCCTGGGCATCGGCATGGGCTACCATCGTCTGCTGACTCACAGGGGCTATAAGACGCCGAAGTGGGTGGAATATTTTCTGACGATTTGCGCGACGATGGCGCTGGAAGGCGGCCCGATTTTCTGGGTAGCCACACATCGCCAGCATCACCAGAACGCCGACAAGGAAGGCGATCCGCATTCTCCGCGGGACGGCAGTTTTTGGGCACACATGGGCTGGATTCTCACTGGCCGCACCATGCGGCACAACTCGGATGAGTTGCTGCCCTATGTTCCGGAACTCCGCAAAGACAGGTTTCACGCGTGGATCAGCCGCTGGCATTGGGTGCCGATCGCGGCGCTTGGCCTGGCGATATTCGTGTTTGGAGGCTGGCGGTTCCTGCTGTGGGGCATCTTCTTTCGCACTGTGCTCGGGCTGCACTGCACGTGGCTGGTGAATTCTGCCACGCACATGTGGGGACGACAGCGTTTTGCCACGCACGACGATTCGAAGAACAGTTTCTGGGTCGCTCTGCTGACGTTTGGAGAGGGCTGGCACAACAATCATCACGCCCATCCTCAATCGGCGCGCCACGGCTTGGCCTGGTATGAGATCGATCTGAATTGGTACGGAATTCTGGTGCTGCGCCTGGTTGGGCTGGCGCGGGATGTGAAGACATTCCGCAAGCGATCGCAAGAGATCGCCGCCTGAAGGAAGCGTTCCAACGCTCACCGGTTAAGATTTTTGCAGCGCACGTGTCTTCTCACCTGCCGGGAAGAGAAGCTCCACCTTGGTAGCAGCGTCGCAGGGTCCGACTCTCCCAGGGTTGAGCCGCAATAGGCGGCAGGAACCATCGCACCCAGCCGAGCCATTAGGATCGCCCGAGTCGAGCCTTTAAGTCGCTCATGCAGTGAAAAAGCAGAAAAGGCGCACCTGATGCGGTGCCTGCCAGCGCTTTGTGCGACCCCGAAAGCCAATGTCGCGAAATTTCTCTGTGCGCGGCGATCCGCCAGAGCCGATTTCGGGCTGCCGAAATGACAAAGCAAAGACATGCTACTGACAAGGGAGTATTTGACTTATTCGTATTCTTGCGCCAAGTGACAGACCAGAAACAGGGGTAGACCCGATGAATACGAAGAATTGCTGCAACTGGTTGATCTTATTCTGCGCTCTGCTCCTGAGCGGGTTTGCGGCCGCGCAGGCGCCGGGCACGGGCGCGGTGAGCGGGACCATTTATGATCCGACGGGCCATGCCATCGCACACGCCACGGTGACGCTCGAGCACCAGGGGACGCATGCCATGCGAACGGTCTTCAGCGACGCCGCGGGAACGTTCCGGTTCCCCTTGCTTGCGCCTGGTGATTACGTGGCCTCGGTCAATGCAGACGGGTTTGCGGAGACTAAATCGCAAGCCATTCCGGTGGTGGTGAGCGAGACCAGCTCTGTCGAGTTTCATCTGCATGTCGCGAGTGCAAAGACGAGTGTCGAAGTAAACGCCGACGAAGATATTGCGAGTGTCGAAAGTTCCGCGCTGGGCCGGGCAGTCGACGATCAGGCAATCCTGGCGCTGCCGCTTTCAAACCGGAACTTTACGCAGATACTTTCGCTGTCGCCGGGGGTGGTGGTCAGCCTGCCCGACGCGACAGATCTGGGGCGGGGCACGCAGGACGTGACCGCGAACGGTGGAAAGCCGACTGCGAACAACATTCAGTTCAATGGTGTAGACGCGAATAACCTGGCGCAGAACTCCGCATCAGGAGACGGAGAAGAAGTCGGGGTCGCCGTCCCGGCGCCGGACACGATCGAGGAGTTCAAGGTTCAGACGGGAAGCTACGACGCGACCTATGGCCGCGGAACCGGCGCGAACGTCGACGTGGTCAGCAAGGCGGGAAGCAATCGGTTTCACGGGACCGCGTGGGAGTTCCTGCGCAACGATCTGCTGAATGCGAATGATTTTTTCTCAAAGATGGCGGCACAGCCGCGGCCGGTGCTGAAGCAGAATGTGTTCGGCGGTGCGCTGGGCGGACCCATTTTGCGCGAAAAGACATTCTTCTTTGTGGCATATCAGGCATTGCGGTCGAGCAACGGCGAAGGAAACGAAACCATTGCAGTGCTGCCGCAATTGACGTCTGACCGCTCCGCAGGGACTTTGGGCGCGCAGTTTTGCGCGTTTCCAACGTTCGCGGGAGGAACGCAGGTGGCCTGCGATGGTTCCAACATCAACCCTGTTGCCCTGAGGTTACTCAACTACAAATTTGCCAACGGACAATTTGCAATTCCAAGCCCGCAGATTCTTCTTGCGTCTGACCCATCGCAGATTCCGATCGGGGAGTCGGTGTACGCGATCCCGGCGAAATACAACGAAGATCAGTACACGGGAAACTTCGATCAAACAATGTCTGCGAAGAATACTCTCTCAGCGCGCATTTTCTATTCACGCGCGCCCACAACCAAGGCCTTTTCACCCAATGCGGCAAACGTGCCTGGATGGGGCACGAACGAAGTTGACAAAAATCTGATGGCGATTTTGTCTGACACCCATGTGGTGAACTCGAACCTTGTGAATGTGGGGCGCCTGGGTTACATGCGTTTCGACGGAGTGTCCGCAGTTGCCAATCCGATCGCCGCTACGGACTTGGGAACGCAGTCGCCTACGGGTCATTCCGGGGCAGGCATTCCGGCGCCGGGGATTACGGTTGACGGCTTGTTCACAATTGGAGACGCGGGAACTCCGTCGCAAACGCAAACGACGAACAGCTTCATCGCGCAGGATATGTTTTCACTGACACGGCGCAGGCACTCCATCCGGGTGGGCGCCGAGGTCAAACGGCACCAGGTCATGGTGGCCGCGCCATTCTCAGCGGACGGACTGCTCGACATTCGGACGTTCAGCGACTTTCTCCTGGGCCAGAGCGCCCAGCAAAACGGAAGCCCCGATGAATTGAGCAACGTGACCTCGAGCGGCGGCAGTTCCGGGCTATTTCGCAAAGACGAACGCTATACCGACGCCGCCGTATTCATACAAGACGATGTGAAACTTACCCCATCGCTGACGGTGAACGCGGGACTGCGCTATGAAATCTTCGGGCCGCCGTCGGAGGTTCATGGACGCCTGGTCACCTTTGATCCAACCATCGCGACTCTTAGCGTGCCTGCCGACGGCAGCCTCAGTGGTTTCGTCGTCTCATCGAATTTCCCAGGACCCGTTCCGACAGAGGTGAAACAGTCAGGGAGGCGCGGGCTCTGGCCAACGCGGTACGGCGATGCCTCTCCGCGTCTGGGGTTCGCCTATCGCGTCGGGCAGCATCCGGAAATTGTGTTGCGCGGAGGCTATGGTATTTACTTCGATCGTCTTTCCGGTGGACTCGCCGAGAACCTCGTGGGACAGCCGCCCTTCTCTACGAGTCAGTTCTTTTCAGGATCGCAGAATGGCGGCGCAACTCTGCAAGAGCCCTTCAGCCCAGTGCTCCCGGCGCAATCGAGCTATCCCATTTTTTTGCCGCGCATACAGGGCGGCGGCCCCACTGTGGTTGGTCTGTCTACCCATATGACCGATCCCTATACCGAGGAGTACAACCTTAACGTGCAAGTTGGAATGGGCTGGAACTCGCTTGCGGAGGTTGGTTACGTGGGCACGCGAACCCTCCACGTTGCGGGATGTTCCGAGTTCAACCAGAGTCTTCTTGCGAGCCCTAATGCGCCCGTCTATGGAGCGACGGCGAATACTGTCGCGAACGTCGTGCAGCGAGTTCCTTACCAGGGCATCGCGCCGGGCTCGCTCGAGTGTCAGACCGCATATGACTCGAATTACAACGGTCTCCAGGCCAGCGTAACCAGACGAATGAGTCACGGGCTACAGTTCCTGGGAAGCTATACCTGGTCGAGAAGCCTGGACGAAACCAGCGGATCCTCGGGAAGCCAGGTGTTTGAACTCTGGCTGTTGACGAACAACCAGCACGATCCGCGACAGAGTTATGGGCCCACTGATTTCGATCGGACGCATCGCGGTGTCTTCAGCTTCACTTACGATCTACCCGGGGCGAAGAATATGTCGGCGCTCATCCGTCATGTGACTTCGAATTGGCAGGCATCGGGAATTCTGGTTGCGCAGTCGGGAACGCCGATCACGATTCTCGATTTTGCCGCAGGGGCAGTTTACGGGAATTATCCGTTTGAGAACCGGGCGCAGTTGAGCGGCGCGCGTGCTGCGACTTCTGGGTCGTTGCACTCACGGGTTCTGGGGACTTACCTGAATTCCGCGGCATTCACCAACGCGCCGGAAGCACCGAACGGGACCAGCCCGGACGATACGGATTTCGGCAACAGCGGTGTCGGCATGGTGCGCGGGCCTGGCCAGCGGGACATCGATATGGCGCTGGAGCGCTCGATTCTAATTTCAGAGTCGCACAGCGTGCACGTGCGTGCTGAGTTCTTCAACCTGAGCAACACACCGAACTTCGCGAATCCAATCAACATCGTGAACTTTGGTCCTGCGTTCGGAAAGATCATTCAAAAGTCTAATAACCCACGCATTATCCAAATCGCATTGAAATACCAGTTCTGAAGATAGAGAGGGCTTCATGGAGAGTTCCCTGCAGACGGCTCCCGCCGAATCCGTTGATCTGTTGAGTACAGAACAACTGAAGGCGGCGTGGCTGCGGGCCGAACCAGTTGAGTTCGGGGACCCCGTTCTGGCGCACGCGAAGCTTCCGCTTCGCGAGACGTATTTTCCCCTTGGGTTTCCTCTGACTGTGGTGACTAACTCCACCGCGGTTCTGGATGCAGCAAGACAGAATTGGGGCAGTTTTACAAAGCTGTTTGATCACAAACCGATCCAAATCGACATAGGCGTTACATCCACGGGTTCACACGTATGTCCACCGACGCCAGTGAGCCGCATTCGCGGTCACCTGGTCACAAGTATTGCGGATGGTGAAAACTTCGTTATCAACGACACTTCGCGTGGATATGCCATGATGTGGGTGACCGATGCGGCGCTACAGCATTCTGACTACTTCCGATACTTCTTTCTCGATTCAGCAGCCTTGTGCGCCCTTGGGAGCCGTTTTGCAACGGCAATGCATGCTGGGTGTGTCTCACTTGACGGTGCCGGCATCCTCTTGTGCGGCGACTCGGGTGCGGGCAAGTCGACGCTGACGTACGCTTGCGCTCGTGCCGGTTTTACCTACGTGTCGGACGATGGCAGCTACCTGGTTCATGGCCGCGAGGATAGGCTTGTCGTGGGCAATTGCCGCCAGGTGCGATTCCGCCCGACTGCTGAACGACTCTTCTCGGAATTGCGCGGCTATGGAGTTATGCAACGTGCCGGTGTTGGAAAGCCATCGATCGAATTTCCGACGAATGACAATCCAGTGATTGCGACATCGACCACCGCTACTGTGCGCCACATCGTGTTTCTCAACCGCGACGTCAGGACTCAGGATCTGGTTGTCTTCCCTACCGCTGTGGCCCGCATGTACATGATGCAACGAGTGCATTGCATGTCCTATCGGACTCCCGAGCATGCCGAGGCTCTCGATCATCTTCTGCGCGTCGGCGCGTACGAACTGCGGTACAACGATCTGGACTGGGCCGTGGAAAGGCTCGAACTTCTTGCCCGAGAGAACAGATGATGCTGCCGGATGCCTCACGATCCTGGCGATCGATGGTTGCGAGTCCGTTGAGGCGGATCACCCGCCATTTCGGGTCTGGCTTCTGGACCTTTTTTACGGCTGCTCTTTTCTTTGACTTTGGCTTCGGCCTGTTCTTCTTTCTTTTCAATCTCTACCTCACCGACCTGCAGTTCAACGAGAGAGTCGTTGGACAGATCATGGCCCTATTCACGCTGGGAAATGTCGCGGGAACTCTTCCCGCCACCTTTCTCGCGCGCCGATATGGTCTTCGACCCTTACTGCTGTTCTCATTCATTTGTGCTCCATTGCTATGCACCCTGCGAGTTTTGATCATCTGGGAGCCGGCGCAATTAGCCCTTGCGTTCGCCACGGGCATGGCCATGTGTTGCTGGCCCATCTGCTTTTCTCCCGCAGTGGCATCGCTTTGTACGGAACGCAATCGGACATCGGGATTCAGCGTTATGTTTGCGACGGGAATCGGCGTGGGCGCATTCGCCGGCGTGTTTGGCGGCTATATCCCCGAGCTCTTGCATGCCGGCAGAGTGCATGCTTCCATCGTCGGCGGCATTCGCACGGTTCTTCTTATCGCCTGCGGAATGGTGTTGATTGGCGCATTTCCCCTGTCGAGGCTCAGACTCGCGCATCGACTTCCGCCGGGTGGTCAACGCATTCGTTTCTTCCATCCGTTCCTGCGCCGCTTTCTGCCGCCTTTCGTGCTGTGGAACGTTGTTACCGGATCGTTCCCTGTGTTCGGAGCGATCTATCTGCAGCAGGTCTGCAAGATTCCGCTGGGAAGACTTGGAATGGTGTTCTCCGCTTCGCAGCTCGTGCAGTTCACAGCTGTTCTTGCCGCTCCGCTTCTGCTTCGACGAGCTGGACTGGGGAGGGGTATCGCCATCGCGCAAGTTGGCACGGCGATCTTCCTTGTGCTGATTGGGGCCGGCAATGCGGTGGCTCCGGTGGTCTGCTTTTACCTTGCGTATAACGCTCTGCAATTCATGTGCGGACCGGGAATTTATAACCTCTTGATGAGCAGAATCCCCGAGGCGGAGAGAAGCACAGCTTCCGCTCTCCAGAATTTAAGCGGCGCGCTCTGCCAAGCCGGGACAGCGGCGATAACGGGAACTTGCATCGTGAGCTTCGGCTATCGGCCAGTGCTGTTTGCCAACGCCGTGGCTGCCGTCGGCGCGGCATGTCTGTTCTTTACTCTTCCATCTGCCATCGACCCGGCCGAAAACCCAGGCGATCGAGGCGAGCGCAATAGCAGTGAGTCTGGAGTTCTCATGCATGGCTGACAGGAGCCGGATACGCGCGCAGAGATGCTTGTGATAAATGCCAACCCTGATTCGCAGGAGGCACGAGTGCAGAATTTATTCGACGCTATCGCAACTACCGGGAATGCGACGCCTCCCGAGCGAAGCATGGATTGTGGAAGTCAGCCTCTCTGCGCCAACCTGCTTGGCGTCCCGATCAGTGCTGTGAATATGGAGAGCGCAATCTCGGTCATCTCCCGCCACCTCGGTAGCGAAGCCAGAGGTTACGTCTGCGCCACTGGAGTGCATGGCATTCTCGAATCGCTGCGCAATGCCAACGTCTCCGACGCATTCGCGGGATCTATCATGAACGTTCCGGATGGGACGCCCACTGTCTGGATCGGTCGCATCCAGGGATTTCGCACCATCGACCACGTAACCGGGCCAGCGCTGATGCGAGAGATCTTTCGCCGCAGGGAGTTCTCGGAGTACTCGCACTACTTTTATGGAGGGAAACCAGGCGTCGCCGACGAACTTGCTTCAACCATGCTGCGGCAGTTTCCGTGGGTTCGGATCGCGGGCGCATACACGCCGCCTTTCAGAGAACTCACCTCAGAGGAAGAGCACACGGTAGCGTCCCAGATCAATGCTTGTGAGCCAGACATCATCTGGGTGGGAATCAGCACACCCAGACAGGAACTCTGGATGCGCCGCATGCTTCCGTTGCTGAGTGCACGTCTGCTGCTCGGTGTGGGGGCCGCGTTCGATTTCCATACCGGCCACATTCGCGAGTGCCCCGCCTGGATGAAACGATCGGGATTGAACTGGCTTCATCGACTCTCGCAGGATCCCAAACGCCTGTGGCGCCGCAACGTGAAGAACACTGCATTTCTCTGGCACATCGCCCTTCAACTCGCGGGTGTGAGGCGATACTCGCCCGAGCCGATTTGCCGAGCACGGACCACTCAATAGGGCGGATGCGTCTCCCGATCGTAGGGCTGTCCGAACTTGTTGAGATGCTGTGCAGGCTGACGAGGCGCACCTGTAGCATCCAGCACAAACGTGTCCGTCCCCACTGACCGAACCTCGACTTTCCTCGTCATCCTGTCGAGCGCGGGCTGCATGAATCCCTCAATCCAGACGTGAAGTGAGTAGTCGCCGGGAGGAACGTTGCGGATGTTGACCTTCTCCGAGGCGTCAGCCGATCCGTACAGCGGGGTAGCAAGCGCCAGTACGACCGCGCTCATGCCGGGATGAATGTTGCAGAAGATATACGAGACTCCCTGGCGAGAAAAGACTACTTCTTTTGAAGTGCCAGCCTCATAGAGACCCAGATCGAATCGCTTGCCATTGAAGAACGAAAAAACATTATGAAAAAATGGGTCGGCATTCGGAAAAGAGACCACGCTACCGGTGGGGACTACCAGCAGGTGGGGGGAGAACATCCTGTTCTTTTGAAGCAAGGTGAAGTGTCCCGGAGGCGCGGGACGCAGCTCACTGGATTTATCTAACGGCTCAAGCCACACAACGGCGGCTGGAGCATGATCGTTCCGCTGTGCGGCAGGAAGCTGAATGCGCACATGCACTTCGCTTGTTGCCGGGGAGGGCGCCTGCGCAGTGCCAAGCACCGGAAGCAATGCGAGCGCGGCCAACATGATTCGCGACCGACGGATGCTCCTGCGCGGGCTCAAAATTTGTATCCTGCAGCGAGGCCGATGATATCGCTGAACTGAGTTGGATAATTGACGTACGAAGAGGCAATCCGTCGGTATTCCAATGAGAATAACAAGTATGCGCTTGGGCTGTAGATGGCGTTGGCGGTGATGGTGCGGTTGCGAGCCAGGTTATAGTAGCTCGGCGAGTATTGAGTCGCGAACGGGCGCAGTTGATGCGCGGGCACGTTATCCATTCCAAATGCCTCATTGAACTCGATCCGTTCCCCGGCCCGCTGCTTCCACTGTATCCATCCGCCCGAGTCATCCAGAGCACGAACATACAACTCTCCGTGGTAGGTGGCCGCCACATAGTCTTTATATGCGCCGCCGCCCAGACCGCCCAGAGCCTGCCCTTTGTACGAGTTACCCGTCAGTTGCGTGAATCGTGAGATCGGTACACTGAAGTCGAGCGCGCCCGCCCACGAATTGAAGTTCCTCACCTGGGAAACACGATGCGGAGCGAAGAATCCGCTTACCCCGAGATGAAATCCGCGGTCAGGGTCTCCGTTCACCACGGCAATGCGTCCCTCCAGGCCTGGCCAGCGCGACAGTTCAGCGGTGCCTGGAGGCAAATAGGTCCCGGTCTGTGCGCTGCTATAAAGCGAAGGTGGATCCATGACATCAATGAGCGCACCTTCGACGCGGAAACTCACTGCATGGCCTTCGATCAGGTCGCGGGATACACCTAACTGAGGGTTCCACGCCCAAAGATTCCCTGACCACGCAAGTGCGGGCGTAGCCACCGCCGTGAGAGAGGTTGGGTTATCGGGAGTCATAAGGGTCCGATCAAAAGAAAAGAACGCCTTTGTGCGATCCCAGGTGAGTTCCGCATGTGCCGTTCGCATCCGAACGACGCCCGGTGCGTTGTCGCCGCTGTACACACCGCCGCTCGCACCGGCATCAAAATCGAGCCGAAGGTCAGCGTGGCTGCTGGCTCCAAAGAGGTGCGGCCCACGCGCGTCGATTCCGAGAATTGTCTGCCGTAGAGTGGAAGCGGTAGATCCGGGGCCGGCCAACGCAATCGTGGGACTTTGCGCCATATCTACTCTCCGGGTATTGACGAAGCTGGTCATGAGAATAAGTCCGCTGAGTTTAAGTGGGTACTTCGATTCACTCTCGACCTTTGTCTGCTCCAGAGTAGCAATTTGGGTATCGTGAATCGACTCGCTGTCGCGGATTCCCGCCACCGCTGCTGAAAGCTCCGCTGCGTCAGGGTTGGACCGTTGCTCCTCCGCTTTGGGAAGCGAGTTCTGCACCGAGGGCTGAAGCGCCGTCAATTGCGTCTTCAGATCGCCAAGCTCACGTTGCGCCTCGTTAATCTGGCTTTGCACGCGGTTAATCGCATCGGTTAGTCGACGAACCTGCTCTTGCATGTCAGGCGCGGGCGGCGGAGTTTGGCAAAGAGACGCGCCGATTGGAGCAACTAAGACGAATAGTGGAACCGTCACGGCTCTCCGAATCGATGTCCAATTCCATAGTCTTCGCAAGCGCATGCGATTACCTCTCCCCCGCTCGAGCGTGGCCGGCAACGGCCGATGATCCCGGCGACTTGCCCCGTGCAACGGACATGCGAAACACCGTCTCGCCAGGTACGCTGCTTACCAGAACTACGCCACCACCGTGGTCGACTGCGATGCTCTGCGTCAGGGTTAAGCCCAACCCCGAGCCCTTGTGTTTGCCTTCAGAAATGAACGGCTCAAACAGCGTGTCTCGGACGCCCGAAGGGATGCCTTCACCATTATCGACGACGTCGATCTGGACATACTCCTCGCACGCACCCACCCTGACGGAAACTTCGGGCACAATCCCGGCGGAGTGTGGCGCCTGGCACCCATTTAGCAGCAGGTTGTAAACTGCGCGCTCAATTTGTTTTCCATCCGCCAGAACCTCAGTTTCTGCGGGGTCGCCGGGGTCGGCCAATATTGTTACGCCGGCGGCGTCTGGATGCGCCCGCACCATGCTCACCGCTTTCTCAACGAGTGCGGCGATCGAATGCTGACTGCGCCGGGCCGCCGAACCTGTTCGGCTGAACATCAAGAGCGACTCGAGCAACTCGGTCGTACCATTTACTGCAGTTCGGATCTCCGCGAGTATCTCATTGCGCTCCGATTCCGGCAGCCTTCCGGAGGCGAGAAACTCCGAGTTCGCGTAGACGGCCGCCAGGTAATGGCGAAGGTCGTGAGATACGGAGCTTGCCATCCGGCCGATTGTGGCCAGACGCTCCGACTCAAGCAAAGCCTGGTTGGCATTCACAATTTCTCGACGCATGCCGCCAAATGCCGCGCTAAGCTCGCGCACTTCTCGCGTGCCGCGATACGGCAACAAATGCGCACTGTCCCCGCTGGCGAAAGCACGCACCCCAGCCGCAAGTTGCTCCAGGGGGCGGGTTACAAATCGAGACAGCACAATCATCAGGAGTGTGCCGAGCAGCAATGCCAGCAAGCCTGCAAGCAGTACAAGACGATTGATTTTGCGAATCGCGCGCTCTTCCTCATCGAGCGATTTGAGTTCGATCAACGTGATGGGTGTGGCTGAATTTGTGGCAAGATCGCGCGAAACTGCTAAAAACTGTTCGCCTCCCAAGATGACAGTGAAGGTTCCAGGCCGTGCTCCGGAAAGCGATGTCGATGGAAGAGTCTCCTCGTATTTCGGTGCAAGAGAGCTGGCCAGAAGTCGCCCCCTGCTCATAAATGCCGCATCCACATTCGTTGCCCGGCTCAGCTTTTCCACTGCCGCATGATCGATCGCAAATCCGCTGATGACGTATCCCAGGATGGTGCCTTCCGACGAGCTCCCGAAATAGAGCGGCTGCACCGAACATCCGAAGAGACTCCGGCCGCTTACGAAATACGAGCCCTGCTTACCCGCCAGAAAGTTGTGTAGATTGGCCCGAAATGTCGAGTCCGCCGTCCCATCGGAGACGAACGCGGCCATGATTTGGCCGTTCCGGTCTGCCAGCGCAAACATGTCATTTCCGCTGATCTTCCAGAATTCCACGGCGCCGTCGGCAATCGTCCGCTCGTCGCTCGTGGTCATCAGTGCCTTCAGGCTGGGTAGATCGGCGAGCAGCGCATTCTCCCGATCGAGTTGCAGCGCACGTTGAGAACGGACATTTTCGAACGTGGACACAGAGTGAAGAAGGTCGGAAGAAATGTTTTCTACGATCAGTCGCTGGAGCGGGCGCCGAATGGCTAACAGGCTCACGAAGGTTGTTCCCGTCGTGATGATTGCCATGGCTAGAATCAGCAGGCCGCGTGTCTTGACACCCCGGTCGCTCTGCGACGTCCCGGCAAGGGGCACGGAATTGATTGGAGCACTTCCCTCCGCCATCGGCTTACGGGACGAACTTGTACCCGGCTCCATAGATCGTCAGCAGATGGCGAGGATTGGCTGGATCGGGCTCAAGTTTCTGGCGCAGCTTGAGCATTTGGTTATCAACCGTCCGCGTCGTCGGATAGCAGTTATATCCCCATACTTCGTTGAGTAGTTCTTCGCGGCTCAGCACGCGTTCCGCATTGTCGGTGAAGAATTTCAAAAGTTTGAATTCATGCGAGGTAAGAGTAATCGGCTGTCCGTTTCGCACCACCGTCATTTTCTTGAAATCGATCTCGCAATCCGCAAAGCGATACGTGCTCGAAGTCGCCGGGCGACGCCGGCGCCGAATTGCCGCCTGAACTCGCGCCATCAATTCCCGAGGACTGAACGGCTTGGTGACATAATCGTCTGCGCCCAGCTCGAGGAGCAAAACCTTGTCCACGACTTCTGAAATCGCACTCACGACGATCACCGGTGTCTCCGGCGAAATTGCTTTGAATTTCTGGCACAATTCACGGCCCGAGAGGTGCGGGAGGATGAGATCAAGGACCACGGCCAACGGCTTCCTGGTGCGGAACAGATCCAGAGCCATTTGCCCGTCGCCGGCCGTCAGCACCTCATACTGCTCTGCGGAGAACATGCGCTGCAGCACTCGCTGCATCCGCGGATCGTCTTCCACGACAAGGATGGTCCCCAGTTCCTGGAGGGATGGCAGATCCCTTATTTCGCCAGCCTCAACTTCCACATCCTTGATCATGCCTTCATTCTCCCTCGATTGCTTTGCAGACTGTGTAATGGGTACCACAAATGACAATCCGCTTACATTCCGGCACCAACGTCTGTACGCACTGACGCGTGCATGATCCGGTGGTCTCAGGTTCGAGTTGCCGTAGCATACCAGAATTCCGATACGCCCGAACAGGCCAATGTTTCGTATAGTCCCACGTACTTGTTCCCTATGGCGCGCAGCGAGAATTCCGGAAGCGAAACGGGGTTCGGCCGAGGAGATTCAAGAACCGTTCGAATTGCATTCTCATACCCCTGCAGAAGTCCCTCACCCCAGCTGACGTAATGGCATAGATCTCCCCCAACCTCTCTAAAGGCGGGAATCTGGGAGCACACGACGGGACAACCGGCGAGCAGCGCTTCTCCTATTGGGAGACCGAATCCTTCGATGCGGGAAGGCGCCAGCAACAGACGACAATGGCGATAGCACCACTGCAGCTCCGCGTCGCTCAATCCGGTCAGGAGGAGAACGTTCGCTTCCAATTTCAGTTCCTTGATCTCGGCGTGAATGGCCCGAGAATCGGGCCCCTCTATTCCCACTATGACCAGCTGCGAGCTGCACGGGATCATTCGATTGCGCAAAACGCGTCCAAAGACCCGAATGGCCAGTGGAACGTTCTTGTTCGACCGGTGCTGCGCGACACAGAGAAAGAACGTTTTGTCGTCGGGGATTGCTCCAAAACGATCGATGCGGCAGGATCGATCGCGCTCCACCACGTTGGGAATCGTAATCGCCTTCCGTGCCTCCGCCGGAAACCGCTTCTCCAAACGGGTCCGCGTCTCTTCCGATACGCACGCAACGGCATCCACCCGCTTGATACAACGCCGCATCAGCATTTGAGTGAGTGGGCGGCTAAACCTGCCGAAGTTCTCGGGAATGTCGAATGGATAGAGGTCGTGTAGGCTCAGCACCGTCGCGCACCGGAATGCCGCCGATTGCATTGGGACAGGATACGCGAAATGAACGACATCGGCCTCCAACTGCGCGGCGACATGCGGTAATTCACGGTAGTACCAGAGAAGCCGGCTCACATTCGCATCGACGAGATTGACGAAATGCATGTGGAAACGCGAGTCGCTCAATTCGCATGTCTGCCGAAACATTTCTTTCTGCCACATGCCGGCGACAAAATGGACCTTCGTGATGGAGCCCGTCTGCAACAGCGCGCTGGCAAGATTTGCTGCGTGACGTGAAACGCCATTCATGTGCATCGGAGCCGAAACCGCGGCGATCACCACTTTCACGTCAGATCTCCTTCACTTGGCGCAGCATGCCATGACATGCAATTCCGTTTCCGGCGAGCCGTTCTGTTGAGTAGGGTGGATTGAGCCGCGCAGAAGGAGCGTAACGGCGGTAATCATCCACAACGGGAGCAAAAGATCGAATGGCTCTGCTTCAGCAAATCCGCGAACGAGCACAAACAATAGAAGAGCGATGAATGCGGTTCGTTCCGAGCGATCAGCGACCCGCCGGAACCGGCGCCAAAGGCTCCCATAAATTCCAGCGAGCAATGCGAGGCCGATCACGCCATATGCAAAGAACTGCTGCAGCACTTCATTCTCCGCATGGCGTGCTTCGAACATCTCGCCCCCAAATGGCGGGGCGACCTTCCACATGGCATCGATACCGTTTCCCGCGAATGGCTTAGCGACGGCCGCTTCCAGTGTCCACGCCCAGATGGCCGTCCGGCCGGTTAGCGTCTCCGCCTGGTTTCCCTCCGTGGTGTAAACACCGTAATAGGCGTCGAACAGGCCCCAGAAGGAAGCGACCAAAACTACCGTACTGAGCGTGATGAGCACCTTTTTACGGCGGCTCAGGCCGGCATCCCGCAACAGCCTGTACCCTTGAGCCACAAGGAACGCGACAAGCGTGGATTTGCTCATGCTTCTGAAAAGCGTCAGCGTCAGAAAGGCCATCGGGATGCGCCATTTGCCGTCCTTCCGGCTCTCAAGGACGCAACACAGCAGGACGGAAAGTGCGCACAGGTTGCCGATCTGATTCGTGTTGAAGTAATCCAGATCCCCCAGTCGAAGATCTTCTGCCGCCGGCATCAGCCACGCGGCCACTGCGAGAATGCAAGATCCCGCGATGAATCCCTTCATCATGGAGTGCACGCCGCTGGCACTTCCCGCACTTCTGCAAACCAGGCAGACGATCGCGACATCCGAGACTAATGCACCCCAGTAGAGCCCGGAGCCGATCTGCGATACTGTAGCGCTCCAGAGCAAACTGCACCCGGAAAAGGCGAGATAGGCGACGACGCAGCGGAAAGTGCCCACACTCCACATCCACCGAATCGATTTCGACCTGCTCCCAAAGGCATTCAGACATGCACCCATCAGCAGGATTACGCTGATTGCGAAGATCGCAAACACCCCCGGTTCCGTGCCCGCATCGAGCCATCGCGCAGAAACCAGCACAAATATTGTGCGGACTGAGAAGAAGCATCCCGCTGCCAGGCCCAGAGCAGATGCGTTCCTCTCCAGGGTTAGGGCGGCGGGCATCGTCGCCGCTGCAAGCGCGCCAACCTCCCGCAATTCAAAGCTCCGGTCGTCCATCACGCCGATCTCCTCACCCGGCGGAGAGACCGGCTCACCACGCGTGATGTGGTTCCCGCGACTTCTGCCGCGAACGCCCGGCGCGGATCTTGGGTATCCAATGCCAGCCAGGAATGCCGCGCAATCAGGAATGCTGCGAACACAACAAGAAACCCGAACGTGAGCGCCATTGTCACGATCGCTCGCGGCGGAAACGACTTCTTTTCGGGAATGCCAGGCTCATCCATCACGCTGACCGCTGGAACATCTTTGGCTTCCTGAATGCGCGCAACCTCATACTGTTGGGTCAGCAGATCGTAGACAGTTTCCTGCACACGAACTTCGCGATAGAGATTGGCATACGGAACCGCAAGTCGAGGCACCTGCCTGAGCGGCAGGTAAGACTCCGAACTGATCGGCTTCGCTGAGGCCGCCGTCGTTTGGTCGTCCTGATCGGCCAACGGAGCAGCTGAGCCGCCCATCCTGTCTAGCTCCCGCTTGAAAGAGCCGATTCTGGCTTGGGCTGCACGAACTCGCACGTTACCGTCGCCATAGATTTGTTGCAGTGATTCCAATTCGCCCTGAGCCGCAATTAACTCGCCGTTTACCCTTGCCTCAGATTCAACTGTAGCTCTCGTCTGCTCGCGCAAATCGATCGTTGAATGCGTGCTGGAGAACTGGCTCATCGCCTCCTGTGCGCGTTCGAGGTTCGATCGGACCGACGCCAACCTCTTCTCGATGAACACACGCTCCTGGTGCGCTGACGACGTGCTCGTGCGATTCACGACCACGTTCAACTCTTCGAGATAGGACTGAACCATATCCCGCGCGCGCCGCGGGTCTTGATCCTTCACCGAAATGGAAATCACGCCGCTCTTCTTATCCTGAGTAATGGTGGTTCTGCGCGCGAGCACTTTCGCGGTATCGATCCGGTAGCGCTTGTGGTAGACGTGTTCAAGATCGAAGCGGTCAATTAGCCGCCCCGTTACGGTACTGCTGCGAAGCACATCCACAAATAAGGCGCCGTTGTTGTGGCCTCCCATGAGACCCGC
>Ga0070683_100001097_pt1 | contig 20383 bp, 19 predicted proteins | sample KBSC713LmetaG_FD_64662 | JGI IMG/M metagenome (GOLD analysis project Ga0070683, IMG submission 64662) | Corn rhizosphere microbial communities from Kellogg Biological Station, Michigan, USA - KBS C7.1-3L metaG | ecosystem: Host-associated > Plants > Roots > Rhizosphere ... | reverse complement strand
TCGTCGTACATGACGGTGAGTAGCGTCTTGCGGTCGGACGCGTAGACGTAGGTGATCTGCGGCGAGGGCAGCACGTCGAAGTCGGTCGGCAACTGGTCGAACGTGTCGGCGCCGGCCTTGGCGGCCAGCCCCGACGTCGCGACCGCCGGAAACGCCGCGGCGGCGACCACTAAACCCGCGAGCAACCCGCACACCAGCAACGACGCCGCATCCATCAGCACGTTGTGATCGCGCTTGCGCACCCGGTCACCACCTCAAGGCCTGTCACGACACGACAAGGCAGCGCTGACGCGCCTCATTTTCATAGACGCGCGAACCCCCGCGTGAGGTTGACACCCGTTCGTGGTGGTTCTGCGGTCTATCTTGCCTGACCGACGCCACGATCGTCCGTACCGGGCAAGGTCACCTTCGGATTACGAACCGGCCGACCGCCGCTCCCATCCGCACCCCGGCCTCGTGGTCCAGCTGCGTGTGCACGCCGGCCAACATGCGACTGGTCCCGGCGTCGTCGGAGGCCGCCGCGAAGCTGCCGAACGACCGGGTCACCCCGGGCAGCACCTCGGACGTCACCGTGAACTGGTGACGCGGGCCGAACGCGTGCTCGAGCACGACCACCGCCGCCGCCGAGACGACGCTGTGGGCGCCCGGGTACGACGGGTCCGCCGGCGTCCCGAGCAGCGGCAGCCACGCCGGGTCGGGATCGACCTCGGCCAGCCGGATGGCGCTGACCGGCCGCCAGATCAGGAAGTGGTACTTGCTGTCGTACAGCGCGATCACCGAGTCGGCGCAGGCCAGGTTGAGCTGGGCGAACACGTGCGCGGCGGTGGCCAGCGACGGGCGGAGGCCGGTGACGACCGTCTGGGTGATCTCGTTCCAGTAGTTCCAGATCGGCGCCGGCCAGAAGCGCGCCTGGGTCGTCTGGTCGGCGGTCCGCTCGGTGCTGGTGTTCTGCCCGAGCCGGCGGACCTGGTCGATCGCGGCCGCGTACGTGCGGCTGTGCAGCGACGGGTACGGCCGCGACCGGAACTGATCGGCCCGGTCGATGACGAACGGCTTCACGTTGGCCCAGTGCGTGAACACGGCCGGTGCGAACAGCGGCGGGTCCGGCCGGTACTGGCCGGGCTCCGTCCCCGGCGGAAGGGCCGGCGGGGTGGCGCCCGAGCCGTCTCCGACGCGCTTCGCCAGTACACGTGCGGCGGCTTTTTGTCCAATGTGGACGCCAGCGGCTCGGGCGCGGGGATCGGTCACGGTGGCCAGGTCGGCCGCGAGGTGCGCATCCAGCGCCGCGGCCTGGCCCGGGAACAGCGCGGCCAGCACGTCGTGGGCGGCCTGGGCGGCGGCCGCGGGCTGCTCGCCGTGGAAGCGCGAGCTCCGCGCGACCGCCTCGTGCAGCGCCAGGTGCATCATGGCGAACGTCCGCGTCGCGTGAACGGTGGCCGGCTGGTTGCCGGGCGTGCGGACGATGCGGAGCAGTTCCTGGTTCCAGCGCACGACGAGCCCGGCGTCGTCGGTCCGGCTGGACGCGAGCGCCGGGGCGCCGACCGCCAGGACGGAGGCCGCCGTCGCCCCGCCGATCAGCAGCGTGCGGCGCGGAATTCCGGTCATCGACAATCATCTCCTCTTGTGGGTGGGTTACGCGTACACCTGGATATGGCCGTCCTGCTCCCGGACCTGGATGGCCGGCAGCCGGGGCGGGTGTTCGGGCAGCTGGGACGTGATGACCCGGCCGTCGAAGGCGAACCGGGTCCGGTGGCACGGGCAGTCAAGGCGCCGCTCGGCGTCGTTGAGCCGCAGGTGGCAGCCCTGGTGGGTGCACACGCCCGAGCGGGCTTCGAGCCGGCCGGCCTGCCGGATCACAAACCCGCTGAGCGTGCCGGTGTCGAAGGCGATGGCGCCGCCGTCGGGCACGCTTTCGCTCTTCGCCACGGTGCGCCACTGGCCGTCGTTCGGCTCGATGGTGCCGGTGTCCCGGGAGCCGACAGCGAGCCGGTCGACGGCCGCGCCCACCACGGCGGCGCCCGCCGCGACTGTTCCGCCGACGACGACGCCGCGGCGCGGTACCCGGGTCGGGGCCGGCCGGTCGAGGCGGGACCGGAGCTGCTCGACGAACTCGGGGCGGGGCACCGTCGCGCCCGGCCGAGCCGCGCTGAGCGCGATCGCGGCGGTGATCGTGGTCGCCTCGTCGTCGGTGGGGACGAACGGGCGGGGCCGCCGGTGCTGCCGGACGTCCTCGACGTAGCGATCGAGCCGGCTCATGGCTGCGACCGGCCGGCTCGGCGCAGTGCGCGGTGCTGCAGCACCTTGGCGTTGGCGATGGAGATGCCCATCTGGCGGGCGGCCTCGCGGATGCTCGCCCCCTCCAGGAAGCGCAGGCGCAGGATCGTCCGGTAGTTGTCGGGCAGCTCGGCCAGCAGCCGGTCGGCCAGCGCGGCGGTCGCGGGCTCGGGCTCCGGCGACGGCTCGGGCTGGCTCAGATCCTCCGGGTCGATCGCGGTCAGCTGCCGCCCGAGCGTGCGCCGCCAGTGATCGGCCAGGACGGTCCGGGCGGTGGCCAGCAGGTAGGCCCGGACCTCCCCGACACTGGCCTGGTCGCGCAGCCGCGGCAGCGCCGCGGTGAACACCTCCGCGGTCAGGTCCTCCGCGTCCGGCCGGTTGCCGACCTTGACGAACATCAGCGCGTACACGCGGCCGACGTTGTCCTCGTAGATCTCTTCCCAGGACGCGTACGCGCGGTCGCTCGCGCCGACGACCAGCCGGAGCCTGACGGCCACCTTCTCACCCCCGCCGAGGGATACGCGGGCGGGTTACACCCGCCTTCTCCGCGCGTCCGTCAGCAGCGGCGTTCCATCCCGACCCGCGTCAGTTCCACGGCTTGAGGTCGGGGGGACACCAGGCCTGGCGGGCTTGTGGTGAGGCGAGCGTCGTCGACCGGTAGTGGCGCATGAGCAGCCGCTTGTCCAGCAGGGCGGGGTTTCGCTCGAGCACCCCGTCGAACGTCGGCGCGTCGTCGACGTGGTGGGCCACCAGCTCAACCCACGCTTGCGAAACGGTGTGGTGATATTTCTGGGGCTTTCCCGCGTACTCGGTGAGCCGTCGCAAATGCGCGGACACCATGTCGACGGCGCCGGGCATGCCAAAGCGGCGGACGGCCGTGTAGGCCAGCTCGAGATGATCGCGGTGCCCGAATCGGCTCATGACAGCGCCTCAAGGACCGCGTGGAAGCCGTTGATCTGCTCTTCCGGCAATCCGTCGAGGGCGGCCCTTTCAAGCTCGGCGACGGTCGCGGCGACCCGGGTGGCGACCGTCTCGCCGGAGCGGGTCAGCCGGAGTTCGAACGAGCGCCGGTCGGCGTGGTTGAGCTCGCGGGCGAGGTAGCCACGCCGTTCCAGCCGGTCGAGGACGCCGGTGAGCGTCGTCGCCTTGGTGCCGGTGTCCACGGTGAGCTCGCGCACGCTCCGCGGCCGCCCGTCGGCCAGGTTGGCCAGCGCGTTCGTCTCCGAGGCCGTCAACCGCAGGTCGGCCAGCGCATCTTTGAGGGCGCCCAGCGTGTGGTGCGTTGCGCGCTGCAACGCCAGGATGGGAGATGTCACGGAAATGAACTATACGGAATTGAAGTATCTTCCGTTACCCCTTTCACGCGGATCCGCCTGTGGGGGTGGCCGGAGCGGCCGACGGCTGCTCGGTCGGTCGGCGCGCTTTGCGTCTGCTGCGCGATCGGGATTGGGACAAGGGGGTGGCATGCGGTGATGGTGGCTGGTCCGCCCGGGTCCGCCGGTGACGGTGGCTTGGCTGGTCCGCCCGGGTCCGCCGGTGGTGGTGGCTGGTCCGCCCGGGTCCGCCGGTGACGGTGGTCGATCCGCCCGGGTCCGCCGGTGACGGTGGTCGATCCGCCACCGACGGTGTCAGAGGATGGCCGCTCTGCCGACGCTTCGTCGGCGTGTCGCGACGGCGCATCGACCACCGTCTGCGCGTCGACGTCAACGTCGGTCGATCCGCCACCGGTCTCCGTTGAGGGACGGGCAGATCGATCATCGTCCACACGAAAACCCAGACGGTGGCCGCTCTGCCGTCACGACACGCCGGCAAGATGTCGGCGGATCGACCACCGTCAGGCACGCTTGGTGGCGGATCGACCACCGTCAGGCATGTTTGGTGGCGGATCGACCACCGTCACCGTCGGGCCGGGGCGCAGCGGCCACCGTCAAGGGCAGCGGCAGGCGGAACGAATCGACCACCGTCAGTGCGGGCACAGCCAAAACGGATGATCATGTGGGGGGCCCAAGCGCCGGCTGCGTCATGACCGTTGTCAGCTTTTGCCGAGGCCGGCGTCGCGGGCCCGCACGATGGCCGACGGCCGGTCGGTGACCTGCAGCTTCGTGAAGATGGTGGACACGTTGTTGCGGATGGTCTTCTCGCTGAGCCCGAGCCGCTCGGCGATCGCTGCGTTGGACAGCCCGGCCGCGATCAGGTCGAGGACGTCGTGCTCGCGAGTCGACAACGCGGGAAACGCCGGCGCGGCGGTGCGGGTTCCGCCCCGGAAGAACGCGGCCATCCGCCCGGCCAGCGCCGCTCCGAAGATGATCTCGCCGGCCGCGACCGCGACGATCGCCCGCACGATCTGGTCCGGGTCGGCGCCCTTGAGGATGTACCCGCGGGCGCCCGCCCGCATGGCCGCGAACACCGACGTGTCGTCCTCGAGCATGGTGAGCATGAGGACGCCGGTGTCCGGCCGGGCTTCGAGGATCTGCCGGGTCGCGTCGATGCCGCTGACCCCGGGCATGCGGATGTCCATGAGCACGACGTCGGGCCGGACCTGCGCGCAGACCTCGACGACCTGCCGCCCGTCGGCCGCCTCACCGGCGAACTCGAGGAGGTCGCTCTCCTGGACCAGGGTGCGCAGCCCGGTCCGGAAGACCGGATGGTCGTCGGCCACGACGACCCGGATCGGCCCGGTCACGACGACCGTCGCGGATCGACCGTTGTCGTGCCGGCTTCCCGGTGGTGGGCGCGGCGCCGCGGGTCGATCATCGTTGCGGCGGCTGGCTGGTGCGGATCGACCATCGTCGCGGCGGCTGGCTGGTGCGGATCGACCATCGTCGCGGCGGCTGGCTGGTGCGGATCGACCATCGTTGCGGCGGTTCCCGGATAGGCGGCGCGGCGCCGCCGACCGGTCTCGGTCGCGCCGGTCGCCCGGGGCGCGGCGCGCGGCGGGCCGGTCACGAGGGGCCTAACGGGATCGTCGCCCGGACGGTCGTGCCACGCGGCGCGGCGGCCGCCACCGTGCACTCGCCGCCGAGCTCGGCCGCCCGCTCGCGCATCGAGCTGATCCCGACCCCGGCCCGCACGACGTCCGGCAGCCCGTCGCCGTCGTCCGTGATCTCCAGGTGGAGCGCGCCGTCGACGGTGATCTGCACGCTTGCCGAGGCGGCGCGCGCATGCCGGGTCACGTTGGTCATCGCCTCGAGCGCGATCCGGTAGGCCGCCACCTCGACGGCGGCCGGCAGCGGCTCGGCCGGCCCGTCCACGACGAAGTTGCCGAGCATGTGCGCCTGCTCCCGCAGGGCCCCGGTCAGACCGAGCTCATCCAGCGCCGGCGGGCGGAGGTCGTAGACCAACCGTCGTACCTCGGCGATCGCCAGCTGGATCTGCCCGGTCAGCACGTCGAGCTGGTCGGCGACCGCATCGGGGTCGCCCTGGACGTCCCGCCGGGCCCGCCGCAGGCCGAGCACCACCCCGGCCAGGCCGGGTCCGAGACCGTCGTGCAGGTCGCGGCGGATCCGGCGGCGCTCCTCCTCGGTCGCGGTGATCAGCCGCTCGCGCGAGCGGCGCAGATCACGGGTGAGCGCGACGGCGTGCCCGGCCGCCGCGATCTGCCCGGCCAGGCCGCTGAGGAGGCGCCGCTCGGCCGCGGTGAACGGCTGGCCGGGCTCGCGCCGGGCGGCCACCAGCACTCCGATCGTCTCCCCGGCGAACGTGAGCGGGAACTCCTCGACATCCTCCCGGCCCCGTTCGCCGGAGTCCACTCTCGACTGTCCGATCTGGATGCCCACATAGGACAGTCGCAACGCGTCGCGCACGGTCCGGGCCACGCCCGGCAGGACGTCGTCCGCGGCCGCCGCCTCCAGGCGGTGGCCGAGCCGCACGAGTGCGGCCGCCGGGTCGTCGCGGTCGCCGTAGACGAGCCGGTTGGCCAGCCGCTGCAGCCCGTCGCGCAGCGGGATCGCGGCCAGTACCGCGACCAGCACCGCAACCGGGCCGCCGCCGAACGACGACGTCACCGCCCCGACCGCCAGGTACAGCGCGAGCACGCACAAGCTGAGCGCCGTATAGACCAGCGCCTGGTTGAGCACCCGCCGCGTGTCGAACAGCCCGTAGCGGCGCACCGCCAGCCACGCGGTCACCGCGAGCGCCAGCAGCCCGGACAGCTCGGCGTCCAGCGCGTTGTCGCTGTCGCCGGTCGTCAGGATGGCGACCCCGCAGCCCCACCAGGACGCGGCGATCAGCCAGGCGCCCGGGGTCACCAACCCGAGCGCCGGGTCGCGGGAGCGTCGCCAGCGCCGGTGGACGCTCCACGCGCCGACCGTGGCCAGCGGTGGCACCAGGATGATGGTCGCCCCGAGCGCGTCGGCGACCGCACCGGCAACGCCCGGCAGGGCCGTCGGGTTGGCCCGCGATGGATAGTCCAGCAGGTGCGGGGCGAACAGCTCGTTGACCAGCTGCGCGGCGATCACCGCCCAGCCCAGCCAGAGCACCGGGCGCCAGCGCCTCGACGGCGGGTGCCCGTCGGGCAGCAGGAGCAGGCCGACGACCGGCACGAGCGTCAGCGCCGGGGTCCACGGCCAGCCGTCGAGCCAGCCGGTCAGCCCGAAGGCCAGGCCGGCGTGCGAGGCGAGGTAGGCGGTCACCGCGAGGGGCACGCTCACCCCGCAGGCCAGCAGGATCCAGCCGACCGCGTTGCGCGGGTCGCTCCGCACGACCGCCGCGCCGACCACCGGCACCGCCAGGAACAGCACGACCAGCAGCACCAGCCCCAGCCCGAGCCCGTCGCGCCGGTGGGCCACGGCGACCGCCGCCGCGGCGGCCGTCAGCACGATGGCCGTCGCGACGGTGGCCCGGGTCACGGGGCCCCGCACGCTGTTCACGCCGCTATTCTCACGCCGGTGTCGGCCAAAATCACAGGCTTGACCAGTGTGAAGGCGCAGGCGGCGAAGCCGGCCAGCAGGGCCAGGAAGCCGGCCGCCGCGACCGGCTTGAGGTCGAGCCCCTCGCCGAGCATCTCGAGGACCGGCCACGCGCACAGCGCCGCCCCGGCCCACACCGGGACCGCCCGGGACCGGATGAGCGCCGCGCCGAGCAGGGCAAACCCGACGACGTGCCCGATCAGGTAGAGGATCACCAGAACGGCGACGACGCCACTGCCGGAGTACGCCGCCACCACGGCCGGGGAGCGATCCGGCTGCTGGGCCGCCGCGTACACGACGACGTCCGCGGCCAGCAGGTACCCGGCGCCGAGGGCGGTCGTGAAGGCGACGGCCGCCCCCGCCGCGCCGAGCCGGGACCGGGCGACCGTCGCCGCGAACAGGATCGCCGGCAGGATGAGCAGGATCGGCACATCGAGCGCGAGCGCCAGGCGCATGGCGGAGGGGTGAGCCGCGGCCGCGGCAACCTGGTCGGCGGCCGACACGCCTTGCCGGATCGGGCTGACGAGGTACTGCGCCAGCTGCGCAAGTGGTGCCACGATGAGACAGATGAGGGCGGCCGTGCGCCGCCAGTACGCGGAAGTCATGGCGGAAGGCTCCCGCCAAAAACCGTCCCGATCCCAGAGGCCGGCGTCCCGACGGATAGGGAAAGACGGATAGGGAAAACAGACAATGACACCTGTTGCCACCGTCTTGCGAGTCGTGCTCTGATTCGGCCATGCGGAGAGCGGCTGTCGCCAGCGTCGTCCTGATTGCCACGATTGTCCCGGCACTGCCGGCTGCGGCGGCGCCCGCGGCAACGGCCCCCGGAGCGCCCGGCGCCTTGTCCCACTTCGACCTGGCGCGCAAGGACTGTCTCGGAACGGCGGCCAACAAGACGTCCAAGGTGTGGTACACGATCGCGGGCGGCGTCCTGTCCGACGTCTACAGCCCGACGATCGACAACACCAACGTCGAGACCATGCAGTTCGTGGTCACCGACGGCAGCACGTTCACCGACATCCAGACCCGCGACACCACCTACACCGTGCGCGCGCTCGACCCGACCGGCATGGCCTGCGAGGTCACGAGCAAGGCCCGCAACGGCAAGTACACGATCGTCACCGACTACATCACCGACCCGGCGCGCGACGCGGTCGTGATGAAGGTCCGGCTCCAGGCCAAGTCAAAACTCAACCTCTACGTGCGGCTCGACGCGACGGTCAACGGCAACGGCGGGGGCGGCAGCGACAACGGGGGCGCCGACAACGCGACGATCGACCCGGCGACCGGGGCGCTGGTGTCCAGCGACCCGAACACGACGACCAACGCGGTCAACCGTGACTACGCCGTGCCGACCTCGATGGCGCTGCGGGCCAACCGGCCGTTCCTGGCCGCCAGCAGCGGGTTCGTCGGCACCGACAGCGACGGCCTGAGGCAACTCGACACCACGCATTCCCTTGGTACGACGTACCAGACGGCAACCGGCGGCAACGTCGAGCAGACCGCCCAGCTGGACACCTCCCACGGCGACGTGACGATGGCGCTCGGCTTCGGGCGCACCGACGCCGCCGCGGTCGCGACCGCCGGGTCGGCGCTCCGGCTGCCGTTCCAGCTGACCTACGCCGCCTACGCGGCCGGCTGGTTCGCCTACGACGCGCGCCTGCGCCGCCCGCCGATCAGCGCGTTGCGCACGTACTACCTGTCGGCCAACGTCCTCAAGGCGAGCGAGGACAAGACGTTCCCCGGTGCGGTCGTCGCGTCCCTGGCCAGCCCGTGGGGGCAGGCGGTCAGCGCCGGTTCGCGGCCGAACGGCCAGCCGGTGTACTTCGGCTCCTACCGCGAGGTCTTCTCCCGCGACCTGTACGAGGCGTTCACCGGCCTTCTCACCGCCGGTGACCTGGCCACCGCCCGCGACACGGTGACGTTCCTGTTCAACCGCCAGCAGCTGGCCGACGGCCGCTTCCCGCGCAACTCGCTGGTCAACGGCCGGACCGCGCCGGACACCGGGGGCGACCAGCTCGACGAGACGGCGTACCCGGTGCTCATGGCCTGGCAGGCCGGCCTGGCCGGGGACAACAGCCTGTGGCCCAAGATCAAGGCGGCGGCCGACTTCGTCGTGTCCCACGGCCCGTCGTTCGGCAACGAACGGTGGGAGGAGCAGAGTGGGTTCTCGCCGTCGACCATCGCGGCCGAGATCGCCGGGCTGGTCGCGGCCGGGGCGATCGCCGACCGGCACGGCGACCACGCCTCCGCGCGCGTCTACCGGGCGACCGCCGACCACTTCCAGCGCTCCATCAAGGGCTGGGCGGTGACCACGACCGGGCCGTACGCCGACGGGCGCTACTTCATCCGGCTGTCCAAGAACGGCGACCCGAACGAGGCGGTCAGCTACGGCCTGGGCAACGGCAGCGTCACCGCCGACCAGCGCTCGGTCGTCGACGCCGGCTTCCTGGAGCTCACCCGCCTCGGCGAGTTCCCGGCGAATGACCCCGACGTCCGCCGCTCACTGGCCGTTGTCGACGACGTCATCCGCAAGACCACCGCGTCCGGTCCCGGTTTTTACCGCTACGGCGTGAGCACGCCGCCCGGCAGCCCGAACGGCAGCGAGGACGGCTACGGCGACTGCTTCGTGGCCGACCCGACGAACTGCCCGATCGACGGCCAGCCGTGGCCGACCGCCAACGCCGGCTCCGGTCACCTGTGGCCGGTCCTGGCCGGCGAGCGCGCCGAGCAGCAGCTGCAGACCGGCGACCGGTCCGGGGCCGCCGCCCTGCTGGTCGCCATGCACAACGGCTCGTCCGGCGTCGGCCTGGTCCCGGAGCAGGACTGGGAGAACGCCGACCTGGCCGCCTCGCCCTACGGCAGCCCGCCGGAGACCGCGTCGATCGGCTACACCAACGGCGGCGCGGCCGGCTCGGCCTCCCCGCTGACCTGGGCGCAGGCCCAGGACGTGCGGCTCACCCTGTCGCTGGCCGCCGGCCGGCCGCTCGAGCAGCCGGACGTGGTGCGCGACCGGTACGTGGCGCACGGCGCGCCGGGGAACGTCCCGGTGAGCGTCACCTCGCCGCCCAACGGCGCGGTGACCGGCGACAGCACGGCGAGCGTCACCGGCCAGACGGCCCCGGGCGCGGACGTCAGCGTCTCGGCCGCCCCGACCGACGTCGCCGGGCTGGCCACGACCACGCAGACGCGGGCCGACCGGCAGGGCCGGTTCACCGCGACCGTGTCGCTCGGCTTCGGCACCAACGTGGTGACGGTCGGCGTGTCGAAGGGCAACAGCACCGGGTACGCCCGCGTGGCCATCGTCTCGAGCGCGCTGCCCGGCACGCTGGTCCTGGGGGCCGACGACCCGAGCGGCGACGACCACGGTCCGGGCACCTACGCCTACCCGACCTCGGGCGACTTCCACCCGGGGGCGTTCGATCTGACCCAGTTCCAGGTCATCGACGCCGGCGCCACCATCTACCTGCGGGCCCAGCTCCGCGACCTCACGCCGACGTTCGGCTCGCCGCTCGGCGCCCAGCTGCTCGACGTGTTCGTCCGCGATCCGACTGGAGGAACTGGCGGCGGCTTCTCGACGGCTGCGCCGTTCGCCTCGCGCAACTTCCAGGTGGCCGCCGACTCGGCCTGGTCGAGCCGCATCGAGGTGCAGGGCTTCGCCGACCCGGTGTTCGTCAACGCCGGCGGGCAGAACCTCGGGCCGGTCACCGTGACGGCCAACCAGGCGACCGGCTCGATCCTGATCGCCGTGCCGTCGGCCGCGCTCGGCCATCCGGCGGCCGGCTGGACGTTCACGGTTGCGCTGCACGGGCAGGACGGCTTCAGCGGCGACCAGGCACGCGGCTTCGCGCCGACGCCGCAGCCCTTCCAGTTCGGGCTGTGCGCGCCCGGCGGGACGTCACCGATCTGCGGCATCGATCCGAACACGGCGCCGAAGGTCATGGACACCGTCGTGCCCTCCGGCGTGACGCAGGAGGACGAGCTCAACCCGATTCCCGGTCCGGCGACACTGCACGGAATTTTGGTACCGTGATCGAAGCTTGCGCCTAGGGTTCCGCCGGCCGCCCGCTTTGTAACAAGCGAGGACTGACAATCAGGGCGGCCGGGACTGGACCGAGCGGCGCCAGAGCCCGGCCACAGCCGGTGGCCGGCTCCACACCTCACGGGAGAGAAGCCCCGAGGGCTCGCTTTCGCCTGCCCGTGAGGAGTCTTCCCGGTGCCGACCACCGTCCTGCTCGTCGTCCTGCTCGCCGCCGTGCTGCACGCGTCATGGAACGCGATCGCGCACGCGATCCCCGACCGGCTCATCGGCTTCGCGCTGATGGGCGTCACCGACGTCGTCGTCGGCGGGGCGATCGTCGTCCTGTCGCCGCTGCCGGCCCGCGCCAGCTGGCCCTACGTCGCCGTCTCGGCCGCCCTGCACGTCGTGTACCTCCTGCTGCTCATGCAGTGCTACCGCATCGGCGACTTCGGCCAGATGTACCCGATCAGCCGCGGCACCGCTCCCTGGCTGGTCGCCATCGGCGCGGCGATCTTCGCGGGGGAGGCGCTGCCCTGGCCGCGCCTGCTCGGCGTCGCGGTGATCTCGGCCGGCCTGCTCTGCCTCGTCTTCGCCGGCGGCATCCCGTCGCGCAAGCAGCGCACCGCGATCGGCGCGGCCGTGCTCACCGGCGTCTCCATCGCCTGCTACACGACGGTCGACGGATTGGGCGTCCGGCAGGCGGGGACGGCGGCCGGCTATACGGGCTGGCTGTTCCTGCTCCAAGGTCCCGCCGTGCCGCTCTTGGCTCTATTGGTACGGCGGGAGCAGCTGTGGTCTCAGGCACGGGCTCACGCGTGGGCCGGGTTGACCGGCGGCGCGCTTTCGCTGCTCGCCTACGGGTTGGTGCTCTGGGCCCAGACCCGCGGCCCGCTTGCGCTGGTGGCCGCCCTGCGTGAGTCCAGCGTCGTGGCCGGCGCGCTCATCGGGGCGCTCGTCTTCCACGAGACGTTCGGCCGGTGGCGCGTGCTGGCCGCCGTACTCGTGGCCGCCGGCATCCTCTGCATCGCGCTGTAGCGTCAACCCAGGGTTGACGCTGACCGGGTCGTCAACCTAGGGTTGACGGCATGACGAATCCCATCCAGGTCCGCCTCGACGACCTCATCCAGGGAATCAAGCGCGCGCGCCCCAACGTTCTCGACCAACTCTCCGACGCCGTCGTCGTGGGCGACCACCTCGGCGACGTCGCCGACCACCTCATCGGGCACTTCGTCGACCAGGCCCGCCGTTCCGGCGCCTCCTGGACCGAGATCGGCCAGGCGATGGGGGTCAGCAAGCAGGCCGCCCAGAAGCGGTTCGTCCCCAAGGGTGAGCCGACGCCGCTGGATCCGAACGAGGGCTTCGGCCGCTTCACCCCACGGGCCCGCAGCACCCTGGTGGCCGCGATGGCCGAGGCCAAGACGGCCGGCAACGCGGAGATCCGCCCGGAGCATCTGCTGCTCGGGTTGCTCAGCGAGCGCGCCGGCCTGGCCGCGCTGGCCATCGAAGCCCAGAACGTGACCCTCGACGCCGTCCGCCAAGCCGTCACGCTGCCGGAGCGCGTCGACTCCGTCCCCGAGCTGGTCCCGTACGACGCGAACGCGCGCAAGGTGCTCGAGCTCACCTACCGGGAGGCGCTGCGGCTCGGGCACAACTACGTCGGGACCGAGCACATCCTGCTGGCGCTGCTCGAGCTCGAGGACGGCGACGGTCCGCTGGCGCGCCTCGGCATCACCAAGGAAGCCTCCGAGGCCGACATCAGTGCCCGCCTCACCAAGGCCTAGGCGCCCACAACCAGGTGCGTGCGGCCGGCGATGACGCCGCCCGGCTGGTCGGGAAACCGGCCGTAGTTGGCGTCCGGAGCGCCCGGCGCGGTGACGTGGCGCGGCTCCCAGCCGCCGGCCGCGAACAGCGCGGCCGGGTCGTCGGCGCCGAACGGCGGCGGCAGGTTGTTGCGGGCGCAGTAGTCCCGGTAGGGCTGCAGCGCCGGCCCGTCCAGCCCGGTCGTCCCGATGACGTCGGCGGCGAACGAACTGCCCGGCGCGCTGAGTTCCTTGGCCCGGCGCAGGAGGTCGACGATCATCGGCTCGGTCAGGTAAAAGAACAGCCCCTCGGCCAGCCACAGCGTCGGGGCGCTGCGGTCGTATCCGGCCCCGAGCAAGGGACCGACCCAGTTCGCGCGGAGGTCGGCCCCGACCGGGTGGCGCCGGCACCGCGGCGTCTCGCCGGCGAGCATCTCGTCCTTGGCCGCCAGGACCCGGCGCCGATCCACCTCGAACCATTCGACGTCGGGCGGCACGTCCAGCCGGTAGGGGCGGGTGTCAAGGCCGGCTCCCAGCAGCACCACTTGGGAAGCCGGCGGAATGGCAGCCAGGGTGAGGTCGTCGAACCACCGCACGCGGACCGGGATGAACGGGTTGGGCCGACCGTCGCGAGCCGCCTCCGAGCGGGCCATCATCGCAAAGCCGGCGTCACCGGCCAGCATGCGGGCGAACGGGTCGTTGAACAGCCGGTCGGGGCGCTCCGACTCACGCGCCCGGACCGCCGCGATCCAAGCCGCCGATCCGACCGTCACGACCTCACACGATAGCGCTGGGGTCGGCCGTCGCTTCGGACGATAACCGTCTCGTCAACCATGGTCGGGCCGTCCTCCGAGTGGGGTGCTGCCGCCCGTGGTGTCGAAGCCGCCGGCCGCCCTCTCGACTGCCGCGGCCGAGAAATCCGGGGGGATCACGGTCACGCCGGGCCAGCGTTCCCACGGGCGGTGCCGGGCGAGCCGCTCCAGCGACCGCTCCCTCGGCACCCGCCGCGGGTTCCACCGCCACACGCCGCCGAGCAGGTCGGCCAGGCCGAGCGGCGCGCACACCTCGAGCTCCTCGCGGACCAGGCGGACGGCCACCGCCGTCGCCGTCTCCGGCCACGTGCCGATGGCGTCGGCGATCGAGGTCAGCGGCGCGATCGGCGGGCCGCCGAACACGTCTGCGTACCAGCGGTGCACCGCGGCCTGGTTGATCGCCTCCCAGGGCACGTCCGGCCGGCGGCCCCGGAGCCGCTCGGTGACCCGCTCGTCGTTGGCCGGGCTGAGGTCGGCCGGGTCGAAGAACGCGACGTCGACGTCCCGGACCGTGGCTGGGTCGAAGCCGGGCCCGTAGCGGCGGCCCCAGACCATGTCGCGCAGCGCACCGGCGCCGACCCAGGCGTCGGGCACGCCCTCGTCGCGCACCGTGCGCAGCACGTCGAGCAGCCAGGTGCTCGAGTAGACCAGGGCATTGAGCTCGAAGGCCATACCCGCATCATGACCAACGGGTACGACAAGAAAAGTCCGGGCTCAGGGCCGCGGCCGGTTGACCCGACCGAGGAAGTCGGCGATCAGCGCGAGCTGTTCGTCGTCGTACTCGCGAAGCAGCGCCACCATGCCCTCGGCCTGCGGCGTGTAGTGCGGGCTGACTTGCCGTGCGATCTCCTCCTCCTGGCGCGACACGATGACCTTGCGCCGGTCGTTCGGGTCCCGGTCGCGCCGGATGAAGCCCGCCCCCTCGAGCCGGTCGAGCACGCCGGTCACCGTGCCCGTGCGCAGGCCGGTGAGCTCGGCCAGCTGGCCGGGGGTGAGCGGCCCGTGCACCTCCAGCAGCGTCATGAACTGGGCGTCGCTCGCACCCAGCCCGAGCCGCTCGGCAACCTGGTGGCTGTACAAGATCGCGTTCGCGATGACGCGACGGGTCGAGTCGACGATCTGTACTTCGAGACTGTGTCGCGATACAGTCTTGTCCAAGGCGCCTCGTCTCATCTAGTATCTCGTACGAACGAGATATTCGGAACCTCGAGATATTTTCCCACGGGGAGGAGTCTGTCATGACGGTGAAATCTGCGCTGATCATCGGATCCGGGATCGCCGGTCCGGTGATGGCCGTCGCGCTGCAGCAGGCGGGCATCGAAGCCACGATCTACGAACGGTACGACGGGCCGGCCACCGGGGTCGGCGGAGCGCTTGCGCTGGCCCCCAACGGCATGGCCGCGCTCGGCGTGCTCGATCTTGACGAGGCGGTCCGCGAGGTCGGCATCCCGACGCCGCGCATGATCATGGAGACCGGCAACGGCAAGCGGCTCGGCGAGTTCGCCGACCTGCCCGGGTTGCCGACCACCCACACGTTCGCCCGCGCCGACCTCTACCGGGTGCTGGTCGAGCAGGCCGCCGCGCGGGGCATCGAGATCGAATACGGCAAGCGCCTGGTCGGCCTGGACGACCTGGCCGGCGGTGTCGTCGCCCACTTCGCGGACGGCTCGAGCGCCACCGCCGATGTGCTCATCGGCGCCGACGGCATCCGCTCGACCGTGCGGACCCTCCTCGACCCGAACGCGCCGACGCCGCGCTACGTCGGGCTGATCGGGCTCGGCGGCTGGGTCTCGGGGCATGGCTTGCCCAGTACCAATGGGGCAATGCACTTCGCCTTCGGCAAGCGGGGATTCTTCGGCTACATGGTCGAGGACGACGGGAACACCGGGTGGTTCGCCAACCTGCCGGCGCCGCGCTACATGTCGGCGGCCGAGGCCCAGCAGACCCCGCCGAGCGAGTGGGTGCAGCGGCTCAAGGACTTCTTCGCCGACGACACCCTGCCCGCGCTGGCCATGCTCGACCGGATCCGCGAGGACGAGCTGGTCAACGTCGGCGGGATGGAGGACATGCCACCCGTGCCGGTCTGGCACCGCGGCCGCACCGTGCTCGTCGGCGACGCCGCGCACGCGACCTCGCCGAGCTCCGGTCAGGGCGCGTCGATCGCCATCGAGAGCGCCGTCGAACTCGCCCGTTGCCTGCGCGATCGGCCGACGATCCAAGAGGCATTCGACGTGTACGAGGCGAGCCGCCGTCCCCGCGTCGAACGGATCATCAAGCAGACCGCCCGGGTCAACAGCGACAAGGCGCCCGGCCCGATCGGCCGGTTCATCCGCGACGTGACGTTCCCGATCGCGATGCGGACGTTTTACAACCAGGAGAAGATGATGGGCTGGATCCACCGATACACGATCGACTGGCCGGCTCACGTGTGACGCCGGGCGGGGCGAGCCGTCCTTGGCTCGCCCCTGCCGTCTCTTGCGGACTTCGATCAGACCTGCGGAGCCGGCGGATACGGGCTGCTGAAGCCGCCGGTCGGCGTCGCCGTCGCCGGCGCATCCTCGGAGGGCATCAGCATCCACAGGATCGGGTAGATGATGATCTGGCTGCCCGGGATGGCCAGCAGGATCAGGAAGAACAGGAGCCGAGCGGGCCACGGGTCGATGCCGAACCGCTGACCGAGGCCGGCGATGACGCCGCCGAGGACCCGGCCCTCGCGAGGCCGGAAGAGTCCCTGTCGGCGGAGCGAGTCGTGGACGGAGTCCATGGTGGCGCTTCCCTTCAAGTACTTGGTCGGTTGTTTCGCTGACCGTTCCACTGTCGCGCCTCGCGCCACCCGACCACATCGGGGAGCGGCCCCGACCACCCCCGGAGACTCGCGCTGAGATGGCCCCTAGGGCTGTCCCTCCCGCGAAGGCCCGCTCGCCACCGCGCTCACAATCGCGTATGTATTTTGAGACGTTGATGCGGGCCAGAGCATCATGATGTTCTGACCCGCATCAACGTCTCCAATGGGGCATCGCCTTCTCGACCGTCCACAGGTTATCCACAGTTATCCACAGCGACGTGAACGCCCGTTGCGCGAACGATTCATGCAGGTCACAGTCCTGAAGTGAGCACAAGACGGGGCCGGGCATCGCGCAGATCATGGACCGGTGGCGATCGGGCCTCTGATCGGGTGTGCGAACCTGGTAGTCCTATGCGCGACATCGTCATCACCACCGACTCGATCCGGCTCGGCCAGTTGCTGAAGCTGGCCGACCTGGTCGAGGTCGGCTCCGACGTCAAAGACCTGCTCGCCGACGGCGCGGTGCGGGTCAACGGCGAGAAAGAAACCCGCCGCGGCCGCCAACTGGTCCGCGGTGACGTCGTCCGGGTCGGCGGCACCGACCTCCGCGTCGCCGGCGCCTAGCCGACGCGTACGGTACCCCGGAGCAATCAGTGGAGGGCAACCGTGCTGGACCTGTCGCGCGAACGGGTGCTTGTCACCGGCGGGGCTGGGTTCATCGGCCGATCGGTCGTGGCGGGGTTCCGAGCCGCCGGCGCCACCGTACGCGTCCTCGATGTGTCCGAAAACGATCAGGACATCACTGACGCCGGCGTACGGGACAAAGCCGTCACACCCGACTTGACCGGTATCGTCCACCTCGCCGCGATCACGTCCGTGCTCGGCTCCCTCGAGCAGCCGGCCAAGGTGCACCAGGTCAACGTCGAAGCGACCGCCGGACTGCTCGAACTGGCCCGCGAACGGGGAGTACGCCGCTTCCTGATGTCCTCGACCAACGCCGTCGTCGGCGACGTCGGCGAGGAAACCATCCACGAGGATCTGCCGCTGCGACCGCTCACGCCGTACGGCGCCACGAAGGCGGCCGCCGAGATGCTGCTCTCCGGGTACGCCGGCGGGTACGGCCTGATCACCTGCGCGCTGCGGCTCACCAACGTCTACGGCCAGGGCATGGCGCACAAGGACAGCCTGGTTCCGCGGATCATGCGCGCCGTGCGTGCCCAAGCGACGTTGCCGGTCTACGGCGACGGCTCGCAGCGCCGCGACTTCGTGCACGTCGACGACGTGGTGGCCGGGTTGCTGGCGGCCTGGCGCCGCGAAGTGACCGGCAGCGTGATCATCGGCTCGGGCCGGTCGATCAGCGTCCTCGACGTCATCGCCGAGGCTCGGGCGGTGACCGGGCAGCCGGTCAGGGTCGAGCATGTCGACCCGAAGCCGGGGGAGATGCCGGCCGTCGTCGTCTCGATCGAGAAGGCGCGCCGCGTGCTCGGCTACGAGCCGTCGATCGACCTCGCGGAAGGATTGACGACGGTCTGGAGCGAGTTCAAGTGATCCGGCGGCACTGGCCGTTTGTGACCATCCTCGTCGCCGGTGCCGTCCTCCGCGTCCTGAGCATGATCGCCTATCGCCCGGCGATCTTCTACATCGACTCGATCGCGTCGTACCTCATGCCGCTTCCGGACCTCGACCCGACCGGTCAGGATCCCATCGGCTACGACCTGTTCCTCCTCAGGCCGGTCCTCGCGATCGGCAACCTGACCACTGTCGTCGGCGTCCAGCACGCGCTCGGGCTGGGCATGGCGGTCGCGCTCTACGCTCTCGTCCGGCACAAGGGCGGCGGCCGCTGGCTCGGCGCGCTGGCGACGGCGCCGGTGCTGCTCGACGCCTACCAGGTTCAGATCGAGCAGAACATCATGTCCGACCCGCTCTTCGAGGCGTTGCTGGTCGCCGCGCTCGTCGTCGCCGCCTGGCCGGCCCGCCCCGGCTGGGTGCACGTCACCGTCGCCGGTGCGCTCCTGGGACTGTCGGTCACCGTCCGCCAGGTCGGCGAGGTCCTGGTCCTGCCGCTGGTGGTGTATGGCGCAATCGCCACGCTGCGGTGGTGGCGCAGGCTGCTGTGGCCGGCTGCCGGGCTCGTCGCCTTCCTCGTGCCGGTGGCCGCGTACGCGACCTTCTACCACGGCCACACCGGTCACTATGGACTGTCCAATGTGGGCGGTAACGCGCTGTACGGACGGGCCGCCACGTTCGCCGACTGCGCCGGGGCCGACATTCCGCCGGAGGAGCGGATCCTGTGCCCGAGCATGCCCAAAAGCCAGCGCCGGGGGACCGACTACTGGGCGCACGACCCCGAGTCGCCGTACTTCAAGCTGCGTGACGCGGATCCGGCCAATGTGGACCGGCTGGCCGCCGACTTCTCCCGGCGGATCATCCGGCACCAGCCGATCGACTTCGTGACCGCGGTCGGGGCCGACGCGCTGAAGGTCCTGTCCTGGAGCCGGCACGACGCCACCACCGACGATCCGAGTGTCGAGCGGTGGCGCTTCCAGCGCACGTATCCGGAGTTTCCGCCGCTGGTCACCGTCGATTCGGTAGCCGGCTACGCCGACCGGTACGGCGGCGGCCACCCGGCCGTGAACCGTCCACTGGCGACCGTGCTGCGCCAGTACCAGAGAAATATCGGCTTCTTGCCGGGCCCGGTGCTTGCGCTCGCCGTCGTGGTCGCGGTGGCCGGCGCCGTGCGACGGTCGTGGACCGCGCTGCTGTTCCTGCTGAGCGGCCTGGCCGTGCTGCTGGCCGGCGCCGTCGTGGTGTTCTCGTGGCGTTATCAGCTTCCCGGGTACGTGGTGCTGCCGGTCGCCGGTGCGCTCGGACTGGTCGCGCGGCGCAAGCCGAAGCCGCCGCCGTTCCCCGAGCCGGCCGACCATGCGGCCCTCGACGCGGTCGACCCGGCGCTCGCGTTCCCGCCGGTTGTGGTGCTCATCGCCGCGTACAACGAAGAACACGGGCTCGGCCCGGTGCTCGCCGCGATCCCGGACGAGAGCTGCGGCGAGGCGATCGGCACGCTGGTTGTGGTCGACGGGGCGACGGACGCCACGGCGGCGGTCGCGCGGGCGCACGGCGCGGTCACCTGCGAGTTGCCGGTCAACCGCGGGCAAGGCGCGGCGCTGCGGTTCGGCTACCACCTCGCGGTCGAGCGGGGCGCGAAGTACGTCGTGACGACCGACGCGGATGGGCAGTACGAGATCGGCGAGCTGCCGCGGCTGCTTGAGCCGCTGCTGTCCGGTACGGCGGACTTCGTGACCGGCTCCCGGCAACTGGGCGCGAACGAGTCCGGGGATCGCGTGCGCCGGCTCGGCACGCGCTTCTTCGCCCGGCTCGTCTCGGTCCTGACCCGGCAACGCATCACCGACACGTCGTTCGGGTTCCGTGCGATGCGGGCCGAGGTGGCGGTGTCCGTGCCGCTGGTGCAGCCGCAGTACCAATCCTCGGAATTGCTTGTCGGGGTGCTCGCGCGGGGCTATCGCGTGCTCGAGCAGCCCATGACGATGCACGCTCGCAATCAGGGACGCAGCAAGAAGGGGAACAACCTCGTCTACGGCCTGCGCTACGCGCGGGTCGTGCTGTCGACCTGGTTCCGCGCCTTCGTGTGGAAGACGAACCGGTCAAGGACGACGAACTTGAGCAGGAAAAGCACGGCATAGGTGGCGAAGTAGCTCACCTCGACCAGCACGGCGCGCCGGTTCGGGTCGGCCTCGGCCAATGCCGCGTGGGTGAGGCTGGTGACC
>Ga0070683_100001096_pt1 | contig 20384 bp, 18 predicted proteins | sample KBSC713LmetaG_FD_64662 | JGI IMG/M metagenome (GOLD analysis project Ga0070683, IMG submission 64662) | Corn rhizosphere microbial communities from Kellogg Biological Station, Michigan, USA - KBS C7.1-3L metaG | ecosystem: Host-associated > Plants > Roots > Rhizosphere ... | reverse complement strand
GACCTGCCGCGCGCTCGACGGCGTGCCGCTCGCGATCGAGCTCGCCGCCGCGCGCGCGCCGACGCTCGGCGTCGATCGGCTGTTGGCGTCGATGCAGGAGCGCTTTCGCTGGCTGACCGGTGGCCGCAACCGCGCCGCTCCGGCACGCCAGCGGGCGCTTCGCTCGGCGCTCGAATGGAGCGAGGCGCTGCTCGATGAGCGCGAGCGCAAGGTGTTCCGCTGCTTCGGCGTCTTCGCCGGCAGCGCGTCGCTCGAGTGCGTCGAGAAGGTGCTCGTCGACGCCGACGCCGGGCTCGACCGCTGGGACGTCATCGATGCGCTCGACGTCCTCGTCGACCGCTCGCTCGTCGCCGTCGTGATGACGGCCGACGCGAGCAGCGTTCGCTACCGCCTGCTCGAGACGCCGCGCGCCTACGCGCTCGAGCGGCTCGACGCCGCCGGCGAGCGCGCCGCGCTGCGCCGTCGCCACGCGCTCGCCATCGCCGCGCTGTTCGACGCCGCGTACCGCGAGTACTTCGCGGGCGAGGTCGGCGTCGACGAGTGGCTGCGTCGCGTCGAGCTCGACTTCGACAACGCGCGCGACGCGCTGCGCTGGGCGCGTGCCGCCGCCGCCGCCGATGTCGAGCTGCGCATCGGCGCGACGCTGCTGCGCGCGCTGCCGCCTACGCTGCACGCCGAGCGGCTCGCGCTCGCCGACGCGTGCGAGGCGCGCATCGGCGCGGAAATCGCCGAGCCGCTCAGGCTGCAGGCGTGGATCGAGCTCAGCTGCGTCCTCGCCGACACGCAAAAGCCGCGTGCACGCGCTGCTGCGAATCACGCGCTCGCGGTCGCGCGCCGCCTCGATGACGAGCAAGGCGATCGTTTCAACCTCTATCACGCGCTCTGCCGTGCGGCGTCGGCGGCGGCGCAATGCGATGACCTGCCCGCTGCGCGCGTGCTGCTCGACGAAGCCGAGCGTCTCGAGCAGCCGTCATGGCCGGCGCAACGCCTGCTCTGGCGCGCCGAGGCGGCGCAGTGGATCGCGCGCATGAGCGGCGACGCCGCAGAGGCGCTGCGGCGCGGGCGACGTCTGCTCGCGCTCGACCGCGAACGCGGCAGCCATCCGGTGGTCGCGACCGGCAACCTGATCGATGCCGAGCTCGCCGCCGGCGATCCGCGTGCGGCGGCATCGCTCGGGCGCGAGCTGATCGCGTCGCTCACGGGAACGCGACACGAACACGGCCTCGCCTTCGCGCGCATCAACCTGCTCGCGGCGCTGCTCGCGCAGGGAGACGCTGGGGCCGCGCACGGCCTCGCGGAGGCGGCATGGGCGAATGCCCCGGTGTTCGACGTGCAGCACGCGACCGCCGCCTACCTGGCACTTTTCTGCGCGCTCGAGGGGCGATGCGATGCGGCGGTCAAGCTCGCCGCGTACTCGGAAGCGATCTACGCCGCGCGCGGCGAAGCGCGCGAGCGCAACGAAGCCGAGGCGACTGCGCGCGCGTGGTCGCTTGCGCGCGGCGCGCTCGACGCCGGGACGATCGAGCGGTTGCGCGCGGAAGGCGCGACGTTGCGCGACGCCGAGATCGCCGCCGTCGCGTTCGCAGGCGATCGTCGCGGCGAAGGGGCCCCGTGACGTCGAAGGCACTCGTCCTCGCCGCGTCGGTGTGGGTGGTTTCCGCAGCGGCATCGGCGCAGGAGCCGTCTGCCGCGGCTCCGGCCGCGCAGGCCTCCGCGCCGGCGGCCGTGAGCGGGGCGGAGCCTGCAGCATCGGCGAGCGCACCTGCGAATGCCGCCTCCGCGCCGGCGTCCGCGGCGAGCGCTGCGTCGCCCGAGCCGCTGCCGTTCAAGGACTGGAAGTGGGAAGGCGCGATCGGACCGGTCGTCAACCTCGCTCCCGACTACTCGGGCGCGAACACGCGCAAGGTCGGCGTGACGCCGGGCTTCTACATCCGCTACGGCCGGCTCACCGCGAGCAACGTCGGCGGCTTCGTCACCCGCCGCAACACCGACGACATCTTCCAGGGCCTCGGCCTCGACCTCAAGCGCAGCGACACCGTCCGCTACAACGCGACGCTGCGGATCGACAACGGCCGCAAGTCCTCGGACACGCGCGGGCTCGAAGGCATCGACGACGTCAGGCGAACGCTGCGCGCGCGCTTCTCGGCGACGTGGCAGGTCGAGCCGGCCTGGAAGGTCGCGAGCGGCCTCAACGTCGACCTGCTCGGCCACGGCGGCGGCAACGTGCTCGACCTCGGCGCGACGCACGACCGCCGCTGGAGCGAGGCGACGACTTGGAGTCTCGGTGCGGTCGTCACCGCCGGCGATGCCCGCTACATGCGCAGCTGGTTCGGCGTCAGCGAAAACAGCTCGGCCGCGACCGGCAAGCCGGTCTACCAGCCTGGCGCGGGGCTGCGCGACGTCAGCTTCTCGAGCGGTTGGCGAACCGAGATCGGCCAGGACTGGATCGTGCTCTGGGGCGGGTCGATCGGGCGCTTGCTCGGCCCGGCGGCGGCGAGCCCATTGACGGCGTCGGCGAGCGAGTGGCGTGTCTACGCGGCAGTGGCGTGGCGCTTCTGAAGCGCCGCATCGCCGCCGCAGCCGAACGTCACGACCAGCGTCTGCCGCTCGACGCCTCGCTCCAGCGCTCGCGCTGTTCCGGCGAGGTGACGAACGAACGGCCGAACAGGCGCGGGCCGCGCACCGCCATCAAGAGCGCGATCCGTGCCGCCTCGCGGTCGCCGGCGTCGGCGAGCGGAACGAGCTCGGCGAACGCGCGCGACCATTCGCCGTGCTCGAAGCGATCCATCGCGCGGTCGAACGCGGCGGCGGTCGGATGGTCGTGGGCGCGCAGCGCCAGCGATCGCCGGCTGAAGAGCTCGTGCGTGACTTGCGGCAGCCATTGCCGCAGCGCGGTGTCGGTCGTGGTCATGGCGACATTCCTCCACCCGGCGAGCGGGCGATGAAAGAGCGCCGCATTAAAGCCCTCAACGGGCTGCGCAGCCATCCACCGGAGGTGGGACGCCGATGCGCTCAGTCGCCGCGGTTGCCGAGCGCGATGTCGACCTTCATCTCGCTCGCCACCGGCTCGAGGTGCTTGCGCAGGTCGTCGGTCGCGACCGCGTTCGGAACCAGCAGGTGCGCCGAGACCTTGAACTTCTTCGGCGCCGCGGCGGTCGAGCCGACGACCTCGGTGTGGATGTGCTCGATGCTGATTCCCGCCTCGGCGAGGATGCGCGTCAGGTGGCTCACGATGCCGACGCGGTCGTCGCCGACGAGCGAAAGGTCGATGCTGCGCATCCCCGCGGGCGCTCCCGACGCGTCGCTCTTCGCGATCACGAGCTTCAGCCCCGACGATTCGAGGCCCTGCAGCGATGCGGCCAGTGCGTCGGCGTTCTCGCCCGGCACCTCGAAGTGCACCATCCCTGCGAACTCGCCCGCCAGCCGCGACAGCCGGCTCGCCTCCCAGTTGGCGCCGAAGCGCTGCGCGCGCTCGGAGAGCATCCGCACGATGCCGGGCCGGTCGGGACCGACGACGGTGACGACGAGCGACGTCGTGCCCGGGGGGGCGTGCTCGTCGAGGACGACGGCGCGGCGCAGCATCGGCGCGCGCGTCGCGAAGCGCGCATCCTGCGGCTTCGCCGGCAGCTCGCCGTGATCGCGCGCGTGGCGGACGACGCGCGCGAGCAGGTCGAGCCCCATTGGCGCGAGCGCGCGCTCCCACAGCTCGCGCGCCGACTCGCCGCGTGCGACGAAGCACCAGTCCTGCGCCGCGATCGGGCCGGCGTCCCAGCCGTCGGCGAGGTGGTAGACCGAGCCGCCTGCGATCGGATCGCCTTCGAGGATCGTCCATTCGACGGCGGCGATGCCGCGATGGCGCGGCAGCAGCGACGGGTGGTAGCCGATCCCGCCGAGGCGCGAGCGTGCCAGCGCCTCGTCGCTGATCCGCGCGTGCGTGTGCGCCGCGACGACGAGGTCGGTGCCTTCGGGGATCGCTTCGGCGGGAACGATCTTCGGATTCGCGAGCACATGCACCGGCAGCCCGCTCTTGGCGGCAGCGAGGGCGAGGCGATCGTCGGCGGCGGGGACGATCACGCACGCGAAAGTCACCCCCGCCTCGCGGCGCAGCGCCTCGAGCACGGTCGCGCCGAAGTAGCGGGATCCCGCCAGAACGCATTGCATCGCACAGCTCCTCGATTGCCGGAGCCGCCATTGTGTGCGCTCAGGCGAAGCTGTCTGCGCCCGACGTCGCAGCGACAGGCGGGCGCCTGCAGGGCCTAGCATGTCGATCGCCATGCGCGACCCGGCAGACCTCTCCGCACTCGTCGACGACCGTCCCGGCGACGGCGTCTTTCGCGTCCACCGCGATGCCTTCCGCGATGCCGACGTGTTCGCGCGCGAGATGGCGACCTTCTTCGAGCGCGGCTGGGTGTTCGTCGGCCACGCCAGCCAGATGCCGGCGCCGCACGACTTCATGACGCTCGCGGTGCGCGGCCAGCCGCTCGTCGTCATGCGCGGCGGCGACGGCACGCTGCGCGCGTTCCACAACGCGTGCCGCCACAAGGGCGCGCTCGTCTGCCACGAGGCGCGCGGCTGCCGCCGCGTCCACGTCTGCCAGTACCACGGCTGGAGCTACGCGAGCGACGGCAGCAACGTCGCCGTCAAGGCGAAGGCCGAAGGCGCGTATGCGCCGGCGTTCGACGCCGACGGCCACGACCTCGCCGCGGTCGCGTGCTTCGGCGAATACCGCGGCTTCCTGTTCGCGAGCCTCGCCGCCGACGTCGAGCCGCTCGAGGAGCATCTCGGCGACGCGCGCGCGCTGCTCGACCTCGCGGTCGACCAATCGCCGGGCGGCCTCGAGCTCGTTCCCGGCGTCGTCCGCTACACCTACCGCGGCAACTGGAAGCTGCAGCTCGAGAACTCGCTCGACGCCTACCACTTCACGTCGACGCATCCTTCGTATCTGCGCTTGCTCGAGCGCCGCTCGACGCAGTCGGAGCGGAGCGACGTGCCGAAGGCGATCTGGCAGAGCGAGCGCAACGACGAAGAGCGGATGGGCTCGTTCGGCCTGCGCAACGGTCACGCGATGGTCTGGACGACGTCGCCGGTCGAGCACCATCCGCTCTACGCCGGCCGCGAGGCGCTGGTCGCGCGCGTCGGCGCGGTCCGTGCCGACTGGATGATGCGGACGCGTCAGCTCAACGTCTTTCCAAATCTGCAGATCGCGTCGAACGCCGCGCTGCAGATGCGCGTCGTCACGCCGCTCGCGGTCGACCGCACCGAGATCACGTCGTACTGCCTCGCGCCGGTCGGCGAGGGCGACGCGGCGCGCGCGCGGCGGCTGCGCCAGTACGAGGACTTCTTCAATCCGAGCGGCCTCGCGACGCCGGACGACACGACGACGTTCGAGGACTGTCAGCGCGGTTTTCGCAGCGGCGCGATCGCCTGGCAGCAGGGTTCGGCGCGTGGCCAGACGCTCGTGCAGCGCGGCGCCGACGCGCACGCTGCCGAACTCGGCATCGCGCCGGAGACGTCGACGTCGGGCACGTTCACGATGGCCGACGAAACCGTGTTCCAGTCCCTCTATCGGCATTGGGCGCACCGGCTCGCCGAGACCGCGCGATGAGCGACGTCGCGATGGAGGTCGCGTTCGCGGCGTGCAACGTGGTCGCGCGCGAGGCGTTGCTCCTCGATGCGCAGCGCTGGGACGACTGGCTCGCGCTCTACGCCGACGACGCGCGTTTCTGGCTGCCGGCGTGGACCGACGACCAGCGATGCGCGGCATCGCCCGAGCGCGAGCTGTCGCTGATCTACTGCGGCTCGCGCGCCGGCCTCGAGGACCGCGTCTGGCGCATCCGCTCGGGGCTCTCGGTCGCATCGCGGCCGCTGCCGCGGACGACGCACTCGGTCGCGAACAGCGTCGCCAGGCTCGCCGACGATCCTGCCGGCGGCGACGTCGTCGTCGAGTCGAGCTGGACCTGCCACGTCTTCGCGCTCAAGGAGCGCACGACGCACGTCTTCCACGGCCGTTACGCGCATCGACTGCGCCGCGACCGTGAACAATGGCGCATCGCCGCCAAGACGATCGTGCTCATGAACGACACGATTCCGACGATGCTCGACTTCTACTGCGTGTAGCAAGCCGCGGCAGCGGAGCCTTCGATGGACATTCGAACGGGATTGGCGGAGATCGCCGTCGAGCATCGTCTCGACGCCGCGGCGACGCGCCGGCTCGAAGCGCTCGCCGGCCTGCACGACGAGCCGGCGTCGCTCGCGACGTGGCTGCCGCGCGGCGTCGCCGTGCTCGCCGCGGCGCTCGGCGGCCTCGGCGTCGTCTTCTGGATCGCCGCCAACTGGCAGACGCTCGGCCGCTTCGGTCGCTTCGCGCTGCTCGAAGGCTTCGTCCTCGCGATGTGCGCCGGCGCGCTCTGGAAGCCGGCGGCGCGCGCTCCGCTCGGACTCGTCGCGCTGCTCGCGATCGGCGCGCTCTTCGCCTATTTCGGCCAGACCTACCAGACCGGCGCCGATCCGTGGCAGCTGTTCGCGGTGTGGGCGCTGCTCGCGCTGCCGCTCTGCATCGCTGCGCGCAGCGACGTGCTGTGGGCGCCGTGGGCGCTGGTCGCCATGACCGGCGTCTCGCTCTGGGTCCACGCGCACACCGGACACCGCTGGCGCGTCCAGCCCGACGACCTCGCCGCGCACCTCGCCGGCTGGGCTGCCGCGCTCGCGCTCGTCGCGTTCCTGAGCGCACCGCTGCGCAACGTCACCGGCGCCGGCGTCTGGGGCCAGCGCGTCGCGATCGCGCTGGCCGTCGTCATGATCGGGCTGACCGCGATCGCCGGCCTGGTCGGCGACAAGGCGCTCGCGCACTACTTCTGCGGTCTCGCCGTCTTCGCGGTCGCCGCGGTGCTGCTCGCGCGCGACGACGCGTTCGAGATCTTCGGGCTCAGCGCGGTCGCGCTCGGCATCGACACGCTCGTCGTCGGCGGCCTCGCGTACGCGCTCTTCCACGGTGCGAGCGGCAGCGACGCGTTCGCCCGGCTGATGCTGCTCGCGCTCGTCGCTGCGGCGCTGCTCGCGGGCACGGTGTCGCTGCTGCTGCGCTTGTCGCGGCGCCACGGAGCGGCGCGATGAGCGCCGAGCAGCGGCTCGCCGACGTCGTTCGCGCGGCGATCGCCGAAGGCGTGCTGCCCGCGACCGCGACGGTGCCGCAGCACGACGACCGCCCGTGGCCGGTCGTCCTGCTGACGGCGTTCGGCGCGTGGCTCGCTGCGCTGCCGCTGTTCGCGGTCGTCGGCATGATGTTCGGCGAGCTGCTCCGCCACGCCGTCGGCGCGTATGTCGTCGGCGCGCTCGTCCTCGCCGGCGCCGTCGTCGCGCTGCGCAACGAGCGGTTGCCGCTCTTCGTCGAGCAGCTCGTGACGCCGACGCTGATCGTCGGTGCCGGGCTCGTCGGCTGGGGCGTCTTCCGCGATTTCCCGCCGGCCCTGGCGGCGGTCGTGCTCGCGCTCGTCGCGATCGGGACGGCGCTCGCGATCCCGCGCGCCTGGCTGCGCGTGGTTCTTGGCGCGGCGGCCGCGACGCTCGTCGTCTTCGCGTGGTTTCCTTCGAGCGGCGGCTGGCGGTCCGAGGCGCTGATCCGCTTCTGGCTCGCCTGGCACGTCGACCTGCTGCTCTGGCTCGGCGCCGGCGTCGTCGCGGCGCGGGCACTGAACGATGGCGCGCAGGCACGGCTCGCAGCGGCGTGCGACTCCGTGCGCGCCGGCTGGCTGCTCGCGACGCTGGTCGGCCTCGCGTGGTGGTCGGGAATGACGTTTCTCGTCGGCGCGACGCTGTCGTCGGGTCCGCTCGCCGATCTCGGCCGCGAGATCGCGCCGGCGTTGTCGCGCAGCGGCGCGATGACGCCGCTGCGGCTCGCGTCGTTGCTGCTCGCCGCCGGCGCTGCCGCGTGGGCGATGCGATGCTGGGCGACGCTGCGCAGCGTCGCCGGGATCGGCGTCGCTGCCGTGCTCGTCGCGCTCGCGTGGTTCCTGCCGGCGCTCGGCGCGACCCTCATCGCGCTCGCCGTCTGTGCGACCGGCAAGCGCTGGCGACTCGCGTCGACAGCGGCGCTCGCCGCTGCGTGGATCGTCGGCGGCTTCTACTACCAGCTGGCGTGGCCGCTCGCGACGAAGGCGATCGTCCTCGTCGCCGCCGGCGTCGCGCTCGGCGCGCTCGCGTGGCTGTCGTCGCGCACGACGACGGCGGCGTCCACTGCCTCGACGGCCGCGGCGCCGCGCGCGCCGCGTTGGCAGATCGGCGGCGTCGCGGTTTCGATCGATCAGATCGGCATCGTCGTCACCGCGCTTCTCGTCGTCGTCGCTGCGAACGTCGCCATCGCGCAGAAGGAGCAGCTGATCGCGCACGGCCAGCCGGTCTTCGTCCGTCTCGCTCCGGTCGACCCGCGTTCGCTGATGCAGGGCGACTACATGCGGCTCGACTTCGCGATGCCGCTGCAGGTGCGAGACGACGTCGGCGGTCTGCTCGATCGCGGCCGCCCGCACGTCGTCGCGCGGCGCGACGGCCGCAACGTCGCGACGCTGCTGCGGCTCCACCAGGGCGAGCCGCTCGCCGCCGACGAGCTGCGCATCGAGCTGACGCCGATGCACGGCGACTGGGTGCTCGTCAGCGATGCGTGGTCGTTTCCCGAAGGCGAGGCGCATCGCTGGGCGGGTGCGCGCTTCGGCGAGTTTCGCGTCGACGCGAACGGCCGCGCGCTGCTCGTCGGCCTGCGCGGCGCGAACCTCGAGCCGCTCTGATCGATTCGACCGCGGAAGGCAGCGCGTGACGATCCGCTGCGAAGACATCGCCTCGCACGGCGACTTCCGTCGCCTGGCGACGATCGCCGGCGTCGCCGTCGACCTGCGCTACGCCGGCGTTCGCAACTTCGTCGGCCGCGATCTCTACCGCAGCCTCGACTGCGCCTGGCTGCACCGCGACGCCGCGGATGCGGTCGAGCGCGCGGTCGCGCGCCTGGCCGAGACCGCGCCCGGCCACCGCCTCGTGCTGCTCGATGCGCTCAGGCCCCACCGCGTGCAGATCGAGCTCTGGGACCACCTCGACGGCACCGGGCTGCGCCGCTACGTCGCCGATCCGGCGCGCGGCTCGATCCACTCGTTCGGGATGGCGATCGACGCGACGATCGTCGACGCCGCCGGCCGCGAGCTCGACATGGGCACGGCGTTCGACGAGATGACCGAGCTGTCGCACCCCGACCTCGAGCAGCGACATCTCGCGAGCGGCGCGCTGACCTCGGCGCAGCACGGGCACCGCGAGCTGCTGCGCGGTGCGCTCCAGGCCGCCGGATTCCGCGGCATCGCCAACGAGTGGTGGCACTTCGAGCTCGGCGACCGCGAGCACGTTCGGCACAGCTTCGTGCGCGTCGATTGATCCGGCGCGCGCCGCGAGCGTTGCCGCGGGCGCACTCACGCTCGCCGGCGCGGCACCGGCTCACGCCGGCTCGACGATCGCCGCGTTGATCAACGTCCGCAGCTCGCGGCGGATCGGGTACGTGCTCGACGGGATGAGCTGCGTGAGGAAGACGACGCAGACGTCCTCGACCGGGTCGACCCAGAACGCGGTCGACGCCATCCCGCCCCACCAGAATTCGCCCGGCGACGACGTCACGCCACAGCGCACCGGGTCGGTCGTCATCGCGAAGCCGAGGCCGAAACCGACGCCCTGGAACATCGCCTCCGAGAACATCGAGATCGAGATGTCGGCGAGGTCGCGCCCGCCGGGCAGGTGGTTCGCGCACATCAGCCGCAGCGTCTTCGGCCCGAGCAGCCGGACGCCGTCGAGCTCGCCGCCGCGACGCAGCATCTCGCAGAAGCGCAGGTAGTCGGCGGCGGTCGAGACGAGTCCGCCACCTCCGGACGGTGCGCGGGGCGGCTTCGAGAAATCGACCGGCGGCGCCGGCTCGAGCTTGCCGCTCGCTCCCTTGACATAGCAGTCGGCGAAACGCGCCGCCTTTTCTGCGGGGACGAAGAAGTCGGTGTCGCGCATGCCGAGCGGCTGCAGGATGCGCGTGCGCACGAAGTCGTCGAACGGCACTCCCGAGACGACGCTCACGAGGTGGCCGATGACGTCGGTCGAGACCGAGTAGTTCCACGCCGTCCCCGGCGAGAACTCGAGCGGCAGGCGGCCGAGCTTGTCGACGAACGCCTCGAGGTTCTCCGACTCGAACGCGTCGACGTGGAGAGCGCGGTACGCAGCGTCGACGTTGGTGCGCAGCTGGAAGCCGTACGTCAGCCCCGACGTGTGGCGCAGCAGGTCGAGCACGCGCATCGGCGCGTCGACCGCGCGCGTGACGAACGCGCCCGGAACGCCGGAGCGGTAGACCGCCTGGTCGCGCCACGACGGGATCCACTTCGCGACCGGGTCGTCGATCGCGATCCGCCCTTCCTCGACGAGCATCATGAAGGCGACGCTCGTCACCGGCTTGGTCATCGAGTAGATGCGAAAGATCGTGTCGTCGGCGAGCCGCTGCTTCTTCTCGAGCGAGGCATGGCCGAGAACGGAACGGTGGACGAGCTCGCCACGACGCGCGACGAGCAGCTGCGCGCAGGGCAAGAGGCCGGGCTCGATGTAGCGCTCGGCGAGGAAGCGGTCGATGCGGGCGAGGCGGTCGGCGTCGAAGCCGAGCGAGCGGGGGGAGGCGAGGGTCTTGGTCATGGACCGATTCTCGCCCGCGTTCACACTGTCGGGTGCCGGCTCGCCGACGTCCGGCACTCGCGGCCGACTGTTGCAGACGGCTGGCGGAAGCCGGCCCTGGCGCGAGCGACCAGCTCGCGGCGCTTGATCGCGCGCGGGTCTACAGTCCAACTCGTCCAACCAGGAGCACTGTCATGCCTGTACGGTTCGCATCGCTTTCCCGCCGGATCCACAGGAATGGCCAGCGGCTCCATTTCGTCATGGCGAGCCGGGCGTTTTCGCAGGGCCCGGAGCAGCCGGCCGACGAGGCGGAGCAGGCCCTACGAGAAGAGCACCGCCGGCTCAAAGAGCAGCAGCAGCAACGTCGCGCTCAGGCGCTGCTGCCCAGGCCCAAGGCGGTGAGGCCGGTGAAAGAGGCCAAGCCTCCGAAAGCGCCGAAAGCGCCGAAGCCGGCCAAGCCGCCGAAGGAAGCCAAGGCGACCAAGGGGAACAAGCCCTCGCGCGCGGACAAGCAGATGCAGAAGGCGGCGAACGTCGATGCCGCAAAGAAAGCCGAGCGGAAGTCCGCCAAGACCTGAGCTCGGCGCGCCTCGTCGGCCCGGATGCGTCGCCAGCAGGGCAGCGAATGAACTACTCGTTCCAGTTCGGGGCGGTGTTCGCGGCCTGGCCGCTCCTGCTCGAGGGCACCTGGAAGACGATCGAGCTCTCGTTCCTGGCCATGCTCGGCGGCCTCGCGGTGGCGATCGTTTGTGCGTGGGCGAAGACCGGTGGGCCGGCGCCGCTCCGCTGGCTCGTCAACGCCTACATCGAGCTCATCCGCAACACGCCTTTCCTGGTCCAGCTGTTCTTCTTCTTCTTCGCGCTGCCGGCAATCGGCCTGCGCTGGTCGGCGCACACGGCGGCGCTGACGGCGATGATCGTCAACCTCGGCGCCTACGCGACCGAGATCATCCGTGCCGGCATCGAGGCGATCCCGAGGGGTCAGATCGAAGCTGGCCTCGCGCTCAACCTGAAGGCGCACGAGATCTTCCGCTACGTCGTCCTGAAGCCCGCGCTGAAGGCGATCTATCCGGCGCTGACGAGCCAGTTCATCCTCCTCATGCTGAGCTCGAGCGTCGTTTCGGTGATCTCGGCCGACGACCTGACGTCGGTCGCCTCCAACCTGCAGTCGCAGACCTTCCGCAGCTTCGAGATCTACATCGTCGTGGCGGCGATCTACCTCGCGCTGGCGCTCTCGTTCTCGACCCTGTTCCGCGCTGTCTACCGGCGCGCGTTCGATTACCCCGACCGGCGGTAGGAGACGACGGATGCGCACGTTCGGCCCGAACGATTTCCTGTTCATCCTCGAGGCGGCGCGCTGGACGCTCGCGCTCTCGCTGATTGCGTTCATCGGCGGCGCGATCGGCGGCCTGGTCGTTGCCCTCAGCCGCACCAGCGACATCCCCTGGCTGCGCAGCGCTTCGGCAGCGTTCATCCAGCTGTTCCAGGGCACGCCGCTGCTGCTGCAGCTGTTCCTCATCTTCTTCGGCGCGCCGGTGCTCGGCTTCGACATCAATCCGTGGGTCGCCGCCGGCGTCGCCCTCGTCCTCAACAGCAGCGCCTTCCTCGGCCAGATCTGGCGCGGCTGCGTGGAGGCCATTCCGCGCGGCCAGCGCGAGGCCGCCGATGCGCTCAGCCTCTCGTACCGCGACCGCATGCGCGACGTCATCCTGCCGCAGGCGGTCCGCATCGCAGTCGCGCCGACGGTGGGCTACATGGTGCAGATCATCAAGGGCACGTCGCTCGCGGCGATCATCGGCTTCACCGAGGTGACCCGCGCCGGCCAGATCATCAACAACGCCACGTTCCAGCCGCTGATCGTCTTCAGCACGGTGGCCGCCATCTACTTCGTGCTGTGCTGGCCGCTCTCACTGCTGGCGGCGGGCATCGAGCGGCGGCACCGCAGGGTGCTTGCCCGCTGAGCGTTCAGGGGCGCGCCGATTGCCCATGATCGCTTCATCAGTGACTCGACAGGAGACAACGGCATGATCCGATCCCCCCAACGACGCCGCTTCGGCATCGGCGCGCTGAGCCTCGGCCTTGCGGCCGCCGTGCCCGCCTGGCTGCTGACGGCCCAGGCGCAGACCGTCGACGAGATCAAGAAGAAGGGCGAGCTCGTGGTCGGCCTCCTGGTCGACTTCCCGCCCTACGGCACGGTCAACAGCAACAACGAGCCCGACGGCTACGACGCCGACGTCGCCCGCCTGCTCGCCAAGGACTGGGGCGTCAAGCTCAAGCTCGTTCCGGTCACCGGGCCGAACCGGATCCCGTTCCTTCTCACCAACAAGGTCGACCTGCTCATCGCCTCGCTGGCGATCACCCCCGAGCGCGCCAAGCAGGTGCAGTTCTCCAAGCCGTACGCGGCGGCGACGATCGTGCTGCTCGCGGGCAAGAAGACCAACGTCAAGGGCCCCGCCGACCTCAAGGGCCTGCGCGTCGGCGTCGCCCGGGCGAGCACCCAGGACATCGCGCTCACCGCGGTCGCGCCGCCCGGCACCGAGATCCGCCGCTTCGACGACGATGCCTCGGGAATGCAGGCGCTGATGTCGGGCCAGGTCGACGCGCTCGGCTGCTCGACGACGGTCGCCGCGCAGATCGAGAAGCGCGCAGCCGCGAACACCTACGAGGAGAAGTTCGTCCTCAAGCAGCAGGTGATGGCCATCGCGATGCGGCCGGGCCAGGCGGCGCTGGACAAGGCCGTCAACGACTTCATCGACAAGAACAAGGCCAACGGCGAGCTCGACAAGCTCTACCAGAAATGGCTCGGCACCAAGCTGCCTGCGATGCAGGCGAGTTGACCTGGCGGTGTGGCGATGAGCGACAGCGGCGCCGAGCCGATCATTCGCATCGAAGGGCTCGACAAGTGGTTCGGCCACTTCCAGGTCCTGACCGACATCAACCTGTCGGTCAGGCCGGGTGAGCGGATCGTCATCTGCGGCCCATCGGGCTCGGGCAAGTCGACGCTCATCCGCTGCATCAACCGGCTCGAGACGGCGCAGAAGGGCCGCATCATCGTCGACGGCGTCGACCTCGCCGCCGGCCGCCGCAACGTCGACGTGGTGCGGCGCGAGGTCGGCATGGTGTTCCAGCAGTTCAATCTGTTCCCGCACCTGACGGCGCTGCAGAACTGCACCCTCGCGCCGATGCGCTCGCGCGGCATGAGCCGCCAGGAGGCGGAAGCGACGGCGATGAAGTACCTGACCCGCGTGCGCATCCCCGAGCAGGCGAACAAGTACCCGAGCCAACTCTCGGGCGGCCAGCAGCAGCGCGTCGCGATCGCGCGCGCCTTGTGCATGAACCCGAAGATCATGCTGTTCGACGAGCCGACCTCGGCGCTCGACCCGGAAATGGTCAAGGAGGTGCTCGACACGATGATCGGGCTGGCCGAGGACGGCATGACGATGCTGTGCGTGACGCACGAGATGGGCTTCGCGAGAAGCGTCGCCGACCGCGTCGTCTTCATGGCCGAGGGCCGCATCGTCGAGGAGGCGCCGCCCGGGGACTTCTTCGCCAACCCGAAAGACGAGAGGACGCGCAACTTCCTCGGCCAGATCTTGGTCTCGCACCACGCGCCCCGCGATCCGCTGCGGGACGAGGCGGTCGAGGCGGCGCGGGCGGTCGCGAACCTGTCAGGGCCCGCGATATGAACGCCGCCGCGCCCGAACCGGCGGCGCGACATGGATCGCGTTGTTCAAGTTGGATCTGTTTGCTGCCGCATCGCTGATGAGGGACGACGAGATCGTCGATTGACGAGGCGTCAGACGTGCAGATGCGCCAGCAGCCGCACGCGATCGATCGTCCCGGCGCGCCCTTCGAGCACGACGCGACCCTGGTCGATGACGAGATAGCGGTCGGCGATGCGCTCGGCGAACGCGAGGTTCTGCTCGACGACGACGAGCGCGCGCCCGGCCGCCTTCGCCTCGTCGACGAGCTCGGCCATCTGCACGACGTTCTCCCACTGCACGCCTTCGCTCGGCTCGTCCAGCAGCCACAGCGGCAGCGCCTCGGCGTGGCCGCGCGCGAACGACAGCATCTTCTTCTCGCCGCCCGAGAGCGTCCCGGCGTGCTGCGCGAGGCGGCGGCCGAGCACCGGGAAGCGCCGGAACAGCGGCGCGAACGCGTCGACGCTGCGATCGGCGCGCATCAGCGTCAGGTTGTCGCGCACGCTCAGGTCGTCGAATACCGGGCGCTCCTGCGGGCAGTAGCCGATGCCGAGCGCGCGGCGCGCGGAAGCGTCGAGCGCCGCGACCTCGCGACCTTCGAAGCGGATGCTGCCGGCGCGGCACGCGAGCTCGCCGAAGAGCAGCTTCAGGAGCGTGCTCTTGCCGACGCCGTTGCGGCCGACGACGCAAAGCGTCTCGCCGGCGGCGACCGCGCCGGAGACGCCGCGGACGACGTCGGCGTCGCCGTAGCCGCCCGCGACGCCGTCGAAGTCAAGTCGCGCGAGTGCGCTCATTTCGCGGCGCCGACGTAGATCGCCTGCACGGCGGGGTCTGCCTGGATCGCCGCTACGGTGCCTTCGGCGAGCACTTTGCCGTTGTGGAGCACGAACACGTGGTCGGCGAGCGTGCGCACGAGCGCCATGTCGTGCTCGATGACGACGATCGTCGCGCCGTGCTGCGTGCGCACCCAGCGGATGACGTCGATCACGGCGGCGGTCTCCTGCGGCGAGAGGCCGGCGCACGGCTCGTCGAGGAGGAGCAGGCGCGGCTCGCCGAGCAGCGCCATCGCGAGCTCGAGGATCTGCCGCTCGCCGTGCGAGAGCGCCGCCGCGGCGCGCGTGCCGTCGGCGAGGAACGGATAGCGCGCGCGCAATGCATCGAGCAGCGGGCTCGACCAGCGTCGCAGGCTCGGCCGCAGCAGGTCGAGCGGCCGCGCGCGCGCGCTCCAGAGCGCGATCGCGAGGTGGTCGGCGACCGAGAGCGCTGGAAACACCGACGGGATCTGGAACTTGCGGCCGATGCCGAGACGGACGACGCGGTGCGCCGGCAAGCTCTCGATCGCGCGCGAGTCGAAGCGCACCGAACCCGCTTGCGCGGCCAACTCGCCAGTGATGACGTTGAACGTCGACGTCTTGCCGGCGCCGTTTGGGCCGATCACACAGTAGATCGCCGGCCGGTCGAACGAGAGCGCGAGGCGATCGAGGATCGTCACCTCGCCGATGCGGACGTCGACGCCGTCGAGCTCGAGCCGTGCCGCCCGACCCGCATCGGCGCGCGGCGGCGCCGCGATCGCCGGACTGTCCGCCTGCGCCTGCCGGCGTCGCCGCCAGCGCGCAAGCGGGGCGATCGCGCCGGCGAGCCCTTCGGGAGCGAACAGGACGACGGCGATGAACACGATCGCGAGCACGATCTCCCAGTACGGGAACCGGTCGCGCAGCTCACCGGAAAGCACGCCGATCGCGATCGCGCCGAGCGCCGGGCCGAGCAGGCTGCCGCGGCCGCCGACCGCGGCCCAGATCACGAGGTCGGCCGAGAGCGCGAAGCCGACGAGCTGCGGCGTCACCAGCCCCTGCTGCGGCGCGTAGAGCGCGCCCCCGATGCCGGCGAGGGCGCCGCTCGCCGCGAACGCGACCGCCTTCAGCCGGTTGCTGTCGAAGCCGAACATGACGACGCGGCGCTCGTTCTGCGCCAGCGCTGCCCAGAGCACGCCGAGCGGCGCGCGGTACAGCCAGGCGACGAGCAGCGCCGCGGCGACGAGCGCCGCGGCGGCGACGGCGTACGCCGCGGCGTAGCTGTCGAGCCCCGGCAGGCCCGGGATGCCCTTCAGGCCGTTGAAGCCGCCGGTCACCGATTCCCAGTTGTTCGCGACCTGGAACGCGAGCAGCGCGAGCGCGAGCGTGATCATCGAGAAATACGGGCCGCTCTCGCCGCGACGGCGGAACACGAGCACGCCGATTGCGAACGCGAGCACGCCCGGCACGCAGACGGCGAGCGGCAGCATCAGCAGCAGCCAGCCCGGCCTCTGCTCGAACGCGATCAGCGCGAGCCCCGAGAGGTATGCGGCGAGGCCGAAGAAGAGTCCTTGGCCGAGCGGCAGGAAGCCGGCGCGTCCCCAGCACACGCCGACGCCGAGTGCGGCGATCGCGTAGAGATAGAAGAGGCCGAGCTGGTAGGCCCAGAAGTCGCCGACCAGCAGCGGCAGCGCGGCGAGCGCGAGCGCCGCCGCGCCGACACGCAGCGCCGTCGCCGCGCCGTTAGCGCGCATGGATGCCGCGCGGCCGCAGCCAGAGGAAGAGGATCGCGATGACGAGAACGCTGAGGTAGCCGCCAGTGCTGTCGCTGAGCGCCGAGACGGCGCTGTTGACGCCGCCGATCAGCGCCGAGCCGGTCGAGAGCCCGGCCAGCGAGCCGAGGCCGCCGACGACGAGGACGAAGAACGACATCAGGATGTAGTCGAGGCCCATGAACGGCTGCACCGGAACGAGCGGCGCGATCAGCACACCGGCGAGCCCGGCGAGGCAGGTGCCGGCGACGAATGTCGCCGACGCGTAGCGGCGCACCGGCAGGCCGAGCGCGCGCGCGAGGTCGGGGTTGCCGACCATCGCCTGGATTCGCGTCCCGGTGCGGCTCCTGCGGTACCACGCGAAGAGCGCGCCGAGCACGACGGCGGCGGTGGCGATGAGGAGCAGCCGGTAGCGCGGGTAGCTCGTGCCGAGCACCTCGAGCGTGCCGCCGATCGGCTCGGTCAGGCTCTTGTAGCCGAGGCCGAAGATCGCCTCGGCGCTCTTTCTCAGCAGCAGACTGAGGCCCCACGTCAGCACGAGCGTGTCGAACGGCCTCTGGTAGAGCGGCCGGACGAGCCAGCGCTCGACGCTCCAGCCGAGCAGCGCGCACAGCGCGAGCGCGAGCGGCACCGCCGCGAGGTACGGCCAGCCCTGCGACTGCGCGACGTAGGCGCAGTACGCACCGACCATCACCAGTTCGCCGTGCGCGAGGTTGAGCACGCCGAGCAGGCCGAGCACGACGGCGAGGCCGAGCGCGACGATCGCGAGCGACGCGATGCCGAACAGCGCGTTCAGCGCCGGCGCGACGAAGGAGGCCGGATCCATCGCCGCGCCGTCACGGCGCGCTCAGGCGCGGCACGCGGTGCCGCTCTTGACGCCCTTGATCGTCTCGATGACCTCGAACTGCGTGCCCTTGCAGGTCGCCAGGTACATATCCTTGTCGACCTGGCGGCCGTGCATCGTGACGCGCCCGGAAGCGCTGTCGAACGGCAGCCCCTCGGACGCGGCGGCGAGCTTCTTCGCATCGGCGCTGCCGGCCTTGTCGAACAGCGCCTTGGCGAGGTTGAGCGCCGAGTAGCAGTCTGCGCCGATCGTCGCGAGCTGCGGCGCCTTGTCGCCGTACTTGGCGAGGTACGCGGCCTTGAACGCCTTCGCGCCTTCCGAGGGGCTGTTCGCGAAGTAGCCCATGCACGAATAGAGATTGCCGCTGTTCTCGGCGCCGATGCCGAGCAGCGTGTTCTCCTCGAGCAGGAGCGAGACGCGGGCGATGCTCTTGTCGAGGCCGAAGCCGGCGAACGTGCGGTTGAAGTTGACGTTGTCGGCGCCGACCAGCGTCGCGACGACGGCGTCGGGCCTGGCGCCCTTGATCCGCGTCACCGCCTCCTCGAACTTGTTCGGCGCGCCGAACGGCACGTATTCCTCGCCGACGACCTTGCCGCCGGCCGCGGCGACGAACTTCTTCACTTGCTCGTTGACCTTGCGCGGCCAGACGTAGTCGTCGCCGATCAGATGGAACGTCTTCGCCTTCTTCTCCTTGGCGAGGAACTCGATCGCGGGCTGCGCCTGCTGCGGCGGCGTTTCGCCGAGGCAGAAGACGTTCGGCGAGCACTCGCCGCCCTCGTACACCGGCGAGTAGATGTACGGCGTCCTCGCCTTGATCGTCGCGATGTTGGCCTCGCGGGTGGCGCTGTCGTGCGAGCCGATGAAGAGGTCGACCTTGTCCTCGAGCATCAGCCGCACCGCCGACTTCGCGGTCTCCGCCGGCGGGCCGCCGGCGTCGGCGAAGATGAGGCGCACCGGTTTGCCGAGGATGCCGCCGGCCTTGTTGATGCGCTCGGCCGCGAGGTCGGCGCACGCGCGCTGCGTCGGCCCGAACAGCGCCGCGGGCCCGCTCAGCGCGATGAAGAAGCCGATCTTGAACTCGTTCGCCTGCGCGAACGCCGGCCGCCAGACGCCGGCGCCGAGCGCGGCGCTTCCGGCAGCGACGACGAGGCGGCGGCGCGCGGCATTGGGGGAGCGGTGCATGGTGGGGTCCTCCGTCTTTGTCGTGGATGAGCGGCGCAGGGTGGGCGCGAAGCGGACGAAAAATGTCGGCGTGTGCGGTGAGTCAGAGCCGCGGCGCCGCGGGCTTCGGCAGCACCGCCTCGACCGCCGCCGCGATCGCGAGCAACCGTGCGTCGCTGCCGGCGGGCGCGTCGAGCTCGAGGCCGAGCGGCAGGCCGCCCGCGGTGGTCGCCGCCGGCACGCTGATGCCGGGAATGCCGGCGACGCTGCCGGGGCCGCTGTTGCGGATGAAGGTCGGGAACGTCGGCACGCGCTCGCCGTTCAGCAGCACCGTCTCGTCATCGCCGATCGGTGCCGCCGGCAGCGGCGTGGTCGGGAAGACGATCGCGGCGACGTCGTGGCGCGCGAAGTGGTCGCGGAACGCCGCCTGCAGCTGCGGCCGCAGCACGTCGAGCGCGTGACGGTAGCCGGCTTCCGGCACCGCGCCTTCGCCGTGCAGGCTCTGCAGCAGGCCGGCGACGTCGGGGCTCGCGCACTGCGCGACGAGCTCGCGATAGCGCAGCGTCGAGCCGTGCCCGCCGAGGTAGGCGTCGAGGTCGGTGACGGTCTCGTACAGCGCGATCGGAAAGCCGGCATCGAAGTCGAGCCGGGTGACGTCGGCGATGTCGCCTTCGACGAGCACCGCGCCTGCATCCTTCAGGCGCAGCAGCGTCGCCTCGAGCAGCCGCGCGGTCTCGGCGTCGACGTTCGTCCAGAAGTGAGCGCGCGGAACGCCGAGGCGCAGCCCCTTGAGGCTCGCCGGCGGCGCCGCCGCACTGCCGGTGACGACGGCGTCGAGCAGCGCGCAATCGGCGACGCTGCGTGCCATCGGCCCGGCCGTGTCGCGCGTGTGCGAGATGGGAACGATGCCCTGCTGCGACCAGCGCCCGGTCGTCGGCCGGAATCCGACGATGCCGCACAGCGCCGCGGGGATGCGCACCGAGCCGCCGGTGTCCGAGCCGATGCCGCCCGGCACCATCCGCGCGCCCACCGCGACGCCGACGCCGCCGCTCGAGCCGCCGGGGATCCTGCTCGGGTCGTACGGGTTGCGCGCGGCGCCGAACGCCGCGTTGTGGTTGGTGATGCCGTACGCGAGCTCGTGCAGGTTGGCCTTGCCGAAGACGATCGCGCCGGCGTCGAGCAGCCGCTGCACGACAGGAGCGTTGCGCTTGGGCCGATGGCCGCGCAGCGCCGGCGTCCCGCCGGTGGTCGGCATGTCGGCGGTGTCGAGGTTGTCCTTCAACGCGAGCGGGACGCCGTGCAGCGCGCCGAGCGCATCGCCGCGCGCGCGCCTCGCGTCGGCCGCCGCGGCGGCGGCGCGCACCGCCTCGGCATCGTGGTGGATGAACGCGTTGAGCGAGGCGCCGCGCGCGGCCTGCGCGAGCAGCGCGTCGGCGTAGTCGGC
>Ga0070683_100001095_pt1 | contig 20408 bp, 17 predicted proteins | sample KBSC713LmetaG_FD_64662 | JGI IMG/M metagenome (GOLD analysis project Ga0070683, IMG submission 64662) | Corn rhizosphere microbial communities from Kellogg Biological Station, Michigan, USA - KBS C7.1-3L metaG | ecosystem: Host-associated > Plants > Roots > Rhizosphere ... | reverse complement strand
CGTGAACTCCGCCCATCCGATTCAGGTGCCCGCACGAGGCGCGCGCGTTTTCGCGGGCGGAAAAAAACGTTTGCGCAGAAAATGGATGACCCCGCCGATCGCGAGGACCAGCGCGACGGCTGCCGCGGCCGTCCATCGATCACCGCGGGCGAGCGCGTCGCCGACCAAAATAATCCCAACGAGATATCCGAGCGGCACGAGCGTTGATACGCACATGTAAATCCCGAACGGAACGCGGACGAGACCGAGCAGATAACTTTGGAGAAAAAATGGCGGACCGGGCACGATGCGGACAGCAAGCGTCGTCATCCAGGCGGACTTTTGGGAAATTTCGGGCAGTCGACAGCCGAGCCATTGCACGAACCGCATGGCCGCCGGATGCAGCAGATGAGCGGAGATCGCGTACGACAGCGCGACGTTGATCGTAACCGCGAGAATCGAAAACCCGATGACGGTTCCCAACCCGAGCGTCTGCCCAAAAACGGGGCCAACCGACAACGTGAAGGGACTGAGTGGAAAACCCACCAATGGCAGCAGCGTCATCGCGAGAAAGAACGGCACCGGTCCCGCGGCGCGGCACAGGTCGATCGCATGCTGCATTTCCGCATTAATGACCGTGATCGATCCTGAGAAAAAGAGCGCCGCGCCGGCCGCCGCTGCAATGGCCAGCGCCCACCAGACGCGTCTTTTTTCCAATGGTTTCATTGTCGATCAGGCATTTCCCGCGTTGCGCGTCACACGTCCGGCGGGCCGGATCCAGCCAGCGGTGGACATCGGGGGCGCTTCGTCTTGGCGAAGGCGGATGGTGCCGACAAGGCATTTCCCAAATTGGCTTGCTGCGTTCGTGCACGGCAGTTCCCTCGGTTGGTGATCGACGAGAACTCACTGCCATGAAAAATCTCTTCCGCTTTGCGAGATTTCTGACGCGAGACTTCGCGAAAAATCCCGGCGGTGTTCCGGGGGGAAAATAATTTCTCTCAGATGCTGGCTTCGTCCGCTTCCATGCCGGGCCGGTCCTTGCGCGTCGCCTACCAGGGTTGCGATGTTGAAGCGAATACGGCGATAAACACCTTTGTCCTCGGCGCAGACTGGCTGGCGGGCGCGTGCGAAGACGCGGTGTTTGCCGGCGCGGTTTTCGTCGGGGTCGAGCAGGGACTCGCCCTTTTTCGGAAGGACGATTTGTTGATCGGTCATGCCAGTGAAACGCTCGGTAGTTCCGACCTGGCGAACGCCACGACGAAACTTTACCAACGGGTGCTCGCAGCTTGCGAAGGACGTCATCTGTATCGCATTTGGAATCACGTTCCGCGGATCAACGCCTGGGCCGCCGGGCTCGAGAATTATCGCGCGTTCTGCCTGGGGCGATCGCTGGCGTTTGAAAACCACTTTGGAACGGGCTTCCAGAGCCAGTTGTCGGCGGCTTCCGCGGTCGGCGGCGACGGAGACCGCCTCGATCTCCTGTTCATTGCAGGCACGGCGCGGCCGCGACATTTCGAAAATCCCGAGCAGGTGCCCGCGTACCAATATCCCGCCGAGCATGGACCTCGCGCGCCGAGTTTTGCGCGCGCCACGATCGCGCAGTCCGGAGGGCGAAATTTCATTTTCATTTCCGGAACCTCCGCGATCAAAGGTCATGCCACGATCGCGCCGGGCGCGTTGACGGATCAGGTCGTCTGCACGCTGGACAATCTTCGCCTGATTTCACGCGAAACAGGTCTCGGCGATCGACTCGGGCTGGATTCGGCTTGGAATCGGCACTTCAAAATCTACCTCCGAAATGCGGGCGACCTGGCAACCGTCCGCGCAGCGATGGAACGCGAATGGTTGCGGCCATCCGAAAACATCACCTACCTGCGCGCCGATGTGTGCCGCTCCGCGCTGAATCTCGAGATCGAAGCGACGCTCGTCCGTTGAAGGATCGATGGCAGGCCGCCGCCTGCCGATGCTTCCGCTACGTCGACGCGCCTGGAGCACCTTCCTCCGCGCCGAGTAAATCGCGCAGCTTCCGCGTATCCGGTTTTCCACGCGGCGTAATCGGAAACTCGCCGAGAATCACCCATTTTCGCGGGATCTTCCACGAGGCGAGTCGTTCCCGAAGCGCGTCCTTCAACTCCGTCGCCGGCCGGTCGGTGGCGACGGCCGCCGCGAGCGCATCGGCGCGTTGCGCGTGCGGCGCGACGAGCGCATCGCGCACTCCGGGCAGTTGACGGATCGCGTGTTCAACCTCCGCCAGATTCAATCGACGGCCCGCGATTTTCACGAAACGTCCCGCCCGCCCAAGCAGAACGAGTTCGCCTCCCGTATCGAGTTTTCCGATATCAGCCATGCGATGCGCGCCGTTCCGACGATTACCGATCGTGAAAACGGCATCGCTGGTCACCGTGAAATATCCGCCACCGCCAAATTTCAGGCGCACTCCCGGCAGCGGCCGGCCAACTCCACGAGCGGCCGCGGCGGAATCGCCCGTGGGATCGTACGTGATTCCGCCCGTTTCGCTGGAACCGTAAAAGCTGTGAATCTTCCGGCCGAATCTCGCGTGGAACGCATGGGCAACATCCGCCGTCAGCGGCGCTCCGGCTGAAATCACCAAGCGCAGGCTCACCAGCTCGTCTGCCCTGACGTCGGATTCGACCAGCGCACGCAACAGGGCGGGCACCGCGGGAAAGATCGTCGGTTTCAACTTCGCGACCGCCGACGAGATGCCGTGCGGCAATGGCGCAACCCCAAAAACGATCGCCGTGCCCTGGGTGATGAGCGGCAGCACGAGATTTCCAAATCCATACGAATGCCCCCACGGAATGATCCCGAGATTGATGTCGTCCCGCGCAATTCCCATTCCAGCGCAAATCTGTCGGCCGTCCGCGAGCAATTCCGCGTCGGTGAAAACCAGCGCGCGCGGCGTTCCCGTTGAACCCGACGTCAATTTCACCAACCGCCGTCCGTCGCGCCGCGCCCGGCCGCGCCGGCCGATCGCTTCAAGCCGGCCGTTGCGCCAGAGCAAACTCGCGCCGACCGCGGTCGCAGCCGCGCGTTGGGCGAGCGGCGGTTCGCCCGGATCGAGCGGGACAGCGGTCGCACCCGACTTCATCAGCCCAATAAATATCCGCAGCCAGTCCGGCCCATTGGCTTCGGTAAACGCAATCGTTTGCCCGCCGGTCGCCGCGCCGTGTTCGACGTGCCAGGCATACGCTTCGCGATCGATCTCATCGCGCGACCAGACGCGCGCGGAGTTTGCGTCGATCAACGCCGGCGCGGCGCGTGCTGCCGCGACCGTTTGCGTCCAACTTTCGAGCAATGTGGAGCTCATCGTCGGGGAATTTTGCGCGCGATCGACTCGAGCTCCACGGAGGTCAGCGCCGTTAAAACGATCAACGCCACCGTCAGGCCCAGGGCGTGAATCACCGGAATGTGACTGAACGCCAGCACGCCGAACGACGATGCGGTACAGAGTGCGGACAACCGAATCGAAACGGGAGGCGCGCCGCCCGGCCCGGCGGTTTCAGAGGAAAAAATCGCGTAGTTGTGGGACAAGCACACGCCCAGAAACGCGCCGAGCAGATTGAACAGGTTGAGCGTCTGACCGGTCAGCCCGAACACGCCAAAAACAAAAAAACACGAGCCAGCCGGAATCAGCGCGATCCGCAGACCGCGCCGGAAGGGATAAATCGCAAACACACTCACGATGACGAGCGCGAGCCCGATCAGACTGAGCCGCAGTGCAGACCAGCGATAACGCGCAAAAAGTTCGTTGAGCGATTGAAGCTGGCTGACGCTGACGGTGTGCAATCCGGCGGGCGGCCGGGCGCCTTCGGGTTGCTCTGAAATCGTGAGGAACCACGCCGGATCGTGAGGGTTGCTCAACAGGGAGAGCGGGCCGGTGAGCATCGCGTTGAGGCTCGCGGCGAGAGCTTCGTAATTGCCGGATGGAGGCTCGGTGCGCACGCGGCGCCACGCGTTGAAAAACGGCTCGAACGACGCGGCTGAAAAACCATGGCGCCCGAGCGCGTCACGAAAATCGCCGGCGAAATCGCCGAGCGCGGCCAGTCGCGCCGGTAGTTCCCGCCAGTCGTTCTCGGTCGGCAGCAACAGCCCAAGGCTGGAATTTTGAACGTTCGGTGCGACGCGGGCCTGATGCGCGAGAAATTCCTCGAGATGCTGGCGCGCCTCGGCGACGGTCGCGCCATAGGTGAGATAAACGCTGCGATCGGTGTTTTCCCCGAAAAGCGCGCGCAGCGCGGCTTCGTTCGCATGCAGTTCCGGCGCCGGAATATCAAGCTCGCGCACGTCATCGCGCCAGCGCAGATGCCAGGGACCGATCAGCACGATCGCAGCCGCCAGCGCCAGCAAGCCACGGGAAAACCATCGGAGCGCGGCGTGATCGCGCCTCGCGCCCTGCGCGACGAATTGCCGCGCTTCGAGAAACGGATGTTCGAGTTGGGCGAAGTAAAGCATCGCCGTGCCGAGCGCGCAGAGCAGGCCGGCGCTCACGAACAAGCCGATCTCGCGGATCAATGGCAGATCGGAAAAAAGCAGCAGCGAAAAGCCGATCACCGTCGTGAGACAGCTCGCGAGCAGAGGCTTGAGCAGCCGGCGCAGTTTTTCGCCGTACGGCTCGTCGGGCCGGAGAGCGGGCTGCATATAAATGTAAACGCCGTAGTCGATCGCCACTCCGCTCAGCAGCGAGCCGATGACAAAGACGAGAATGTGCAGCCGGTCGAAAACCACCGTGGAGATCGTCCACGCTCCCGCGATCGAGAGCAGAATCACCGGCGTGAGGTGAAGAATCTGGTAGATTCGCCGCACGAAAATCGCGCTCACGGCCAGAACCGCGGCGATCGAAAACACGTTGAGTAACCGAATTTCGGATTCAATGCGCGCCCGGCTTGCCGCCGCGAAGCGATTGATGCCGGTCCAGCGAAGCGCGACACCCGGGTGAACGGCGCGCACGTTCGCGAGGGCGGATTCGATCGCGGAAAACACCGGCTGCTGTCCGGCCTCCGCGAGCGGAGACGGCTTGATGCGCGCCCACACCAGGGCATTTCCGCCGGCCGCTGATTCTGGCGCGTTGACGATGCGCGCGTGCTCCGCGAGCTGCGGCACGAGCAAAAGCGGGTCCATCGTGATGAGCTCTTGCATCGCGGCCGCTTCCGGCCGGCTCAAAAACGATTCCAAATCGGTTGCCGCGCGTTCGGCCAGCCAGGCGGCAAACTCGCGCGACGGCCGGCCGGTTCGCGCGAATTCCCGCTGGCGTTCGCCCAGCCAGCCGGGCAGCAGCAACTCGAACCGCCGCTCAAAAATTTCCCGGCCGAATTTGTTTTGGGCCGTCGTGTCACCGATGAGCACCGCTTCGGCGAACTCCGGCGACCGGGCGAGTTCGGCGACAAACATTTCCGCCGCGGCTTTCGGTGGCGTTGCCGGCGAATGCGCGTCCTGCAGCGCAAACAACATCACGCGCGACTGCACGTTGTTCGCAAAACTCCGGACGAGGTTGATTTCCGGCGATTGCTCCGCGGGCGGAATCAGGTCGAGGACGTTAGTCGAAATTTTCCGGGCGTAGTCCAGCCGGACGAGCCAGATGGCGCACAGGACCGCGAACGCGATCAGCGCCAGGCGCGCAATAATTTTCCGGCGCGACGAGTCCATGGCGGGTCAGCGGAAGAAACGTTCCAGGACGTCAGGTTGGAAGATGACATCGTCGCGGGTGTTGCGGATGAGGATTTCGATTCGCTGCGTGTCGGACTTGATCATGTCGATGCGGTCGAGGTGCGCCTGTTCGCCATGCACGATTACGCTTCCGATCGCCTGAGCGAGCGTCGGGTCGCGCGGCACAAAGCCAAGGGTCCAGTTCGCGGCGGTGCGCTGGCCGTGAATGACAAACTCCCGCAGGAGCGCCGGCAGATCGAACTGGAGAATGTGAAACAACGCCGAGGTCGCCGCCTGGGCGCGGCCGTCGGCCGGTGCGGCGCGTTGGCGTCCGTGTTCGTCGCGCATCAGAACGCCGGCGCGGTCCACGATCACGATGTACGGCTTCGCTCCAAAATAGCTCAGGCTCAACCCGCGATCCGGCACCATGCGAATCTCGCCCTGAAGCAAGATGGGGGCGGAGCGAAACGGAAAAAACCGCCGCTCTTCAAAATCCGAAATTCGCGTTTTCGGCGCTCCGATTTGCTCGAACAAATTCTTCCACCCGACATCGTGCGCCGGGTCGGGGATCACTGTATCCGGTAAAACAATATCGCGGCCGGCACCGGCGCCGGCGGCGGGCGAGGCGGACGCGACGACGGTGACAAATAAAAAACCGGCGAGAAGGAAATTTTGCGGCGGGCGAAACATGGCGGTTACGGGCGCGTGGGCGTGGATTCTCGTCGCTGCGATTGCTCCCGGGCGGGGTCAATTCGGTCAGGCGCGCCGCGACCAGCTGACGGCTGGGGCGCGGCGCGCTGGCGACGCAGCACTTGCGGCCAGCGCCAGAGCAACAGCTCGCTGAGCAGGCGGGCGTGGAGCCAGATGAGTTTCAAATTATCGCGGCCGTATCGAAAATGCGAAACGCCACCCTCGCCTTTCGTGAAATAGCGACACGGCGCCGGCAGGTTGACGATCTGCACGCCGGCCCAGACGAGGCGAACGGCGATTTCCGGATCAAAATCAAAACCGCGGGCAAATCGTGTGGCGGCGAGCGCGCGTTGCAATGCCCTCGCCGGATAAACGCGAAATCCGAAAAGCGGATCGTCGACGGCGCTCCCGAGCGTTTCCCACCTCGCAAGCGCAACACTGAGCTTGCGACCGTGCAGCCGCTCGAGCGGCACCTCGGGCCCGAAAACCGGACGACCCGCAATCAACGCGTTCGGATGAATCCGCGATTCCGCCATGAACGTCGGGAGGTGCCCGGCGGAATGCTGGCCGTCGGCGTCCATGGTGAGGACATGCGTGAAACCGGCTTCCAAAGCCGCCTCCACGCCAGTTGCCACGGCCGCGCCTTTGCCGCCGTTGGACGAACGGATGATCACGCGGAGGCGCGAATCCTGCGCGGCGTGCGCGAGCGCGGGCGCGGCGCTGTCGTCCGTGCTGCCATCGACGATCACCCAGACCGGACTCCACTGCGCCAGCGCGGCGGCGACGGTGTCGGCGAGACGCGAACCGGTATTGTAGCTGGGAATGAGGACGAGATGCGTGGCCGACGGCGGCGTCATGGCGGGGCGATCGCCGCCGAGAGTTGCTGCGCGGCGCGCGCGGTCAACTCCGCCGTGTGGGCTCCGTCGTCCAACGGTAGTTCGCCGAGGAGGATGACTTCAATCCTGGCAGGCAGCGGAGGAATGTTCCACCACGTGCGGCCCCGGGGAAAAAGATCGCGGGGACTCCGCACCGCGATCATGCGCACGGGTGCGTTCGCGCGGCGGGCGATCAGCGCGAAACCGGGCTTCAGCGGACCGAGGAGCGCGCCCGTGGGCGTTCGCCGTCCTTCGGGAAAAATAAGAAGCGAGCGCCCGCTGGCGACGCGCTCCGCCACATCGCGAATGAGGTCGATCCCGCTCGTGCCCGCCGCGTAGCCGGCCATGATGGCGGCCGGGCCGATCGCGGGGTTGCGGATCAGGGTCGGTTTAAAAATGCAAATCGCGTCGGGCAATCGCGCGAGGATGAACGTCGCATCGAGCAGTCCGGGATGATTGGAAATGTAGATCGCGGGACCGGCGAGCGCCTCGGCCGTGAAGCCGCGCCATGTCACGTAGATGAGCCGCGTGGCATGGAGCCAGCGGCACCAGGCGCCGAACAGCGAGGAGATGATCCGGCGCACGGCGCCGCCGAGCCGGCGGCGACCCGGAAAAAGCAGGAGCGGTGCGCAAACGAGGTTGAGCAACAATCCCACGCCCGTGAACACTGCCCAGGAGAGCAAGCCGGCCATGACATGGTACGCGCGACGGGCGGCTTTCATTTTAAATCCGGCGCAGGCGGGTTGAGCTCGAGAAAATTAAACCATTGCTCGGGCGCCTTGCGCAGGAGCGATTCGATTCGAGTGAGAAAATCCTGAAAGTGCAGTCGCGCCCGGGCGAGGTTGGCGGCTTTTCCGGCCGCGTCGGGGACGAACAACGGCGAACTATGGATCATGGAGCGGCCGGGATAATCCGGCAGGCCCACACTCAGCACGACCGGAAGCCGGAAGATCAGCGCGAGATGATAAATGGTGAACGGAAAGAGCCGGTGCGCACCGAGAAAATCGAAGGCCTCGGTTTTCGCGCTGAACTCGAGCCGGTCGCATTTCATCGCGACGGACCCGCCGGCGGCAATCGCGTCTTTGAGCGCGAAGAGGAGATTTTCGGGCTCGTTGACCCAGATGAACGTCACCCAATGGGCATAACGCGCGCCGAGCAGCTCGATGTCGTGAGAGTTTCCCACGCGCTGGCGAACCATGAACACGCGGCGTTTTTCCTGCGGCCCCAGCAAAAAACCCGTGAGGTCGGAATGCCCGATATGAAACGTGCCGAGCAGCGCGGGTTGGTTGCTCCGGAGAAAAGCGCGGAAACCATGCGCGTCGGTTGCGAGTTCGCCCCAATGGTGCTGGCCGGCGGCAACCCGCAACCGCAGCATCAGGAATTCCTCGAATGCGAAAAAATGCCGGAAGATTTCCGCAAGCGTGGGGCGCCGTCCGGTAATCGTGGCCAGATAAGCGCGCGAGTGCGCGCGCTGTTTCGGCATGCCAACGAGTGCGATCCACGTGCCGATCATCCGCAGCGGCCGGTAAATTTTTTCCGGCAGCAGCGCGTCGCATGCGCGCAAAAAACGATAACCCCAGGTCGGGCCCGGGTTGCGCGGCGCGGGCGGGTTGGCCGGTTCGGGAATTGTCGCCGTGGATTTCACAACCATTCCAGATTCAGCCGTGTACCGGGCGCAGCGATACGGGAAAGCGAACGCCGCGCCACGAGTACGTCGAGAAATTCCGGAAGCGTAAAACTTTCCGGCGCCGCGTCGGTTTCCGTCAGGGAGAATCGCGCCAGCGCACCGTCGCGCGTGCCGCCAAGCGCGAGCGCAAACCCGAAGGTGCGATCGCTCGCGACCCGATGTTCCAGCAACCAGGTGCCGCGCTCTTCCCCGCCGCAAAGCAGCACGCGGGGAGCGGTGCAAAGCGCGGCAGCTTGAATGGCGTTGGCCACGAGGTACGCGCGGCCCGTCATCGGGAAAAATTCTCCGACCGGATGCTGGCGGCCGATCAGCGTCTGTTGAACGGCGCTCGGATGAATCGAGGTTTGGAACAGCGTCGGACTGGCTCCGGGAAAACTGTCGAGGTAACCTTCGAGCGCGCGACTTTCGGCGAACGCCGAGGCGTAAACGATGGCGTCCCCGGGGCGCGGCGCGAGTTCGTCCAGTGCCGCGCCGACCAGCAGGCCGAGCTGCGTCATCCGCCGCGTCGCACCGCGCGGAAACCGTTCCTTCAGGCGCTCGCGCGTTTCGGCGGGTGATTCGAGGCCAACATCCGCAAGGCTCAGCGCGTGCAAATGGAGTTCAAGCATGACTGAGAATGAACGCCGCATGCGCGCCGCCAAAAGCATTGCTGGCACACACGGCGCCGTCGAATGCCGAAACGTCGAACGCATCGGCTGAAATCGCCGCCGGGAAAAAAGGCGCCGCGCCGCCGATCGTTCCAGGCGCGTGACCGGATCGAATCGACTCCAGCGCGAGCGCGAGTTCGACGAGTCCGCAACTTCCCAGCGTGTGGCCGAGGCTGCCTTTCCACGATACGATCGGCCGGTCCGGAAACGCCGCGGTGAGCGCTGCGCATTCGAGACGGCCGGCTTCGAGCGTGCCGGTCCCGTGTCCTTTCAGCCAGAGCTTGCGACCATTCGCGGCGCTGCGCAGCGGCGCAAGACACGCCGCGAACCCAGCACCGTCGGAACGGTTCGCCGTGAAGTGGTGCATTTCATTGTGGAGAGATTGCGCGGTGAGAGCGAAGTCGCCGTGATCGCGCGTAAGGACGGCAAACGCCGCGCCGTCACCCAACCCGATGGAGCCGGTTGGCCGCTCGCTATACGGCGCGGGAAAACCGGCGTTCAGAATTTTCAACGCGTTGAATCCGCCGGTCACAAAAGGGCTGATGAAATCGAAGGAAAACACCAACGCGCGCTCAGCGAGTCCGGCCTGCAAGGCACGCGTTGCCAGCAACAGTCCGAGATGCGCGGAGACGCACGCGTGCGAAAGCGTCGCGACATTGGCGCCCCAGCCGAGCTCGTGCGTGAGCCAGTCCACACAGGCGTGCGGAGTGCCATACGCGAGGTGGGCCGGATTTCCCGTCGTGCGAAACGCGTACAAACTGCCGACGCCGAAATTGCTGCTCGTGACGAATACGGGCCGACGCGCCGTGCCCCAGCCGTCGGGCGGAATGGTCGCGGCGAGTTCGCGCAGCGCCGGGAACCAGTTGGGCGGAGCGGCTTCGTCGAAGGCGCGACCGCCGGCAACCGCGAGCGGCACCGATTCTCCGCCATTTTTTCCCAAAACCGGCGACGGTCGCAAGGCTCGTTCGCCGCGCAACAACGCCGCGTGCGTCGCGCGGGCGTCCCCGAAAGCGGTGAGCGCGCCGGCAGTTTCGAGACGAACGGGCGTCGGTGACATGATGCGCGGCGGATGGTGGAGCCGCGCTGGCTCAGGCGGGCAGGCGGGCTGGGTCGGCGCGAGCGCGAATGAATTCGGCGAGATGAGCAACGCTGGCGAGCGCCACTCGAGATTCTTCGCTACTGGAAATTTTTATGCCGAATTCTTTTTCCAAGGTAACAACCAGCTCGAGCGCATCGATCGAATCGAGGTTAAGGCCGGAGCCGATCAGCGGCTCGTCATCGGCCAGGTCGGACGGCGAGACGTCTTCGAGTTTGAGCGTGGTAACGATCAGCTGTTTGAGCTGGGGGATGAGAGGATCGGGCATGCGGGGATGTCGGCTGTCAACTAGAGGAATGGCAGCACGCAGCAAGTCACGACGGAATTTGTTTCGGGGCGCGAAATATCACGATCGCGGTTCGGATGAACGCGGTTCGTCGATGGCCGGCAGCGCGTAATCCCGATCACATATTGCTGCGACTTCATCACGACGCGGAAATTCGGCGCAAGATGTGACATACATTGCTGCCGCCGAAACCGCTGGTGTTGTTCAACACGATTTGGGGCGCAATTTCGAGCGAAGCCCGCGGAAGGTCGAGGCCGTCGCACGCTTCGTCGGGTTGCAGCAGGTTCAAATTCCCCGGGGTGAAACCGTCGCGCAGCGCCACGGAACAAAACGCCGCTTCCATGATGCCGGCCATCGACAAGGGATGACCGGTGAGGCCTTTCGTGCTGCTGATCCGCGGCCGAGCGCCCGCCGCAGAAAAAACGGCGCGAAGCGCGAGCGCTTCGGAGCGATCGCCCGCGATGGTGGACGTGGCGTGCGCGTTGACGTAATCGATCTCGGCGGGCGCGAGCTGCGCATCCGCGAGCGTGCGTCGCATCGCCTCGGCGAGACCAAGGCCTTCGGGATGGGAAACCGCGACGTTGTAGCCGTCGGCCGCCTGGCCCCAGCCGGCGAGCTCGGCATAAATTGAAGCGCCACGGCGGCGCGCCGTTTCCATTTCCTCGAGAATCAGGCACACCGCGCCGCCAGCGGCGACGAAACCATCGCGTTGCCGATCGAACGGACGCGACGCGGTGAGCGGGTCCGGATTGGTCGAGAGCGCACGCATCGCGGCAAACGGGAGAACGGTTTCGGCGTTCACCTCTTCGGCGCCGACGATAATCATCCGGTCCTGGCGACCGAGACGAATATCATCCAGCGCGCAACCGAGCGCGTGACTCGATGACGCGCAGGCGGCGACGAATCCGCTGACGGCGCCGCGAATGCCGTAGTGGGCGGCGAGATTAAAATTGAGCGTGCCGGCGATCGACGCGACGACGCCCATCGGATTTCCGCGTTCACCCTGCGCGAGATGCATCTGCCGGAGATGATGATGCAGCAAAAACGCAGAGCCTGCGGAGGCGCAGTAGAGGCCGGTGGCGCCGTCGGTGAGCGTGTCGCGCGCAAGGCCGGCGTCGGCGAGCGCCTGTTCCGTTGCGCAAAACGCGTACAAGCCGTGCGGCGCGAGACTGCGAATGGTTTCGCGGGGAATTTCGTAGCGCGCGGGATATCGCCAATCGCGCCAGCTGGCGGATTCGACGGCGAAATCCTTGATCGTGCCGCAGACTTTGACCGGCAGATTGGAATTCCCCAAAAACTCGATGCGTGCGAGACCCGGGCGGAGGGCGCGCAGGCTGTCGGTGACGGCCGTGCGATCGTTGCCGATGCTGGTGATGAAGCCGAGGCCGGTGACAACCGCCCGACGGCTCATGCGCGGGGAGCCGACGATAGCGCGATTTTTTCCCGCACAAACGCACGGAGTTCGCCGACCGTCTGCACGCGCAGAATCTCGTCATTCGTGATCTGCACTTGAAAAAGATCCTCCAGGAAAAAAACCATTTCCGTGATGGCGACCGAGTCGAAGCCAAGCCCGGCGACCAGGGCGACATCATCGGCGGGCTCGCTTTTGGGGCGACGTTTCTGGTCGGGAATGTGATCGAGCAAAACGGCCAGCACGACAATGTCCGCCTCATCAGGGCTTCGAGTGGCGCCGAAACGCGAATATGCATCGCACACCGCCGCGGGAAAATGATGCGCGAGAATCGTGGCGGCTTCGCTGGCGGCGGCATTGGCGGCAGCGCTGGCGGGTGAGGTATCGGGGCTTTCCATCGAATGACGAGGTATCGATCTAGGCCGATGCGGGTTTGGGCTCGAGTATCGCCGGCGCGGGAACGGTGAAGAACCAGGAGCGCCAGCCCTCGCGAAGCTCAAGCCCGAGCCAGAGAAACAAAAGCCCGACTACGCGCGGCAGCAGGCGGTGGTTGAATTCGTAACTGATAAAACCGAAGTGACGCCGGTCGTTTCGCCGGCCCCAGACACCGCGGCGATGACGCGACCGAGCCATGGCGGCGAAGCGGCGGTTATAAAGCTCCATCAACCGAAACGGCCATTTCGAGTTCGGATGCGTGAATGGCGGAGTTTCCAAGATGCGATTTCCGTGGAGAAAGGGCTGCGTGACGATCCCGAGATAGTAAAGTCCGAGGTCCAGCCGGAACGCCAGCGTCATGAGTTCATAGTCTCCCATGTAATAATATTTGTCGAGATACAGCGCGCGGAACCAGCGGTCGTAACTTCGAAGAAAATTCGCGTTGTGCCGGGCCACGCGCGCAGCGACGGGCTTGCCGCGAAAACTTCCGTCGATGAGCGCGACGGCGGCACTGGTGGAAAACGAGATCCAATCCATGCCCGGCGAATAAAATGGATCGATGAACCCGGCCGCATCCCCGACGAGAACGGCGCCGTCGGTGGCAAAGGTTCGGGTCGAGTAAGCGAGATTGCGGCGAAAATGCACGTCCCCTTCCTGCCAGGTCGCATCGACGAGCAACTCTCGCGCGACCGGATGCGTGTTGAGCATCGCGCGAAGGCGCTCGGCAAGATTCGGCCCGGGTGGCAGCTCGGTGATGCGCTGGTCGTACACGACACCCACGCTGACATCGCCTCCCTTGAGCGGGATAAACCACGCCCACCAACCATAGCCGGTGATGTGATTCGTGGCCGTTGAGCGGATGGCCTTAACGCGATTAAACCACGCCGGATATTTCGCCGAAAGACTGCGATCGTCCAGCGAACGCACGCCGGACCAGCGGCTCCAACACGTCGCGGTCGGGTGCGCCGTGTTCGGTTGGAGCCAGCCTTCCTGTCGCGCCAGCAAAGTCGCGACGCCCGATGCGTCCACCACCCAGCGCGCGGTTCCGGTCTGCGATTCTCCCTCCGAATTTTCCCAGACGACCGTTTGATCCGAGCCGTCGGCCAGCGTGACGGTGCGCACGCGCACCGGTCGTTGCAGGACGGCACCGTCCGCGACGGCGTTGGCCAGAACGTGCTCGTCGAGGACCGCACGATCGACCTGATAACCGGGAAGCCGGACATTGTAGCGCGGACCGGTTTCGCTGCACTGGTCGAGGGCGCGCGCCTTGTCGTTGGCAAACCAAAATCGCATGCCCTGTTTCGGAATATGTTTTTCCAGCAGGTGTGCGGTGAGCCCGAGCACGCGTCCTAAAAAATACGCGCTGATCTCAACCGTGGATTCGCCGACGCGACGCTTCAGTTGATCCGACCGTTCGAGAATCAGCAGCCGCAATTTCGGGTTGCGACGCAGCAAAAGGCACGCGGTCGCCGCGCCGGAAAGCGCACCGCCGATAACGATCACATCCCAATTGTTTCCGCGGGACTCTTCCATGGGGCTGGACGTGATGAAAGATCGGCAATCGGTGGCGGCAATCGCAAATATGTCGGGAATGGCGCTGCCGGCGATTTGCGGCACGACCTCCGAGCAATGCCGGGACGGTTACACCGCGGACTTCGACTCGACGAGCGGCGGCTGAGCCTTGGGCTTCACCAGTTTCCAATGTCGCTGGATTCGGCACACCAGGAGAAACCATTTATAACGCCACCAGAGCGGCCAGTTGAGATGCGCATGGCCGGCCACGATCGAAGTCAGTGCGCGATCGAGATCCCACGGCACGGTCTCGCACATGAAAACCTCGAAGGCGTGCTCATCATAAAATGCGGCGATGAGTTTTTGAAAAACGCCGGCGTGGCGTTTCACCGTGCGCGTGTAGCGGCGCTGCTCACGCGGGCTGAGGGCGCGGCCGGCTGCATGCGCCCGCGCGACGAGGTCGACCGCAAGTTTCCCGGACCACGTGGCCATGTAGACGCCGGAGGAAAAAACCGGATCGAAAAAACCGGCCGCATCGCCAGCGAGCACGAGGCGTTCGCTCGCGAGCTTCCGCCGAAAGTAGCTGTAATCGCTCGTCACCTGAAACGCCATCGTCGGCGTCGCGCCGGACAACAACTCGCGAAGCTTGAGTGACGCGGCGATCGCGCGCTGAAAAAAAATTTCCGGCGTTTCGCCGGCGGCGCGAAAACTTTCCACCGTCGTCACGAGCCCGACGGACGTGCGCTCCTGATCGAGCGGAATCAGCCAGAACCAGCCGCCGTCGAGGCGGACGACCAGGATGTTCCCACCTTCCCGACCCTCGGCCCGCGTTACACCGCGGAAATGACTGTAGATCGCGATCCGCTTCGGAAAAGGCGATGGGTCGAGCGCTTTTTTTTGTTCCGACATCAGCCCGGGATCGCGTCCGGTCGAATCGATGATCCAGGGCACGGTGACCGTGGTTTCACCGCGCTCGCTCGCGAGCGTGACTTGATGCGCGGATTCCGAGCTGACGATTGCTTTCGCGGTGGTCCGCATTTGCACCTCGGCGCCGAGTTCGCGCGCATGATCGAGCAGCACGGCGTCGAAGCGCGCCCGCTCGACTTGAAATGCGCTGTCGAGGCCGGGAATCAGGCTGTCGGTGAAAACGATTTTTTTCGCCGCCGCGCCGTCCGCACGGTGGAACTCCGCTCCATATTTCGGCATGAAGCCCGCCGCTTCGACCTTCGGCCAAACGCCCGTCTGGCGCAGCACGCGATTGCCGGCGGGCAGGAGTGATTCGCCAATGTGAAAGCGCGGAAATTCGGTCTTCTCCACCACCAGCGTGCGCAAGCCGTGCTGGCGCGCCGTTGCGGCGGCGGTGCTTCCGCCGGGTCCGCCGCCGATGATCAACAGGTCGTAATCGAATTTAATCATGATCCGGCGCGGAGCAGTGTCACGCGAGCGCCGCTTCGGTGGCCGGATCGAACAAATGCGCGTGATCGAGATCGAAGGTCACCTTCACTTTTTGGTTCACTTCAAAACGATCGGTCGGCCGGACGCGCGCGATGAACGACGTCGCACCTGTATCCAAATACAAGTAAGTCTCCGCGCCCATCGGCTCGGAAACATCCACCTTTACCTCGATCGTCCGCGCCGGGTCGGGATTTGTGACCGTCAAGGTATCCTGCACATTTTCCGGCCGGATGCCGAAGACGACTGGCTTGTCGACGTAGCCCGCGGCTTTGCCCGAGAGCGTTTCGTTGAGCGCGAGCCGCACGGGCGCACCGGCGGAATTATTTTCGACGAAGGAAAGGCTGTTGCCCGTGCGCTGGAGCGTGCCTTTGAAAAAATTCATCGGCGGCGAACCGATGAAACCGGCGACGAAAAGATTCGCCGGTCGATTGTACAGCGTGAGCGGCTCGGCGACCTGCATGATATTTCCGTCCTTCATCACGCAAATCCGGTCGCCCATCGTCATCGCCTCAACCTGATCGTGGGTGACGTAAATCATCGTGGCGCCGAGCCGGCCATGGAGCTTGGAAATCTCCGTGCGCGTCGAAACACGCATTTTCGCATCGAGATTCGAAAGCGGCTCGTCGAAGAGAAAAACCTTCGGCTTGCGCACGATCGCACGGCCGACCGCGACGCGCTGGCGTTGGCCGCCGGAAAGCGCCTTGGGCTTGCGGTGGAGATAATCCTGCAACCCCAACATCGCGGCCGCCTCACCGACTCGCGCCTCGATTTCGGCCTTCGGAAATTTTCGCAGCTTCAGGCCGAACGCCATGTTTTCATAAACCGACATGTGCGGATAGAGCGCGTAATTCTGAAAAACCATCGCGATGTCGCGGTCCTTCGGGAGAACCTGGTTCACCACCTTGCCGTCGATCGCGATCGTGCCGCCGTTGATTTCCTCGAGACCCGCGATCATGCGCAGCGTCGTGGACTTCCCGCAACCGGACGGGCCGACGAGCACCATGAACTCACGATCATCGATCGCGAGGCTGATTCCCTTGACGGCGGTAACCCCCGGCCCGTTTTTTTCGGGGTAGGTCTTGACGAGATTTTCGATGAGGACTTTGGCCATGAGTTATCCTTCGATCAGTGATTTCCGTGATCCGGAGAACAGTGTTAGCCCCAAATGCAGTTTCAACAAGATCCCGGAGTGACTGCATTCAATACGTATAAAAAAAATCCTGCAGCCTGCGCGGATCGCTGGTGCGCGTCAGGCCCAGCATGAGCAGCACGCGCGCTTTCTGTGGATTCAACTCGTCCGCCGCGACGAAACCCCACCGATCGTCGTCCACCTCGATATTGCGCTCAACCACACCGCCTCCCGTTCGCGAACTGCGCGTCACCGCGACGCCTGCTTTCGCGGCATCCGCGGCCGCCGCGAGTGCGGCGCCGGTCATATTTCCGTCGCCAACGCCCGCGATCACGATGCCGCGCGCTCCGGCGCGCACCGCGGCATCGATCAATTCCCGCCCCATTCCCGCATGCGCATAAATAATATCAACGCGCGGCAGAGTGTGGAATTCACCGAGAGCAAATTCGCTCGCCGCCGTGTGCCGCCGCACGGGCGGTGCATACAAATGCAGCCGGCCGGCATTCACGACGCCCGCCAGCCCGCGGTGCGTGGCGCGAAACGTGCCGACTTGGGTCGTATTCGTTTTTGCGACTTCCCGCGCGAAATGAATCTCGTCGTTGGCCACAACGAGTACGCCCCGCGCGCGAGCGTCGGGATGAGCGGCGACGGCGACCGCGTTGTACAAATTCATCGGTCCATCGGCGCTGATCGCGGTCGCCGGTCGCATTGCACCGACGAGCACAACCGGTTTTTCGCCATGGACAACGAGGTTCAGGAAAAACGCCGTCTCTTCCATCGTGTCGGTGCCGTGGGTGATAACGACTCCAGCCACCTCGGACGTCTCAATCGCGGCTTGCGTACGGGCGGCGAGCTTGAGCCAGGTCGCGTCGTCCATGTCCTGGCTGCCGATTGCGGCGACCTGTTCGACTTCCAAATGCGCCAGCGTCGCGAGCTGCGGCACGGCGGCGATCAGTGCTTCGATCGAGAACGCCGCGACCTGGTAGCCGCGACCGGCATCGGCCGTCTGCGCGCCGGCGATCGTCCCACCCGTGGCGAGAACGCGGATCGATGGAAGCGTGCGTTTGGTGGCGACGGCGGTCATTCGCGTTGCAAGCCTGCAACGCGCTTTCGACGATGGAAACACCGAATCGAGTTGCCCAAATGACGAACGCGTTCGACAGCTCCGATCTGTCGGAAACCGGGGCGGTTCTCACTTCGCCGGCAGGGCCTCGCCGGTTTCGATCGACTCCCGGGCATCACGCCGGGTGCGACGCAGGCGTTTTTCAACGCCGTCCAGGTAAATATAAATCACGGGCGTAATATAGAGCGTGAGCGCCTGCGAGACCAGGAGCCCGCCCACCACCGCGAGCCCCAACGGACGCCGCGACTCGGCGCCGGAACCCAACCCCAGCGCAATCGGCAGCGCACCCGCCAGCGCCGCAAATGTCGTCATCATGATCGGCCGGAACCGCACGATGCAGGCTTCGAGGATCGCCTTTTCGGCGGATTTTTCGCCGCGCTGGCGCGCGGCAAGAGCAAAGTCGATCATCATGATCGCGTTTTTCTTCACGATGCCGATGAGCAGAATAATCCCGACGTAACCCATGATGTTGAGCTCCTGGCCAAACAGCCAGAGCGTGAACAACGCCCCGAAGCTCGCCGCGGGAAGGCCGGACAGGATCGTCAGCGGATGGATGAAATCCTCGTACAGAATGCCGAGCACAATATAGATCACGATGACGGCGGTCGCGAGCAGCAGACCCATGCCCGCGAGCGACGATGCGAACGCCTGCGCTGATCCGACGAAGCTGTAGCTGATCGTCGCCGGCAGCTCAACCCGCGCGATCTGCTGGATCGCGGCCGTCGCCTCGCCCAGCGAAACGCCGGATTTCAGGTTGAACGAAAGCGTCACCGCCGGAAGCTGCCCGAGGTGATTGACCGTGAGTGGTCCAACGTCGCGGCGCAAAGTCGCGACCGTGTCGAGTGAGACGAGTTTGCCGGAGCGCGAGCGCAGATAAATCAGCGACAACGCGGAGGCGTCGCGCTGAAATTCCGGCGCGACCTCCATGATCACGTAATACTGATTCGTCGGCGTGTAGATCGTCGAAACCTGCCGCGTGCCGAAAGCATTGTAGAGGGCATCCTCGATGTCCTGCGGCGTGATGCCGAGCGTCGCCGCCCGATCGCGTTGAATATCCACGCGCAACTGCGGGCTCGTGATCTGCAAATCGGAATTGAGATCCACGAGCTGCGGCAAAGCGCGCAATTTTTTCTCGAAGTTTTCCGCGACCGAATAGAGTTCCTTCAAGTCGCTGCCGAAAAGCGTGAATTGATACAGTGCTTTCGTGAGCTGGCCGCCGATGCGGATCGGCGGCGGAATTTGCGGATAGGCGCGCAGGCCTGGGATCACCGAAAGTTTTTTCCTCAGGTCATTCATGATTTCGCCGGCCGAAGGACGCTGGTCGCGCGGTTTCAGGCGCATAAAAATACGGCCCTGATTTCCCGTGGAATTGGGGCCGCCCGCGCCGATCGCGGACATCATCGCATCGACGTACGGCTGTTCCGCCACGATCGCCGCCGCCGCCTGCTGGTGATGCGTCATCTCCTCGAACGAAATATCCTGCGCGGCTTCCGTGAATACGAGCACCATGCCCGTGTCGTCCGTCGGAATGAAACCCTGCGGCAGCACTTTCATCAATCCGACGGTGAGCCCCGCCATCGCAACCGCGGCGCTGATCACCAGCCCGCGATGGCGCATGCTCGCGTGCAACGTGCGTTCATAAAAATGCAACAGGCCGTCGAACATCCGCTCGCTCCACTCGTAAAGTTTGCCGTGCGGCATGTCCTTCGCGTGCGCGCTCCCGACATTCGGCTTCAGAAATCGGCTGCACAACATCGGCGTCAGCGTCAGCGAAACCACGCCCGAAACGAGAATCGCCGCCGTGATGGTGACCGCAAATTCATGCAGCAACCGGCCGAGAATGCCGCCCATGAACATCAGCGGAATGAACACCGCGACGAGCGACAGCGTCATCGACAAGATCGTGAATCCAATTTCGCCCGAGCCCTTGAACGCGGCTTCGCGCACCGACATGCCGCCCTCGATTTGGCGGACGATGTTTTCGAGCATCACAATCGCGTCGTCGACGACGAAGCCGACGGAAAGCGTCAGCGCGAGCAGCGACAGATTATCGAGCGAGTAACCGAAAAAATACATCGCGATGAACGTGCCGAGCAGCGCCATCGGAATCGCCACACTCGGAATGATCGTCGCCCACGCCGACCGCAGGAAAATAAAGATGACGAGCACGACGAGCGAGATCGAGAGCAGCAACGTCGATTGCACGTCGTGCACGGAAGCCCGCACGGCTTCCGAATTGTCACGGAGGATGTCGAGCGACACGGACTCGGGCAGCTGCTTCACGATGATCGGCAGGAGCGTTCGCACGCGACGCACGACTTCCACCGTGTTGACGCCCGGCTGCTTTTGGACTGCCAGCACGATCGAACGCGACAGCGCGAGATTCCCGCCCTGCGCGCCGCGGCTGCCGTACCAGTTC
>Ga0070683_100001094_pt1 | contig 20423 bp, 14 predicted proteins | sample KBSC713LmetaG_FD_64662 | JGI IMG/M metagenome (GOLD analysis project Ga0070683, IMG submission 64662) | Corn rhizosphere microbial communities from Kellogg Biological Station, Michigan, USA - KBS C7.1-3L metaG | ecosystem: Host-associated > Plants > Roots > Rhizosphere ... | reverse complement strand
GCGAAGGACAGAAAGATCGTGTTGCGTGCCGGCACGTAGGTGACGGGAATCCCCAGGTCTTCGCTCCGATCTTTCGGCACGGCGACGTTGCTCGTCAGTGCCGAGCCGCCGAATACACGCAAGTCGATGTCGACGATCACGTGGTCGCGAACGCCATACAGCGTGGCGATGCGGCGGGCCGCTTCGATCTCGACGGCGTGGCGCTGTCCGTACCGGAAGGTCATCGCATGAACCGTGAACCGCTCGTTGACCGCGTGCGCGAGCAGCGTCGTCGAATCGAGGCCTCCGCTGAGGAGCAGAACCGCCCGAGGCATCAGCCGCGAAGCGCCTGGTCGAAATCTTCCTTCAAATCATCGATGTGCTCGAGTCCCACCGAGACGCGCAGGAGATTCTCCGGCGCGCGCGTCTCCGGTCCCTCCACCGACGCGCGATGCTCGATCAGACTTTCCGTGCCGCCGAGGCTCGTCGCCTGCGTGAAGAGCTTGAGCCGGCCGGCTACGGCGAGCGATTGCTGACGATTTTTGCCCGCCTGCACGGAGAGCATGCCACCGAATCCGCGCATCTGCTTCGCGGCCACGTCGTGGCCCTCGTGCGTAGAAAGCCCCGGATAATGCACGCGCTCGACGCACGGATGCTCGGCGAGGAATTTCGCCAACTCCTCCGCGCTCGCGTTTTGCGCGCGCACTCGCAACGGCAGTGTACGAATTCCGCGCATGGCGAGCCAGCACTCGAAGGGCGACGGCACCGCTCCTCCCACCATCTGCACCGTGTTCAATCGTTGATAGAGATCGCGATCCTCACGAACGACGAGGGCGCCGCTCAGGACGTCGCTATGTCCACCCAGGTATTTCGTCGTCGAATGCATCGAGATGTCCGCGCCCAGCTCGAGCGGACGCTGTAGAACGGGCGTGCCCCAGGTGTTGTCGACGGCGCAGAGCGCCCCGCCGCGCCCAGCGATCGAGGCGACAGCTTCGATGTCGACCACGCGAAGCAACGGGTTGGACGGCGTCTCGATCCAGACCAGCTTCGTGTCCGCCCGCATCGCCCGCGCGACATTCTGCGGATCCGTCATGTCGACGAGCGAGAGCTCGAGTCCCCACGGCCCGAACACGTCGCGGGCCAACTTGATCGTGCCGAAGTAGGCGTCGTCGGGAACGATCACGTGACCGGGACCGACGACCTGCAACAGCGTCATCGTCGCGGCCGAGCCGGACGAGAAGCAAGCAGCCGCGATGCCACCTTCGAGCTCCGCCAGACATTGCTCGAGTGAAGCGCGGTTGGGATTCGTATAGCGGGAGTACAGGAAGCCCGCGCGATACGAACCATCGCTCTCGCGCGAAAACGTGGTCGAGAGGTGGATGGGAGGAGTGACCGCGGCTGTCGCTTCGTCGACGGCGTGGCCTGCGTGAACGGCGAGGGTTTCGAGATGCATGTTACGGGCGATGGGCGATGGGCGATGGGCGCTTGATCAGTCGCGAAACTAACAAACACCCGAACCACCAAATGTCGGAAGGGGCGAAAATGCAAACGGCGGCCGAGCAGTTGCCCGCCGCCGTTCGTTCGTCCACCGCCTATCGCCCTATCGCCCTATCGCCCTATCGCCTATCGCCTATCGCCCATCGCCCAGCGCCCATCCCCCACCGCCCTACGTCCGAAGTCCTCCCACCAGCTCTCTCAACTGCGTCGACCCTTGCAGCAGGACGTTTGACGCTGAGGTCATCTGCTCGCACGCCGCGCTCTGTTCCTCGGTCGACGCATTGACCTGCTCCGCCGCGGCGGCGTGGCTCTCGGCGGTCTTGGCGATCGATTCGAGATTATTGGCGGCGGTAATGACCGCAGAGGCGTTCGCCTCGGCGGCGCCCTTCACGCCGACGGCGGCGACCCGCGTGCGTTCGGCGGCGTCGCCAATAGTGCGCAGTGCGTCGTCGATGCTGCGTCCCACGACCTCGATCTCGCCGACGCGGCCGGCGCTCGCTTCCATTGCCTTCGCGCTCGACGCCACGCGCGTCGTGACATGGCCCGTCATTTGGACGATGTCGTCCGCGGCTCGCTGCGACTGCTCGGCGAGCTTGCGGACTTCGTCGGCGACCACCGCGAAACCGCGGCCCGCTTCGCCGGCTCTCGCCGCCTCGATCGCCGCATTCAACGCGAGAAGATTCGTCTGGTCGGCGATCTGGCTGACCGACGCGACGAACCGGTTGATGTCGGTCACCGTGGCATTGAGCGCGGTGATCTCGCCCGCCGCGCGCTCCACGCTGTCCTTGACTTCGACGAGGATGCCGAGCGCGCGGTCGATCTCGGCGCGCTTGGCCTGCGCCGCGTCTTCGATGTTCTGAGCGAGCTCGGTGACTTCCGACGAACGCTCCTGCACTCCACTGGCCGCTTCGCGAATCGCTTGCAGCGTGTCGTCGATGGAGCGAAGCTGCCGCACCTGCGCGTCGGCGCCGTGCGACACTTCCGTCATCGCGCTCGCCATCTGGCTCGCCGACAACGAGATCTGTTCGGAGACGGACGCGAGATCGTGCGCGGACGTAGAGACTTCGTCGGCCGTACGCGCGGCGACGGCGACGACGCGGGACAAAGACTCGCCCGTCTGGTTCATCGCCGACGCGAGAATGTTGAACTCGCCGGGCATATCACCGGTGGCGCGACTGGTCAGGTCGCCTTCGCTCAACCGGTGCGCGTGCTGGACGAGGATGTCGAGCGGCTCGCCGATGTGGCGGACCGTGAACGAGACGACGAGGATGCCGAGAAGCAGCGCAACGGTGATGAGGCCGACCAGCCAGGTGGAGCGCCGTTCCGTTTCGGCGGCAATCTCGGCACGCGTCCCGGAAACCTTATCGGCCTTGAGCCGACCGAGGCGCGCAATGTCGTTGAGAAGCTCGTCGATCGAACGGCGGTTCTCGCCCGCCACTCGCCGCGATTCTTCGGCGCGGCCGAGGTCGGCGAGCCGGTGCGCGAGCGCGTAGTTGATCTCCATCTCCGACAGCTTTCCATCGATCGTCGCAACGGTCGCGACTTCGGCGGAGCTTTGTCCGGGGCGGTTGTTCATCTCGCGCTGGACATCGTGGGCCAGCATCCCGAAGTGACGAAATGAATTCGCCGCCATCGAGTCGCGCGTCTCGAGGTACCGCGAGCCGGCGTCGATGGTCTTGGCAACATCCGCCGAGAGCTGGCTCGCCAGCTGCGCTTCCGTCTGCACTTCCGCGAGCGACTCGGTAATCGTCAGCGTGATGCCGCTGAACGATCGGCGCGCCACGAAGCCCGCGACGATGAGCAAGACGATGAGAATGCCGAGGCCGAACCAAAGACGGCCACGGATCGAGTTGCCGGAGAGACTCGGCAGTGAGGGCAGCAGAGGTATCGCGGTCACTTTGCGGCCTCCACGAGCAGCTCGCCGTTGCGGACGCGCGTCATGACCATGCTCTTGCCCACGGGATCGCCGTCGATGCGGAAACGGATCGAGCCCGTTACTCCGCGATAGGCGTCGCCGCCGGACAGTGTCGCGAGGTAGTCGCGGATCTTGAAACGATCAGGGCCCACTCGTTCGACGGCGTGGGCGAGCAGCTTCGTGGCGTCGTAGGCCAACGCCGCGTTGCCGTCCGGGGTCGTTCCGTACTTTCGGGTGTACGCGACGACGAACGCGCGTACTTCCGGCCGCGGGTCCTGGGCACTGAATGGCGCGCCAACGAAGATTCCTTCGGCGAGAGAGCTGGGCGCGACCGTCTGCCATCCGTCTCCACCAACGAGATCAGCGTTGAGCTGCTGGCGCCGGGCTTCCTTCAGAAACGCGAGCCCCGAGACATCCGTGCCCGCGACGAACACCATGTCGGGATGCTCTCGCTTGAACCAGCTCACGTATGGCTCGAAGTCCTGATCGGCCGCCTCGCTGATCGGATCCATGCCGATGATCTGGCCGGCGAAGCTCCGCCGGAAGCTTTCGGCGAGGCCGCGACCATAGGCGTTGTTCTCGTAAAGAATGGCTGCTCGCCGATGACCGAGCTTGTTCACGAATTGCGCGATGGTCATCCCGTTCGCGGAATCGCTCGGGATGACGCGGAAGGTCCAGCGCGAGATGCCGGTGAGCGCGGGCGACGTCGCGGTGGTGGCGACTGCCGCGAGGTTACCATCGTACACGTGCGCCGCGGAGACCATCGCGCCGGAGTTCACATGACCGACGACGGCGACGACGTTGCGATCGTTGACGAAGCGCTGCGCGATCGCGCTGGCTCTCGCGCCATTGCCGGAATCGTCGGCGAACTTGATCTCGAGACGCCGCCCGCCGGACCAGGCCGGGCTGCTGTTGATTTCGTCGAGCGCCAGCTGAATGCCCTGCTTGTTTGCGAGCCCGTAAGCGCGGCTGAACGGCCCCGCGGCGCCGAAGGCGACCGTGCCGGTCTGCCCGTGCGAGCAGGCCGCAAGTAGGCCAAGCAATGCAATTCGCTTCGACAAACGCATCGACCGTCGGGAAGGGCGTGGGATTCCGGCCGCTTCGCCGGGCACAGCGATGACGACAGATGCGAGAGTCCTGTAACAGTGGCGGCTGGCACCCAACCTGCCCGAAGACCGTCACTTGCACAGCGAGAGGCTGCATGAAAGTGCTCGTCACCGGGGGGACCGGCTCGATTGGGGATTCCGTCGTGCGAACGCTTCACAGCCGCGGACATTCCGTCCGCGTGCTCGCGCGTCACGCCGGCCGCGATCAGCGCTGGTGGCCGAACGGCGTGGACGGCTGGGCGGGCGATGTCGCCGATGAGCGAACCATTCGCGGATCAGCCGCCGACTGCGAGGCGATCATTCACATCGCCGGCATCGTCGCCGAAGTCCCTCCGGACCGAACCTTTCAGCGCGTCAACATCGACGGCACGCGATACGTCGTCCTCGAAGCCGAGCGGTCCGGTGTTCAAAAACTGATCTACGTGTCGTCGCTCGGAGCGGAGCGGGGAACGTCAGAGTATCACAAGTCGAAATCGGTCGCCGAGGAGGTTGTCCGCACCTTCACGCGCGACTGGCTCGTGCTGCGGCCCGGTGCGGTCTACGGCCCGGGCGACGAGCATCTGTCGGTACTGCTGCGAATGGTTCGCACGCTGCCCGTGATTCCGACGATCGGCTCGGGTGCGAAAGAGTTTCAGCCGATCTGGCACGAGGACCTCGCCTCCGCCCTTGCCGGCGCGCTGGAGCGCGAGGATCTCCGGTGCCAGTCGCTGGACCTCGCCGGTAGAGAGCGAACGTCGCAAAACGACCTCGTTCGACGATTCAGCGAGCTCACTGGACGCACGGTCGTGCAGGCGCCCGTTCCGGTGTCGGTCGCATCGTTCGGACTGCGCGCGATGGAAGCGATCGGCGTCGACCTGCCGTTCAGCGAAGCCCAGCTCGAGATGCTCACCGACGGCAACGTCATCGCGGGAACGTCGTCGAACGCGCTGACCGACGTATTCGGAATCGCTCCGACATCGCTCGATGCTGGACTCCGCCGGCTTGTCGACGAGCAGCCGGAGCAGTTGCCGTCGCACGGCACCGGTAGGCTCACGCGAAAGCGATACTGGGTCGACCTGAGCGGCAGCCAGTACGACGCCGAGCAGTTGTTCGCGCACCTGCGTCACCATTTCGCCGAGCTCTTGCCGCCGTTGGTCCGGATGAAGCCTGGCGCCAATGGCGCGCCGCTCCTCGCGGAGGGCGAAACGCTGACGCTGGAGCTCCCGTTGCGCGGCGACGTACAGGTTCGCGTTGCCGAAGTGGTCGACCAGCGCCTCACGATGCTCACCCTTGCCGGGCATCCGATCGCCGGCGCGGTACGGATGCTCACCGCGAAAGAAGGCGACGCGGTGCGCTTCGAGATCCAAGTGTACGATCGCGCCGCGTCGGCATTCGACGAGGCCCTCATGGCCACCGTCGGTGGTTGGCTGCAGCGTTCGACGTGGAAGGAGCTTGCCCGCAACGTCGTCCGTGCATCCGGCGGTGAAGGGCGAGTGCAGATGGAAGAGACGGAGCTCACCGAACGCGAGCTCGATGTCGTCAACGAGTGGGCGCGGACGTTGAGCGCTCAGCTGTCGCGAAAGGCAACGTCGAGCGGACGCGATTGACAGTGCTCGCCGCAGCCAAGCCGGTATCGGTTTCGCGCGAACCAGCGGTAGAACTTATCGGCGATCCCGCGAACGAAGGGGATCTTGAAGAGCCAGGACATCCATCTCCCTTTCGGTAAGACGTCGAGCAGTTGCTCGATCGCGGCGGCACCCTGCCAGGTATGCCCGTTGGAGGCGATGAGCTGGAGCGCCTCGGCGTATGCGCGCGGCGGAATCCAGGGGAAGCGCGCCGTTACGCCGGGAGCTTGAGACGGCAGCACTTCGAGCGACTCGTCACGATCCCATTTTCGAAGCACACCGGCCAGTCGCGTGCAAACGCGACAGGTCCCGTCATACACCACGGTGTACTCGCGACCGAGCCCGCGCTGCGCGTCGCGTCCCGCAATCGTGAACCGGACGACGGGAACCGTCACGCCGACGCCCGATCGGGGATCGGCGCAGCCACCGACGGCCCGGTCGTGCCGTCGATCGCGATCACGGGTGGCTGCGCGAAGGTCGCGTGGATCGTGCACAGGGTGGCCACCCGTCGAGCCGCCTCGAGGCGTCTCGCGGGAAGCGAAGGCCAACGGAAGCGCATGTCATAGCGATCGACGCGCTGCGGATTCTGCGCGAAGGTCCAGGAGACCTCGAGAGTGAGGTCGCCGGCATCCAATCCCGCGCTCTCCGCCCAGGCGTACATGACCGAGAACGTGCAGTAGGCGAGTCCACTGGCGAGCATGTGAAACGGCGAAAAGCTCTGCTCGGCGGTCGGCGCCTCGATGGTCATCTGACCGGGCACGGGTTCCAGGCGAACCGAATCCTCGGATAACAGCGTGATCTTCATGGCGCCTCCGGTGGCCCGGCCGGTGGTGCAAGGCGCACGCCGACAGCGACTTGTCTCACGGATGCGCCGGCCCGGCCGACGGGTGCGGCGGGTGGGTGACTGGAGGGCACCAGCGTGCGTCAAGAATGAGCGACTCCTGACGTCGGCGAATGCCGACCGCCGGGAGCGCGGTTTTTTTCATTCCCGCCCCAATTCAGGCCCCTCCCCGCCGCTCGAATTCGAATGCGCTTGCGACGATGACGTCCCCCATCGACCGCCTGGTCCAACAAGCGGAAACCGCTGAACGCGAAGGGCGGGGCGATGAAGCGCGGGCACTGTACGAGCGGGCGCTCTTCTCCCTCAAGCGTAAGGACGACGCGCGGGTCATCGCCTCGCTGATGCGGGCCATCGCGCGCACCTACGCCAACGACGACGAACAGGACGCGGCGCTCGACTGCCTCGAGTTTGCGCGAACCGTCGGGGCGCTGAGCAACAACACGGCGGAAGTCGCGCATTCGGTGGGCGAGCAGGCATCGCTGATCCAGCAAACCGGCGACTTCGATCGCGCGGAGGCGCTCTACCTCGAGGCCCGATCTCACGCGCTCAACGCCGGAGAGACCCGGCTCGCCGGTGTTGTCGCCAAGAACCTCGGTGTGATCGCGGCGACGCGCGGCGATCACGAGAAAGCCCTCCGCTACCACCGTACGAGCCTCGCCGAGTTCCGAACGCTCGGCGCGCCGAAGGAAGTCCTGAGCGCCCTGAGCGACATGGGCACGCTCTGCACGGAGCTCGAGCGCTGGGACGATGCCGCGCGCGCCTTCGACGAGGCGGCGCAGATCGCCGATGCGTTGGGCGACATTCCAGCGCGCGTGAACCTCGACGTCAGCCGCGCCGGGCTGGAGATCGCGCGAGGGGATTTCCGCGCCGCACGGACCGCCTGCGAAGTGGCCATGTCGCTGTCCGCGCAGACCACAGACGGCGTCGCGCGCGGCGAGATCGAGCGGCAGCTCGGGCGCATCGCGCGCGAGCTGGGAGAATTCGCCGCGGCCGAGGAGCACCTCAGTCACGCCGAGCAGATCGCGCTCGATCGCGCCGACACGCTTCTCGAGGCGGAAACGTCATGGGAACGCGCCGAGCTTCACCGCGCGCAGGGTCGGTATCGCGACGCGCTGATCCACTTCAGCCGCGGCCATCGCCTGTTCGCGACGCTGAGCGGCAGCAGCGGAGCTGGTGGTGCCGGCGCCGAAATAGACCGACTGCAATCCCGCCTCGAGCGGCAGTTCGTCGAGACCGCACGCGAATGGATGTCGTCGATCGAGTCGAAGGACCGCTACGCGCAGGGCAACGCCGAACGCGTCGCGGACCTCGTCTGCGCTTTGGCGTTGCGCGCGGGCGTGGAAGCGCGCGAGTTGTTCTGGTTCCGGATGGGCGCGACGCTGCACGACGTCGGCAAGCTCGTGATCCCGTCCGAGATCCTGAACAAGCCGGGCAAGCTCGCTCCCAATGAGTGGGAGCTCGTGAAGCGGCACCCCGTCGCGGGCGCGGAGATGCTGGCCGAGATGAACTTTCCGCCGGCGATCATCCCGATGGTTCGCTCGCACCACGAGCGCTGGGACGGGCAGGGATACCCTGACGAGTTGGCCGGACAAGATATCCCGCGCTCAGCGCGCATCCTGTGCATCGCCGATATCTGGGACGCGCTGACCTCGAAGCGCAGCTACAAGGGACTGCTCGCTCCCGAAGCCGCGCTGCAGATCATGCGGAGCGAGGTCGGCAAGCAGTTCGATCCGGAGTTGTTCTCGCTGTTCGAGGATCTCGTCCAGACACGATCGCTGTCGGCGCGGCGCGGCTTGATCGACGCGAAGCGCCCGGAACGCGACGCGCCGGCGGTGCGCGATCTCAAGGTGACCGGCCCGTCCGACGACCTCACCGGTCTCCTCACGCGACGGCCGTTCGTCGACATCGCGAACACCATTCTCGGCGAGCGCGGGCCATTCGCGACGATGTCGCTTGTCGTGATCGACGTCGATGAGTTCAAGCAAGTCAACGACCGGTACGGACATCTCCAGGGCGATACGGTGCTCCGCGTCGTCGCTGGTACGCTCCGCGAGCTCGGTGCGTCCACGGGAATCATCGGCCGCTACGCCGGCGACGAGTTCATCATGCTGCTGCCGTATACGGGGCCGGACGAGGCGGGCGAGCTGGCCGACCGTATCCGGGCGACCGTGCGGCGCGCCGCGGTTCCGTTGCGGCAGCAATCGGGATCCATCTCCGTCACGCTGTCGATCGGCGTGGCCGGCGTGCGTCCCGAGCATCGCGACTTCGACGCGCTGTTCGCGGCAGCGGACCGCGCGATGTACGAGGCGAAGCGTCGCGGCCGCGACGCGGTGGTGCTGTCGACGGAAGTGGAGGAAGCCTCGCACGAGCCAACGCTCAACCTCAAGCACTTCGTTGGCCGCGACGACGAGACCCGTCGCCTGGTTCGCGTGCTCGAGCAGTCACTCGAGATCGGTCCACGCGTCGTTTGTGTCGTCGGCGAAGCAGGGATCGGAAAATCGACGCTCGTGCGCCGCCTGGCCGGCGAAGTTCGCGCGCGGTCGGGCTGTTTGGTCGCTGGGCAGGCGAGCGAGGCAGACGCCAAGCCGCCGTTCGCGCCGTGGGCCGAGGCGCTCGACGCGCTCGATCAATTCGCCGTCGTGCCGCCGCGCGAGTGGCGCGAGCTCGGACGACTCGTTCCGGCCCTCGCCCGTCCAGGCATGGAGCCGACGGGCAACAAGTACGCGCTGCTCGAGGAGATCGCGGCCTACGTTCGCACGGCGGCCTCGCTGCATCCGGTCGTTCTCCTGCTCGACGACATGCAGTGGGCCGACACCGGCACATGGGACGCGCTCGAGCATTTGCTGTCGCAGCTCACGCATGAACAGATCGTCCTCTGCGTCACGGTGCGCACCGAGGATCTGCGCGGCGAAACGCTCGAGCGCCGCAACCGGCTGCTGCGCGACGAGCGCTTCAGCGAGATCGCGCTCGGCCGCCTTTCCGAGGCGGATGTGCGCCAGTGGCTGGCCGGTGTGTTCGGCGGCGAAACGAGCCCGGAGCTGCTCGCGTACCTGCACGCACACTCCGAGGGGAACCCGCTGCTCGCCACGCAGATCGTGCGGATGATTCTCGACGAAGGCGGTGTGCGTTACGAGCACGGCCGCTGGGGGCTGCGTCCGGAGTACGAGCGCGGGCTGCCGGCGGCGGTGCGCGGTCTGATGGATCGCCGGCTCGAGCGTCTGTCCGCCGAAACGCGTCGTGTGCTGAGCACTGCCTCCGTGATTGGACGGACATTCGACGCGGATGTCGCGGTGGCGGCGGGCGCCGGCACGGAGGACGAAGTTCTCGACGCGATCGACGAAGCGATCAGCCACGGCGTCGTGGAAGCGTCGTCGAAAGCGAAGGACACCCCTTTCAAGTTCACGCACGGGCTCCTCGTCGATGCCGTGCGACGCTCGATCAATCCGCGCCGACTTTCTCGCATCCACGAAAAAGTCGCGCAGGCGCTCGAGACGCTCGTTCCGGATCGAGCGGCGGAAATCGCGATCCACTACGATCGAGCGGGAATTCCGGCTCGCGCGTACGACCACGCGATCGTGGCCGGTCGCGAGGCCATGAGGTCGTATTTGCACGACGAGGCACGCGGCTTCTTCGAGATCGCTGAACGCGCCGCCGGCAGTCCCGACGAGCGGGCCCGCGCGCTGCACGGCCTCGCCGAGCTCGCCGAGCTCGAAGGCCGTCATGCGCTGACCGAGGAACTGTGTGACCGCGCGTTGGCCAGCCTCGAGCCCGGCCGCGACGACCGGCTGGTACTCCGCCTCAAGCGGATGCGCGAGCGCACGCGTACCTCGCGCGGCCAGACGTCGCGCGAGACGATCGCCGTCTGCCAGGAGCTGCTGGGCAAAGCGAGAGAGTTGGGCGATTCGAGTGAAGCGGCGGCGCTGCTGAACATGATCGCGATGGGTCACGAGCGTCTCGGCGAGTGGGACGCGTCGGAGGCGGCGGCGCGCGAGTCGCTCGCCGCCGCGCGCGAGTCGAAGGAGTCGCGCCGTCTCGCCGAGTCGCTCGTTCGTTTGGGCCGCGCGATCATGGAGCGGGAGACCGGAGAAGCGGCAGTGCTGTATCAGCAAGCTCTCGGCCTGTTCCGCCAGGACGGCGACCGCCGCGGCGAGGCGCGCTGTCAGATCGGAATAGGAAACATCCATCAGCGCGCCGGCGAGCTCGCCGAAGCCGAAGCCGCGTTCAACCTCGGACTCGAGTGCGCGGAGCGCGCACGCGCCTCCGACCTCGCCGGACTCGCCGCGCTCAACCTCGGCGTGCTCAATCTCGCGCGAGGGCAGACAGATCTCGCCAGCACGCGCTACGGCGAGGCGCTCGATCGGTTCACGTCAGCGTCGAATGAATCGTATCGGTTGATGACATTGTTCAACATGGCCCACCTCGCGCGTGAGAGCGAAGACTGGGGAGCAGCGTCCGTGCTCTATGAGCAGGTGATGGCCGTCGCGTCGCGCGTCGGCCAGCCTGACATGGAGCTCGGCGCGCGCGCCGGCCAGGCACTCGCCGCGCTGGCGCTCGGCCAGCGGTCGTTCGCCGAGGACGCCATGCGCTGGGTCCGCGCGAACGTCGAAACGCGGCCGGAGTGGTGGTTCCAGGGCCGCGACCTGGTGGACGCACTGCGCATCCGGCTCGCCGCCGAGCGCGGCGACGATACTCACGCGATTCGGCTATTGGACGACGCGGTCGAGCTGGCGGAGCGATTCAACCCATACGTCGCGGCGTATCTCGTGCTCGAGTGCGCGCCGTCGCTCCGACGGCACTCGAACGACACGCTCATCGCGATCGTCGATCGCGTGAGTCCGGCCGCGGTGCGGCTCGGCTTCACCGTCATCGCGCAGCGGCTCGCGGCGCTCCGGGCTGATTTGCCGGGCAGTAACGCCGCGGCGTAACTATTGCCCCGGGCCGGCCGGCTGCTGTTGCGTGAGGCAGTGTAGCGTGCCGAGCCCCCACACGAGATCGACCGCGTGGATCCCGACGACCTGACGGTCCGGGAACAGGTCGGCGATGGTGTTCAGCGCGATCCGATCGTTGCGGTCATTGAACGTGGGAACGATGACGACGCCGTTCGCGACGTAGAAGTTCGCGTAGCTCGCCGGAAGCCGCTCGTCCTGCATCTCGACGGGTCGGGGAAACGGCAGCGTCACGATGCGCAGCGCGCCGCCACTTCCGCCGGCGAGCTGCAGCCGCTCGAGATTGTCGACGGACCGGCGGTGATTCTCGTCGTCCGCTGGATCTTCTTCGTACGCGAGGAGGATGATGCCGGGCGCCGCGAAGCGGGCGACGTCGTCGATGTGGCCGTGCGTGTCGTCGCCCACGCACCCTTCACCCAGCCAGATGGTTTGGCGGATTCCGAGATATTCGCGAAACACCTGCTCGTACCCGGCCCGCGAGAGGCCGGGGTTTCGCGCCTGCACTGATGAGAGCAGGCATTCTTCGGTGACGAGCATCGTCCCTTCGCCGTCGGTCTCGATCGCCCCGCCCTCGAGTACGACGCGCTCGCCGGTATCCGGCCTCACCGGCTCGGTGCGCGAGAGGCTCGTGATGCGCTCGACCGCCTGGCCGACTTTCTCGTCGCGCTCGTAGTTCGAGTACTTCGCCCACGCGTTGAACCGCCAGTTCATGAGCGACGTGCGCCCGTCGTCTCCGATCACGAACGTCGGCCCCGAATCGCGAACCCAGACGCGATCGTTCGGGACAATGTGCAGGGTGAAGTTCTCGCGGACGCCATGCGCGGCGAGATGCCCGAGCGCTGCCTCGCGAACCGCTTCGTCGTGGCAGAGGATCTCGACGCGTTCGTGGCGGTGCAGCACGCGTACGATCTCCGCGTACACCCAGGGAATCGGCGCAAGCTTTCCCGGCCAATCGGGTTCGTGGTGCGGCCACGCGATCCACGTGGCCGCGTGCGGCGACCACTCCGCGGGGAAGCGGTAGCTCACGAGGCGCTACGCGCCCAGGTAGCGGCTCAGGATCGGCGCGTAGGCGTCGATCCGGCGATCGCGCAGGAACGGCCAGTTGCGGCGCGTGTCCTCGATGAGTCGCGGGTCGCACGTCGCCGTGAGAATGGCGTTCTCCGTTCCGGCCTCGGCGAGAATACGACCGAACGGATCGGCGATGAACGAATTGCCGAAGAACTCGATGCCGTCCGTGCCCGGCTCGTCCTCGTGGCCGACGCGATTCGGCGACGCGACGAACACGCCATTGGCGATCGCGTGCGCGCGCTGCATTGTGCGCCATGCTTCGACCTGCGCCTTCCCGAACTCCGATTTCTCGCGCGGATGCCACCCGATCGCCGTCGGATAGAAGAGAATGTCGGCGCCGAGGAGCGAGGTGATGCGCGCCGCCTCGGGATACCACTGATCCCAGCAGATCAACACGCCGATGTTCGCGAAGCGCGTCTTCCACACGCGAAAGCCGCTGGCTTGCTTCGCAACAGTCCCAATCCTATCGTCGCGATCGTCGATCGCCGCGTCGCCCGGTGTGAAGTAGTACTTCTCGTTGAACAGCGGATCATCCGGGATGTGCATCTTGCGATAGACACCGAGCATCGATCCGTCGGCGTCGATGATCGCCGCCGAGTTGCGATAGACGCCGCGCGCTTGCTTTTCGAAGATCGGGACGATGAGCACGACGCCGAGCTCTTTCGCGATCTTCTGCATCACGTCGGTCGTCGGTCCCGGGATCGTCTCGGCGAGATCGAAGCGCTCGCACTGCTGCGATTTGCAGAAATACGGCGCGTTGAACAGCTCTTTGAGGCAAATGATCTGCGCGCCTCGCGAGGCCGCTTCGCGAATACGGCCGACGGCCGCCTCGACGTTCTTGGCGGTGTCGTCGACGGCGTCGTCCTGGATGATGCCGACGGTGAATGGTGCTGACATGCGGAAAAAGCTAAACGAGTCCGATCACGACGTCGTTGACGTTCGTTCCGGTGTCGCGACGCGGGATCAACGCGCTGGCCGCGGCCAGCGCACCATGCGATTCGTGGCCGGTGAGTCCGCGCGTCGGATCACGGCCGGCGGCGGCGATCGCGCTCCAGGTCGTCGAGTCGACGATCGCGCCCGCCGCGTCGGTCGCGCCGTCGCGCCCGTCGGTTCCCGCGGCGAGCACGGTGATGCCGTCGGCGGCAGCGCCCGCGTCGTGCAGCACGCGAGCCGCCGCCAGCGCGAGCTCCTGACATCGACCGCCGCCGGCCGGAGAGCCGCCCTTGGCGTTCAGCGTCACGGTCGTCTCGCCACCCCATACGACGATGCCACTCGTCGAGCTGGCGGCGCGGCTGGCGACGAGCGTTCGCGCGATCGCTTCGCCGGCGGCGGCCGCTTCACCGTCGAGCCGGTTCGGCATGATTCGGCTTTCGAGCCCGTGGTCGCGCGCCGCGGCGGCGACGCCGTCGAGCGCGACGCGATTGTTCCCGATGACGCGCGCCGTGATGTGCGCGAATGCCGGGTGCGCGCTGGACGGCGTCTCCGGCGTCAGGCCGCGCGCTATGCCCCCGAGGTAATCGCGCATTGCCTGTGGGACGCGATCGAACAATCCGGCGCGCTCCAGCCGTTCTCGTACGTCCTTCGCGGTCGTCGTGTCCGGGACGCACGGGCCCGAGCCGATCACCGACAGGTCGTCGTCGGCGACATCGGAAATAGCGAGGCAGTAGATGGCGGCAGGGGCGAGTGCGAGCGCCAATCGTCCCGCGCTCCAGCGCGAGAAGCGTTTTCGGACCGAGTTCATCGCGGCGATGTCGAGTCCGGAGCCGAGCAGCAGTTCATGTAGGAGCACGAAATCCGACTCCGCGATCCCGCGCACCGGCGCACCGATCAGCGCGGACGCGCCGCCGGATAACAGCACGATGGCGATGTCGGTGCTGCGCCGCCCGGCGGCGACTTCACCGATCTTGACCGCCGCCTCGAATGAGAGGCGCCCCGGGGTGGGATGATCGCCACGCAACGACACGAGTGTCGGGTACGGTGCGGTCCCGTCGTCCGGCGAGACGACGACTCCGCCGATGATCGAGTGAAGTCCGCGCTGCAGCGAGCGAACCGCGGCGGCGGCCATCGGGCGCGCGGCTTTGCCGATGGCGAAAAGCCAGACGCGCCGGGCTCGTCCGAGCTCCAGCGCGTCGATCGCGCGCGCCGTCGCCGCGCCCGGAGCGGCGGCGGCGACAGCGGCGTCATACAACTCTAATAGCAGCGTGCGGGCGGTTCCGGTCGACGTCACCGCCGCGCTCGCGCTAATGCGACGGTCCGGCCGCCGGGAGAGTTGCAGCGACCGCCTTGCCGAGATCCGTGTATGCGTCCGCGGACATCACATTGAACTTCATGATGCGCGCGGTGATTTTGCCATCCGGGCCGACGACGAACACGTTCCGCGTGTCGGCCTTTCCGTCGGCCGAGCCGTACTGCTTGGCGACGGTCTGGTCCGGATCGCTCGCGAAAACGATCGGGAAGCCCGAGTCATGCGCCCAGTTGGCCTGCGTGGTATCGGCGTCGGTACTGATGCCGATCACGACGACTTTCTTTCCGTTGTTGAAGAGCTTGGAGTACTGATCACGGTACTCCTCCATTTGAACCGTTCAGCCCTTGGTCCTTGCCTTCGGGAAGAAGGCGATCACGACCGTTTGGCCGCGATAGTCGCTGAGCTTGACCGGGTTCTTGAGGAGCCCGTAGCGGGTCGCGCCGGGCAGGGTGAAGTCGGGGGCGTTCTGTCCGACGTCGGGGGCGGTCGCGGCGGAGCCTGGTGCCGGCTGCTGAGCCCCGGCAACGGCCCCGAACAGAGCGACCCCGATCGCGGCGATGCGCGTCTGGCGGAGAAGCGGAGTCATGAGTAAACGGCGACTGCGCGGGTTTAAGGAAGCAGGAAGATGTCCTAGAAGGCCCTGCGGCGCAATCAGCGCGAACGAAACGAGACACAATCCACGAATCAGGACACACCCTGTTCTCTCAGTAGACGCTAAGGAAACTAAACGTTCGATCGACGGGGTTTAGTGCCGGAATGGCGCATGCCAATTACCTCTGGCGAATGTTGCGAAGACTTTCGACGGAGAATGCGATGCGATACACAAAATGGTTGAGTCTCGTGACGGTGGCGGTCCTGGCGGTTGCGTGTGGTGGGAAGGGCACATCCGCGCTCGACGACGCGCTGAAGAACGACTTGGCGCTCGCATCGCAGGCTCAGGCGTACAATCCGCAGCAGTTCATCTCGCCGACTGAGGCGGGATATGCGAACCAGAATGCGCCGCAGGCTCTGCAGACCGTTGCCCGGCAGCCGGTTTACCGAAGTGCGCCGGTACGTCGCACTTCCACGGCCCGCCGGTCGAGCGGCTCCAGCAGCGGCGGCTACTATCCGGCGCCGGATCCGCCGACCCGGGTCGAGAAGCACACCCAGCGTGACGCTGCAATCGGTGCCGCGGCTGGCGCGATCATCGGCGCGACAACCAGTCGTGACAAGGTGAAAGGTGGGCTCATCGGTGCCGCGGTCGGCGGAATCCTCGGCGGCGTGATCGGCAACAACGTGGACGTGCAGAAGAAGACTGGGTGGTAGGGAGGTGGTGGGTAGGGATCGTGGGGGAAAACAGGAAAAGAGCGGGCTCCGGGTGGGGCCCGCTCTTTTTTGTTTGGTAAAACGGCGCAACGTCGCTGCCGGCTATGGTCGGCGGCTGCGGCCGACGGCTGGCTGGCAGCCGGTGGCGGTGCGCATGGCTAGCGGCTTTTGGCTATCGGCCGCGGCGTGCGGTGGTGCTTTCCGCTCTCGGCCAAAACCCTGGTGTCATCCTGACGGAGCCCTTCGTCGCTGTCGCTCCTCTAGGGCAGGCTGCGCGACGAAGGACCTACTGCCCGTGACGAGTCACAGCTCGGGACAGGTCCTTCGCTTCGCTTAGAATGACAACAGCGACATTGAGCAGCCGAGAGCCGGCCGCATCGCCGGCAGCCGCAGCCGGCCGCCCAAAAGCCGCAAGCCGTGCGCACCGCCGCGACCCGCAAGCCAGCGGTCTGCCGCAGCCGCCGACCATAGCCGCAGGCGACGTTGCGCCGTTTAAGCGCCTACGCTCTCCCGCCAACAAGCTGCCTGAGCACGTACGGCAGAATTCCACCGTTCGTGTAGTACCGCATTTCCTCCGGCGTATCGATTCGCGCCACCACAGTGAACTTCTTCTCCACCCCGTCCGCGCCCTTCGCCCGCACGGTGAGCTTCGCGCGCGGCTTCAGGCCCGCGTCCAACCCGTCGATGTCGAACGTCTCGAACCCGGTGAGCCCGAGCGACTGCCTCGTCTCGCCATTCGTGAACTCGAGCGGCAGTACTCCCATCCCAACCAGGTTCGACCGGTGGATGCGTTCGAACGACTCGGCGATCACGGCACGAACGCCGAGGAGCACTGTGCCCTTTGCCGCCCAGTCGCGCGATGAACCAGTGCCGTACTCTTTGCCCGCGATGACGACGAGCGGCGTTCCGGCTTGCTGGTACGCCATCGATGCGTCGTAGATGGATTCCGGCGATCCACCGGGCGTGCGCGTCGTGAGCCCGCCTTCGGTGCCCGGCACCATCTCGTTCCGCAGCCGGATGTTCGCGAACGTGCCGCGCATCATCACTTCGTGATTGCCGCGCCGCGCGCCGTACGAATTGAAATCTTTCTTTTCCACGCCGTGCGCGATCAGCCATTTGCCGGCCGGGCTCGACGCCGGGATGTTGCCCGCCGGCGAGATGTGATCCGTCGTGATCGAATCGCCGAGCATCGCGAGCGCGCGCGCGCCGGTCACCGGGCGAATGCCCGGCGGCTGCATCGTCATCCCCTCGAAGTACGGCGGATTCTTCACATACGTCGAGCTCGCGTCCCAGGTGTATGTCTCGCCGGCGGGGACGTCGAGCGCGCGCCATTGGTCGTCGCCGTTGAACACGTCGGCGTACTGCGTCTTGAAGAACTCGCTCTTCACGCTGCGATTGATCTCGTCCTGCACTTCCTGCGGCGTCGGCCAGATGTCGCGCAGGAAGACGGGACCGTCCTTGCCGACGCCGATCGGTTCGCGCGTGATGTCGAGATCCATCCGGCCGGCGAGCGCGTAGGCGACGACGAGCGGCGGCGACGCGAGATAGTTGAATCGCGTGAGCGGATTGACGCGCCCTTCGAAGTTGCGATTACCCGACAACACCGCGGCGGTCACCAACTTCTTACTCTCGATCGCCTGGCCGATCGGCTCGGGCAGCGGCCCCGAGTTGCCGATACACGTCGTGCAGCCGTAGCCGACGAGCTGGAAGCCGAGCTGGTCGAGATACTCCTGGACGCCGGCTTGTCGGAGATAGTCGGTGACGACCTTCGACCCCGGCGCGAGTGATGTCTTCACCCACGGCTTTCGTTGCAGACCTTTCTTCACCGCGTTGCGAGCGAGCAGACCGGCGGCGAGCATCACCGATGGGTTCGACGTGTTCGTGCAGCTCGTGATCGCGGCGATCACCACGGCGCCGTGCCGAAGCGTGAACGACTGGCCGTTGTAGTCGACTTTCACGCCGTCGCTCGCGACCTCTTCGCCGTCGGCGACGACAACGGCCGCCGGCGCGAGCGCCGGCTCCGCGGACACCTTCGTGGCTTCCTTCACCTGCGCCGCGGCCGCCGGCGTGCCGAGCTTCGCGAGGTCCGACGACAGCGCCTCATGGTACATCGTCTTTGCCTTCGACAGCGGTACGCGATCCTGCGGACGCTTCGGTCCAGCGAGGCTCGGCTCCACCGTGCCGAGATCCAGCTCGAGCGTGTCGGTGAAGACGGGATCCGGCGTCGAATCGGTGCGGAAGAGTCCCTGCTCCTTGGTGTACGCCTCGACCAGCTTGATGTGCTGCTCGGGGCGGCCGGTCATCCGCAGATACTTGAGCGTCTCCTCATCGCACGGGAAGAATCCCATCGTCGCGCCATACTCCGGCGCCATGTTGGCGATCGTTGCTCGATCGGCCAGCGGGAGCGAGCTGAGACCCGTTCCGTAAAACTCGACGAACTTTCCGACGACCTTTTTCTTGCGCAGCATCTCGGTCACGGTGAGCACGAGGTCCGTGGCCGTCGCGCCGGGCGGCAGCTTTCCGTGCAGCTTGAATCCGATCACTTCCGGGATGAGCATCGACACCGGCTGCCCAAGCATCGCCGCCTCGGCCTCGATACCGCCAACGCCCCAGCCGAGTACGCCGAGACCGTTGATCATCGTCGTGTGCGAGTCCGTGCCGACGAGCGAGTCGGGATAGGCCACCCGCTCGCCGTCCTCCTCCGACACGAAGACTGTTTTGCCCAGATACTCGAGATTGACCTGGTGGCAGATACCGGTGCCCGGGGGCACCACGCGGAAGTTGCGGAACGCATCCTGGCCCCAGCGCAGGAAGACGTAGCGCTCCTTGTTCCGGTCGAACTCGAGCTCCGTGTTGATGAGGAAGGCCGCCTGCGTGCCGTACTCGTCCACCTGCACCGAATGGTCGATCACGAGATCGACGGGCTGGAGCGGATTGATGCGCTGCGCGTCGCCGCCGAGCGCTGCGATCGCGTCGCGCATGGCCGCGAGATCGACGACCGCCGGCACGCCGGTAAAGTCCTGCAGCAGCACGCGGCTCGTGCGAAAGGCGATCTCCTTCTCGGCGGTGCTCTTCACGTCCCAGCGCGCCAGCGCGAGGATGTCGTCGGCTTTGACGAACGCGTCGTCCTCGTTCCGCAACAGGTTCTCGAGGAGGATCTTCAGGCTGAAAGGAAGGCGGCTCGCCTTGTTACCCGATTGTGCCTCGATTGCCGACAGCCGATAGATGGCGTACGGCGCGCCGCCGACGTCCAGCGTCGCGCGGCTGTTGAAGGAATTCTTGCTTGTCATTTGGACGTTGTCTCTCGGTGCGGCGATGCGCCGGCGAGGTGACTGACGGAGCCACTGGCGGGACGCGCACGTCGACCGCCAGGCTGATGGTTAATCTAATGCGCCTTACGCCACCCGCTTGCGGTACTGGCGGATGGCGAGCGTGAGGAACCCGACGGCAAAGATGCCGAGGGTAGTGAGCGGCACAGCGATCTCGGTGAGGCCGGCGCCCTTCACGAGAATGGCGCGCGAGATCGAAACGAAATGACGGACCGGGTTCACGAGCGACGCAACCTGAACCCAATGCGGCATGCTGTCGATCGGCGTCAGAAGGCCGCTCATCAGCAGGTAGATCATGATCACGAAGAAGGACAAGAACATCGCCTGCTGCTGCGTCTCGACGAGCGTCGAGATCCAAAGCCCGATCGCCAGCGCGACAATGAGGTAAAGCCCCGCCGAACCCATGAGCAACACGAGGCTGCCGCGAATCGGGATGCCGAACACCAGGCGCGCCGCGACCAGTCCGACCCCGAGATCGATCATCCCCAACACCCAGAAGGGCAGAAGCTTGGCGGTAATGAATTCGGCTTTGCCGATCGGGGTGACGTTGAGCTGCTCCAGCGTCCCCATCTCTTTCTCACGCGCGAT